>FZPS01000088.1_pt185 | contig 180207 bp, 168 predicted proteins | sample 1817821 | NCBI WGS metagenome assembly FZPS01 (sample SAMEA104158645, study PRJEB21678) | metagenome | place: Germany | collected 2015-04-21 | reverse complement strand
GATCAGGTCAGGTCAGGGCAGGGAAAAGAGCAAGGAAATTAGGTGTGAGGTGTGAGATGTGAAATATGAGATGTGGGAGTTTGGAAGCAGGATGCCTGACGCAGTATAGTTTTTGAGATTATTAAGTAATCCGGTGGTATCATTATAAAATTTTATTTACAAATAATACTTCCATGTGCTATAATATCAGGCGTGTGTATTACGGGCGGTCCGCTGATGCTGCAATAAAGCATTTATGAACGTCCTGGCAAGAGAGGAGGGGCATTGATGGATATAATCAGAACATTGGAGCAAGAACAGTTGCGTGATGATCTGCCTTTCGTCAGCATAGGTGATCACGTCAAAGTACATCTGAAGGTCAAGGAAGGCGCCAGAGAGAGGATCCAGATATTCGAAGGGACTGTTATTGCAAAGAAAGGCTCCGGTCTTAAAGAAACCTTCACTGTAAGAAGGATATCCTATGGAGTCGGTGTTGAAAGGACTATTCCGGTCCATTCTCCCATAATCAGCAACATCGAAGTTGTCAGAAAAGGTAAGATAAGAAGGGCCAAGCTTTACTACCTGCGCGGCAGAGTAGGCAAGGCTGCAAAGGTCAGAGAAAAGCTTCCTACAAAAAAATGAATGAATATGAAGGGGACCGAGGGTCCCTTTTGTATTTTATATAGTACACAGGGAAAACGTCCGCAAGATGGACTGTGGGCATACTAAATATCATCATGTTAAGGAAAAGGACAGGCAATCATGAATATTCAATGGTTTCCGGGGCATATGGCAAAAACAAAACGCCTTTTGTCGGAAAATCTAAAGCTGGTGGATGTGGTAATAGAGCTTCTTGATGCCAGGATACCTGCCAGCAGCAAAAATCCTGAAATAGACAGGATTATAAAGAACAAACCAAGGCTGATCGTGCTGAATAAATCGGATCTGGCAGACAGCAGCATTTCGAAGGAATGGAAGGATTGGTATAATAGCAGGGGCATACCTGTCTTATTTGCTGATTCTGTAAAAGGGACCGGTCTCAATACGCTCATAAAGGACCTCAAATATCTGATGAGAGAGAGGTTCGAAAGAGACAGGCAGAAAGGGCGCCGTTTCAGGACAATAAAAACTATGGTGGTAGGCATACCCAATGTCGGCAAATCCACATTCATAAACAAAATAGCCGGCAAATCCGCTGCAGCTACAGGAGCAAGGCCAGGTGTCACAAGAGGGAAGCAGTGGATCCGTTTGAATCCGGAGATCGACTTGCTGGATACGCCGGGAATTCTTTGGCCCAAATTCGATGATAAAGAGACAGCGCTGAATCTGGCATTTACAGGTGCGATCAAGGATGAGATCCTTGATGTTGCACAGGTGGCAGCAGCGCTGGCTGAGAAGCTTTCGAAGGAATATCCCGAACTGTTTATCAAACGATATAAACTGCAGAATGCTGAAGGTCTTAAAGGCCATGAGCTTTTGGAAGCTGCGGGCAGAAACAGGGGATGTATGCTGCCGGGTGGAGTAATAGATCTGAAAAGGATATCCGATACGATCCTGGATGAATTCCGGGAAGGCAGGATAGGTACCATATCGCTGGAGAGGCCGATATGGAATGAGACGGGGGATCAAAATGAGAGAAGTGGAAAAGACAAAACAGGCAATGGCGGGTCAGATGCTGCAGAGAGGGATACAGAATCCCGGGAATGAAAAGCAAAAGCTTAAGTATGAAAAAGAAATGCAGCGTCTAACTGAAATGTACGTATATGAAAAAGAAGCATTCGCCAGCGGCATTGAGCTTGTGGCAGGCATAGATGAAGCCGGAAGGGGCCCGTTGGCCGGACCTGTAGTGGCAGCCTGCGTTATACTGCCTCAGTATTGCTTTATAGAAGGGATAAACGACTCTAAGAAATTAAGCCCGACAAAAAGAGAAAAACTGTATGACATCATCATGGAGAAAGCCGTATCTGTCGGTATCGGCATCGTCGATGAAAAAACGATAGATGAAGTCAACATACTAAATGCAGCCAAAATGGCGATGAGGATGGCTGCAGAGCGTGTCAGCCCAAAGCCTCAGCTAATCCTGGTCGATGCCATGGAGATTGACGGGACAGATATTCCACAAAAGGCTATAGTAAAGGGAGACAAGCTGAGTATAACAATAGCGGCGGCGTCCATAGTTGCAAAAGTGACGCGGGACCGTCTGATCACAGAAGCAGACAAAAAGTATCCTGTCTATGGATTCAGCAAACATAAAGGCTATGGAACAAAGCAGCACATAGAAGCTATAAAAAAACACGGTATTTGTCCGATACATAGAGTGAGCTTTACAAAAAATTTCACGACATGAAAGAAGTCTGGAATATATCAAGGAGTATGATATGCGTATCGACAGCAGAGGAATAATTTCTTCCGGAAACACCAGCGGGGTCAACGATCTGGTGAGCCGTCTGGATAAAGGTGACGTCATCAGTGCAAAGGTGCTGGAGACATCACAGGATGAAGTTGTTCTGAGGCTTTCTGACGGCACGATCCTGAAAGCCGGGACTGTCAAAGATACCGGTCTCAAAGCTGGTGATCTGGTCACACTGAGTGTGAAATCAAGATCTGAAACGTCGATTATTCTTGAAATCGTCACCGAACTTTCACCCCATGTAAAAGCAGGTAGTGATAAACTCCGGAAGCTACTCGAATCTTTGGGCATCGAGCCTGATGAAATGAATCTGAAGCTGGCTTCCGAATTACTGATATACAATAGGGAGCTTAATGCCGACGACATGGCAAAAGCATCAGATCTGATAAGAAGCTCCGATGTGTTGGACCCGGAAAAAGCGGCATTTATCGTATCCAATAAAATCGATCCGACAGGGTTGGATCACGAAATGCTGGTCAGACTCCTTGATGGCGAGCTTAAGCTTGGGCAACTGCTGGAATCCCTTGCAAAAGCATTGGAACTGCTGACTGAGAATAAATCGGCTGAGCAGACTGTGATGTCTTCTGATAAGGATGCAGGACCGTCCGTATCTGCTTCGGCAACTGCAGTTGATATCACCGATATTACGGCTGAACAATCCGTCGCAGTATCATCACAAGACCCCGGGTCCGCGCTCACCACCGAACACGCTGCAGCAGCAGTGCCTGATAACGTTGTTACAAAGTCTTCAACATCTGCGGAAACAGCGAAAACCGGGATTTCGCAGGAGACAATGCCTGGTACAGCGACAGATGCTTCCATTGACGGCACTGATGCATTGCAGATTCAGCAAACAGCCTCAGAGGACCCGGACCGACTTTCAGATGACCCTGCACATGCATCCTTACAGTTGTCAGGCACAAAAAGCAATACAGAAAAAGCCTCCCAGGGCGGTGCTGCCAGAGGTGTGTCAGAGGATATACCAACAGTGTCCCTGATATCGGATGTCGGAAGAAAAACTACTGCTGCTGCGGACAGTGAAGCATCTGCTGATGAAGATTCCGAGAAGAATGTTTCAGCAGCAAAAATAAAGTCTTCGATAGAAGGTCTGTTTGTCAGGCTGAACAACAAGCTTTCTTCAGACGATATCGGCACGGCAAAAATGAGAAACAGGATAGGCAGGTTATTGGCTGATGCGGAGGCATTAGTGCGCTCACCACAGTTTTCCTCCTCCAGTGCAGCAGAAAACGCAGCACGAGTTCTTTCTCTGGTTACGGAAACAATAAGAATGATCGAGCTTCTGAATTCATATCAAATGCTGTATTATCAACTGCCGGTAAATCTGGGCGGTGAAACGGGAACTGCAGAACTCTATGTGATGAAGCGCAAACAGGGCAGGAAAAAAATCGATCCTCATGATACGGTTATCTTCCTGTCTCTCGACACTCTGAACATGGGCAGAGTCGAGACTTTGCTGGATGTGAAGGGTCAGGGTATCGGCATGGATCTGAGGACTGAAAGCCAGGCTGTCAGCGATTTCATCAGGAACAATATCACAAGCCTTTATTCCAGTCTAAGCGAATCCGGATATAAGCTTGTGAATGTAAAATACTCCACCATCAGTGGACCTTCCGGTCCGGTCGGGCAGGAAAAGCTGCTCCTGGCGAAAACAGCAGGCTTCGGCCACGGGAAGATAGATTTCCGCATATAGTTTATAAATAGAGGAAGTAATCAGTATGGATAAAAACAAAAAGAAAATCAAAGAGGCTGCCGCGCTGAGATACACTGCTGAAAACGACGCACCCGAGATAATAGCGCTCGGCAAAGGTGAGACAGCCGAAAGAATAGTTGAAAAAGCTAAGGAGAGCGGCGTGCCGGTCCATGAGGATCCATCGCTGGCCCATGCACTGAATCTGCTTGATATAGGTGATGAGATCCCGCCGGAGCTTTATGAAGTCGTGGCAAAAATACTTGTGTTTGTCGGCGATATGGATGGCAAATTCCCAAAGCCTCCGGCTTATGAGGAAGAGAGATGAATAACCGTCAACTGGGGGAAACCGGGGAACAGATAGCTGTCGATTATCTTATCAAAAACGGCTTTACCATACTTAATAGGAATTTCAGATCAGGCAGGTTCGGAGAAATAGATATAATCGCCGAGGAAGATTCCTGCATCTGCTTCATAGAAGTCAAAACAAGGACTTCGGATACTTTTGGAGCGCCCTCTGAAGCTGTGGATCACAAGAAGATGCAAAAAATAAGATCACTGGCGTGGATCTATCTCAAGCAGAACAGAATGGAAGACAGGTTCATGCGTTTCGATGTGATCGAGGTGATAGCCAGTCGTACAAAAGACAGTGTATTACCAAAAACAATCAATCTGATAAGAGGTGCTTTTTAATGCTGATAGTAGATGCACACTGTGATACTGCATTATCCGTATATAAGAACAATGGCGACCTGTATGAAAACCAGTTCCAGCTTGACATAAAAAGGCTCAAGGGGATCGGCCGATGTGTACAGTTCTTTGCGGCGTTTGCCCACCCGCGTGATTACAGAAATGACACTCTTACACGTGTACTGTCCATACTTGATGTTGTGTACGAAGCACAACAGGAGCATGGGGATGTGTTTGCCGTCTGCACAAGCGCTGATGATATAAAAAGGGCGCTTTCCGGCGGAAAAACAGCAGCAATTCTTTCGGTGGAGGGCGGGGAATGCCTCAATGGAGAATTGGCTGTACTCAGACAACTGTACAGGCTGGGTGTCAGGAGCATGCTTCTGACCTGGAACTACCGCAATATGCTGGCTGACGGGGCGGAGGAGGAAGGCGGGTCCGGGCTGACCAGGTTCGGGAAAGAGGTGGTAGCTGAGATGAACCGCCTTGGAATGCTGGTAGATGTATCACACCTTTGTGAAGCCAGCTTTTATGATGTGATGTCAGTAACCACCAGCCCGGTCATAGCTTCTCATTCCAATGCCATGACCATCTGCCGGAATGAAAGGAATCTGACCGACAGACAGTTGTCTGAGATCAAAGCCAATGGGGGAGTGGTCGGCATCAATTTTTATCCCTATTTCCTGAACAATACTGATAAAGCGGATATAGACGACGTGATCAGGCATATAGAGCATATATGCTCTGTAACCGGAGAAGATCATATCGGTATCGGATCGGATTTCGACGGCATAGAGTGCACACCGTGCGGCCTTGAAGGAGCAGAGCGGATCCCTTCACTGTTTGATCGTCTGCTGCAGCTCAACTATACAGACGCATTCATTGAGAAATTCGCCGGTCTGAATTTTATGAGAGTCATAAGACAGGTACTTGTATGATTACTTACGGAACAGCGTAATGCTGAAATGCTGCCGTCAGTCATATTATGAAACTCCGGAGCGATTATCCTGCAAATAAATGTACATAATCATCTAATGTAACATAAATTTGAAGCAATAAAGCAGGGGAGTTGCAAAAAGCAAACAAATATAATAAAATAACAGCAATGCATTTTCACGGAGGGACATTACGGATGGATATGGCTAAACTCAGCAGAGAGGAATTGAAAAGAGAACTTTCCATATTGAGTAAAGAATATGAAGAATTCAGGGCAAGAGGCCTGAAACTGGACATGTCAAGGGGCAAACCCTGTACAGAGCAGCTTGAGCTCTCAGTCGACATGCTTGCTTATCCATACAGAGACAACAACTATAAGACTGCATCCTGCGCAGATGTCCGCAATTATGGAATGACAGACGGTCTGCCGGAAGCGAAGGAGCTGTTTTCAAAACTTCTGGAAGTCAGCACAAGTGAAATAATACTGGGAAACAACTCAAGTCTCAGTATGATGTATGATGCAATAAGCCGTGCCATGACATTTGGCGTCTATGGAAGCCCTGAGCCGTGGAGCAGGTTGCCCAAAGTAAAATTTCTCTGTCCAAGTCCCGGTTATGACAGGCACTTTGCAATCACGGAACTCTTCAATATCGAGATGATAACGATAGAAATGAAAGAAGACGGACCGGATATGGACACCATCGAGAAGCTCGCTGCAGAAGACGACTCCATAAAGGGCATATGGTGCATACCCAAATACAGCAATCCCACAGGAGTCACATATTCTGACGAGGTCGTCGACAGGCTTGCAGCCATGCGCACCGCAGCCAGTGATTTCAGGATTTTCTGGGATAATGCATATATTGTGCACCATCTGACTGATAAGCCTGACAAACTGAAGAATATACTGGAGGCTTGCAAGAAGGCCGGCAATCCTGACAGAGTCTTCATATTCGCATCGACATCGAAAATAACTTTTCCGGGCTCCGGTGTGGCGATGATGGCATCGAGTGAAAGCAATATAAACCAGATAAAAAAGCTGCTGGGGATCAGGAGTATTGGTCCGGATAAAATAAATCAGCTGAGACATGTCATGTTCTTCAGCGATCCTGACAGCATCGAACAGCATATGAAAAAACACGCGGCAATACTGAAGCCCAAATTCGAGATGGTCCTCAGTATTCTAGATTCGCGGCTTGGAGACAGGAACATTGCAAAATGGAGCAGGCCCAATGGAGGTTACTTTATCAGTCTGGATACGTTGCCCGGCTGTGCCTCTGCTGTCGTAAAGATGGCGGGGGAGGCAGGGGTAGTGTTAACTCCTGCAGGGGCGACATTTCCATACGGAAAAGACCCACAGGACTGCAACATAAGGATAGCACCGACACTGCCACCACTGGAAGAGCTCAAATTGGCCATGGAGCTTCTTTGCACATGCATTCAGATCGTATCGGCCCGGAAGCTGCTGGGGACATGAACACATATCATTTATACCGGTCAGACACTGAATTCCGGACCCGGAGTGGCCGCCGGCAGCTTTCACTGCCATATACAATATGAAAACCCTGCAGAGTTAAAAACTTGCAATGGCTGATAAACAATATTATAATTCTATAAGTGGTGCATTCTCGTAATGATACCATACAAATCTCATATCTTTTTTGTATCCGGCGGGATTTTCCAATCTCGCACTTTTTTTGTCCTGCCATATAAAGTTCTGACAGGAACCTTAGCCAAATGTACTGAAAAAAATACTGTAAAATTATACAGTTTTACATTGCAATGAGCAGAGAAATCATATAGAATTAGTAATGATGTAATTATGTGTTGCTATGTTTACTAATCTGGAGGGTATCAAGTGATAAACAAGTACAGTAACGTGCCTTTATATTCTCAGCTCAAACAGCTTATCATTGAAAAAATCAAGTCAGGAGAATATCCTGTTGAATCAAAGATCCCGTCTGAGCAGGAATTCTGCGAATTATACGGTATCAGCAGGCCGACAGTGAGGCAGGCAATAAGCGAACTCACCAACAATGGCTATCTGTATAAGGAGAAGGGGAAAGGTACTTTTGTAGCAAGGGCGAAGTCCAAAGTCGATATCAAAAACTATACTGGTTTTACCGATTCCATACTTGACAGCCAGGATCCAGGTCAGCATGACATATTGTCATTACGTGCTGTCGGGATTGAAGATGCACCATTTCTGAAAGACATTTTTGGCGCTCCAGGTACGATGGTCAATGTCGAGTACGCTGAGATAAAATATATCACATCTGAAAACAACAGTGTTCTTTCTTACAACACTTCTTACATACCGCTTTCTTTATTTCCGGATCTGCTGGAGGATATTAAAGACAGGAAGCCATCCTATGATATCCTGAAGGGGAAATACCCGCTGCTTCCGGTAAAGAGCACTAGCAATCTTGAAGTATTGTACACGGATCAGACAGACGCTCAGTATCTTCAGATACAGCCAGGGCTGCCAGTTATCAAGATCACTAATACGCTTTTCTCGAAGAGTGGTCAGCCAGTAGAGTATATTACGGCAAAATATCGTGCTGACAAATGCAAGCTGATTTTCGAGAACAGCAAATAGTACATACAGATAAAGAATTCCTATAATCATTTATTAACTTGAAACCGGGTTCAGTCAGGGATAGAATTATATCGTACAGGATATCATGTACATCGCGGCATCCGGAGCCGACTCTTCGATGAAAGGAGTGATCCTGGATGAAGATTGAAACGGAGGTGGCCATCGCCTGATGGCTGCAAAAGGTCTGTAGGGTTTTTCGGCCTGGCAGACCTTTTTTGATCGAAGGGGAAGCATATTATTTTATTTCATGTAATTACGCGAAATATAAATTTCGCGTAATACGGGGGATAGTTATTGATAAACTTCAAATCATGTTATAATATTGATATGTAAGGTTTTTATAACATTGATTATTTACAGTGTCAATATAAAAACAATTACGAGGTTTTACAAATGAAAAATATAAATGATTATGAGATACCTCCCGTGTTAATGGATTTTTTAAGTTACATGCAAACCATCAGAGGTCGTTCAGCTAATACAGTCAAGGTATATTTTTATGACCTGAGAGTTTTCTTCCGCTTTATGAAGCTTCGCAGGAATCTTGTCGACGAAAACACTGAATTTGAAGACATACGTATTAATGACATAGATATAGATTTCATCAGAACTGTAACATTGAGTGATCTTTATGCATTTATGGCTTATGTCAGCAATGACCGTGACAATTCTTCATATGCCAGAGCACGTAAAGTATCCAGTCTGAAATCTTTCTTCAAATATCTTACATTTAAGGCAAAGCTCCTGGATCACGACCCTGCTGCCGAGCTGGAATCGCCCAAAATAATGAAACGCCTGCCCAGATACCTTAATATTGAAGAGAGCAAGCAGTTGCTGAGTTCTGTGGATGGAAAATTTACCGAACGCGATTATGCGATAATCACATTGTTCCTGAACTGCGGGCTCCGATTGTCTGAATTGGTCGGCATAAACATCAGCAATATAAAAGGCTCGGTCCTGACTGTCATAGGAAAAGGTAACAAGGAACGCAGCATTCCCCTCAACCAGGCATGTATGAAAGCTATCGAGGATTATATGAAGGTCAGACCTGTCGATGGTGTCAAAGACAGGAATGCGTTGTTCCTGAGCAACCGCAGGCGAAGGATCAGTAAGGAATCTGTACAGAAAATCGTCAAAAAATACATCAGGGCAGCAGGTCTGGATCCGGAACGGTATTCCACCCATAAACTGCGCCATACGGCTGCAACACTGATGTACAAGTACGGCAACGTTGATATAAGATCCCTCCAGGAGCTGCTGGGACATGAAAGCATTTCAACCACGCAGATATATACACATCTGGACAGCAGCCAGCTCAGGACCGCAGTTGACAGCAATCCGCTGGCTGATTTCACCAAGGGAAATAATAAATGATGTTTACTTGATACTTCAATTTCATTATAATAATGTAGTTGTAATACGGTCCTGTTATGGAACTGACACAGCACAAAGTGAGTCTTATTAACAGAATTAAAAGATAAAGAGGTCATTATAGATGGATTTAAGAAAATTTTATTTCATACTGACGATTTTTTCAGCCATCGTCCTGTTCGTATTCGGTTCAGGGATACTGGTTTATATCAATGCCAATATAGATATTATCAGCAGTGAGGTTTACGCATCCGGGGATCAGGACAGCCACTTTGCAAATATTATAAATCCACTGGTCCAGAAAAGGGATCCCTTCAATATACTGCTGCTCGGCGGAGACAAGGTCAACAACCTGACGGACACGATGATGCTGGCCAATTTCGACCCTGAAACAGGTAAAATCAACATTATGTCGATCCCGAGAGATACCAGGGTCTTCATAAAAAATAAGGAAAGAAAAATAAACTACGCTTTTCCCAGCGGCGGTGTGGAACTTGCAGTCAAGACCCTTTCAGAACTGCTGGACGTGAATATCAAGTATTACGCATTTGTCGATACATCGGCTTTCAGGAAAATAATAGACTTGCTGGACGGCGTGGATTATTATATCCCTGTGGATATGGACTACGACGATCCGACACAGAATCTGCACATTCACCTCAAAAAGGGTCAGCAGAGGCTCAACGGTGAGCAGGCTGAGCAATATGTGAGATTCCGAAAACCAAACAGGTGGAATAAAGAAATCAGGAAATACTACGACGGCAGCGATCTCAAAAGAAATGAGGCACAGCAGCAGTTCGTGAAGGAATTGATGAGACAGAAGCTGACGATACAGTATCTGCCGAAGCTTACCAGCGTGATCAACACAGTCTTCGACAGTGTCAAAACCAATCTGACGCTGAACGAGACTGTTAAGCTTACTTCATATGTTACAAAATTCAATATCGATAATGTCAGCTTCATACAGATGCCGGGCACGACATATGATGCATCGCCCTACTATTATATCTGTGATGTGGCTGCGGCAAGAAAAATCATGGCTGAAAGTTTCAAGTGCAAAGACAGCTTCGTAACAGCTGATGAAGAAGCAAAAGCTTTCTATCTGAAAAGCGAAGCAAAATATGTACCACCGCCAAAGCCTGTTGCATCTGAAGAGCAATCCGGAGATGCTGACGAAAACAGCGATATGTCTGAAAATCCATCCAACAGCGAAAGCCTGATAACAGGCTCTGATCAGGACCCATAAAGCAGTGAATGAATCAGGTGGACGGCTCTCCTGTCTGTGCGGCAGAAGAACCGTCCACTTTTTGATACCGGCTGTCAGATTCTGCAGAAGACCTTATAAGCATTGTACGTCATATATATGTCGATCTTGCTGGTGATCTCGAAAGGTGAATGCATGGAGAGCACGGCAATGCCGCAGTCCAGTACATCGATGCCGAGATTGGCAGCGTACTGGGCTATCGTCCCTCCTCCTCCCTCATCTACTTTCCCCAGTTCGCCGGTCTGCCAGATGATGCCGTTATCATTGAAAAGCTTTCTGACCTCTCCGACAAATTCTGCGCTTGCATCGCTGGCATCATATTTCCCCCTGGCTCCGGTATATTTCTGGAGAACGATGCCGTGACCGAGGTATGTGGCATTCCTTTTCTCATAAACACTCTCATAGTTGGGGTCCACGGCGGCATTTACATCTGCCGACAGCATTTTGGACCTTGAAAGGCATGAGCGGACCTTCAGATCAGAGTATGGATCCTCCGTCAGTGCAATAACATTGGCGAGGAAATCCTCGAGGAGGTTTGACTGGGCGCCTGTGTTGCCCATACTGCCGATCTCCTCCTTGTCCGTCAGCAGACACACTGCAGTGCGCTCGGGAACATCAATGTCCAGAAGCGCTCTCAGTGCGGGATAAGCGCAAACCCTGTCATCCTGACCGTAACCGCCGATCATGCTTTTGTCGAATCCTACATCCCTGGCCTTCTGAGCAGGTACTATCTCCAGTTCTGCTGACTGAAAGTCCTCTTCGACGATACCGTATCTTTTGTTCAGAATACTCAATATGTTCAGCTTTACCTTTTCTTTCACCTTTTCATCATTAAATGGTATGGAGCCAAGGAGCAGGTTGAGTCCCTCACCGGTCACTGCCTCACTCATTTTCTTCTGCATCTGTTCCCGGGCCAGGTGCGGCAGCAGATCGGTTATACTGAACACTGGATCGTCTTCATCTTCACCTACTACTATTTCGACAGTTGTACCGTCACCCTTTACCACAACACCATGGATGGCCAGGGGTATCGTCAGCCACTGGTACTTTTTTATACCCCCGTAGTAATGCGTCTTGAAAAAAGCCATCTGTGTATCTTCATACAGTGGATTCTGTTTAAGGTCCAGCCGCGGAGCATCAATATGGGATCCCAATATATTAACACCCTCAGAAAGTGGCTTATTGCCGACAACTGCCAGCACAGCTGATTTCTTTCTGTTGATATGGTAAACTTTGTCCCCGGGTTTCAGTCTCGTATTTGAGCTGATAAGATCATCGAGTTTTCTGAAACCCGCAGCAACTGCCAGTTTCTCGGTATTTGCTGCAAATTCGCGTTCGGTTTTTGATGTATTGAGAAAGCTTTTATAATCCTCGCAGAAGTCAAAAGCTTTTTTAATGTATTCTTCATCGACTTTTTCCCATATGTTTTGCCTCTTGTACAAAAGTCGTTCCTCTAGCTTCTGACCTTCAGTCCTTGTGTCGCTCATAATAGAATAACCTCCTGATACTGTATATTTTGCTGCTAAGTTTTCTATATTATTATATTATACACTTAATTTGAAGTAATTTTTTCGATTGCAGAAAAATTTTCTTATTCCATATTTACCTGCTTAAGCGACTTGCCAAACAACAAACAGATGCGGCTGGAAATATCTTGTTCCACCGGAGAAGTTGATTTTCGCGTCTCCTGGTGGTAACATTGTTTCATGCAGCAAAACAACGGAGGTAAACAGATGTACGACTGCCACATGCATACAAAGTTGTCGACAGACAGCGTGATGGATGCTGATGAGGCCTGTGAGACAGCAATAAGGATAGGGCTTGAAGGTGTTGCTTTCACTGATCACCTGGACTATGACTTTCCGGGCCAGGAAAGCTTTCTGGTCGATTTTGAAAAATATTTTCGTATGATAGAGGAATTGCGCGGAAAATATGGAGACAGGCTTAAAGTTCTCAGCGCTGTTGAAGCAGGGCTCCAGCCCCATGTTATTGACAGAACACAGGATACTATAAGAACATATCCTTTTGATTATGTGCTGGCTTCAGTACACATAGTCAAAGGTGAAGACCCCTATGAAAAGGCGTTTTACAGCGGCAGGACAAAAAAAGAAGCCTACAGTCTTTATCTTGAAGCTATATATAAAATGATCGGAAAACTGGAATCCTTTGATATGGTAGGCCATCTGGGATTTGTTATAAGAAACGCAGATTATGATGATAGGACATTAAGATATAGTGATCACTCTGATTTGTTGGATATGATATTCAAAGAATTGATTGACAAGGGCAGGGGTTTTGAATTAAACACAGGTACTTACAGGGATATGCGCCCCGATGCCGAATACGACTTGCATCTTCTCAAGCGCTACCGCGAACTGGGCGGGGAGCTGATATGCCTGGGTTCTGATGCACACCAGGCACGCCATATAGCCATACATTTTGATTACTTTGCTCATCTGCTTCGTGATGCCGGCTTTGAATACACTGTTCATTTCGAAAACAGGAAGCCTGTTTTTGACAAACTGTAAATGATAAGAAAAACAGGCAGCCAGTGAAACAGGTATTGATGCGGTCAGTGCTGCATTGTTCATTTACGGGAAAAAAACAATGTAAAGATTCCTTAAACTGTGAAGTTCAGATCGATCCGTCTATTACTGCGCCTCCCACCACGATGTCTCCGTCATAAAATACTACAGACTGGCCGGGAGTTATGGCCCTTTGCGGCTCATCAAAGACTACCTCCACCCTGCCATGGTCAGCCGGTCTGATTACGGCCGGAGCTGCTTTGGCTGAATACCTGATCTTGGCAGAGACTCTCATTTCATCTTTCAACTCTTCAATGGAAATGAAATTGGGATCTGAAGCAGTCAGTCCGGTGGCAAAAATCTCATCGGCATCACCAAGTACCACAGTGTTGTCCTCAGGTCTTATGGCTGCCACATACATGGGTTTGCCGAATGAAACACCGAGTCCCTTCCTTTGTCCGACTGTGTAATGTATTATCCCTTTGTGAGTACCAAGTATGTTGCCTTCCATATCCACGAAATGACCAGGCTTTATATCGGCGTCAGTATTCTCCGATATAAACCTGCCATAATCATTGTCCTCCACAAAACATATCTCCTGGCTGTCAGGCTTGGATGCCACAGGGAGCTTATATTCCCTGGCCATAGACCGCACCTGGTCCTTTTTGAATCCACCTATCGGAAAAAGAGTCCTTTGAAGCTGATACTGGGTCATTGTATAGAGGGCATAAGTCTGGTCCTTTTCCGCAGTCACTGATTTCATGAGAAGATATCTGCCTGACACTTCATCACGGGTGATCCTTGCGTAATGACCCGTCGCTATATAGTCGATCCCCATAGAAACAGCCTTTGAGAGCAGTGCTTCGAACTTGACAAAGCGGTTGCAGGCGATACAGGGATTTGGAGTCCTGCCTGCCAGATACTCATTTGTGAAATAGTCGATCACCTTCTGCTGGAACACATCCCTGAAGTTCAACACATAATAGTTTATACCGAGCCTGTCTGCAACTCTGCGGGCATCGTCAACTGCAGAAAGTGAACAGCAGCCGCCTTCTGACTGCCTTTTTTCTTCCCCGTCATCAGGCCATATCTGCATCGTGACTCCGATCACTTCATATCCCTGTTCGAGCAGTACTGCTGCAGCAACGGAGCTGTCGACACCACCGCTCATACCGAGCATCACTTTACCTTTCGACATATTTCACCTATTCTTCTTCATCCAGATGATGATGCACATCTTCGCATCTTCTGCAGCACACATCGCAGCTGCTGCTTTCCTCTGTCAGTCCTTTTTTTCTCCTATAGTCGGTTATGGCTGCCTTTATGGCCTCTTCGGCAAGATTTGAACAGTGCATCTTTACAGGCGGCAGGCCATCAAGTGCTTCTGCCACTGCCTTATTGGTTATCTTCATCGCTTCTTCGATGGTTTTGCCTTTAACAAGCTCTGTTGCCATGCTGCTTGTCGCGACAGCGGCCCCGCAGCCGAAGGTTTTGAATTTGACATCTGTGATGACGTCGTTTTCTATTTTCAGATACATTTTCATGATATCGCCGCATTTCGGATTTCCGACCGTGCCTACGCCGTCAGCATCGGGTATCTCTCCGACATTCCTCGGATTTGAAAAATGATCCATCACTTTTTCGCTATACATATCTATTCCCTCTTTCTGTGGTGAATATCACCCTGTATTCAACTGATATCATTGTCTCTATTGATTGTCTGGCGGATCTGTCATTTCCTGCTGACTTCTTCATATAGAGGTGACATTTCTCTCAGTCTCTGTACTATCTCGGGAAGTACTTCCATCAGATAATCTACCTCCTCATCGGTATTCCCGTCACCAAATGTGATCCTCAGTGAGCCATGTGCTGTTTCATGTGAAAGCCCGATGGCCAGCAGCACATGAGAAGGATCCAGCGAGCCTGACGTGCATGCTGAACCACTGGAAGCCGCGATTCCCTTCAGATCCAGCATCAGCAGCAGTGATTCGCCTTCGATGAAGTCAAAGGAGAAGTTGACATTACCCGGCAGTCTCATTTCTCTGTGGCCATTCAGCCTGACAAAAGGTATGTTTTTCTCTATTTCCCTGATGGTCCTGTCACGCAGGGCAATAAGCTTCTCATTGTGGTGATCCATATTTTTGTCAGCCAGTTCCAGCGCCTTTGCAAGCCCGACTATGGCAGGCACATTCTCGGTGCTTGCACGCCTGCCTCTTTCCTGCGCACCCCCGTGAATGAAGGAAGTCAGCTTGGTACCCTTTCTCACATAAAGGGCTCCAACCCCCTTTGGCCCGTAAAACTTGTGGGATGACATGGAAAGCATGTCCACATTCAGTTTGGAAACGTCTATCCGTATATTCCCCATAGCCTGTACTGCATCTGTATGGAATACTATCCCTTTCTCTTTTGCGATCCTGCCTATTTCTGCTATTGGCTGGATCGTTCCGATCTCATTGTTGGCATACATAACCGAAATAAGTATTGTATCCGGCCTTATGGCAGCTTCCAGTTGTTCAGGGGATACCAGTCCGTATTCATCCACCGGCAGGTATGTCACCTCAAAGCCGTCGCTTTCGAGATACTGGCATGTGTGGAGAACTGCATGATGCTCAATAGATGTGGTTATGATATGTTTTCCTTTTTTCATATTCGCATATGCGGCACCCTTTATTGCCCAATTATCTGCTTCTGTACCCGAACCGGTGAAATATATCTCACGAGGCTCTGCACCGATTATGCCTGCCACACTTTCCCTGGCTTCCTCAATGGCCTTTTTACTGGCCCTGCCAATGGAATACACTGATGAAGGATTACCGTATTTCTCTTCAAAATAAGGCAGCATAGCCTCCAGTACTTCGCGTTTTACAGGTGTGGTAGCTGCGTGGTCAAAATAAATGTTACCTGTGCTCATGTGATTAGCTCCTTTATGAAAAATGGATTTCATGTGTCCTGACAATTGCTTTGGGTTTTGTGTCAAGCATTATCAGGAGCTCTCTTTTTATTATTCCTGTAATAGTCATCTATCAATTCCTGCAATGAGATATTATCTATAACATTATTGATCCCATCCCTGATTTTTTCCCAAACGCCCCTGGTAATACACCTGTCAGAGCTGTCACACAGATCGTGGTGTCCGTTCTCCGCCACACAATCCGTGGGAGCCATTGACCCCTCCAGAGCCCTAAGTATGTCGCCTACACTGATATTTTCAGGATCGTCTGCCAGCATGTATCCGCCCTGTGGCCCCCTTATGCTTTTTATAAGCTCTGCTTTCTTCAGTGCGGCAAACAGCTGCTCCAAATAGCTTTCCGATAATCCCTGACGCTCTGCTATACTGTTTAAAGTAATCTGTCCGTCTGCGCTGTGGAGAGCCAGGTCCAGGATCGCTTTCAGGCCATATCGGCCCTTTGTTGAAAGCTTCATCGCCATACCTCCGCCATATGCTCAGGGTAATCCCTAGTAATTTACTTGGTATTAGATTAAGATTAGCACTATGTATTATATTTGTCAATAGAAAACAAAAAATAATCAGGGGAACTGTCGCGTCACACAGACACAAATATCCATCGATTTTGTGATATCCTGACGCCACGATTATTTTACCACTGGAAGAGTGGACCCGCCATGGGGCATCAGCAGCACCTGCGCATCCGGTCCCATCAGCGAGAATGCCCGGTCCAGTGCTGTCTGCATATTTTCGAAAGGCTCCATATACAGTCTTTCGCACAAGCTCCGGTCCATATCCGATACGATGAATACCCTGGCTTTCTTTTCCACGAGGGCTATGGCAGCAGCCTTATGACCTCCCAGCTCGAAATTGGTCTTTATCCTCTCGATCAGGCAGTCTGGTGAATCAGATGTATTGATCCACCTTTCGAAGACCTTTTCTCCATAGCCTTCACTGCATGATGCCAGCAGGATGATGATGCCGTTGTCCCGGACAGCATGCTTTGCATTGTCCAATGCTTTCTGAGCCTGGTATAGATTTATATCCTTTGGAAAGCCGCCCGGCGTAGTGATGACAATATCAGCCTTGCGAGGGATGGTTACTTTGTAAAGCCGATCAAGAAAACGGCAGCCTTCCCTGTGTGCATGCAGATAATGTCCGGCTACTGCTTTTATGATATTCTTGTTCTCATCCAGGACAACGTTGACAATAAAATCTATGGGAACAAATTTAACGACTTCATCGATGTCCTGTCTGACAGGATTGTCGTCCAGTGCGCCTGCCCTTGCTTCATCCCTGACCATGGCGCTGTGGTTTGCCTGGATCGCCGCCCGTGTCGAAACGCCTGGCATCACTGCTTTTGCGCCTCCGCTGTATCCTGCGAAATAGTGGTATTCAATGTTGCCGAGACATATTATGCGGTCTGCATCAGCAACCTCGTCGAATATCTCCACTGGTGTGCCTCTTGACGTCGTTCCCAGCATCCTGCATCTATCCGCGTCACTGTCTATACACCTGACTTTTTCATATATATCATCGCCTGTAAGGTACCTCATTTCTTCTTCGGTGTGCTTTCTGTGGCTTCCCAGGGCGAAAACCACCGTTATATCCTCGTATTCCAGTCCTGCCTTCAAAAGCTCTTCCAGCACTGCCGGAAGTACAGTTTTTGTCGGCATTGGTCTGGTAATGTCACTGGTGATTATAACAGTTTTTTCTCCTCTGCTCACAATTTCCGATAGCCTTTTGGATGCGATGGGCTCACTTATTGCACGTCTTACTTCATCTATGCCGGTAAGGCTGACAGTTACATCATTCTGGCGCAATTCTGCCATGACGTTCCCATCTGGTATGTGAAATTCTCTGAATCCTTTGCCGTAGCCGTATTTGAAATACATTGAATGACCTCCTTGCGATCTACAGGTCTTTGTCCTCTCCATTGCCTTCTTTTTCTTCCTTATTTCTGAGCCTTGCCAAATCCTCCGCCCGCCTGGCTTTGCTGCTGTATAGCAGGTATCCGAACGATATTATGATATATACGACCAGACTAAGCTGCAAATAGTATTTGAAGAACATGATATTCAACAGGAGCAGTACAAACCCTGCCAGTAATACCCAAGCCATGATTTTTTTCGCCATATCCACGTCCCTTCTCCGGCAATCCTGCTATATCCGGCAGAAATTCAGCCCCGTTGCCGGTTCAACTTTTTCTGAATCTCTCGAGCCAATCTCTTATCCTGGCTTCGTAGCCATTTGATGTGGGTTCGTAATATATCGTACCTTCCATGTCTTCCGGCAAATATTGCTGCTTTACTATATTACCCGGATAATCATGGGCATATTTGTAACCCACGCCATATCCCTGCTCCTTCATGCCTTTAACGGGCGCATTCCTCAGGTGCATTGGAACTTCACCGGTTTTTTTGGTTTCCACATCGTGCATGGCTTTTTCCAACGCTTTGTAACATGAGTTCGATTTCGGGCTCACTGCGACCATAACTGCCGCATGGGCCAGCAAAAGCCTGGCTTCCGGCATGCCTGTCATATGTATGCCCTGTGCAGCCGCCACTGCAAGCTGCAGTGCCGTTGGATTGGCCATGCCCACATCCTCAGACGCACATATTATGATCCTTCTGATAAGGAATTCAGGATCTTCACCCGCATAAAGAGCCCTGGCCAGATAAAACAGCGTTGCATCAGGATCGCTGCCCCGCATCGACTTTATGAAAGCACTGATATTGTCATAATGTGCTTCTCCGGATTTATCAAAAGTGATGGCCTTTTTCTGAACACACTCCTCTATGACCTGCATCGTAATATGCAACTGACCGTCAGCACCGATGTCAGTGGTGACAGCAGCCAGTTCCAGTGCATTGAGTGCTTTTCTGGCATCTCCGCCTGAAATACCGGCAAGATAACTGACAGCCTCCTCGTCCATCCTGATCTGATAGTTGCCTAATCCTCTTTCACTGTCAGCCAGTGCCATCCTGATGATCTTTTCGATGTCTCTGTCTTCCAGTGGTTTCAGCATAAAAACAGTAGACCGGGAGATCAGCGCTTTATTCACTTCAAAATACGGGTTCTCCGTCGTTGCACCTATCAGTACAATGGTACCGTTTTCGACATAGGGCAGCAGTGCATCCTGCTGAGCTTTGTTGAACCTGTGTATCTCATCTATGAAAAGCACAGTTCTGCCGGTCTGGTTGAACATAGGGTTCTGGGTATCTGAGATTATTCTCTTAATATCTGCTACACCGGCAGTTACAGCATTGAGCTTTTCGAAACTGGACCTTGTCGTTGCTGCAATTATCCTGGCAAGTGATGTTTTTCCTGTTCCGGGTGGACCGTACAGTATTATCGATGATATCCTGTCAGCTTTTATCATCCTGTAGAGCAGCTTGCCTTTGCCGATAATATGCTCCTGTCCGACGAATTCATCGATGGTCCTTGGACACATCCTGTACGCCAGCGGTTCTTTTTTTTGAGCCATGTCCCCCTCCTTGCCGTTTATGATAGTGCTCCTCTGCATTTCGACGAACAGTATAACCTTTGCAGATCCTGTTCTGATCAATACCGTCCGATTCAGCAAAAGGACCAAGATAAAGGTGGTGCTCCTATTATCTTAGCCCTTTGGAGGACTTTGTTCAATACAGTCCTGTAAAGAATTCTTTCAATATCTGTAAACCATCACTCATATAGAGGATGCTTTTTGCATAAAGCTGAGACCCTCTCCCTTACCTGGTCTGCAGTGTTGTCGAAATCGGTAATGGTCATCTTTATCAGCGTGGCTATCTCCTTCATATCCTCTTCCTTCATCCCTCTGGTGGTAACAGCCGGAGTGCCTATCCTGATACCGCTTGTCACAGTCGGCTTCTGTGTATCGAAGGGTACTGCATTCTTATTAACAGTAATGCCGACCTCATCCAGAAGATGCTGTGCTGTTTTGCCTGTAACGGATAAATTGCTCAGATCCACCAGCATCAAATGGTTGTCAGTGCCGCCCGAAACAAGTGTAAATCCCTCGTCAGTCAGGGCACCTGCCAGTGCTTTTGCATTGCTGACTACCTGCTGCTGGTAGTTTTTGAAATCTTCGGTCATTACCTGTTTGAAACTCACAGCTTTTGCAGCTATCACATGCATCAGAGGACCACCCTGCATACCGGGGAATACAGCAGAATCTATCTTCCTTGCATGTTCAGCCTTACAGAGTATCATTCCCCCGCGTGGGCCTCTCAAAGTCTTGTGGGTGGTTGTTGTTACAAAATCCGCATATGGTACGGGATTTGGATGGAGCCCGGCAGCTACGAGGCCTGCAATATGAGCCATGTCTACCATCAAATAGGCCCCGCAGTCCTTAGCGATCTCACCGAAAGCCTTGAAATCGATGATCCTGGGATAAGCGCTTGCACCAGCAACTATGAGCTTTGGCTTTACCTCCCTGGCTATCCTGTGCACCAACTCATAGTCGATATAGCCTGTATCCTTGCTGACGCCATAAAACTCGGATCTGTAATACCTGCCTGAGATGTTTTTCTTCATACCATGACTGAGATGTCCCCCGTGGTCGAGATCCATACCCAGTATCACATCACCGGGTTCAAGGACAGCGAAATAAACAGCCGAATTGGCCTGTGCTCCCGAATGAGGCTGTACATTGGCATGATCGGCACCGAATATCTCCTTTGCCCTGTCGATAGCCAGCTGTTCGATCACATCCACGTGTTCACAGCCGCCGTAGTACCTTCTTCCCGGGTATCCTTCGGCGTATTTATTGGTAAGAGGGGTTCCCAGAGCCTGTAAAACTGCTTCATCGACAAAATTCTCCGAAGCTATCAGCTCGATTTTGTTTCTCTGCCTGTTTACTTCATTTTCGATGCTTTCAGCTACTTCAGGATCGATCTTCCGTATTTCATCAATCTGATACATTTTATACCTCCATATGCGATATTTTGAAAAAACTAAAGGTCAAACCCTTGGATTTGACCTGTGATACCCGAATATCATCAATATGATATGAGCATCCTCTGTCCTTTTGCCTGAGAGTTGTATCCCGTTGACGGGACTTGCCCCTTCGGCGCCTTGACGGTCTCTCCAGAGGTGCGTCCCTTCACAGTCGGTAAATAATCCTTCCATGAAAATCATCCGCGCTATCATAATGCATTCTGCATTTTTAATAAAATAATTATAACATTTGTCAAAATTCTGTCAAGTTACAAAATTTTATATAACTCATCGCTTTCCGGCGGAGAAATTTCTTCAGCCCTATTGCCGGAAATCACCAGCCTCTTACCGGTATTGTTAAGTTTGCCGATGACGGAGGCATCGATGTTCTCCTGCTTCAGCCGCCTTACCAGTTCTTCTCCGTCAGGAACGGATATCAGCATACAGCCGCTTGAAATAAGTCTGTATGGATCTATATTATAATATTCACAGATTTTTCGTGTTGCCATATGTAAAGGTATTCTGTCTTTATAGATCTCCACACCGGTACCTGATGCCTGGCACATTTCCCATACGGCACCGAGCACACCGCCTTCAGTCACATCATGCATGGCATTCACACCAAATACGCCAGCTGTCACACCGTCCTTGTCCATCCTGATCTGATAGTTGCCTAATCCTCTTTCACTGTCAGCCAGTGCCATCCTGATGATCTTTTCGATGTCTCTGTCTTCCAGTGGTTTCAGCATAAAAACAGTAGACCGGGAGATCAGCGCTTTATTCACTTCAAAATACGGGTTCTCCGTCGTTGCACCTATCAGTACAATGGTACCGTTTTCGACATAGGGCAGCAGTGCATCCTGCTGAGCTTTGTTGAACCTGTGTATCTCATCTATGAAAAGCACAGTTCTGCCGGTCTGGTTGAACATAGGGTTCTGGGTATCTGAGATTATTCTCTTAATATCTGCTACACCGGCAGTTACAGCATTGAGCTTTTCGAAACTGGACCTTGTCGTTGCTGCAATTATCCTGGCAAGTGATGTTTTTCCTGTTCCGGGTGGACCGTACAGTATTATCGATGATATCCTGTCAGCTTTTATCATCCTGTAGAGCAGCTTGCCTTTGCCGATAATATGCTCCTGTCCGACGAATTCATCGATGGTCCTTGGACACATCCTGTACGCCAGCGGTTCTTTTTTTTGAGCCATGTCCCCCTCCTTGCCGTTTATGATAGTGCTCCTCTGCATTTCGACGAACAGTATAACCTTTGCAGATCCTGTTCTGATCAATACCGTCCGATTCAGCAAAAGGACCAAGATAAAGGTGGTGCTCCTATTATCTTAGCCCTTTGGAGGACTTTGTTCAATACAGTCCTGTAAAGAATTCTTTCAATATCTGTAAACCATCACTCATATAGAGGATGCTTTTTGCATAAAGCTGAGACCCTCTCCCTTACCTGGTCTGCAGTGTTGTCGAAATCGGTAATGGTCATCTTTATCAGCGTGGCTATCTCCTTCATATCCTCTTCCTTCATCCCTCTGGTGGTAACAGCCGGAGTGCCTATCCTGATACCGCTTGTCACAGTCGGCTTCTGTGTATCGAAGGGTACTGCATTCTTATTAACAGTAATGCCGACCTCATCCAGAAGATGCTGTGCTGTTTTGCCTGTAACGGATAAATTGCTCAGATCCACCAGCATCAAATGGTTGTCAGTGCCGCCCGAAACAAGTGTAAATCCCTCGTCAGTCAGGGCACCTGCCAGTGCTTTTGCATTGCTGACTACCTGCTGCTGGTAGTTTTTGAAATCTTCGGTCATTACCTGTTTGAAACTCACAGCTTTTGCAGCTATCACATGCATCAGAGGACCACCCTGCATACCGGGGAATACAGCAGAATCTATCTTCCTTGCATGTTCAGCCTTACAGAGTATCATTCCCCCGCGTGGGCCTCTCAAAGTCTTGTGGGTGGTTGTTGTTACAAAATCCGCATATGGTACGGGATTTGGATGGAGCCCGGCAGCTACGAGGCCTGCAATATGAGCCATGTCTACCATCAAATAGGCCCCGCAGTCCTTAGCGATCTCACCGAAAGCCTTGAAATCGATGATCCTGGGATAAGCGCTTGCACCAGCAACTATGAGCTTTGGCTTTACCTCCCTGGCTATCCTGTGCACCAACTCATAGTCGATATAGCCTGTATCCTTGCTGACGCCATAAAACTCGGATCTGTAATACCTGCCTGAGATGTTTTTCTTCATACCATGACTGAGATGTCCCCCGTGGTCGAGATCCATACCCAGTATCACATCACCGGGTTCAAGGACAGCGAAATAAACAGCCGAATTGGCCTGTGCTCCCGAATGAGGCTGTACATTGGCATGATCGGCACCGAATATCTCCTTTGCCCTGTCGATAGCCAGCTGTTCGATCACATCCACGTGTTCACAGCCGCCGTAGTACCTTCTTCCCGGGTATCCTTCGGCGTATTTATTGGTAAGAGGGGTTCCCAGAGCCTGTAAAACTGCTTCATCGACAAAATTCTCCGAAGCTATCAGCTCGATTTTGTTTCTCTGCCTGTTTACTTCATTTTCGATGCTTTCAGCTACTTCAGGATCGATCTTCCGTATTTCATCAATCTGATACATTTTATACCTCCATATGCGATATTTTGAAAAAACTAAAGGTCAAACCCTTGGATTTGACCTGTGATACCCGAATATCATCAATATGATATGAGCATCCTCTGTCCTTTTGCCTGAGAGTTGTATCCCGTTGACGGGACTTGCCCCTTCGGCGCCTTGACGGTCTCTCCAGAGGTGCGTCCCTTCACAGTCGGTAAATAATCCTTCCATGAAAATCATCCGCGCTATCATAATGCATTCTGCATTTTTAATAAAATAATTATAACATTTGTCAAAATTCTGTCAAGTTACAAAATTTTATATAACTCATCGCTTTCCGGCGGAGAAATTTCTTCAGCCCTATTGCCGGAAATCACCAGCCTCTTACCGGTATTGTTAAGTTTGCCGATGACGGAGGCATCGATGTTCTCCTGCTTCAGCCGCCTTACCAGTTCTTCTCCGTCAGGAACGGATATCAGCATACAGCCGCTTGAAATAAGTCTGTATGGATCTATATTATAATATTCACAGATTTTTCGTGTTGCCATATGTAAAGGTATTCTGTCTTTATAGATCTCCACACCGGTACCTGATGCCTGGCACATTTCCCATACGGCACCGAGCACACCGCCTTCAGTCACATCATGCATGGCATTCACACCAAATACGCCAGCTGTCACACCGTCCTTTATTACACTTATGCTGTCCATGAATCCTTTTGCTTCTTCAACTATTTGTCTGCCAAGGACCGGTATCAGTTCTTCTTCTTTCTCATGAGCTATTATGGATACGCCCTCCAGGCCGGCATGTTTTGTAATGACAAGACTGTCACCGGCTCTGGCGCCGCTGGTACTTATGATCTTGTCCTTAAGGCATTTGCCAACAGCAGTACAGGATATGACGAACCGGTTCACAACATTGGTTATTTCCGTGTGACCGCCGAGGATATCCACATTAACAGACCTGGCAGCTTCTGCAAACTGGTCCATGATGATTTCCAGTTCTTCCTCTGAGGAGCCTTCAGGGCATAAAATCGTAGCCAGAAGTCCAAGAGGCTCAACCCCACAGGCAGCAATGTCATTGCAGTTGATATGTACGGCCAGCCTGCCTATCTCCCTGGCTGTCCCGGTGATTGGATCACATGACAGTACACAGGCGTATTCACCAAAATCTATAGCAGCACAATCCATACCTATGCCCGGGCTTATCAGAATATCGTCATGTACCTTTTTTATTTTGCTGAAAACCAGTCTTTCAAGCACATTACCTGGTAATTTCCCTGTATCCATACGACCTCCGTCATTTTAGCTTTTCCTTGACCAGTTGGTATTGTTCTCTTGCAGCCTCTATAAGTGCTGGTTTCTTCCTCGCTTCTTCTGAACTGATGAGTCTGCTGAACCATTTTACGGCTTCGCTGTAATTGCCGACTCTGAAATTGAGTTCGCCGATCATATATACACAGGTGCTTTCATCGAGCTTGTCAACGGGGAAAGATTCCTTCTCATACACTTCTGTATAATATTCCAATGAATGCCGGATGAATTTCAGTTCTTCTTCTTCATCACCCTTATATCTGTACAGCCAGGCGATCCTGAGGCATGCCTTGGCAAAATCGATGGCTTTTGCGCCTCTGTAATCGTGACTTATGAGGACAAGCTTGAAGGCTTCTATCGCCGTGTCGATGTCTCTCTCTCCACTCAGGCTGTGTTTATTCCATTTTGGCATCAGCCTGTTCCTGAGGATGTCGGCTTCATTATGAGAAATCTCTTCAAACTTGTCTGCCTGGTTGGCATATCCGCAGTTTTCACAGACCCAGGCATCATAGTATATGGGATTGATGTCCTCATAATGGACGCAGAAATCGGAATCCCTGCTCTTGACCTTGGTGGCCCTGGCTTTCACTTTTGTTGCCTGGAACTTTTTTGAGCAAACAGGACATACAACTTCTTTATTATACAGACCTTCTCTCATCATGACCCCTCATTCTTTTACCCTCTATTTGACCCGGCATATCAGAATGATCTGCCGGAATAACAGCCGATAATAATTAATCAACCGGCATTTCCTGAGAAATATATTGGTACCAGATATCGCTGCTTACCCTTGTGATCCCCTGGACAGGCTTGTAATAATCCTCATAAAGCTTTTCACGTCGTTGCAGTACGCCGTTTTTATATGTTTCTCTGTACAATATGACTCTTATGCCGTTTATCGGTTTTCGTTCAACGATCCTCTGATTGGGCTCAAGTGTCTTGTCCAATACTATTTTCTCAGGTTTCGGCTTGTAAGTTCCGATGGTCCTGGTTTTCAGCCTGAACTCGATTCCATCCTCCCGTTTTTTGCCCAGTATGCTTACATGCAGTTTGTTTCCCTCCACATATGCATTTATCAGGATCGGGTATCCCGAATCGTTTTTAAACTTGAAATCTATTGAGCTTTCAGTGATAGTAGCATCCCTGCCGGGGCTGATATATGTCAGAGGCATTGAATGGTGTTCCCGCTCTGTGACCTTCAGTCCGGCCAGCAGCACCGAGTTGAACAGTGTGGAAGACACCTGGCACACACCGCCTCCGGTACCGGGGACCAGTTCATTTTTGAAAATGATAGGAGCCTGTTTATATCCATTTGCCAGAGTCCTTGGTCCCAGTTCCCTGTTCATTGAAAACTCTTCGCCGGGCATCAGCAGTATGTTGTTGATCCTGCTGCATGCCAGCCTGATATTGTCAGTCCGGTTGACATCATTCCTGTTGAAAGTGGTACTGAAGCTCGAAAGCACACTATTGATATCTTTGATCTTATCATATGTGACTTTCGGCTCCTTCTCATCCACTATCAGTTCTATATCTCTGAAATCTCTCTTTTTTAAATAATTCTCCACTAATTTCAGATTCGTGTCAACATCAAGCTCCCTGAACGGGACTTCGCGGGTGAACTCGAATTTCCCGCCGGAGTAAGTGACCACTGCGTTTTCAGCCGCGGAATCACACTCCTTTTTTATTTTTTCAAGTATGTCCCTGAGCTTATCTCTGTCGAAGCTCTCCTCTACTTCAAGCTTCAATCCATTTCTCGATAATGACAGTGAATCAAAGAGCTTTCTGAAAATATTGCCTTCCCTTCCGATGTAAAAAGCCTTTTCGACTGCATCATCGACCTTGAAGCTATAGTCTATATCACTCAGTCTGATATCCCATTTACTTTCTTTATATGTCAATGTCAGCTTGTCAGTGTCGTAGTATCTCTTTAATTCTTCTGTCACACGATTTTTTGCAGCCTCAGAGGTCAGCCATGAAACGTCAGTCTGCTCAATACTTATACCTTTGCGGATAGTATCTCCTGTATATTTGTACGACAGGATCAGAAAGGCGGCCGTTACAGCAGCTATTACCATTACCGCAGCATATATAAACCATTTCAGGCTTTTCCTGCGTGAGACCGTCATTGACAACAACCTTCCTAAATACTATGTGGATATAATATATTGTTGTCATAACGGTCTGTCATACATGCGTGGAATTACTCTCCAATGACGACTGTCTCTGTATCTGCGATGGCGCGTTCAATCATTGCATCAAGACTGAGCCTGCCTTCCAGCTCTTTTATTTCCTCAAGCCCTGGCCTGGTTTTAGGGTGCTTTGCCACGAAAACTGTACAGCAGTCCTCATAGGGCAGGATCGAGGTTTCATACGTATCGATCCTTCTCGCGGTCTCTATGACCTCATTTTTATCCATACCGATCAAGGGTCTGAACACGGGCATCCTGACAGCTTCATTTGTAACTGCTATCGCTTCCACAGTCTGGCTGGCCACCTGCCCGAGACTTTCGCCGGTGATGAGTGCTTTGGCACCGTTTTCAGCGGCAATCTTTTCAGAAATCTTCATCATTGCTCTGCGCATCAGTACGGTAAGGTGCTCCTCAGGACACTTATCATTGATATCCAGTTGGATTTCTGTAAAAGGTACTATGTGAAGCCTGATACGATGGCAATATCGCGACAGTATCCTGGCAAGTGCAATCACCTTATCCTTCGCACGCTCGCTGGTATAAGGGTAAGTATGGAAATGAACAGCCTCCAGCTCCATTCCTCTTTTAGCCATCATCCATCCTGCCACCGGACTGTCTATTCCTCCTGAAAGCAGAAGCATGGCTTTTCCGCTTGTACCTACCGGCAGACCGCCGAATGCCGGGATTATATCACAATATATGTAGGTACTGTCCCTGACCTCAACATAGAATATGAAGTCCGGATCATGCACATCCACTTTCAGACCGGGAACATTTTTCAGCAGATATCCGCCGAGCTGTCTGCATATCTCAGGCGACTGTATGGGGAAATTCTTATTGCCCCTCTTTGCTTCTACCTTGAACCCCACAGATGCTTCTGATGTTTCTTTCATCCTCATCGGACCCTTTGCAGCTGCATGTCTGTTCAGCTTTGTCATATAGTTGCGGACCATCTCGACAGAGTGCTTTTTGATTTCTTCAAAATCTGTTTTGATCTTCCATACGATACTCACAGATATGATTCCCATTACATTAACAAGCCTTGTAACAGCATTCTCGAAATCGAAATCATCCTGCCTGGGTTCAATGAATATCCTTGCCTGTGAACGTCTGACAGATATTTTACCAAGCCCGTACAACGATTGCTTAATATTTTTTATGAGCCTGTCTTCGAACATGGGCCTGTTCAAACCCTTGAGTATAATCTCTCCATATCTGACAAGTATGACTTTCTCCATTACTTCCTCCCGGGTCTCTTTTTTCTGCTTATATCTATTACCGGAATGATATCCTTCAATGCATCAACTGTCAACCTTATCTCATCTTCAGTATTCTGATTCGAAAAGCTGAACCTGATTGCACCGTCTATCAGTTCAGGAGCAATACCCATTGCCGTCAGGACATGGCTCCTGCTCTTTTTATGTGATGAGCAGGCTGAACCGGTCGAAACAAATATCCCTCTTTGCTCCAGATGATGAAGCAGCACTTCGGCCCTGACATTTTCAAAAGAAATGTTTACTATATGGGGCAAAGCGTCATCTGGCGAATTGACACAGTATGAAATATCGGAAGAAGCAAGCTCACTGATCAGCAGCTCTCTCAGACCAACCGCTTTTCTGAAACTCTCATCAATTTTTTCTGTGGTCATACTGGCTGCCAGACCGAAGCCTGCGATTCCCGGCACATTCTCAGTCCCCGAGCGTAGCAGTGTCTCCTGGCCTCCTCCGTAAAACAGCGGATTTATCCTTACCTTTGCTGAAACATATAAAGCACCGACTCCCTTGGGGCCGTGAATCTTATGTGAGCTGACAGACATCAGGTCTATGCCTGCTCTTACAGGATACAGCGTTATCTTGCCGAAAGCCTGTACTGCATCTGCATGTATCACTGTCTGAGGATTCAACGAATCTCTGATCGATGATATTTCTTCGATATCCTGTATCGTACCCGTTTCATTATTGACAAGAACGATGCTGATAAGTGCAGTATCCGGCCTTATTTTTTCCTCCAGTTGCCCGGTCAGAATCCGGCCCTTTTCATCCACATCCAGAAAATCCACGCTCCATCCCCTGCTTCCGAGATGGCGGAAAACTTCCAGCACAGAGGGGTGTTCGATGCTGGTGGTAATGATGTGCCTGCCTTTTCTGGGGTTTGCCTCAAGGTATCCAATGATCGCCAGGTTATTGGATTCAGTACCGCCGGATGTGAAATACACTTCCGACGGCCGGACACCAAGAAGATCGGCTATCGTCTCACGAGAGGCCGAAACCAGCCTTTCGGCTTCTATGCCCTTTGTATGCAATGATGACGGATTGCCATACTTCGTAGAAGCTATCGTGGCCATCAGCGATGTTACTTCATCATATTGTCTGGTTGTTGAGCTGTTGTCCAGATATATTTCAGATCCCATATCATACCCCTTGAATGTCTGTGTTGTGTTGCAATGATGCAATTTGTCCCGGGCGACTCATTGCTGCATCTATTCTTATTATGTCCAGACTGAGCTGATGCAAAATATCAGCCTTGTCCTTCCTAATTATAGCACACTCTTCCTCAAATGTTGCAGTCATTCATTCGGTTATGGTAAACTTATGCTGTATTATGTAAAACAACATTTTCAGGGGGCAAAATGCTTGACTTTTTAAAGAAAAATATCAATTTCATAGGCTTCTTGATTTTGTTTTCCATGATAATTTCTTTATCAGCATTTTCATATGCTCAATATGTTTCAAACAGTCAAAATGCGGTTGACAAATCACTCCCATTTTCTTATGTGCCTGAAAACAGTTATGCTTACGAGCCTATACACAGGCTAAGAAGTATGGGTGTGACGCAAGGTATAGGAAGCAACAGATTCGGTTACGGTCGTACGATAACAAGAGCTGAATTTATCACAATGCTGATAAATCTTCTGGACCTTGACGGTGAAGTTCCACAGCAGGGCTCTTTCTCTGATAACATGGACCCGAAAAAGTTCTATTTCAGGCCCATAGAAACAGCCCTTAAAAACGGAATAATCACAAATGAGACAGACTCCTTCAGGCCTGGCGATCCCATCACCCGTCAGGATGCAGTAGTAATGATAATAAACAGCCTCGGCTACGGCAAGCTGGCTGGCAGGCTGCATTATTTTGAACCTCCATACGAAGACGTGTCTGAATACACAGGTTATATCACCATAGCAAAGGATTTTGGGATAATAAGTGAAGCATCTGCATTCAATCCCAACAACAGTCTACTGAGGGAACAGGCAGCGGCGATGTTGGTGCGGATGCTTGGGGTCATGGAGAGAAAAATCAACAGTCTGAATGCATTTTACGCCATAAGCTCTTCACCTCAAAGCGATAAGATACCTGATCTCACTTCTGTGTCTTTTGGATGGAGCAGTCTGGGCTATGACGACTCTGACGGAAACATCATCCTCAATATGTCACGCACTGAGCTGGGTCTTAATGATTTTTATCTGCCCACAGGATTCAGCAGCAGACTCAAAGCGGCCAAAGAAGCAGGTGTGCCAACTTTTTTGATGGTATATGCTGATCAGTCAGTTAAAATAAAGGATCCTGTCACAAACGAAGTACACGGACTTCCTGAATACATATTCAATAATGACGAATTAACTGAAAAAGTCATCGACGATATCACAAACGCCCTTGAAAGCGTGACACGCGGCAACGAAACAGGTTCATTCGATGGCGTGGTCATCGATTTTGAGGGTCTGAGGGGCGAAAGTGCGAAAAATGGCTTCAACAAGTTTCTCAAAAAGCTGAAAGACAAACTGGATCTTCATGAAAAAAAGCTCTTCGTTGCCGTACACCCGCTGATACACCCCAGGAGGAGCTCTTCAAGCATTGACGGCTATGATTACAGAACTATCGGCGAACTGGCTGATAAAGTGATATTGATGGCTCATGACTATGATGCCAAACGCCTTACCAGGGCCGAGATGGAACGCGGTGTAACCATCACCCCGCTAACCCCTCTCGAAGACGTGTATTTCGCTCTCCATGCGATAAGCGACAGCACTAACGGTGTTCAGGACAAAAATAAGATAATGCTTCAGATTTCATTCGACTGGACAGTCTGGAAAAAGCAAAACGGTAAAACACTTAATCAGGTGCCCCTGAGATATAATCTTGAAAACTTCCTGAAGCTCCTTGACAGCGACAAAGATATCTCCTATCACTATCATGAGGATTATGAGAACCCATACTTGAAATATACAGATGACTCAACAGGTGTCGAATATACTGTATGGTATGAAAACAGCAGGAGTGTATTGGCTAAGATAAAGCTGGCAAGGCATTTCGGAATCGATGGCATATCACTCTGGAGACTGGGGCTGATACCTGACGGGTCTGATCCTGAACAAAACACCCCCGGCATGGATGTCTGGCAATCGCTGCTGGCCGAGATAAGTAACTGATCTGTCATAACGGCATCTTTATGATGTCGCCTTCGTAAATGGTGGAGTTATCCATACCATTGACAGCCTTGATCTTCTCTATGTATTGTCTTATATCTGAACTGCCGCGGTATTCCTTCGCCAGATCCCAGAGAGTATCTCCCTTTTGAATGACCACCGTCTCATATGCATATTCTGAGTCTGCACCACTGGCTGCCGCTGCAAATATCACGACAGAAATCAATACTGTAAGAACTGCCAGAAACAAGTTGAAACGTTTGCGGTTTTTTAAAACATACTTCTTTCTCATGACATCCTCCTGCAGAACATGTGTTCTAATGCAATTATAAACGAACATGTGTTCCTTTGTCAATACTTATCCGAACATTTGTTTGACAATTTTATTCTTTTTTAATATAATGTTTTCAGTGGATATATTTACTGGGCAACAATACAAAAGGGGTGTATGGAATGGGTAAAAAGCTTACTGAAAAGCAACAGCAGATCCTGGATTTCGTAAACAGGCAGGTCGAGGAAAAGGGATATCCTCCGTCAGTAAGGGAAATATGCAGCGCAGTTGGATTCAAATCCACATCTACAGTTCATGGTTATCTGGAAAAGCTCAGAAAAAGCGGGCTGATAGCAAAAGACCCTACGAAGCCCAGAGCTATCAGGGTTATTGGAGGAGCCAGGAATACACCCCGAAACGAAAATGAGCCTCAAAAGAATTATTACTCCGGAAAAGAGCTGGTCGATGTGCCGATAGTTGGTAAAGTTACAGCCGGACAGCCCATCCTGGCTGTCGAAAATGTAGAGGACACTTTCCCGTTGCCTGTAGACTATGTTCAAAATAACACTGCGTTCATGCTGAGAGTCCAGGGTGACAGTATGGTCGAGGCAGGAATACTGGACAGAGATCTGGTCCTGGTAAAACAGCAATCCACAGCCAATAACGGCGATATAGTCGTGGCACTGATCGGTGATGAGGCTACCGTCAAGACTTTTTACAGAGAAAAGGATCATATAAGACTTCAGCCTCAGAACATGCACATGGATCCCATCATCGTCCGTGACAATATAACTATCCTTGGCAAGGTAATAGGCGTGTTCAGAAAGATGTGACACCACAGAATATAAAACAGGCACTGCACTGGACATTCACAGAGCAGAGCCTGTTTTTTTCTTTTACCGGGATTCACATCGTCAGGAGAATCTTACCTGTTCTCTGATGGTTTCCCTATCCTGAATAATACCGCCTCCGATGAATGCCCGCTTATCGGAGCCTCTTACCAGGTATGAAATGAAGGAGAATAGATACTATATGCTATTCCTTGTTATCATTGAAAATAAAGTTTACCAGTTTCATTGGGCTTATGGTTGAAATGGCGTGTTTGTAAACCAATTGCTGTCTTCCGTCGGTATCCAGTATGACAGTAAAATTGTCGAAGCCCTTTACCAGACCCTTGAGCTGGAAACCGTTGGTAAGGTAAATAGTCACGGGAAGGTGCTCTTTCCTTACCTGATTTAAAAATACATCCTGCAAATTGATATTCGATCTGTTCACCTGACAATCCTCCTCAATGATATATCCTCACGTTCCAACAAGTAAGGATCATTATAATTCTACAAGATTATTCCAAACCTTTCAATACAATGATGAATTATTTTCTCTGCAGTATCTTGTAAATCAGTATCCTCGCCCATATCCAGCCAGATTATTTCCCTTATACGCCTGAACCAGGTCATCTGCCTTTTGGCATAGCGTCTCGTGTTCCGTTTCAATGTTTCAACAGCTTCATCCAGCGAACACTCCCCTTTCAGAAAGGGCAATATTTCCTTATATCCGATGGCCTGCATCGCAGTTCCCCTGTCAAAACCCATCTCAACCAGGCGCCTGGTCTCATCCACCAGTCCTTCCCTGATCATTTTGTCGACTCTCTCGTTTATGCGTCTGTACAATATCTCCCTGTCCCACTTCAATCCGAAAACGATATATTTGTAAGGAGGAGGTTCGATCCTTGACGTCCTTATGTGCTCCGATATCGTCTTTCGCGTGTGGGTATAGACCTCTATAGCCCGGATTATCCTTTTTGTGTCGTTCTCATGTATCCTGGATGCCGCCTCCGGGTCGATCTCAAGGAGCTTTTCGTACAGATGCCTGCTTCCGTGCTGTTCTGCTTCAGTCTTCAACGATTCTCTCAGGCTTTCGTCACAGATGGTTTCAGAAAAATTTATGTTATAGATAAGGGAATTTAAGTATAAACCTGTTCCGCCTGTGACTATTGGGCGCCTGCCATCCTTTATCACTGCTGATATGCATTCGAGGGCTCTTTCTTTGTATCTGGCGACACTGTAGTTTTCATCCGGTTCCACTTCATCCATCATATAATGCCTTATGCCGGACATTTCCTGTTCAGTGGGCTTTGCAGTGCCGATATCCATATATTTGTATATCTGCATCGAATCAGCAGATACTATACTGCCATTTATGCGCTTTGCCAGTTCGACAGACAAGCTGGTCTTTCCGGATGCAGTAGGGCCTGCTATAACGACTACAGGCTCCATGCTGGTCTCCCCTTTCTATCTGACAATTGTACCCAGTAGCTTTTTGATTTATACTATCCGCTTGAACAATTTTTCCAGATCGTATCTTCGTATTTTATATATGGCAGGTCGCCCGTGCGGACATGTATAAGGATTTTCGAGAGCTGAAAGCTCATCGAGCAGCGCCCATATCTCTCTTTCGTCCAATCTATCGTGAGCTTTCACCGCTGATTTGCATGCCATCCTGTAAATGGCTCTGTCGGCCAGCAAGCTCCTGTCAGTACTGCCTTCACTCATCAAAAAGTCAAGTATCTCTGTGAAGCATTCCCTGATATTCGTATTTTCATCTAACAGCGGCGCAGATCTGATGATGACGGAATTTGCTCCGAAGCTTTCATATGTGAAACCAAGCTTTTCGAAAAAGTCTGTTTCACTCATGGCAAACTGATACTCGCTGCCTGTAAGGTCAACATGAACTGATGACAACAGCATCTGTGACAAAGGCTTTTCCTCGCCATATGCTCTTCTGAGTTTCTCATACCTGATCCTTTCATGCGCAGCGTGCTGGTCCAGCAAAAACAGCTCATCTGCTCCTTCCAGCAATATGTAGGTAGAGAATAACTGACCTACTATTCTGGTATTGTCAAAGAGCTTTAAGCTATCCGACATATCACATGTTTCAATCTTATCCGTTTTTCTGCTGTCGTCGGGAGAAATGACATTGGTGTCCGTCTCAGTATGGTCGGTCCCGAGAGCACTGTCATGCGCATCTTTAACAAAAACAGCGCTGTTATGCCCATCCGTGTAATCAATATCCTGGCTTGACGGGATTTTCTCAGATTTCTCCCCGGCATCTGTCGCTTTTCCGCTATGGCCATGCCCCACTGTATCCTGCTGCCGGGTTTTCCCGGATATGGCCTCCTGGTATTTCCGGTCCAGCTCTTTTCTGACCCACTCAAATTCCTGCTGTGAGTAAGATGGTTTTCCATACGCATTGATTTCAGTATAAGTCTTCATGCCTGCTGATGATTTACCGGCAGACCGCGCGCCTGTTACAGTACTGCCTCTGCTGCCGTAACCTGCTTTGCCACCATGACTGCCGCTTTTTTCAGTTCTATGCAGCGTCCTCACGGTCGAATGAGAGATGAGAGCATTGTTGACAGCGTGGTAAACTGCTCTGAATATATCCTGCTCGTTTGAAAACTTGACCTCCAGCTTTGAAGGATGTACGTTGACATCGATCCTGGACGGATCAATGGAGATATTCAGAACGATAAAAGGATATTTGTTCTTCATCAGGTAAGTGGAATAGGCAGCATCGATGGCTGATGTAACAGTTTTGTTCCTGATATATCTTCGGTTTATATAAATGGATTGGTTTACTCGGCTGGAACGGGCTATTTCAGCCAATCCGGCAAATCCGGTGATCCTGATGTCCCCGTCCTCATAATCGACATCTGCCAGATGTTTTGCCGTTTCAGCGCCATATATGCTGAAGATCGTGCTTTTCAGATCCCCGTTGCCCGGAGTGTGCAAAACCTTCCTGCCATTATTCGTCAGCATGAAGGATATTTCCGGATGCGACAAGGCGATACGGTTGAGGATATCCGCTATGTATCCGGCTTCTGTTGCATCCTTTTTCAAAAACTTGTATCTTGCAGGGGTGTTGAAAAACAGTTCACTCACAGTTATGGAAGTGCCGGCTGGACAACCGGCAGGCCTCACTTCCTCCGGAACACCTCCTGAAACCGTTATGCTCACACCCTGGACGCTGTCATGGGTCCTGGTAAGCATATGGACCTTTGAAACGGCGGCAATACTGGCTAATGCCTCACCGCGGAAGCCCATGCTCGTTATCGCCCCAAGGTCGTCAGCCCGCCTTATCTTGCTGGTGGCGTGGCTTTCAAATGCCATTGCCGCATCATCCTCCGACATACCGCTGCCGTTGTCCGTGACTTTCATAAAGGAAATGCCACCATTGCGTATCTCCACACTTATAATATCCGCGCCGGCATCGATAGAATTCTCTACCAGCTCTTTCACCACTGAGGCTGGTCTTTCCACCACTTCGCCTGCGGCTATTTTGTTTACTGTATTTTCATCCAGGATAATTATCTTTCCCATATTCAACCCTTTCTTGCTTTCAACTGGAGTCTGTACAGAATATTCAGGGCATCCAGCGGCGTCAGAGTCGATATATCCACTGAAATCAACTCTTCCAGCACTTCTTTGGCTGTTTTGCCCTCATTGTCCTCAGGAATAAAGAACTCCACCTGTCCCTCCAGCACTTTTTTCATGCGCCGCGACTTTTTCTTGCTTATATCAGCTTCCTCGAGCTCCCTGAGAAGCTCTTTCGCCCTGTCAGTCACTGACCGGGGAAGCCCTGCCAGCTTAGCTACCTGAATGCCGTAGCTGCCATCCGCACCTCCGCGCATGATCTTCCTCAGGAAAATTACATCCTCTCCTTCCTCCCTGACGGCAATACAGTAATTCTTGATGCCCGGGAGTTTGCCTTCCAGTTCAGTGAGTTCGTGGTAGTGTGTGGCAAAGAGCGTCCTGCTCCCCACTTTTTCCTTGTCCGATATGTATTCTATCACCGACCATGCTATGCTCAGGCCGTCAAAAGTGCTGGTGCCCCTTCCTATCTCGTCGAGTACGAGCAGACTTCTCTCTGTGGCATTCTCCAATATGGCTGCTACTTCAGACATCTCCACCATAAATGTACTCTGGCCTGCAGCCAGATCATCAGAAGCGCCTACCCTGGTGAATATTCTGTCCGTTATGCCGATAACAGCAGAATCAGCAGGCACGAAGCTTCCTATCTGTGCCAGCAGCACGATGAGTGCCACCTGTCTCATATAAGTGGACTTGCCGGCCATGTTGGGTCCGGTTATGACGGCCAGCCTGTTTTCATCCATGTCCAGTAATGTATCATTTGGCACAAAAGCGCCGGTTTCAAGTGTCTTCTCGACTACAGGGTGCCTGCCGCCTTCGATCTTTATGATGCCGTTATCAGTAACAGTTGGCAGACAGTAATTTTCACGATCGGCAACTTCAGCCAGAGAGCAGATAACATCAAGTTCGCATATGCATTGTGCAGTCTGCTTTATCCTCGATGTCTGGGCTGCGACTTCAGAACGGATATCGGCAAATATCCGGTATTCCAGATCCACAACTCTGCTTTCGGCTCCAAGGACTGTCTCTTCGATTTCTTTCAGTTCCTGAGTGATATACCTTTCACAGTTGACCAGTGTCTGTTTCCTGATATATTCCTCTGGAACGAGATGCAGATTGGATTTGGTGACCTCTATATAGTAGCCGAATACCTTTGTATAACCTATCCTGAGATTCCTGATCCCGGTTTTCTCCCGTTCACTGGCCTCAAGGGACAGTATCCACTGTTTGCCATTGGATGCAGCATCCCTTAGTTTATCCACCTCTTCATCATAACCGGATTTTATGATCCCGCCCTCCTTAACAGAAACCGGAGGGTCGTCAACGATGGATCTCTCTATCAACCCTGATATATCCTCCAGATCATCCATCAATGCGTTGTTTTGCTTCAAAAGATCCGATTCGCAGCATGACAGTATCTTTCTGATGAATGGTATCTGACCAAGTGAATTCTTTAAGGCTATCAGATCCCTGCAATTGGCATTCCCCAAAACTATCCTGCTGATCAGTCTTTCGATGTCATAAACCCGCTTGAGGAGTTCACGCAGCTCCATCCTGACCATGAACTTGTCCTTCAGCTCTGCCACTGCTTCAAGTCTTCCGTTTATGTCTTCGATATTGACCAGGGGCTGTTCCACCCATCTTCTGAGTGTCCTTGCTCCCATTGAAGTCATAGTTTTGTCCAGCACCCATAAAAGAGAGCCTTTGCGGGATTTCTCACGCATCGTTTCAGTCAGTTCCAGATTCCTTCTCGTAGCCATATCCAGTATCATATATTCTTCCAGCTTATAGGGTACGATCTGTTGTATATGGCTGAGGCTGGCTTTTTGCGTCTGATCGAGATAATACAGCAGGGCACCTGCGGCATTGACAATCAGTTCGCTTTCTTCCCCGGGGATAGCAGGTGATCCGAGACGCTGGCTCAGCAGGTCAAAACAGAATTCGTCATCAAAATACATGTCATCCAGTTGAGAAATGTAGGCATCGAATTTGGCTGCCAGTTGTCCGGCTGCTGCCTTTGAATCATAAAAACCGCGGTTTGTGATAATCTCGGCAGGTGAATATTTTGCTATTTCATCAAGCAGCTTGGTCAGCGTATTCCCCCATGTGATCCTCGTTGCCGCAAAATAACCTGTGGAGACATCCACTGCTGCAAGTCCATACATGTGCTTTTTAGCATAGATCGAAACCAGATAATTATTTCTCTTTTCATCCAGCATCGTCATATCCGTGACAGTCCCGGGAGTCACTACCCGAACGACTTCACGTCTGACGATGCCTTTTGCCTGCGAAGGGTCTTCCATCTGTTCGCAAACCGCTACTTTGTATCCTCTCTGGACCAGCCTGGCAATGTATCCGTCCACTGAATGATAAGGCACTCCGCACATCGGTGCTCTCTCTTCCAGACCGCAGTCCCTTCCGGTCAATGCTATCTCCAGTTCCCTGGACGCAACCACTGCATCGTCAAAAAACATTTCATAAAAATCGCCAAGTCTGAACATCAGGATGCAGTCTCTGTACTGCTCCTTAATGTCCAGATATTGCTGCATCATTGGGGTAAGCGCCAAAAAAATCGACCTCACTTATGCTTGAAAATACGAATCCGATGTCTCTGTTTTCATACCAGTGTGCCATCAAGTGACCATGTGCCGGTTTTGTCTATCTTCACTCTGACCAGCCTCCCGGTCAGATCAGCACTTCCCTTGAAATTCACTATCTTATTTGTTCTCGTACGTCCGGTCATCATATCGATATTGTTCTTACTGTGTCCTTCTGTCAGCACTTCTGTGACTGTACCGGCAAGCTTGCTGTTTATCTCATTACTGATCCTGTTCTGGATGTTCAGCAATTCTTCGAACCTCTTTTTCTTCACTTCTTCACTTACCTGATCAGTTTTCCTTGCAGCAGGCGTACCTGTCCTTCTTGAATAAAGGAACGTATATGCATAGTCGAATCTGATATTTTCAACCAGGTCCAGAGTATCTTCGAAGTCTTCATCAGTCTCTCCGGGAAAACCAACGATGATATCCGTAGTAATTGATATGCCTGGTATGTGTTCCCTGACCTTTTGCACCAGTTCGAAATAGTGCTCCCGTGAATATCTGCGGTTCATTTCTGCCAGTATCCTGCTGCTCCCTGCCTGGACCGGCAGATGCAGATGCTCGCATACCTTATGGCAATCTCTCATAGCATATATCAGCTCATCTGACAGATCCTTGGGATGAGAAGTCATAAACCGGACTCTTTCTATGCCATCTATTTCCTCAAGTCTGTGCAATAGCGCTGCAAAACTGGTGCCATCCTTCCTGTCCAGGCCATAGGAGTTTACATTCTGACCCAGCAGAGTGATCTCTTTATAGCCCTGACGGGCAAGAAACCTTGCCTCATCAAGGATATCAGAAACCATCCTGCTCCTCTCGCGTCCCCTGACATGCGGAACGATACAATATGAGCAGAAGTTATTGCAACCATACATGATAGTCAGCCATGCCTTCACGCTGTGCTCACGTCTGACAGGAAGCCCTTCGGCTATGTAGCCGTCACATGAGCTGATGTCAGCAACAGCAGCGTCACCTGTCACAGCCCTGTACAAAAGCTCCGGGAATTTGTGCAGATTATGAGTCCCGAAAATCAGGTCAACATGCCTGTATTTCTCAAGAATATGCTCAACGACCTCTTTCTGCTGCATCATACAGCCGCATACAGCAATGACCAGCCCGGGCCTGCGGGATTTCAGCGGCTTCAGCGCACCGAGATGTCCGTAAACCTTGAGTTCCGCATTTTCTCTGACACAACATGTATTGAACAGTATCAGGTCGCATTCGTCCATCTCATCAGTGCGTATGTATCCCATGGATTCCAGCATACCCGCCAGCTTCTCCGAATCATTCTCGTTCATCTGACAACCAAAAGTGCTGATCAAATATTTCTTATCGGCTCCGGGATTCAGTTCCCTTACGGAATGCATGAACGCTTCCTGCCTGGTTATTTCATCTTCAGTTACTAAGGTGCTTCCTCTGTTCGCCAATTCCTGCCTCCCGCAATCAAGGTAAAGGGACAGATCTCTGCAGTTGCTCTCTTGTGCAGAGCTGAGAAATGTCCCTTTCGTCAATTATCATTATACCATTTAGCCAAAAGGCCATCAATTTTTTCATTCAGCATATCCACATCGGCATACCGGTATGCATTGTTGTTCAAGCCATACTTTTCTTTCAATTTCAATATCCTGGCAACACTCTCGTCGATCCTGCATTCGTCGATCATGCCTGCTTCAACAGCATTCCTTACCGCATCCATTGCCTCCTCCTGCTTGTCACGACCATGACAAACCAGTAAGATATCACAACCGGCTATAACTGATCTGACAGCAGCGTCTCCGATTTCGAAATTATCTGTAATGGCTCTCATTGTCAGATCGTCTGTAATCACCACGCCGTCAAACCCTGAATCTTTTCTGAGAAGCCCGTTTATAACAGCACCTGACAGCGATGCAGGCAATCGCGGGTCCACTGCGGTGACCACTATGTGCGCTGCCATCACCGCCTCCGCTCCTTCATCGACAGCTCTTCTGAAGGGCACGAGTTCTCGCTCCGACAGCAGGTCCATTCCCTGGCTTATTATCGGCAAACCAAGGTGAGAGTCAATGTCTGTATCTCCATGTCCTGGAAAATGCTTTACCACAGGAATAATCCCAGTATCACGTATCCCTTTCATCATCTGTATACCATGTTTTGATACCGATTGGGCATTTGTCCCGAAGGCTCTGTCGCCTATTACTGTATTATCCGGGTTGCTCAGGATGTCAAGAACAGGGGCAAAGTCCATATTGAAGCCGAAGATCCTGATCCTCTCTGCAAGGATTTTGCCTGTTTCATATGTGGCCGTTTCATTGTCCAGTTCACTTACAGACATGGCGGAGGGCATTGCACGCAACTGATCAGGCAGTCTGCTGATGCGTCCTCCTTCCTCATCCACAGAAATAAAGAGCGGAATATTTCCATCGTTTGCAGTTTTTAAATCGTTTATGAAAGTGAGAAGCTGGTCAGCATCTGTTATATTGTGTCTGAACAGAATAAAGCCGCCGGGCAGCCTGTCCGCCACGAGGCGCTTAATATCTTCATCGATATACGTGCCTTCCAGCCCTATTATGAACATCTGTCCGATTTTTTCATCGAGGGTCATTCTGCTGAGCCTTGTCCGGATGGTTTCGTCAATGTCTGTGTCCTTGCCATCCCCGGTACTGACGCCCCCGTCATTTTTTTCATTGCCATCAGGCAACTGTTCTTCGCCGTCAGTATCTTTTTCTGACGGGTCTCCTGCCGGGGTCTCTGTTCCGTTTCCTTCCTGTTCTGCCGGATAACCATCATCTCTTTTACCTGGCAAAGAACATCCTGCTGCCATCGATAATATCATAACTATCAGTATAAAAACCGCTGTTGTTTTCATTGTCCGTCACCTGTATTACATCATCATCTGCCGCCTTTGCCGGCAGGTCTCCATCTGTTGCTGCATTCCACATTGATCAGCGTATCATTTGTATATTCCTTTTTCGATACATAATCTGGCCCGCTCTTTAGTCCTTTCGTCTGACTTCATGGCATTTTCGATGAATTCGGGATGTTCTGCCAGAAACGTCTTCATTGAACCATGCGGATCCGCAGTATATTTCAAAAGCATATCGTATTGAGCAGCGCTGATGCTGTTCATTTCAAGGGCCTTGTCGAAAAAGTCCCTGTCTACGGACACCATGGCAAAGGAGCAAACATCGTGGCTCTCAAGAAGTTCAGCGCCGCCTTGCTTCCTGTCGATGATTACCACAGTACATGTCATCTGGCCGCATATGTTTTTTATTGCCGGTATCCATGCCCTTTCATAGCTTGAGGCCTTAGTGATCAGATCCGCAATGTGGAGCACCCGTCCTCCGTTTACCGAATCCGACCTCCTGGTCTCACCTTTTTCTGTAATCACTGCCGACAGATCCTTGTAAATAGTTATATGAGGCTTGCCAAGACCTTTTGCCGCCAGTAGTGAGAAAAACCAGTCCCTTCGCTCTCCGCCGGATATATAATCTATATCATCCACATCGACATTGTCCCTGATAAAATCCAGCAAACTGTCGATAACACCCCTGTAGACAGGATCACCTGCGTATGTCTCTTCAACCTTTGCAAGAACTCTTTCAGGACACTTCAGTTTGTCCTCCCTGACACGATCTATATATTCGAGGAGTTCCATTGCCTTTCTCTCAGAGCCATATAAGAAGTGCGTGTTTATATAGTAGGGTCCGATGGTGCCCGACGTATACCAGAACGGTTCATTCTCCGGACACACTCTGAACGCATTGGTTTCAAAAAGCCATTTTATCAGTTTTTCATTCGGCATTTTCATGTTCCTCCCATCATATCCGGCCGTCTTTCCTTTCCTGTTGACTTCATAGCCTGCACCGCAAGTATTATACTGTTCTGCGGAGAGCAGTGCCGGATAGTAATATTCCTTATTCTTCCCTGCGTGCTTTCTTTTTCCTGTTGTATTCTTCCCACCATTCCTGGTTGACTATGGTTCCCAGGTCACTGCCCAGGTGGGATGAATCTCCTTCGGTCACTATGTTGAAAATTCCATCTTCGTAGTCGATAATGGTTATGGCCGTATTGTCGCACCACTCGACATCCACCATCTCTTCCAGAGTACAGCTTCTGAAATGACATATCATCGCACGTATTGCAGTACCATGTGTTACGATGCACACATTTTTACCTTCATGCCTTTTGATGATAGACATGACTTCATCCAGAAGACGGGTCTGGAATTCTGCCATCGACTCTCCGTTGGGCATTTTCAGCTTATGAGGCTGGTTTTCCCACGCTTCATATTCATCGGGCCATCTCTGCTCAAGCTCTGTCCAGGCAACATCCTCCCAGTCACCGCCATTTATTTCCCGGAGATTTTCTGATGTGTTGACGGTAAGCCCTTTCTTTTCTGCAATATATGCGGCAGTCTGCATTGTCCTTTTGAGATTGCTGGAATATATGACATCCATGTCAGTATCCGTCAGTCTTTCAGCCACACGCATCGCCTGGAGATGACCCTTGTCAGTGAGATCTGAGTCTGTCCAGCCGTGGAAATGCCTTATTTTGTTGCCCACTGCTTCAGCATGCCTGACGAATATCAGCCTGGTCTTCAAGAAATCACCTCTCTGCTTATGTATTCAATACCAGTTTGCCGGTGATATCGGCCGTTCTTTCGAAGCCATGCCTCCTCATATATTCTTCTATACCTTCACATACCTTTATGCAGGCATCGGGATAAACAAGACATGCCGTTCCAACCATTACGGCAGATGCTCCCGCAAGCATGAACTCGACAGCATCCTTGCCGCTGAAAATTCCGCCCATGCCGATTACAGGTATTTTGACAGTCTGACAGACCTCATAGACCATCCTCACAGCCACGGGCTTCACTGCAGGACCTGAAAGACCGCCGGTATTATTTGCCAGTATCGGTCTTCTGGTTTCAATATCTATTGCCATGCCAAGCAATGTATTTATGAGGGAAAGCGCATCAGCACCGGCATCTTCAGCAGCTTTTGCAATGTCGGCTATGCTTGTCACATTGGGAGTAAGCTTGACGATCAGTGGTTTGTTGCAGTATTTTCTCACCAGAGAAGTTATCTCCGCTATACCCTGTGGAGTGTTCCCAAATGCGACACATCCGGCTTTTACGTTCGGACATGATACATTCAGTTCTACCGCATCGATGTCGGCATCTGAAAGTATCTCTGCCATCTCGCAGTACTCCTCTGTCGTATTGCCGGCAATATTTGCTATGATGGCTGTTGAATACTGCCTGAGGAAAGGTATCTCCTCTCTGATGAAACTCCTTACTCCGGGGTTTTGCAATCCGACACTGTTCAACATGCCTGCAGGGGTCTCTGCGACCCTTGGAGGCTTGTTGCCAGCCCTGGGTTCAAGTGTGAGCCCTTTGACACTTATGCCGCCGATCCTGTTCAGGTCCACATATCCGGCATGCTCTCTCCCGAATCCAAATGTCCCGGATGCTGCAATTACAGGATTTTTCATCTTTATTCCGCATATATCCACTGACAGATCTATATTGCTCATCATACCCTCCAGATAATATCTTAACAGATTATTGTGCTACGTTCATATGTGGTCATTGGAAAATCACATCTTCACTGTTGAATACAGGGCCGTCAGCGCACACACGTACAAACTGGCTTCCGCCTTCTTCAGTCCTGGTCTCACAAGCACATGTCAGGCATGCACCAAAGCCGCACCCCATTCTCTGTTCGAGAGATATCTGACAGCGAACATTGTGTTTTTTTGCGATTTCTGTTACTTTCTTCAGCATCGGGGTTGGCCCGCACGCATATATCATATCAAATTCTTCGGATAAAATGTCCCTTTCCAGCATATCAGTCACAAATCCCTTCATGCCGTAACTTCCATCATCAGTTGCAATTTCCAGCGAATTCGATTTTTGCCTGAATTCTTCCTGCAGCACTATATATCCTGATGAGCGGAAACCAAGATATGACCTTTTGACAACCGCTTTGCTTTCATTCAGTAAAAACAGCAGAGGGAATATCCCTATCCCGCCACCTACAACGGCAATTCGGCGATACCCTATATCCAGGTCGAAGCTCCTGCCCAGAGGTCCGAGTATGTCAATAAAGTCACCACTCTTTTTACCCGCCAGTATTTCGGTGCCAGCGCCCTTTACCTGAAAATACAGATCGTAGCGCCCTTTTGCCCTGTCTGTCGAGCATATGCTCACAGGCCGTCTCAGCAGCGTCTGCACCCCTTCGCAACATTTGATATTGACGAATTGCCCTGGTTCGGCATTGGCCGATATGTAGTCCGATGCGACCGTCATCCGGTATATGCCTTCTGTTGCTTTCTCCACACTGATTATCTCTTCCTTGAGCAGTTTTGACATTTGTACCTCCCTATCGATTTATTTTCCAGTGTAAAATTGGTTTAATATAAAATTACAGGTCTTCAACTGAATGTGCTCAGGTCTGTCACATCCGGACTTATGCCCTGCTGCTTCATACGGATACAGCTTAGCACAGCTCTTGCGGTATCAAGTGATGTCAGACACGGTATCGACATTTCAACTGCACGGCGGCGTATTTTGAAGCCATCACGCTCCGGTTGCCGTCCCCTGGTAGGTGTGTTTATCACAAGATCTATCTTGCCTGAAGCTATCAGATCCAGCAGGTTCGGAGATCCCTCACCTATCTTTTTCACGGCATTTGTCGCGATTCCATGGGTATTGAGCATCCTGGCAGTCCTTCCTGTAGCCCACAGCGAAAACCCGAGCTTCTCAAACTGCTCAGCAATTTCTATAAGCTCAGTTTTGTCAGAATCCCTGACTGTCATCAGTATCCCGCCTCCTGAAGACGGAAGCTTCATGCCGGTAGCTAAGATGCCCTTATATAGTGCCTCATGGAAAGTCTTACCTATCCCGAGTACTTCTCCGGTGGATTTCATTTCCGGACCAAGACTTGTATCCACATCATGGAGCTTTTCAAAGGAAAAGACCGGCACCTTGATGGCCACATGGTCCATAGCCCTGTACAGGCCTGTCCCGTATCCGAAATCCCTGAGCTTTTCGCCTGTCATTACCTTCGTTGCAAGATTCACCAAAGGTATCCCTGTTACTTTGCTGATATACGGCACTGTCCTGCTGGACCTGGGATTCACTTCAATGACATAGATTTCATCGTTGTACAGAACGTACTGGATGTTTATCATGCCTATAACATTCAGTGCTTTTGCCAGCCTTTCAGTATAATCCACTATCCTGTCCGTTTGAGATTGGCTGAGTGATAAAGCCGGATAGACTGATATGCTGTCGCCGGAGTGAACACCTGCACGTTCAACATGCTCCATTATTCCGGGGATCAGTATTTCCTCACCATCAGAAATGGCATCCACCTCTATCTCCTTACCCATAAGATATTTATCTATCAGGATCGGGTGCTCCTGCCTGACCCGGTTGATTATCTCCATAAACTCGATGAGGTCATTATCGTTGTAGGCTATCTCCATTCCCTGGCCACCCAGTACATATGAAGGTCGTACCAATACCGGATAAATCAGTTCATTAGCTGCTTCCAGTGCCTGATCGAGTGTAAAGACAGTCCTGCCCTTAGGTCTTGGAATGCCGACCTCCTCCAGAATATTGTCAAATCTCTCCCTGTCTTCGGCTGCATCCACATCCTCAGCCCGTGTTCCGAATATCCTGACACCCATCCTGCTCAACTGATTGACCAGTTTGATCGCTGTCTGACCTCCGAACTGCACGATAACACCCTCAGGATTTTCGTATTCGATGATATTCATAACATCCTCGATGGTCAGCGGTTCAAAATACAGCCTGTCTGCAGTGTCAAAATCTGTACTCACTGTTTCGGGATTGTTGTTTGCTATTATGGTTTCATATCCCTGCTCCTTCAATGCCCAGACGGAATGTACCGAGCAATAGTCGAATTCGATGCCCTGACCTATACGTATAGGTCCGGAGCCAATGACCAGGATCTTCTTTTGCCGGGAATCTGTTGTTTTTCTGCCTTGTCCGTATGTGGAGTAATAATATGGAGAAACTGCTTCAAATTCTTTCGTACAGGTGTCTACTGTCCTGAATGATGCCTTTATGCCTTTTTCATTTCTCATTCTGATGATATCTTCAGTATCACAACCTGTATAGGCGGCTATCACATTGTCTGTGAATCCCATTTCCTTCGCTCTGCGGACATGGTGCTCTTTCAGTGTTTCTTTTGAAAATGTTTTGAGGGATTCTTCCATTTTTACGATATTTAGTACTTTATTCAGGAAATAAGGGTCGATTCTGGTTATTTCATTGATCCTGCCGACTGTTATGCCTCTTCTCAAAGCTTCAGCTACTACGAACAGCCTCTCGTCATCGACATTTGCCAGCATTTTTTCTATCTCTGCAGTGCTGTACTTTTTATAAACAGGCTGTTCCAGCGTGAATATCCCCAGCTCCAGTGACCTCACAGCCTTCATCAGCGCTGCCTCAAAGGAATCACTAATGGCCATTACTTCTCCCGTTGCTTTCATCTGTGTGCCCAGTGTCCTTCTGGCCCTGACGAACTTATCGAAGGGCCATTTGGGGATTTTCAGCACTATATAGTCCAAAACAGGCTCAAAGCGCTCGATCGTCCTGCCTGTGGTCATGTTTCCGATCTCATCAAGTGAATAGCCAATGGCGATTTTTGTAGCAACCCTGGCAATGGGATACCCCGTTGCTTTTGAAGCAAGTGCAGAGGAGCGGCTTACCCTGGGATTGACCTCTATCACTGCGTATTCCATGCTCGTGGGGTGCAGTGCGAATTGCACATTACATCCGCCCTCTATCTCAAGTGCTTTTATGATGTTAATGGCTGCAGTATGCAGCATCTGATATTCCTTCTCAGAAAGTGTCTGACAAGGCGCTACTACTATGCTGTCTCCTGTATGGACACCCACCGGGTCGATATTTTCCATACTGCAGATTGTGACTGCATTCCCCTTTTTATCCCGCATTACCTCGAATTCGATTTCCTTCCATCCGGCAATGCATTTTTCTATCAGTATCTGTCCTACGCGGCTGAGTCTCAGTCCGTGGGAAGCTATCTCGGAGAGTTGCCCGATATTTTCAGCTATGCCGCCGCCGGTTCCTCCAAGGGTGTATGCAGGCCGCACTATTACCGGATATCCTGTCTCTTCTGCAAAGCTCAGGGCATCCTCCAGGGTCGTCACTACCTTGCTGGCAATACAGGGTTCGCCTATGGCTTCCATTGCATCCTTGAAAGCCTGTCTGTCTTCTGCTGTTTTTATCGCTTGTGTTGCAGTGCCCAGGAGTTTGACACACATTTCGTCCAGAAAACCGGACTCTGCCAGCTCCATAGCCAGATTGAGACCGGTCTGTCCTCCCAGTGTCGGCAGCAAGCTGTCAGGTCTCTCTTTAACAATGATTTTCTTAAGTGTGTCCACATCCAGAGGTTCGATATATACCCTGTCTGCCATGTTGGTATCAGTCATTATCGTGGCAGGATTGCTGTTTACAAGCACTACCTCGAGACCTTCCTCTTTCAGTTCACGGCAGGCTTGAGTGCCTGCATAATCGAATTCTGCCGCCTGTCCGATGACTATCGGTCCTGAACCTATAACCAAGACTTTATTGACATCATTACGACGTGACATGCTATTCTCCTTTCGCAGACCTGCACATTATCAGTCATTTTTGTCTTTTTTGCTTTCAAGCGCTCTGCGGATATCTTCTTTCATCCTTAGAGCCTCCTCTCTTGCAGCCTGATCGAAGCTTTCCTCATCGTAACTCTGTGACCAGTGATCAGACCTCCATGCACACATAATGCTTCTGGATGCATTGATAACAGCCCCGAGGCCATCCTCATTGAAAGCGCTGACTGCATCCTTTGCAGTACCTCCCTGTGCACCATATCCCGGTACGAGGAAATACGATCTTTTCATAATCTTTCTGAGCACTCCGGCCTGTTCCGGATATGTCGCTCCCACCACGGCACCAATGCTACTGTAACCACTCTTCCCTACTGCAGCAGTGCTCCATTCATCAACCAGTTCGGCAACTTTCTCATAAATATGTTTCCCATCCTGTGTAATCAGGTCCTGGATTTGCCCCGAAGACTTGTTGGATGTTTTGACCAGTACGAATATGCCTTTCCCTGAAGCACTGCATTCTTCAATAAATGGCTTGACGCCGTCGATACCCAGGTACGGATTGACTGTCAAAGCATCTGCATCGCAGGCAGCAAATTTTTCACCTGCTATTTCTGTTTTTCCAAGATATGCGGCCGAGTACGCCTGTGCTGTAGAGCCGATGTCATTGCGTTTTGCATCCGCTATGACCATCATGCCACGCAACTTTGCATATCTGCACGTTTCAGTGAATGCCCTGATCCCTTCAACACCATACATCTCATAATATGCAAGCTGGGGCTTCACTGCAGGTACAATATCACAGAGCGCATCTATCAATCTTTTATTGAACCATATGATTGCTTCTGCGGCACCGGCAAATCCCTTTCCACATTCGCTGAAGGCCTTTTCCCTGATACTCGCCGGGATATACTCCAGCTTCGGATCAAGTCCGGCTACAGTCGGGTTGTCAAATTTCCTTATGCCGGCGATCAGTTTGTCGATAAACATCGGTACAACTCCTCTACAGTATAATAGTCTCACTTACTACTGGTTTTCCGTTCACTATCGTGCCCCATACTACACCATAAAGATCCATGCCCCCGAATGGCGAATTTTTTGATTTGGATTCGAAGCGTTCGGGCACCACTGTAAATCCGGCATCGATATCCAGGATGGTTATATCAGCTGAACTACCCGGTTCAAGTGTGCCTTTGCTGATCCCCAGCAGCTTTGCAGGGTTTAGACTCATTTTTTCAACCAGCTTCATCATAGTGATGATGCCGGGCTTTACCAGCTTTGTCACTGCAAGGGGCAGTGCGGTCTCAAAGCCCACCATGCCATTTGCTGCAAGATTGAATTCCACTCTCTTTTCATCGATATGGTGCGGGGCATGGTCTGTTGCAATGATATCGATGGTATCATCAGCGATCCCTTCGATGATCGCATCCACATCTCTGGCAGTACGCAGGGGCGGATTGACCTTTGCATTTGTGTCATATCCTGCGCATGCCTCTTCAGTCAGTGAAAAGTAATGGGGACAGGTTTCACAAGTTACCTTCACCCCTCTTTTTTTTGCATTTCTTATGAGCTCCACTGACAAGGCAGTGCTGACATGTGCTATATGGATCGGTATGTCAAGATACTCCGAAAGGATCAATTCCCGGGCGACCATCGTCTCCTCCGCTGCCGCCGGTATGCCTTTGAGCCCCATGATAGTCGATGTGTAACCTTCGTTCATCACACCTTCTTCGACCAGATCGATATCTTCGCAATGGGATATTACTGCAATATCGAACATGGATGCATATTGCATAGCTTTTTTCATCAATGACGAGTTTTTTACCGGCATACCATCATCAGATATGGCGACGGCACCGGCAAATTTCAATTCCCCTATTTCAGCCAGCTCTTCACCGTTCTGTCCTTTCGTAATAGCTCCGATGGGGTATACATTCACATATCCTTCTTTTTTCGCTTTATTCAGTATATACTTTACAACTGATTCATTATCGATGACCGGATTCGTATTGGGCATACATGCGATGGATGTAAATCCGCCTTTGGCAGCACTCCTGGTGCCGCTTTCAATATCTTCCTTGTATTCAAATCCGGGATCTCTGAGATGACAGTGCGCATCAACCAGACCGGGCAGAACGAATTTCCCCTCAGCATCGATGATCTCACAGTTAGCAGAATCGATTCGTTCCGAAATACTGACTATCCTGCCATCTTCGGCAAGCAGGTCATAAACCCCGTCGATACCTGTCTTCGCATCAATTATATGTCCTTTTCTAATCAGTAGTCTCATGTGCTCCCCTCCTGGTCAAAAGATAAAGCAGGGCCATCCTTACCGCTACGCCATTGGTAACCTGTTCGTTTATCGCCGACTGCTCATTGTCAGCGACAGAGCTTGTCAGTTCAACTCCCCGGTTCACCGGACCGGGATGCATGATCAGCACATCTTTTTTTGCCAGCCGCAGCCTGTTCTCATCGAGTCCGAAAAATCTGAAGTACTCTCTGACAGAAGGGAACAGCGCCTTTTTCTGACGTTCCAGCTGCATCCTCAGTGATATGACCACGTCTGCATCTATCAGTGCTTCATGGACAGTGCTGTAAATCTTTGCGCCTGCCATTTCTATCTTTGGCGGGAGCAGCGTCGCCGGTCCTGCCAGTGCTACCTCAGCTCCCATTTTCAAAAGTCCCCATGTATTGCTCCTGGCTACCCTGCTGTGATAGATATCACCTAGTATTGCCACTTTTAATCCTTTGAGAGTACCCTTCTTTTCCCTCATGGTGAACAAGTCAAGCAAAGCCTGGGTCGGATGCTCATTCATCCCGTCCCCTGCATTTATAACAGATGCTTTCACGTGCTTTGCCAGCAGGTGAGGAGCGCCGGACTGGGGATGTCTTATGACAATGACATCGGTTCCCATCATATCAATGGTTTTTCCCGTATCTATCAGTGTTTCTCCCTTTGCCACACTGCTCACTGAAGAGGCGATATTTGCAGAGCTTGCGCTCATGTACTTTGAAGCAAGTTCAAATGAAAGCCTTGTTCTTGTGCTGTTCTCATAAAAAAGCGTGACTATGGATTTTCCCTGGAGATGCGGCGTCCTTTTATTGTTGGACGTTATCACATATTTCATAGTCCTTGCAGTATCAAGTATATATTCGATTTCTTCAGCCGTAAGGTCCTTAAGTCCAAGCAGATCTTTCGATTTCAGGATCATACCGTATACCGCCTTTTTGCAGAATTGTTGATTTCCAGACATATCTTCCAGGTCTCAGTAAAAAATGAGTAAGGAGACATCCCTACTCACTTCTTCAAACCGGGCTTGATATCGCTCAACGTTACCTTATTCACTCCATCGAATTCCATGAGTTTCACATTCACCATCTCCGACCTTGAAGTCGGGACATTCTTGCCTACATAATCAGCTCTGATGGGCAATTCTCTGTGGCCTCTGTCGATCAGTATTGCCAACTGGATGATCCTGGGCCTTCCAATGTCCATTACAGCATCTATGGCCGCCCGCGCTGTCCTGCCTGTATAGAGTACGTCATCCACCAGCACTATTATCTTGTCCGTCACAGGAAAATTTATTTCAGTGCCGTTGACTACAGGATGCTCTGAAAGCATGCTCAGATCATCTCTGTAAAAGGTGATGTCGAGAATGCCTACCGGTACTTCCTTGCCTTCCACATCACTGATTTTGGACGCTATAAGCCTGGCCAGCGGAACTCCGCGCCTTTGGATGCCGATAAGATGGACATCCTCCACACCCTTGTTTCTTTCGATGATTTCATGGGCGATTCTGGTCACAGCTCTCATTATGGCACTTTCATCCATGATTTCAGCTTTGTCGGTCATTTGAGGCCACCTCCCCTTTCTGCAGGTCTGTTGGATAAGACTAAAAAAGCTTCCCGTCCGAAGGCAGGAAGCAATAACATCACAGGCACAAGCCTGTCACATCCATCTTATTACACCCTTCCAGCCTCTCTGGACTAATTAAAAGGTTTTTTTGAATTTCAATTTATATTAACATACCAATTATAGCTTGTCTATATATTTTACAAAATATTAAGAATTATCTGGCAAATATACCTTATCTGACCCCTGATCATGTTCGTCCATACCATGCCCATTTTTTCATAAGGTCTCGAAAGCTAATGATCCACTAACCTGCAAGTTTTATTTATCATGTCTGAGCTTCTCCACCAGCTTTTTGAACTCCTCCGGCGGCTCGGCAGAATACTCCACGTATTCACCCGTGCCCGGATGCTCAAAGCCCAGCACAGCCGCATGCAGAGCCTGTCCATCAATTTCGTAAAGCTGCTTCTTTCTGCCATATACTGTATCCCCTGCCAGCGGATGGCCTATATAAGACATATGGACCCTGATCTGATGCGTCCTTCCTGTCTCCAGCTTCAATTCCAGCAGAGTTGCAGACTTAAAGCGCTCCAGTACCCTGAAATACGTCACGGCTCTCTTGCCGTTCTTTAAATTGACTGCCATCTTTTTTCTGTCCGCAGGATGTCTGCCAATGGGCGCATCTATCATCCCGCGCTCTTCATTGATTACACCTTCGACAACAGCAGTATAGATCCTTTTGACGTCATGTTCTTTCAGCTTTCGGGATAATAGCGCATGTGCATTGTTGTTTTTTGCGATTACCAGCACACCTGTAGTATCCTTGTCTATCCTGTGCACTATACCGGGGCGGATGACACCGTTGATATCTGACAGGGAGCCGCTGCAATGCTTCAGCAAAGCATTGACCAGAGTCCCGCTGTAATTGCCCGCTGCCGGATGCACGACCATACCTCTGGGTTTGTTTATAACGATTATATCATTGTCTTCATGTATTATATCCAGTGGGATATCTTCAGCCCTGACTTCCATCTGCCTGGGTTCAGGAATACTTATCTCAATATAGTCACCTGTCTTTAATTTATACCCGGCTTTTTGCGCTTTCCCGTCAACTGTCACATTACCCTGCTGTATCAGTTTTCCCACATAGGACCTGGAAAGGCTGCCAAGAACGTCTGTGAGCCATACATCCAGACGCTTTCCTTCATCCTCCGAAGTAACGGTGAAGGTCTCATTCCTCATTTTGCTCCTCACCCTGTTCTTTTTTTTCCGGTTCTTTGTATATGAATAAAACGTAAACTGCGAGTAATATGGTACCGCATGTCACGGCTATATCCGCCACATTGAATATGGGGAACGGATATGAACCTATGTAGAACAATAAAAAATCGATCACCTTTCCCCCGGCTATCCTGTCTATATAATTCCCTATCGCACCTCCCAGTATCAATGCCAGAACCACCCGCAGGAACCTGTCATTATTCCTTATGATGGTGATAAGTACGAAGATTGCGATCACTGGTATCAAAATCAGGAATATCGTGCTATTGTTCTGAAATATGCCCCAGGCACCGCCCGGATTCCTGTGGAGCGTCAGATAGAAAAACTTGTCTATAACAGGTATCATATCCGAAGGTTCTATATTCTTTACTACGATATACTTCGTAAGCTGATCTGTGATTATCACAAGTAAAGTTATAATTATCCAGAGCATTTAGGCAACTCCTTCCAATGTTGTTTGCAGTGATTCGGTTCTTTGGTCGAATACAGAGGCATAGTGCTGCCTGATATTTCAGCCGTTAAAATCAGCAGGTCACCAGGGTGCAGGCTTGTACCAATGATATATACCGTTGAACCTGTCCCATGTGAACGGTGTCAAGGGCCCCCTGACATCTTTGCCGTAAACCATTGCATCCTTCAGAAAATAAAGGCCGATATACGGGCAATCGTATAGAACCTGATCCTTTAAGGCTTTATATGTCTCTTTTCTTGTACCCTCATCTATTTCACCGAAGAGCTTTGAAACATACTCGTCGACCTCCGGATTCCTGTATCCGGATACATTCCATGCTTCAGAATACCGTGGAGATGATGCATATGTCAGATAACCATCGGAATACATAAATGATATGTCCGGTATCTGGGGAACCCTGCATCCCATGATCGCCATTTTGTACTTGCCGGAATTGATCCTGTTGAGCATGTCATTCCAGGGAAGCTGTATCAGGTTGACCTTAATGCCGACCTCTTCAAGTTGGCTGCAAATCATCTCAGCAGCCCGGACACGCAGACTGTTGTTGGAATTGACCAGCAGATCCAGTGTCAGATATCTCCTGCTTCCCCTGATCACTTTGTAATATCCTTGCTGGTTTTGCTTCCATCCGCCCAGCGTCAGCACTTCCTCAACTGTCTCAGCAGCATCCGGATCATTCATATCTCCGCTGTCAGCCTGAGTCTTGTCTTCACCACCAGTCATGTCTCTCTTCTGGTTCTCCTGATCAATGGATGAAGCGTCTTTTCCCCCGCCGCGAAAGATTTCATCAGAGTTTTCCAGCCAGCAGTCGGGCAGAACAGGCAGTTCTGACTCTACAGCAGCCCCACGCAGCACCTCTTTTATTATGCTTTGCTTGTCGATGGAAAGTGCTATGGCCCTTCTGGCATAAATATCCGATAATACGGGATCATTCAGGTTAAGAGTGATGAATTCAAAATTTCTGGAAGCATAATTTTTTATGGCCAGATCGGTCCTTCCCATGTACTTCAGATACTCATTCAGTTCCAGACCCACCACATCCACATCTCCGGACTGGAATGCTCCCATGGCATCTTCTGCTTTTCTGAATATATTGACCTGTATGTTTTCGATATACATGCCTTCTGATTTCAGATTTTGGTCTGCGTTCAGGCACCACCAGTCATCATAAAGGGTCAGCATGATATTTTCAGCTCCATCATATGAAACAAATCTGTAAGGACCTGTCCCAACAGGTTTAAGGTCCCTTGATGCCGTAAGGACATCCACAGTTGAAAACTGATGCTTAGGTATGATCGGGAAACTCATCATTTCCGGTGTAAAGGAATTTGGCTTTTTCAATGCTATCCTTACAGTTGATGAATCTGTTGCAACGCATTTTGATACATTTAGAAGCAGAGATTTATACGGTGAATCTATTGACGGATTAAGTATGGTCTGTATCGTAAATTCCACATCATAAGCAGTAAACGCCTCACCGTCATGCCACAGGATACCATCCCTGATGTGGAATTCCCATATCAGTCCGTCATCGGAAACAGTCCATCTGTCAGACAGTACAGGCAAAGCCCTCTGGTTTTCATCAAGACGGGTCAGTCCTTCGTATATGAGTCCCAGAAAATCTGCAGTATACGAGTTGGTTGTCAGCACCGGATTGAGTGTATCCGGCTTTGTCGTGAAAAGCTTCAGTGTGCCTCCCTTTTCCGGGCCTCTGTCCAGAATATCGTCTTCGTTGATATGTTTGTTTCCGGTAATATCTGATTCATATCGATCATGGAGTCTCCGGAGCTGTTCGAACTCCCGGCCAGTCTGACACGAGGTCAGCAGCATGGAAACTATGATCAAAGTTATAATCTTGCAAACCCGTTTCATTAAAAACTCCTCATCGTCTTATCTGCATAAAAGCAGCCATACTGCCTGTCCTGCCCATATCACCTCTGTATGAGAAGAACAGATCATTACGGCATTTTGTGCAAATATCGCAGTCATTTATCTTTTTCTCGTCTATGCCTTCTTCAGCCAACCTGGTCTTGATGATCCCCTTGAGATCTATCTTCCATTTTGAATCGGAAACTCGGCAGTAGAAAGCATCATCTGCATATTTGTCCCTGAACAGCCAGTAAACGTCCTCATCCACTTCGAAACAGCAAAATCCTATCGAAGGCCCTATCACAGCCTCGACTCTTCCGGCATCGAATCCCGGGATCTTTTTCATTGCTGACATCGCCTCTGATACTATATCCGAAAGAGTCCCTTTCCATCCGGAATGAAGAAGTGCTGCAGCATTTATCGAGGGCTCGAACAGAAATATCGGAGCACAGTCTGCATGGAAAGTAACCAGAGTTACATTGGGAGTTACTGTAAACAGCCCATCTGATCCTTTCAGGTCGCTTTCCTTCACCAAACCTTTTCCACGGTCATTTTCATCGACCATCAAAACTTTCGTCCCATGTACCTGGTTAGTAAAAACCAGGCTTTCAGTTTCCACTGCAGTTGCATCGCATATCCGCCTGAAATTTTCAATGACATTTTGCCTGTCATCATTCCTGCCAAAACCAAGATTGAGAGTACTGCACTCTCCACGGCTCACACCGCCGTGTCTTGTGCTCATGAAATGCACCAGTACATCTCTGTATTTGTTCAAGCTTTCAAACTCGATATATTTCATCGATCCATCAGTCACCAGGACCGTACTTCTGCCTATCCTCTCATACTTCTTCAAAAAAGGTCCCTCCGCTCTTGTCACAATCACATATTATCACATCCGATATCCATACTCAATACAGGAATCCACAGGCTTATACCAGCTGATCGAAACGCTTTTATATGTATCAGGCACTGGTTTGTTTTTCAAAAAAACTGCCGATCATTCAGTGACCGGCAGCCTGTAAATCAATTCTTTATTTTCTTGGTTCTACAATCAGTTTGATTGCAGTTCTCTCTTCACCATCGATAATGATATCGGTAAAAGCCGGGATACAAATCAGTTCGATACCTGATGGTGCTACAAATCCACGAGCGATTGCCACTGCTTTCACTGCCTGATTCAGAGCCCCGGCACCTATAGCCTGCATTTCTGCCACGCCTCGCTCTCTGATAACTCCTGCCAGCGCACCTGCTATGGAATTTGGATTTGATTTTGCTGAGATCTTTAAGACATCCATAATAATAACCCCCTATTGCATACATTATTCTCTATTATATATAGAAAAATTCTACATTAAAACCCAAATTCCTCTTTAATGAGCTAAAATTTAGTAAAATAAATCGGCTTTATATAATTAAAACATTTCCATATCACCCGTAATTACAGACTGAACACATTTGAAATGCGCTGTATATCATGGGTTCTGCCTGTTTTTTCATCGATATCCAGGATGACTCCATTGAACTGAACCGGTCCTTTCGCCACTTCGAAACGTACAGGCATGGATGTACGGAATTTTTCGATTATCAGATCCCTTTTGACTCCTATGACGCCCTCGTATGGACCGGTCATGCCGACATCACTGATGAAAGCTGTACCGCATGGGAGCAATCTCTCATCTGCCGTCTGAACATGAGTATGAGTACCTATAACAGCACTGACCCTGCCGTCTGCATACCAGGCCAGCGCACATTTTTCAGAAGTGGCTTCAGCATGGATATCAACTACAACTGCTTTAACCTGCTTCTTCAACAACTCCAGTTCCCTGTCCAGTGTTCTGAAAGGACAATCCACCGGATCCATGTATATTCTCCCGAGGAGGCTTATAACGCCAAGCCTGCCGTCGATTATGACCGTTCCCTGTCCGGGAAGCCCGGGCGGATAATTGGCAGGTCTTGCCAGCCTCGTGTCTCCTTCAATGAAGTTGGTGATCTCCCTTTTGGACCAGGTGTGATTTCCCATGGTTACAGCATGTATGCCGCAGTTATACAATTCCTGGGCCACCACATAAGTGATCCCGGAACCACCGGCTGCATTTTCACCGTTGGCGACACAATAATCAAACCGGTATTTGCTGCGCAGCTCACCGATATATTTTTTGACTGCTTTCCGTCCCGGACTGCCTACGATATCTCCGATAAACAATACTCTCAAGTCCATGATCCTCCGTCACTAATAATATGCGTCTGATCTATTTTACTATAACATAAAAAGCGTGCATTGCACGCTTTTTATTTCTTTCCGATTTCATTTTGCATATTCGATTGCTCTTGTTTCACGAATTACATTGACCTTTATCTGACCGGGATATTCAAGTTCACTTTCGATTTTTTGGACTATTTCTCTTGCTTTCAATACTATTTCATCATCTGATACATCTTCTGGCTTTACGATGATCCTTATTTCCCTGCCCGCCTGTATGGCATAGCATTTATCCACACCGGGGAAGGAATTTGCTATTTCTTCAAGTTTCTCAATCCGTTTTATATATGATTCGAGCGTTTCTCTTCTTGCGCCCGGTCTTGCCGCGGAAACCGAATCAGCTGCCTGAACAAGTACAGCTATTATCGATGTAGGCTCTACATCCCCGTGATGTGACAATATGGCATTGACTACGTCGCTGCCTTCCTTGTACTTCCTGGCGAGATCTGCACCGATAGTGATATGCGAACCTTCCATTTCATGGTCAACAGCTTTGCCTATATCATGCAACAGACCTGCTCTTTTCGCAAGATTCACATCTGCTCCGAGCTCCGCTGCCATGATGCCTGCCAGCGTTGACACCTCGATTGAATGATTCAGCACATTCTGTCCGTAACTTGTCCTGAACTTGAGCTTTCCAAGAAGCTTTACCAGTTCGGGATGTAATCCGTGCACACCTGTCTCGAATGTGGCCCGATCACCTTCCTGGCGTATCGTGTTGTCGACCTCTTTTTTGGCCTTTTCCACCATTTCCTCGATTCTGGCTGGATGGATCCTTCCATCGAGAATAAGCTTCTCCAGCGTTATTCGTGCGACTTCTCTCCTGATGGGATCAAATCCTGACAGGATAACTGCTTCCGGAGTGTCATCGATAATGAGATCTATCCCCGTAAGAGTTTCGAGAGTCCTGATGTTCCTTCCTTCACGGCCTATGATACGGCCTTTCATCTCATCGTTGGGCAGTGGAACAACAGAAACCGTGGTTTCAGATACGTGGTCTGCAGCACATTTCTGGATCGCAGTGGCGATGATGTCTCTCGCTTTAGTCTCTGCCTCTTCCCTGGCCTTTGCCTCCAGTTCCTTCACAAGTACTGCCATCTCATGTCTGACTTCATTTTCAACATTCCTGAGCAGATACTGCTTTGCTTCTTCGATGGACAGCCCGGATATCCTTTCAAGTTCCTCAAGCTGTTGCCTGTGAAGTTCAGCTGTTTTCTCCTGTGTGACCTGAATTTCCTTCAGCTTCCTGTTAAGCAGCTCGTCCTTTTGCTCAATGGCTTCAACTTTTTTGTCCAATGTCTCTTCCTTCTGGACGAGTCTTCTTTCCTGCCTTTGGATTTCGCTTCGTCTCTCTTTGATCTCCCTGTCAAGCTCGATCCTGCTTCTGTGAACCTCCTCCTTAGCTTCGAGCAACGCTTCCCGTTTTTTACTTTCAGCCGTTTTCAAAGCTTCGTTGATGATTCGCCTGGATTCCTGTTCAGCACTTCCGATTTCAGCTTCAGCATCGATCTTTCTGCGGTTATATCCGATCCGAAACGATATAAAAGAAGCAATTACTGCTCCAATTGCAAGGCCAATCAAAATTCCAATAGCCAATTCAAAAATAGCACACACCTCCTGTTATTCAGTTTTCAATGGTCAGACGCCGGTTGTATGGATATAGAGTCGATCGTGATCAAAAGCTGCCCGCTGAACGGACAGTCAAATAATGAACCGACAACCGCCTTTTACCTTTCAAACCGGCTGTTCACAATGCTCAAACAGCTTGCACTGTCTGTTTTCTTACGAAACATAGCTTAATTGTAAACTTTTTTAATTTTTATGTCAAGAAAAACAGGGCATCCGGTACTCCGGCTGATCATACCGCACCAGACGCCTTATCTTCCCGATGGTCAGGATTTCAGCGCTGATATCCTGATCCTGCCGGTGCACAGGTACCCGACACAGAATAGTCATGATATCAGCTTCCTGAATTCACTTTTTCCCCTTAGACCGTCAAATGCACTGTTGACCCTGACATCTTCAATAAGTGATCTGTCAGCTTCTATAGCAGCTCTGAGAGTTTCCATGGCTATATCATGGCGTCCGAGCATGGCATATACTGAAGCGAGATGATACTGCAGCTCACCGTCTGATGGCTTGATCTTCAGGGCTGAGCTGTATGCATCGATGGCGTCATTGTAGTGGCGCATCTCTGTCAATACCGCACCCAGATAGTAATATATCTCCAGTTCATCCGGCTTCAGATCAAGTGCCTTTCTGAAGGCGTCGGCTGCTTCCTTATATCTTCTGTCCTCCATCAGGCAGACACCCATGTTGAAAAACAGACTGTGATCACCCGGGTCCCTTCTGACAGCTTCCTCATAAACCTCCAGCGCTTCTTCCCTCATCCCCTCCAGGCAAAATGCAATTCCCAGATTGTTATATGCCTCAGTGAAGTCAGGTTCCAGCTCGATAGTCTTCATATATGCCTTTATAGCTGCCTGCCGATTACCTGATTCGTCCAGAGCCAATGCCATATTGTACCATGCTCTGTGAAAGTCCGGCTTCAGCCTTACTGCCTCCTTCCAGGAAGCAGCGGCATCAGTCCAAAGTCCTTTTCTTGCATATGCATTTGCTTTGTTGTGCCATGCCGTATGATTCTCAGGATCCAACTGCAGTATCTCGTCGAACAGGGATATGGCTTCATCAGTTTTGTTATGTCTCATCAAAAGCTTTGCCAGTTCTTCGCGTGCCTCGATGCTGTCCGCATTCAGTCGGCATGCATTTTTCAGTTCAGACTCGGCCTCTTCTGCTTTACCTGCTTCAGCCAGCAATTTCCCCCTGACATAATGAGTCCGGTATCCGGCATCATCGGCGGGGATCCTGTTCATGACCTCTACTGCTTTATCCGGCTGTCCCATCCTTACATACGCAAATGAAAGGTTTTCGAGAGCTTCCGTGTCGTCAGGCATGAGCTCCAGGGCCTTTTCATAGAAACCAGCAGCCCTCCCGTATTTTCTCAGCATGAATAAAGTATTCCCAAGATTATAGTAAATAGTATGCTCCTCGCCATCGGGGCCGCTGAAAATGTGGAGTGACTTCTGAAATGCTCTTTGGGCTTCTTCGAACAGTGACAGCTCACAGCAAAGACATCCGTAATTGTAATACAGCGTATAGGACTTGCCTGCTGCTTTTGATAAGGTTTTATAAATTTGAGCAGCCTCTGCTGCATCTCCTTTGTTCAGCGCTGTATGAGCCTGTATAAGACATCTCCTGAAATTTGTCCTGATATCTTCAGGTAAAAATTGAAGATCCGCCATGAGCTCGGACAACGCCTTCCTCTTCCTGATGCCATTTATTCCTCCCGGCGGAAATGATGAAAAGGACTTGTTTTCCTTTATACTCCTGACAAGCCCTTCGAACTCACCTTTCTCTTTGAATCCTCTTATCATGCTCCTGTAATCATGGATCAATAAAACTGAAGGCGGTACTATGCCGAAAAGAATAAAAACTCCTTCTATCGCAGGCAATGGTTCCACATCGTTGATGAAACTCATTAATGCTACAACTGCGGCGAATACCTGCATACAGACGGGGATCATCATAAGCAGGCTTTTTCTTTTTACTGCCCTGTACAATGAATATAAAAACAACAATAGTATCATGGAAATGATGAACCCGTTGACGATCGTCATGCCGACACTCCTTTGTCCGATGGGATCTGACTGACATGCAACTCCCACCAGAATGTTATTCATCTTTTTGAGCCATCTGCATTTCGTGCCACTGCTGCTTTGTTATCAGTACCTGCCTTGGTTTGCTGCCTTCATGTCCGCTGATGATCCCTCTGGCCTCCATCTGATCTATTATCCTCCCCGCTCTGGCATAGCCGACTCTGAATTTTCGCTGGATAAAGGAAACAGATGCCTGCCCTGCATCGATCACAAGGTCTATCGCCTGAGGCAGCAACTCATCATTGTCGCCGTCGTCACTGGTGTCAGGTTTGTCATCACTGTTTATTTCCTCAATTATTTCATCATCATACTCAGCATCGCCCTGGGCCTTGATATATTCAACGACCCTCTCTATCTCTGCATCAGTTATATTGGCCCCCTGGATCCTGACCGGCTTTGGCTTTCCTACAGGATGCATCAGCATGTCTCCTCTGCCGAGAAGCTTTTCGGCACCGGCCATATCGAGTATCGTCCTCGAGTCCACCTGCGAAGAAACAGCAAAAGAAATCCTGGAGGGTATGTTGGCTTTGATAACTCCCGTAATCACATCGACAGACGGCCGCTGTGTTGCAAGTACAAGGTGCATCCCAGCAGCCCTGGCCATCTGCGCAAGTCTGCATATGGCATCTTCGACCTCATTGGGGGCGACCATCATCAAATCTGCCAGTTCATCTATTATTATCACTATCTGGGGCATGACCGGCTCATCGTCTGTTCGTGACACAAGAGCATTATAACCTTTTATATCTCTGACATTTTTTTCAGCAAACAACTTGTATCTGTTCACCATTTCCTGGACAGCCCAGTTCAGTGCACCGGCAGCCTTTTTAGGGTCAGTCACGACAGGTATGAGCAAATGAGGTATGCCATTGTACACTCCCAGCTCGACCACCTTGGGGTCGATCAGAAGAAGTTTGACCTCATCCGGCGAAGATTTGTACAGGATACTCATGATCAGACAATTGATACATACACTCTTACCGGAACCTGTCGCTCCTGCTATCAGCAGATGAGGCATTTTAGATATATCTGCTATTACAGGTTCTCCCGAAATATCTTTCCCGGCAGCAAATGCGATCTTTGACGGATGCCGTGCAAACTCAGCGGATTCCAGCACTTCCCGCAAACGCACCATATTTATTTCCCTGTTGGGTACCTCGATCCCTATGGCCGCTTTCCCCGGTATGGGCGCTTCGATCCTTATCCCGGGCGCCGCCAGATTCAGAGCGATATCATCTGATAAATTGACGATCCTGCTTACTTTGACACCAGCACTGGGTTGCAGTTCATATCTGGTTACCGTAGGACCCCTCGTGACATTGACCACCTTGGCGGAGACGCCAAAGCTGAGCAACGTCTCTTCAAGCTTTTTTGCCCCTTCCAGCGCCTGGCTGCGGTAGCTCCTCGAGCTCCCGGTGTCAGGATCTTCTTCTATCAGCAGATCTAATGGCGGGAAAACATACTTCGTATTCTGCTTTTTTGCCTTCGCAGGTCCCTTGATTACTATCTCCTGCAATCCTGGTTCTTCAACTGTTTTATTGGCAGTTCTCCTCCTGCCGGCTGATTTTTTGCTGCTGTGCGATTTTTTTATGTCATCGATGACCAGTTCTGTTGCTGATTCCTCAGGTCCGATGTACTCAATACTGACATCCGTATCATCCTCCGGCAGAAGCTTTGCTTTTGCACTGCCTTCTTTTCTTTTTTGATGCTTTTTAAGTTCTCTTGCTGTTTTTTCTATTCTGAAGTCTATGACTTTAGGCTTGTCAAACCGCAGCGATATTTCATCACCATTTTCCTCGATTACAGGCTGTAAATCATCTAATTCTGTTTCGTCACTTTGCCGTGCTTTTTTCCTTTTAGAGACAAGACTCCGGATGTTTCTGAAAAAATCTGCTATAGATTTATTTGTCAAAAGGATTATGTCGATCAGTGACAATGCTGTAAGTATAATAATAGTGCCCGGCACCTGAAATGTTACCAGGAATGGAAGGCTGATAAGACCGCCTATCACGCCTCCCCCTGACAGAGCAGCGCCTTCAAGATAGAATCTCTCCAATGCCTTCAGCGGGGTTATCCCGGAAAAACCTTCGGGGTCATAACTGCCCGTCTGTATAAGTGCTGACACCAGGGCAAACAGTATGAACACATACAAAGGCTTCTTTTTAAGGTCGATTTTATTATACGCGGCTATCAGGAGCACCCCGTACAGGATTATCAGGGGAGGTATCAGGAATGCTGGTATACCCAGTATACCGAGAGATGCTTCCCTGATAAACATGCCAAATCTCCCTATGGAATTCTTTATATAAAAGCTAAGAAGCATAAGTACTCCGAGCGCGAGCACCAAAATACCCTGGATTTCATTGAAATGTTCTATCTGGACCTGCTTTTCTGCTTTACGTCTTTTCTTCTGTACTTTTTTCTTTTTCAAAACAACACCCCCGGCGACAGGCTATTAAAAGAATACGCTTTACTCGCATTTGTAAGAGTTACATACAAAGAAGGTATGTCCTCTTTTTCCCCTTACCAATAATAACATATTCCCTTTCCATATTCCAGAGTCGCAGAGCTGTGTATCCACGACGGCAGTACACAATTGAACGACTCTGATACCTTCTGCTGCCCTTGCAGCGTCGACGCGTGCGATAATTTTCTCCACTTTGTTTTTCTGCATTATCGCCGGAATCATAGCTGTCACCTCCGGCATAATCCTGGCCAACAGTATGGGCAGAACGATAAACAGGGTTATAAATGCATCTGCCAAAGCGGCCTCCGGCGACCTGACCATCACCCTCCAGTCCCGCAGAAAAGACGAGCTTGGTGAACTGACCAGAAGCATCAACTCCATGATCGCCAATATGAGAAGCCTGATTGAACAGGCCACAGGAGTCGCTGAGAAGGTCACAGCTTCAGCAGGTATGGTTACATCGACATCACAGCATGTAACCAACGTCTCGAAGGAAATAACACGCGCAATACAGGAGATATCGACCGGTGCTTCCGCACAGGCCTCTGATGCCGAGCAGGGAGTCAGAAAGATAAGCATACTGGATGAAAAAATCAACGAAGTGATCGTCAGCGCGAAGCAAATCGACGAACTTACAGGAAACACCAAGGAATTGACACAGAACGGACTTGCCACTGTAAAAGATCTTGATGTCAAGGCCGGCGAGACCACAGACATCACAAGAGAGATAATAGAGGACATAAAGAACCTTGAAACCCAGTCTCTTTCTATTGGTAAGATAATAAAAGTAATCAGCGGCATCGCCGACCAGACTAACCTTTTATCGCTCAATGCCGCCATAGAAGCCGCCAGGGCTGGTGATGCCGGCAAAGGTTTTGCTGTCGTCGCCGAAGAGGTCAGGAAGCTTGCCGAAATGTCCATGGAATCGTCACGTGAAATAGCCGACATAATTAAAGCCACACAGAACCAGATGATCAAAACATCAGATAAGGCAGCTGACGCTGAGACCATCCTGAAAACGCAAAATGAGGCTGTTCAGAGGACTATTGAAATATTCACCCATATCATGAGATCGATGGAAAACCTGTCGCAGCAGGTTGAGCAAATAATGTCCGGAGTTGTCGACATGGAGGAAAACAAGGCACATGCCATAAACTCCATCCAGAATATTTCAGCCGTATCACAGCAAACAGCTGCTTCCACCCAGGAAGTCACAGCCTCTACACAAGAGCAGCTTTCCTTTATTGAAGAGCTTTCCCGGTTTGCAGATGAACTCAAAAGCTCTTCTGAAGAACTTCAAAAAGCCATAGCAAGATTCAAGCTTGAGTAAGCTCTTCATCAAAGGCTGCCAGCAGGCAGCCTTTAATATATCAGTTCGCTTTCCATCACTATGCTTCCAGGCTGAAAAGCCGGATCCAGATAAGAAGATGGCCTTGTGCTCAGAAGTCTTGTTATAACGAACTGGCTGTTTCTCATCCTTGAGACGAGTACCTTTTCTCCCTTGTATGACGCCTCTATATATTCTGCACCTGGTGCATCGTCCAAACCATTGAACACTATCTCCGCAGGTATTATTGAATACAGGATCACTGGAGCTCATCTCCCTGTGGGGTTTTCACCACACCATTTTTCATCTTCCTTTGTTCTATGAGTTCGTATAATTTTCTCAGTGCGTCCGAAAGGCCACCAACTTCATTTATCAGCCTGCACCTGACAGCATCTTCGCCAAACAGCACTGTTCCGACATCATTGGCAAGTTCGCCTGTTTTCAGCATAAGCTTTCTGAATTCGTCTTTTGAGATACCGGAGTTCTTTGAAACGAACTGTACAACTCTCTCCTGCATCCTGTCAAAATATTCATATGTCTGCGGAACTCCTATAACAAGACCATTAAGCCTGATCGGATGTATCGTCATCGTCGCCGACGGTGCAATATAAGAATAATCAGTAGATACTGCCATTGGAACACCAATGCTGTGGCCGCCTCCGAGCACAAGAGATACCTTTGGTTTATTCATGCTGGCTATCATCTCTGCAATCGCCAGTCCAGCCTCCACATCCCCTCCTACTGTATTAAGTATCAGGAGCAATCCGTCTATTTCTGTATTCTCTTCTATGGCGACCAGCTGCGGTATCACATGCTCATATTTCGTCGTTTTGTTTTGTGGTGGCAGGATGATATGGCCTTCTATCTGCCCGATCACTGTAAGGCAATGTATATTCCCCTTCGGATTCGATACTGTCATCCTGCCCAGTTCCTTTATTTCATCAGCTTTTAGCTGTTCCTTCTTTATCTCCGTCTGCTCAGCTGCATTCGCGGCCAGTCTTTCAAAAAACCTGCCGTCATCTTTTTGCATACATACCTCTCATTAAAATTTCACATATTCTCATAGTATTATTTCTCAATCAAATAAAAAAATGCAGTCACAGACTGTACGGAATATAAAAACAGGTACACCAGCTTTGAGGCTGATGTACCTGATGTCTGATGAGTAAGTCTGTAAGCCGGGTTCTGTCTTGGATAATCATCTGTCTGGGCCATACATCGCTGTATGGCTCAAGCCACCTGCCCGGGACTGGCGGGCCGCCATCATGTCCCTCTGCGGTGTTGCTCCGGATGGGGTTTACATAGACCGGCAAGTCGCCATGCCGCTGGTGAGCTCTTACCTCACCTTTCCACCCTTACTTGCTGCGTGAAAACTACGCAACAAGCGGTATATTTCTGTTGCACTTTCCTTGAAGTCGCCTTCACCGGGAGTTACCCGGCACCCTTGCCCTGTGGAGCCCGGACTTTCCTCAGATACGGCCTTTCGGCACTGTACCCGCGATTATCCGACTTACTCATAAATTTTCAATACCAGACTTATATATTACTCCATATGCTGAAGTATGTCAATATGTAATAAAAGGATCCCTTTCCTCATCAAAACAGATAACCTCAACTGCAGGAAACTTTCCGGCAAGTTCTGATGCAAGATATGGAAGTACTATCCTTTCTGTACTGAAATGACCTGCAGCTATAATACACATGCCTGCTTCACTGGCATCGAGTGCAGTATGGTATTTCAGCTCACCTGTAACGACGACATCAACACATGAATTCCTTACAGCTTCCAGATCATCATCGAAGCTTCCTCCGAAAACTGCTATTTTCCGGATTCCTGTTGGATCACAACCTGCCGCCCGCACATGGGAAACTCCAAGACATTCTTTCACATGGCTTACGAAAGCGCTAAACTCCATTCTTTCCTCCAGCATGCCCACTCTGCCCGGACCCCGTCCCAGCAGAGTAATATCTCTCAATCTCAGCACCGAAGCCAGCTGCGCATTTACTCCATTATCAGCATGGTCAAGATTCGTGTGAGCTGAAACTATACTGATGCCATTCCTTATAGCTGTATAAATGCGCTTTCCCGTGATGTCATCCTCTGTCACACTCTTTAACCCTCTGAAAATCACCGGGTGGTGCGTCACTATCAGGTCAGCGCCTATATCTGCGGCTTTTTCCAGTGCAGATACCGTTGCATCTAGACATACCAGAATTTTTTCTACTTTTCCCGTCTTACTTCCTGCCATCAGCCCGATATTATCCCATTCCTCAGCAAGCTCGGAGGGTGCGAGTTCCTGCATGAATTCCATTACATCCTTACATGTTACCACCGTTGTTTCTCCTTTCCTTCCGCATGATATGCTATTTTCGCCGTTCGACATCCTGTGCCTGATTCCCGCCCGGGCCAGGCCATTTTTTCTCGAGAAGGACAAGCAGCTTATCTCTTATATCAATGCAGACTTGAGTATCAATGTATGAATCGTATTCTTTCCGGCGCTCTTTGTCAGGATCTGATTTTGACCTGCCTTCTATTATCGTATTCAATTCAGCCAGTTTTTTCTTCAGATATGATTCCAGCAGCGGGGCATTACTGACCAACAGTTTATTGCCTATATAACAGTCGAAGAAATCCCTTTTTTTACATGATCCGGTCCATTCTGCTTCTATGAGGCAATACAACTTTCGCCCGTCTTTTACCAGCTTTTCACTCGTGATACCAAAACCGTTTTCATAAAGCCATCCGCGAAGGGCTTCTGCGGCATTGTTGGGTTGCAGCAGCAGTTTACTGCACCTTTTTGCCTTTTCCGGATATCCGGCCAATATATTCCTTATCAAAGCCCCTCCCATTCCTGCTATCACGGCCACGTCACATTCCGTTTCATCTATGGGCCCAAATCCATCGCCGAGCCTTGCCTCTATAAGATTTTCCAGGTCATACCTCTTGATGTTTTTTTGCGCGGCCAATAAAGGCCCGGACCTGACATCAGCCGCAATTGCCTTTTCACAGACGCCGTGCGTCAGGGCATATATGGGTATATAGGCATGATCAGTACCTATGTCTGACAGTATTCTGCATTTGGGTATGCTTTCAGCTATCAGCCTTAGTCTTCCGTTCAGTTTCATATTTTCCCTGTCCGTACCATATCATTTCGTAATAAAGCAACAGTGTTTCGTACATGCTTAATTATACATCAAATTATACTATATAGGAGGAGCTATGATGGGAAGGAACTACTCGCGTAAACACGTCAGTGATTTGGAGACAGCACATGAAACTGTTATAACTGTCAACTCCTGCAGCATCATCCCCTGCAGGACCGGCAAGGAATCGCAGAGTATTACAGTTCAGGCAGGCATGTACCATGATGTTCAGATCGATGATACCACAGAAAAAAAGTGAACACGCATCAAAAAAATAAGAGTAAGGATAAACCTCACTCTTTCTGGTGGGCCTTCAGGGACTCGAACCCCGGACCAACCGGTTATGAGCCGGTTGCTCTGACCAACTGAGCTAAAGGCCCCTGTGGCTCCTCAAGTAGGACTCGAACCTACGACCCTGCGGTTAACAGCCGCATGCTCTACCAACTGAGCTATTGAGGAACGAAACAAATAATATTATACTTTTGTAGAGCGTACAGGTCAAGAGCTTTTTGCACAAAACCGGACTGTCTGGTTCAAAGCATCATTGACTTTCTGGTTTTTTCGCCGGTTTATTCTGTAAATCTTTGAAATCTTCTGCTACAGATGATCTGTCACAGGGACAGACCATCTGCGGAAAATCATCAATCCAGATAATCCTTCAGTTTTTTGCTTCTGCTTGGATGTCTTAGCTTTCGCAGAGCCTTTGCTTCGATCTGTCTGATCCTTTCCCTTGTAACATTGAATTCCTTGCCGACCTCTTCAAGGGTCCTGGCCCTCCCATCATCCAGACCGAATCTGAGCCTGAGCACCTTTTCCTCTCTTGGCGTGAGGGTGACAAGCACATTGAGCAGCTGCTCCTTGAGCAGTGTGAATGCTGCCGCCTCTGCAGGCGCAGGTACATCCTCATCAGGAATAAAATCGCCAAGGTGGCTGTCCTCTTCTTCTCCTATCGGCGTCTCAAGGGATACAGGCTCCTGGGATATTTTCATTATCTCCCTTACCTTCTCCACTGACATATTCATTTCCTTTGCTATCTCTTCAGGCTGCGGGTCTCTTCCAAGCTCCTGGAGCAGTTGCCTTGATACCCGTATGAGCTTGTTGATTGTTTCAACCATGTGGACCGGGATCCTGATGGTTCTTGCCTGATCTGCAATGGCTCGGGTTATCGCCTGTCTGATCCACCATGTAGCATAGGTGCTGAATTTGAACCCTTTTCTGTAGTCAAATTTTTCAACAGCCTTGATAAGGCCCAGATTTCCTTCCTGTATCAGATCGAGAAACAGCATGCCCCTGCCGACATAACGTTTCGCTATACTCACTACCAGGCGCAGATTTGCCTCCGCCAGTCTTCTTTTGGCCTCCTTGTCACCCTTTTCCATCGCAAGAGCAAGCTCCACTTCTTCTTCAGCTGTCAGTAACGGCACTTTTCCAATCTCTTTAAGGTACATCCTTACAGGGTCATCTATACTAATACCTTCAGGGAGAGTCAGATCGACTTCTTCTTCGGCATTCTGCATTTCCTTTATTTCCGAATCGATGTCCCCCACAACGTCGATACCCATATTCTCTACAGTTTCGTATATCTTCTCGATCTGCTCAGGCTCCAGTTCGACTTCCTCAAAAGCATCCATTATTTCCTTGTATGTCAACATGCCTTTGGATTTACCCTTTTCGAGCAGCTCTTTCAAAATGGCTTTTCTGTTGCTGTTTTCTTTTCCATTGTTCTTTGCTTTCATTTTCAGCCCCTCCCTTCCATCTTATATTCGGGCATTTCTTTTATCCTTTTTATTTCCTGTATCAATTCCCTCAACTCCGATTCCAGTTTATCGACTTCGTCATCTGTCAGTCTGCTTTTATTTTTCAGCAGGTCAATTATCTGATCCCGTCTCATTTCTGCTTTCAAAAGTTCTATGTCCCTAATTTTACCCAATATAGCCTTCTCATTATCATCGCAATGACATTCTTCGTTCAGTATCCTGGCAAAAATACCAGATTCGTCAGAAGAAACAGTATTCATCAACTCAGGCGGTGAAACGCCATAGCCTTCCTCGATCCGCTTGTATAAAATTTTTGCGATCCTGTTGTTTTCTTCCCAAATAAATTTTCCTATCTTAAAATGCTCTTTTACCACATTATATATACTATTGTCAACACATAATAACGACAGCACGAAACGTTCGCCATGGATTATCTTCTCCTTTAAGCCTGCCGCCGTCGAGTTTGTCTTTCCTGCTGGTTCAGCAACCTTTGTGATCCTTCTGATCTGTCGTGCTGAAGGGCGTACACGCCTTAAAACCTCTGACAGAATCGCTTCTTCTGATATTTCATATTCCCTGGATAATCTCTTTATGTACATTTCCCGTTCCATTGCATTGTCGACTTTTGCCAGTACATCAGCAGCTTTATTGAGGAACTTTATCTTTTCTTTAGTTTTTGAGAGATCATGCTCTGTCTTTATGGTCTTTATCTTATACTCCACCAGCGGCAGTGCATTATCCACCAATTTTCTGAATCTGTCTGCTCCGTTCCTTTTTATATAGTCATCCGGATCCGTGCCTTCAGGAAGTGAAAGCACGCGTACGCTGCATCCTGTATCGGTCAGAAGCTCGAGTCCCCGCATTGTTGCTGCTTGTCCGGCAGTATCCGCATCATATGCTATGATCACTTCGTTTGCATACTTCTTCAGCAGCCGCCCCTGGCTCTCGGTCAGCGCTGTACCCAGTGAAGCCACTACATTATGGATGCCACTTTGATACAGTGATATGACATCCAGATAACCTTCGACTATTATCAGGCTGCCTTCGATGTGGTTTTTTGCAAAGTTCAATGCATACAGATGCTTTCTTTTGTTGTACAATGCCGTTTCAGGAGAATTCATGTATTTGGGAAGCGAATCATCGAGAACACGTCCTCCAAACGCTATCACATTCCCCCTGACGTCAAAAATCGGAAACATCAGTCTTCCTTTGAAGCGGTCATACAGATTTCCTGAACTGCCCTTCAAAACAAGACCGCTGTCGAGCATGGCTTCCTCGCTGATCCCGTGTGACTTCAAGTGATTATATAAATCATCCCATCCGTCATTAGAGTAACCAAGCCCGAATTTCCTCGCAGTGCTGTCAGATATCCCACGTTTTTTGAGATAGGCTGTGGCAGCTTCACCCTGCTTCGATTTCAATGCTTCGTAAAAAAACCTTGCAGCTATCAGATTTATATCCTGTATCTGCTGCTTTATCCTCGCCTTTTTCTTCTCTCGCGGATCCTCGCTTTCCGGCAACTGGATCTTTGCCCTGTCCGCCAGCAGTCTCACAGCCTCAGTAAAATCCAGCCTTTCTGCGAGAGATATGAAATGGAACACATTTCCTCCCCTCCCGCAGCCAAAACAATAGAATATCTGCTTACCAGCCTCCACGCTGAATGAAGGTGTCTTCTCCCTGTGGAAGGGACACAGACCGAAATAATTCTTTCCCTTCTTTTCGAGCCTGACATATTCTGAAACGACATCCACTATATCATTGCTGATACGTATTTCTTCAATCAGTTCATCCGAATACCTAATCGAATCATCATCCTTTATCCTGGATACTGCCGCAGATCTGCACCGTCGATACTTCCTGTATCCCACAATAGTATACGGGCATGATCATTAAAATACTCTATTAAAATTCGACACTTTTGCCTTTATTCCTTCTTTTTGTTTGCCATATGCAGCTCAAATCATCGGCAACAATGATAAAACCTCGCTCCAAGCATTACTCAGAAGAGGTTTTATTTGTCTGCATTATATTCTACATGAATGGGTGATATCCCTTCAAAAAGGAGAAGTTTTTTATTGATGTGACAGGCTGTACAAAACTACAGACGGTTCTCACACGCTCAGCAGATCATCAAGTATGTAAGGAAGTGACACCGGAGTGACAGTATTGGCAGCCAGTAAATCTATCAACTTGCGTGTTTTGGACTTATCCACATAAACTCCTTCGAACTTTTCATTTTCAACCGAGCCGTCATCCAGCCTTTTCACTATTTCTATTCCGTAAACCGTCTGTACACTTTCCGGATAATCATGATCCGTTTCATTTTCCAGGAGATAGTATTCCAAATCAAATATACCTGTTTCTCCGAAATCCCCGACAACTTCATCGACTCGTATACACTTTTCCAGCATCCTGTTTGCCATGGATGACGCCCCCTTTTTTGGTGTAGTTTACTGCACTGCCTATTATAACTTATTTAGTTCGCTCATCCTATCAAAAAGTTTCGCCGTCATCCTTTAAATAACAACATCAATCGACATAAAAATAAAAAAACTCCGATATAATTAATGAAATACCGTCGTTTTTGGAAGGCTTTTATCGCAATCTTTTTTGTCCAACAAATGCAAATCAGAGCATCTCCACTATCTTTAAACTTTTCTCTGTGGCCAGATCGATGTAAGTGCTTTCGGATTTGACAATGGGTCTTGCGATATTATACGGGTTGATATGGACTATCTCACCAATGTTTCCATTGCTGAGCCTTACAAGTTCGCCAATATAGTATGATGCGATGTTCTTGAGGAATGTATTGGCAGTACGGTGGTCCAGCTTACCGAAATAGTCCTTTTCTATCGTTTCGAATACATCAAATGGACATACTCTTTCCTTATAGAGCCTGTTTGAAGTCATCGCGTCATATATATCAGCCACAGCTATTATCCTGGCAGTTTCATGGATCCTGTCGCCCGTGAGCCCGAAGGGATATCCTGAGCCGTCTTGTCTTTCGTGGTGCTGCAGTATGCCTTTCAGAATGTCTTCATTCATTCCGGGAAATGTTTCTGCCAGCTTATATCCAGCCATACAGTGCTTCTTGACTTCCTCGAATTCATCCTCATCGAGCGGTCCCGGTTTATTCAGTATTTCAGGCGGCACTCTGATCTTACCTATATCATGTAAAAAACCTGCTGTCACAAGGGATTTCAGCTTATGATAGTCATACTTCAGCCACTTGCCTATCAGCATTGACAGCATCGCTACATTTATACTGTGGGCGTACAGGTATTCGCCTGCGGCTCTCATTTCAGATATGGTGTTTACTATGTCCCTGTTCTCATTTATCCTGGTGAGCATGGAACTGGTGGCATGATCCACTCGTATCCTGTCTATCTCTTTGCCTTTGGATATGTCATGCAATATACTTTTGACAGAATTGAGATTTTCATTGTACTGTGCCCTGAACAGCTCAGAGTCACTAGCTTCAATGATATCGCCAGTGGTATCATACACTCTTATCCTGGTAAAGCCCAGCTGTATGATACGGTCAATCATATAGTCGTCAAGGACTGTTCCCTCGGCAACTATGATCGCTCCATATTCATTGAAGATATCCTCTGCTACCTTCATACCGGGTTTGCAATCAAAGACACTCACAAAAACCTTTTTCATACGTATCTCCCTGCTCATTGCCGAATTAACAGGATTTTTGTTATTTGATTATATTTTACCACATTTACCTTGTATAGTATAGATAGTGGAAAAGAATGCCGCTTGAAGCATATGCAACATTATGTTAACATGCTGTAGTGAACAGCCTGTATTGATATTTTATGAAAGGGGTGCGGGATATGCAGTCAAAACAGTCCAAACGTACTAAGAACATAGAAAAAATCATTACCTCCTTCAGTAAGATGCACAAGCTCCCCAGAACCCTTATCAGATTTGGAGTTTACATCTCTCTGTCTCTCTACGTTATAGGCACCGTATTGGTAATCCTCAGTAATACGGTGTTGACATATGACCAATATTTCGACATGGTTTCGAAAGAAACAGTCAAAGTGAGCTTCATACTTGCTGCTGAAGCAGTTATTGGCGGCGTCATAATGGACTATGTTTTCAGAAGATAAACACAGGATGTCAGGCCTGAAAAGTGCCCGACTCCATTGCTTTTTTGCTTCCCCACTCTTCGTAATGTATTTTGTTCTCATCGAATCTGTCTGCAACAGTTCTTTCCTCACCCTTGTACCCTATCGAGATAAGGCCGACAGGTATTATTCTGTCAGGTAATGAAAGCAACTGCTTCATTCCTCTGGTCAGATGGACCACCGGATAAAGGCCGCACCAGACAGCGCCAAGACCCATTGCATGTATTGCAAGCAGCATATTCTGGATAGCTGCGGAGCAATCTTCTATCAGAAACCCGGTTTGCGGCTGCCTTTCCTTATCACCGCATACCACTATGCAAGTATCGGCATCGGGAAGCATCCTGGCATATGAATGGAAACCCGCGATCGCCTTTAGTCTTTCCCTGTCCCTTATCACCACGAAATGCCATGGCTGACGGTTGTGGGCTGAGGGAGCATAGCAGCCTGCCTTTACTATCGTCATCAGTTGTTCTTTCGTTATCTGTCCGCGTTTGTATTTTCTGATACTCCTGCGTGTAAAAATGGCTTCCATTACGTCCATAGTGATACTCCTTTGTTACGTAAATTTACTTGTTCACCGTGGCTCGCCCTGTCGTCCCGGATAGTCGAAACGGATCATTGTCTTTACATGTATAGTATACCAAAAATATACTAGCACATATCGTCATGATTTTCCACTGCAAAAACCGGCACATCAGTACCGGTTTATCTGCAGTTGTTTTATTTCTTCACCCGATCATGGTTCGGTATCTGTATGCATTTGCATTAGCATTAGCATCTGCATCTGCAATCGTTATGTCTTTGCTTGCTTTCGTGAGGCTGCTCTACGGTTCAGCTTCCTTTCCTGCCACACCATATACAGTGAACTTGCGATGAACAGCGATGAATATACGCCGCTAATGATACCCACCACCAGTGGAAGCGTGAACTCCCTTATGGACTGTATATTAAAGATGATAGCGTATACAAGCAGCGTCAGTACAGCTATCAATGTGGTAAGCGAAGTATTGACAGACCTGGACAGTGACTGGTAAACGCTTTTATTGACCACTTCCCTTACCGTAGCCTTACGCATCAGCTTCATGTTTTCCCTTATCCTGTCATATATGACTATGGTATCATTGATAGAATACCCTATGATCGTCAGCATGGCAGCAACAAATGAGTCGTTCACTGGTATCTTCAGAAGTACATATGCAGCAAACATCACAATTATATCATGTATCAGCGCGACTACTGCGAAAACACCGGCCGACAGTCCGCGCAAAGCCCTGAATCTCCACCATACATACAGGATTATCAATACAGATGAAACCGCTATTGCCCTTAAGGCATTCATCCTGAATTCTTCACCAATGAACGGCTCAACACTGTTTACATTGATGCTGGAATCCTGCGGTATATTGAATTCATTCCTCAGTGCATTTATCACAATATTGCGTTCATCATCTGTCAGCGTTTCATTGCTGGCGATGTTCAATACCATGAGATGTATCCTGTCAGATTCATTTTCGGCATTGAATGTCGATGATTTGTTTACAGTAGCCGTTTTGCCTATGGAAGCCTTGACGATATCTGCAGCCAGTTCAGTGTCGAATGTGTCATCTGGCATCTCTATCTGCATGATAGTCCCGCCCTGGAATTGTATGTCCAACTGCACACCATTGACCAATACTCCGATTATACAGACGATGAAAATGAGTATGGACAATGCAAAGTAATAGTTTTTCTTTCCCATCAAATCAACCATGACTACACCTCCTTGACGCCATACAGCCATGTTTTTCTGGCTATATCGATATCAGAAACAGAGTTCAGGATCGTCCTGGAAAGCGTCAAAGCGGTAAAGAAGCTTACAATGACACCAATGGACAATGTGTATGCGAATGAAATCATGGCGCCTGTTCCAAAGAAATAAAGTATCACTGCTACTATCAGTGTGGTTACATTCCCGTCTACTATTGCAGAGAAAGCTCTCTTAAATCCGAGGTCGATGGCAGTCTTGATGGTCTTTCCGGAACGGAGTTCTTCCTTTATCCTTTCGGTTATTATGACATTGGCATCGACTCCCATGCCCACTGACAGGACAATACCTGCAAGTCCTGGAAGTGTGAGTGTGATACCCAGCCAGGATACAAAATTGAGCGTCATGATCGTCAGCATAAAAAGTGCAATGGACGCAATCAGCCCCGGCAATCTGTAATACAATATCATGAACATACATATGAGCAGGAATGCCACAATGAAAGCCCTTATCGTAACATCAAGAGCACCTCTTCCCAGCAGCGGGCTAATGGCGTTGACTTGCTTCGCCTCCAGCTTGAACGGCAGTGCACCGGCTCTTATGGTGTCAGCCAGCTCCTTGGCTTCTTTGACTGCCTCGTCATGGTCTCTGTTGCCGAGAGTGATAACGGCATTTCCTTCCGTGATATGCGACTGTACGACCGGAGCGGAGATGAACTGATCATCCATGAAAATGGCTATGCGCTGACCTATCAGCCTTCCCGTGGCCTCGGCAAACGCTTCCCTGCCCCTGTCATTGAGCTCCAGGACCACCTCCATGCCTTTTGTCATCGGGTTCTGAGCCGGATAGGCATTGACAACATCAGTACCTTCGAGGACTTTCCGGTTAGTAGGCAAGGGATTCCCGTTATCATCCAATTTGTCTTCATCGACCTCCTGGAATGTCAGCAGAGCCGTTTCACCTATCATGTCCAGAGTCTTGTCCGGATTGAAATCTGTTTCTCCCGGAGCCCACGGTATCTGAACGATGACTCTGCCCGCATTCACGTCGGTGGTGAGGTATCTGTCAAGGATACCAGCCTTATCAAGTCTCTTCCCGATTATAACCTTTGCAGTATCAAGATCCTCCTGAGTGGGCTTTACTCCCTCTTCAGTGACTGCATACAGCATCGCATCTATTCCCCCGTTGATATCAATACCCGGGACTATATCATTTACACCGGGTATCTTTACAAGGCCAAAAAGACTGCCGGCGAAGCAAATATATGTCATCACGGCAATCAGGGCAAAAACGAGGAACAGCTTCAGCCCGTTGTTCCCTTTCATCTGTATAAAATCCTCCTTTGCTTAACCACATGTGGTAATTATATTACTATCGTTTCAGTGAGTCAATATAATTGCTCTTATGAAGAAGAGCGTATAAGTTGTCAGATCAGCTTGGTATCATTTATGAACAACTGGAACTGCAGACCTAAAAAGGCTGCAGCACGTCTGTTCATTGTCATTCGCACAAGGAAAATTTCAAAGTAATCCATCACAGGACAAATTTTCGTATCTATGTCCAGTATCAGGTCACAGGTCTTCTTTTCGCTGTCCACTGAGATTTCAGACTTTTCAACTGCGTAATTGACCCTGTCATGTATGTCAAATGTGGCCAGATCTGTATTCGTCACCCTGCTCCTGTGCACATCCGACTTGTCGGCCAGTATAAGAGCTGCCGCAATACTGCTTACAGGTGTTCCTGTCTGCTCATCATGGTTCCCTATCGCCATCATTATCTGGGCAGCTTCATCGTAATCCATGCCCATGCCTGTCAGTATCTGATAGGCCAATACAGCACCTATATGAGCATGGCCGCTCCTGTTGACTGCATTCCCTATATCGTGAAGATACCCGGCGATCCTGGCCAGCTCCACCTCTCTTTCCGGAAAGCCCAGTTGCTCCAGTATATTCCCGGCAGTGTCAGCCACAAGACCAACATGCCTGAAAGAGTGCTCTGTATAGCCCAGTGCCCGCATCTGAGCCCCCGTGATAGTCAGCAGCGTTCTGATTTCCCTGTTTTTTCTGATATCTTCGATGGTAATCAATTTGACACCTCTTTCCCTTCCGGGTTTTCCGCACTGTGATACTGTTATTCCGGATCTGATTCGACTGCCTTGATCCACAGTGCACACTCCACTCTTTTTCTTTCGAGATTGCATCCTATATCATAAGGCTTGTCCAGACTGTTGTTGAACTGCCATGCATTTGCCGCGCAGCCTCCGCTGCAGAAAAATCTGGCCCAGCATTTCCTGCACTCTGCTTTTGTATATATATTTTCTCTTCTGAACATATCGCAGATCGCAACATCTGTTTCAAAGCCTTTATTGACATTACCCATTTTAAACTGGTCCATTCCTACGAACTGATGGCAGGGATACAGGTCTCCCTCAGGCGTCACCGCCAGATATTCATGTCCCGCGCCACACCCTTTCATTCGCTTTATTACACACGGCCCCTGTTCCAGATCGATCATGAAGTGGAAAAAATTAAAACCTCTGGACTCACTGTACCGCTTGACATATTCCAGTGCCAGTTCTTCGTATTCCCTGAACAGCACCGGCAGGTCCTCATGCCTCAGATCGAATCCGGTTTCCCTGGCAGCGACCACAGGCTCCACTGACACCTGTTTGAACCCAAGGTCCGCCAGGTGCAGTACATCCTTTGAGAAATCAAGGTTTTCACGGGTAAATGTGCCTCTTACATAATAGTTGTCCTGATCTCTTGAATCAGCCATATCTTTTATTTTAGGCAATATATCGCTGTAAGTGCCTCTGCCGTCTGCCCGGCAACGCATCCTGTCATTCACCTCCGGCCTTCCGTCAAGGCTCAGCACCACATTCCCCATGTATTCATTTATGAATCGTTTGTGATCTTCATTCAGCAGCACTGCATTTGTAGTGAGCGTGAACCTGAAGTTCTTCCCTGTTTCCTTCTCTCTTTCAAGTGCATAGAGCACTGTTTGCTTTACAGTATCGAAATTGAGCAGCGGTTCACCGCCAAAGAAATCCACTTCAAGGTTGCGGCGGGTTCCCGATCTCTCTATCAGGAAATCTATTGCTTTCTTTGCCACCGATAGCGGCATCAGAGTCCTCCTGGTGCCGAAATCACCTGTAGAAGCGAAGCAATACCTGCACCTCAGATTGCAGTCATGTGCGATATGGAGGCACAAAGCTTTGACGATCGGCTGTCCTTCATTGTACAGAGGGTTTTTCGCCAGATATTCTTCATATATATCCTCGGACATAAGCTGTCCTGCAGCCTGCAAACCTCTCAATTCTATCAGAGCTTCTCTTATTTCTTCACTGCTGTATCTGGCGGACAGCTTCTCTATGATCTCTTCATCTGGTTTTCCCAGTTCATCAATAATTTCAAATGTCATATCATCGACGACATGTACTGTGCCACTGTTGACATCCAACACGATATTGGTTCCATGCATCGTAAATTTGTGTATCATTTTTGTCTCTCCATTCCGCTGATGTCCTTCATTAAAGCCTTGAGCGGGCACATCCGGACATAATAACAGCGAGAGGCGTACAGCCCCCCGCTGTCAAAGCTCTTCAGCAGGTCATCTCTTCTCACATTTCTGGTTTGCCACAGTACAGCTGGTCTTGCATGCCGACTGGCAGGATGTCTGGCATTCGCCGCATCCGGAGTTTTTGATATCCTTCTTCGATACTGGTGCATTGATGGTCTTTATATGTTTCATATGTAATCCTCCTGATCTGTTAGTAATTTGCAACACTCATGGTTTGCCAAAATATTATAGCATATTCACCAAAAGATGAAAAGGTCAACTGTCGATATATTTGTATTTCTGCACTTTCGGGGAGTTTATGCTCATTATGCCGCCGATAGCTCCGGAAAGCACTCCAATTACCGTCATTGTCAGAACATTCCTGTCTACTGCAAAATTCCCATAAACGACACTGCTGAATAAATAAAGGATGATCATATACGTCAGACCCACAATACTCCCGTTGAGCCATCCTTTGCTCCGGACACCTCTGGTGGATACTGCTCCTGCCGTGAGGACACTGACAACAGTTATTATCACCACCACTGGTGTGACAAGTCTCTGCGGAAAATCGACATTTGCAAGGATCAGCGCAAAAACCATGAACGCAGGTATGGTTACTATATAGGATGCTAGGAGCCCTTTCAAAATCAATATCAGGTTAAGCCTGTCATATTCCTCATGTTTTGTGCTTCTTTTAATTGCCGGCATTATATCACTCCCAGGCATATGGTTTTTTACTATATATTATTACCTGAAACAAATATATAGAACCGGTGTATGTCTTAACCTGCTCCAAATCAGCTTCCGGTATCAGGACCCGCTCCTGGCAGCAAAAAATCCCGCTTGTGCTTCAACGGGATAAGTTGCATTAAATTATGATGAGAATTTTCCAGCCCGTCTCTCCGGACTGGGCAACTCCCTCTGATAACCTCCGGTTTAAAGCCCGGATCAGTTTTCGATAGGCTTTATCACTTCTTTAATAGCCCATTTTTTGAAATTGATCTTGGCTTTCTCTACTCCGGTTTCTATCGTTACCTCATCGTCCTTTATGTTGACGATTTTTCCAGATACACCGCCGATAGTTATCACTTCGTTGCCTACCTGCATCGAATCGAGCATTGCTTTGGCTTTCTTGTCCCTTCTCTTTTGGGGCAGGAATATAAGCAAATACATCATCAGGATAAAAAATACCAGGTAGCCCAACGTTGGAAGCCACATGCTTATGCCTTGACCGTCCATAATATTCCTCCTTTGGTTCTTATTTATTATAGGTCTGAGTGCGACCAAAATAACAGGTTTTAATGCTTATATCCATATGATCTGAAAAATTCATCCCTGAAATCTCCAAGTCTATCCTCAATTATAGCTTGTCTTATACCACTCATCAAGTCCAAAAGGAATTTTAGATTGTGCCATGTGGCAAGTCTCATCCCCAGGATTTCCTGCGCCTTCAGCAAATGCCTGATATACGCCCTTGTAAAGTTTTTGCATGCGTAACATCCGCATTTCGGATCCAGCGGTGAAAAATCTCTTGCATACTTCGCATCCCGGACTATGATCCTGCCTTCTGAAGTCATTACTGTCCCGTTCCGACCTATCCTTGTAGGCAGCACGCAGTCGAACATATCGATGCCGCGTATAGCTCCTTCAACAAGATAATCAGGACTTCCCACACCCATGAGATACCTGGGTCTGTCCTCAGGAAGCAGCGGGACAGTGCATTCCAGTACCCTGTACATATCCTGCGCCGGTTCTCCGACACTCAGGCCTCCGATGGCATATCCCGGGAAATCGAGCCTCAGGAGTTCCTTTGCACTTTGCATCCTCAGGTCGTCATACACTCCTCCCTGGACAATACCGAATAAAGCCTGGCTTTCTGTGTTCTTATGCGCACTTTTGCACCTTTCCGCCCACCTGGTAGTCCTTTCCAGCGATTTTTTTGCATAATCGCGGTCTGCAGGATAAGGGATACACTCATCGAATGCCATTATTATATCGCTGCCGAGATCGTTCTGTATCTTTATAGCCAGCTCAGGTGTGAACAAATGCTTTGATCCGTCGATATGGGATCTGAAGGTTACACCTTCCTCTTTAATGTTCCTCAGATCACTGAGGCTGAATACCTGAAACCCACCGCTGTCAGTCAGTATCGGCCTGTCCCAGTTCATAAAGCTGTGGAGTCCCCCTGCTTCACGTATCAGCTCATTGCCCGGTCTCAAGTAAAGATGGTATGTATTGCTCAGGATAATCCCTGCGCCGATTGCCTTCATTTCATCAGGAGACATGCCTTTTACGGTAGCCTGTGTGCCAACCGGCATAAATGCAGGGGTCTCAAAGGATCCATGGGGTGTGTGGACAATACCGAGCCTGGCACCTGTCTGTTTACACTTTTTTATTAATTCATATCTTATAGCAGCCATCTTCTCTCCCTGTCCGACTTGTTGATAAAATCATTTTATAAACATGGCATCTCCGAAGCTGAAAAATCTGTAGCGCTGCTCAACAGCAGAACTGTAGGCAGACAGAATGCGTTCCCTGCCGGCAAATGCACTTACGAGCATCAAAAGTGTAGATTCGGGCAGGTGGAAGTTGGTAATCATTGCATCGACAGCCTTGAATCTGTATCCGGGATAAATGAATATATCTGTGGAACCGGACAATGGACTGACTATGCCCTCATCAGAGCTCACAGTCTCGAGAACGCGGCAGCTTGTCGTTCCAACAGCAATGATCCTGCCGCCTTCCGCCCTGGCCTTATTGATGGTATATGCAGCCTCCTTGCTCAGATAGTATACTTCGGAGTGCATCACATGGTCTTCAATATTCTCGGTCTTTACTGGCCTGAAAGTGCCAAGACCGACGTGCAATGTCAGATATACGATATATATGCCGCTGTTTTTCAGATCCTCCAGCAGTCCCCTGGTAAAATGCAGCCCGGCAGTAGGTGCAGCAGCCGATCCCATATATCTTGAGTATACAGTCTGATACCTTTCGGCATCATCAAGCTTTTTAGTGATATATGGCGGCAGAGGCACTATACCGACCTTATCCAGTACTTCATGGAAGATACCGTCATATTCAAATCTCGCGATCCTGTTGCCGCCCTCCACCACATCAATGATCTCCGCTCTGAGCAAACCATCACCGAAAACGAATCTGGCACCTGGTTTTGCCCGTTTCCCCGGTCTGAGGATGACCTCCCATAAGTCGCCTGATATATTCTTCATTAAAACGAACTCAATGCTGCCCCCTGTACCTTCCTTCACACCGAGAAGCCTTGCAGGCATCACCCTGGTATCATTGAGGACCAGGCAATCACCGCATCTCAGATATTCCTTTATATCTCTGAATATCCTATGTTCGACACTCCCGGTGTTTCTGTCGAGCACCAGCAGTCTGGAACTGCTCCTTTCGGCGATGGGCTCCTGAGCTATGAGCTCTTGCGGCAGTTCATAGTAAAAATCACTGGTTTTCATATTTCTCCTGTTCTGTCCACATTGTCCGCATTTTATACTTATCTTTTTACTTACAGCAAAAAATATCCGGCAAACATACGATGATGGGAATTACTCAAACAATAAGCTGCAAACAATGCAGCTTATTTATCCATCATCGTGGAAATCATACTATATTGCAGAACATTTTACAATACATGATGCTTATTATTCGACCTTTGTCCCCTGGAAATAATGCATGAGTATATCTTCATATGTCATTCCGGCCTTAGCCATTCCTATGGCACCTTCCTGGCTCATGCCGACGGCATGCCCCCAGCCCTTCCCTGTAAAAGTATATGTCTCTGGCACGACCGCCGCTTTATTTACAACACCATCCGCACCTACGATCGTAACCTTGTTCCCGACACCGGAAACCGTTTTTACCCCTGAGGCAGTGGCGACCTTTTTGCCTCCAAGCTGCGTCTTTACAGGTTCGGTAGCGGTCGGAGCCATAAAAGCGGGTATCTTAGTCTCAATCTCTTTACCGTCAGACGGTACTGATTCATCAGCGGTTGTTTCAGTGACTGGTTTCTCATTGCCGGCATCAGTTTCTGTGTCCTTACCTTTTCCGGCATCATCAGCACTCTCCGGCACACTCACTGCATCTTCCTGTGTATCAGGAGCTTTTTCAGCCTTGGTCTCCTCCCTGCCATCTTCACCGTCCACATCCTGTCCTGCTGGTATATCAGACAGTCCTGCCACATATATATCTGCATCTGTGGTTATTGTGTAAAGCTGGCTGTCAAGTCCGAACAGAGTCCGGCACCGTTCATTTGAAAAGTAAAGGGGTTCTCCCCTGCTGGTGCCTGTTACAGCCAGTTGAGTCACTCTTCCGGTAGGAGCTGTCCGTGTTATCGTAATACCCAGTATGTTTCCCAATTCCGGCAACTTTGCTTTCACATCAGAGGCTCGTAGCGTTTTGGTCCAGGTGTAGATCTTCTCATAGTCATCCTTCACACTTACAAGATACGGATATGAAGATCCCCACACATTACGTACGTCCTCAGTACTGCCGCCTCCTGAGGCAAAGTAGTAGACATGCTCGACAGGTTTGCCTTTATATGTCAGCACCTTGTCGCTGACTTCATCTATCACCTTGTTGCATTCGGCTATCTCGACACTGTAGCCTTTATAGACCTGACAGTGCGTAGTTGCACAAATGTCGAATCCGGAGCTGCCATGCTTCCCTTTGTTGTTGAGTGCGTACATTTTGGACACAACAGCCTGTGCTTTCAATGCTTCTGCGGGTGATCTCCCTCCGATTTCCGGAGGCACGTTGCCGTACAGGTATTCTCTGACTGAGACGACATTTATGACCGTCATGTCACTGTTTGACAGTCTTCTTACTTCGACAGCACCCCTGTAAGGCTTTCCTTTTATATTTATTACAGCAGGTTCATTGCCCGGAGCGGGTCTGACCTGAAAGAAGGATCTGCTGCTGCCGAAAACACACAATGTCTTATGTTGTCCGTCAGCAACGACCACTCTGTCTGAAGAAGCTTTTATTATCTCAAATACTGTTTCCGGGATCAGCTTTTTCAAATCATCTGTCATCTGTTCCGCTTCAGCCTCATCAAGGCAAAATCCGGTCCATACCTGCCAGGCATCGTTGTATGCGATATACGCCTCTATCCCGGACTGGCGGTATAACGAAATGCTGTTCATCGCCGATGCTGCATCCGGATAGTCTCCTCCTATTTTCACATGGTATGGTCCGTATTTCCTGCCACTGATATCAGAACCTGAACCTGTGTATTCCTTGAGTCCGCTGTTGCTTTCGTGATAGTAGGCATCTTTTCGAATATAAAGTGTCGATGCTCCTTTGTGAGTGTGTATTTCTGTGAATTTACCTTCACTGTTCACAAAGCCTGCTGTCACACCTGCCTGTGCCGACACATCGAATATCGATTGGGCAGTATTTACAGAGCTTCCCCTATAATAAAGTCCGACCCTGATGATATCATCGCCGGCACCGGATGTTTGAGCCGTTCCTGCACTCGTGCAGAATATAGTTGTAAATAATATAGTTGCAGCAAATATCACCGCAGATTTTTTAAATATCCTTTTAATCATATGATCTCCTCTTCATTGGTAAACATCAGTCGCTGCACAAAACCGAGAAATTCAGATAACTGTAGTTCTTAAATTCGACATAAAAAACTGTTCTTCCTTCTAAATCAGCCGGACAACTGAATTTTTTACATATTTTTAATCTTTCTGTAACATTGTATGCGACGCGATTTATTTGACATTAAGCCATACGGGTGCTATTATAATTTAAAGATTCTTTTTATTGACAAATGAATATTTTCAATGATAGAGGTGCGCTCCCAATCAGTAGCCCCGCAATAGGCAGCAGGAGCCGATGAAGCGGAGTGAAAGGTCGGAGCGCCGAAGGATATGTTCCCCTGCAGGATCAGATCCTGGGTGCAATGGCGAACAGCCTTGCAACTGTCATCAGGTATTGATGGAGCGCTATCAGTTCTAGGAAGCCTGACAGATAGACAGGCAAAAGCAGATAATTCAGGACTGTTGGCACATCGCCAACAGTTTTATTTTTCAGGGAGGTATCGTTATGGACAAAAAACTCAGAGCCGGAGTACTGGGCGGGACTGGTATGGTAGGACAGCGATTCATTACACTGCTGGAAAATCACCCCTGGTTCCAGGTCACAGCCATCGGAGCCAGCGAAAGGTCAGCGGGCCGTTCCTATGAGCAGGCTGTCGAGGGCCGCTGGAAGCTCGATGTTCCGATTCCGGAAAACGTGAAGAACATCACCGTGCTCAATGCTGCCGATATCAACAGGATATCCGATGAAGCCGACTTCGTATTCTGTGCTGTTGACATGAAAAAGGATGAAATCAGAGAACTCGAAGAGAAATATGCACGGGCGGAACTGCCTGTTATATCCAACAACTCTGCCCACAGATTTACAGAGGACGTTCCGATGATAATCCCGGAAGTCAATCCGGAACACTCAGCAATAATCGAGAAGCAGAGAAAACGTCTTGGTACCAGAAAGGGGTTCATCGCAGTCAAATCCAACTGCTCCCTGCAGAGTTATGTACCGCCTGTACATGCTCTCATGCAGTTTGGTCCTGAAAAGGTACTTGCATCGACTTACCAGGCCATATCCGGAGCCGGAAAGGTTTTCAGCGACTGGCCTGAGATAGCTGACAATGTCATACCATATATCGGTGGTGAAGAAGAAAAAAGTGAAACAGAACCTCTCAAGATCTGGGGAACCATCGAAGGAGACAAGATCAGACCGGCTTCAGGTCCTGTTGTTTCTGCCCAGTGTTACAGGGTGCCGGTCTCGGACGGCCACATGGCAGCAGTGTTTATCTCATTCCGGAAAAAGCCATCAAAGGATGAAATACTTGCCTGCTGGAAGGAATTCAGGGGCAAGCCACAGGAACTGAAACTCCCAAGTGCACCGTCACAGTTCCTCACCTATTTCGATCAGCCTGACAGACCTCAGTCAAAACTTGACAGAGACCTGGAAAACGGAATGGGCATCGCATTGGGAAGGCTGCGGGAGGACGCGCTGTTTGATTACAAATTCACCTGTCTGTCACATAACACGGTCAGGGGAGCTGCCGGAGGCGCAATACTTATGGCTGAATTGCTAAAAGCTGAAGGATGGCTTTAGAATATCGCTGATTATCATAAAGGAGGTCGGAAAGCATGAAAAAACGGATTTTTACTGGGTCCGGTGTCGCCATCGTAACTCCGTTCACAGATGATGGGGTCGATTTTGAAAAACTTGGTGAACTGCTGGAATTCCAGATAAGAGAAAAAACCGATGCCATAATCGTATGCGGAACCACAGGGGAAGCTTCCACAATGCCCGATGATGAGCATATCGATGTCATCGAATATGCTGTCAAAAAAGTGAACGGCAGAGTTCCTGTTATCGCAGGCACCGGAAGCAATGACACGAAACATGCTGTAAAACTGAGCAAACGCGCAGGGGAAGTCGGCGCTGATGCGATACTGAGCGTCACTCCTTACTACAATAAAACTACACAGCACGGCTTATATCAGCATTTTAAAGCCATCGCCGATAGTATAGACATCCCGGTGGTATTATATAATGTACCGTCGAGGACGGGTCTGAACATAGATGCCGATACGGTCGTAAAACTGGCTGAGATAGACAATATTGTCGCTATAAAGGAATGCAACCTGAACCAGGCCGGAGAGATCATAAGCCGGTGCGGCGACGATTTTTCCGTATATTCCGGCGAAGACGGTCTTGTCCTTCCCATGTTGTCATTAGGCGGAAAAGGCGTAATATCCGTCATGGCAAACATAATACCCGGGGACACACATGATATGGTGACCGGATACCTTTCCGGCGACATCGAAAAAAGCAGGGAGCTCCAACTCAAGGCAATCGGACTTATTAAGGCATTGTTCATCGAAGTCAATCCAATACCGATCAAGGAAGCAATGAATATTATGGGGATGGGCGTAGGGAAATGCCGCATGCCATTGGTGGATATGAGCGATAAGAACAGAGAAATACTTAAAAAGGCAATGCAGAATTACGGTTTAATATAAAAATTCGGCAGACAGCGGGACAGCCTGCCAACATTCAGGCATGTCCCCCCTGCCTGGAAAAGGATGTGTACGATTTGATAAAGATTCTCTTAAGCGGCTGCAATGGTAAAATGGGTCAGGTGATAACGAGACTTTCAGCACAGCAGGATGATCTCAGGATAATCGCCGGATATGACATATCCGAAGACGGTACTAACCCATACCCGGTGTATACAGATCTGAAAAAATGTGATATCAGACCCGATGTATTGATAGACTTTTCAAATCCTGCAGCCCTTGAAGCACTCATAAACTATTCGACAGCCAACAGGATACCTGCAGTTATTGCCACGACAGGACTGTCCCAGACTCAGTTCAGGATGCTTGAAAAAGCATCAGAACAGATTCCCGTGTTTTTCTCAGCAAACATGTCACTTGGCATAAACCTGCTGATCGGCCTGGTCAGGAAGGCAGCAAAACTTCTGGAATCAAATTTCGATATAGAAATAATAGAAAAACACCACAATCTCAAACTGGATGCTCCCAGCGGGACGGCGCTCGCCATAGCCGATGCCGTCAACTCGGTGCTGGAACAGAAACAGGAATATGTGTATGACAGACATTCCCGCAGAAAAAAAAGAAGCAGACACGAAATAGGCATACATGCCGTCCGCGGCGGTACTATCGTCGGTGAACATTCTGTGATATTTGCCGGCAACGATGAAATCATTGAAATAAACCATACCGCTCTGTCGAAAGAGATATTTGCCGTTGGCGCACTCAGGGCAGCCAGATTCATATTCGGAAAAAAACCGGGCATGTATAATATGAATGATCTTGTTGAGCAGGAATAGTCAGGAGTATCTTCTGACTATTCCTGCTCTGTATGGAAGGAGGCAATCATATGTCAGACAAACCCGTATCAAACATCTCTGTATCCTATAATATCGCTTTGGTCACTATCTACAGGCTCCCTTACGACACAAGACTCCTCTCTGACATCTTCAATGGAATCGCGCAGAAAAACATCAATATCGACATGATCAGCCAGTCCCCTCCCTACAGGGGCATCATAAGCCTGTCCTTCAGCCTTCCGGCGGACAAACTTGTGGATGCACTTAGTGTACTGAATGGATTCAAAGCCATCGTAAAGGACCTCAGGGTCGAAGTGGACGCTGACAACACCAAGCTGCAGGTATATGGCGAAGGCATGCGGAATATGCCCGGTGTGGCTGCCCGTATATTTACACTGCTCGCTGATGAAGGTGTGGAGATCAAACTGGTCACGACTTCTGAAACCGATATATCATACCTCATATATGAAAAGGATGTTGACCGGGCTATAAACGCCATTTCCAGTGAATATGGATTGTAGCTTCCGGGTTCAGGTGATTTCAGGTTGCCTGGAAATCTGGTGACCGCAGTAATTTTAATAAGTGACAGGGTATAATTCCGGCACCTAATAATACCTCCTGATGCCGTCCTCATCCTCGACAGCGACACCAGTTCCGTGATTGATGTCCATCAAACCGTTGACATCTTGAGTATGTCCATTATTGCCGTCTTCTTCATCTGCATCTTCATCTTCGTATTCATCATCTTCATTATCTTCGTCATCTTCGTCGTCTTCGTCATCGTCATCGTCTTCATCTTCGTCGTCAAGACGTGAGAGGATATATTTCCTGAGCTTCGGATAGGCATAAAAATTCGTGATAAAACCAGTAAGACTCAATGTCAGGAATATATAAGGTACAAATCCGACCAAAGGATTGAATGGGATGATAAGTCCGAATGTAAAGAAAACAATGAACGCGTTCAACAGCAATATCCCCATGTTTGGGATGAATTTGATGATGGCGAATATCAGCGAATTCTTATACAGCTGCTTGAGTGTAAGCTCGAATGTGACCATCAGCGGATATATATAAATGTTCATACATGCAAACAGCATAAGCATCATGAACATGACTGCAAGACCCGCCAGACCAAGCAGTCCCGGTATCTGGCCTATATCTGTCAGTATCCAGTATGCTCTTATGGAAAGCAATGTGAGGAAAGTCACCAGGAAATTGATGGTGCTTACTATCAGACTCTGTTTTAAATTCGATATTGCTGCATCTTTGAAATCACCCCATATAAATGCGTGTTCTTCACGGGAATAATTTCTCAGGATATATGTGAATCCTGCCTGAGCAGGTCCTGTCGTTATCATAGGGACACACATCATCACAGTGAGCAGAACGAATTTCATTATCGTATCATTGAACAGAGCCTCCGGGCTTTCCATAGCATCAGGGAAAATGTGCGGGAAGAATGTGAAAAGAACGAACATCCCTGCCAGGACAGCCGGAAGATTGAAAATCAGGAACATCATGTTGATTTTTATGAAATTCCAGAATTTCCTCTGCAATATTTCGAAGAAAACGATGAACGGTGATTTGGGGGGCGCATCCTTTGGCACTCCCGGTCCCGGTTTTGTATAGTCGAAAAGCCCAAAAAAACCTGCCATATATTTAACCTCATTTCATTCAGGATCGACCTGAGTTCTGTGTATAGACACTATAACTAATTCTATCAGCAGCAGGACCATATTTCAATACATGCATTTTACATTTATCCGGGGCTTCCGGATTTTTGCCTAAAAGTATTGACACTGCGTGCTTATGTTAGTATAATATGTTTTGTCGGTCTGAGCCGAGTAATAAGCGCGGTCGTGGCGGAACTGGCAGACGCGTACGTTTGAGGGGCGTATGGGTGACCGTATGGGTTCAAGTCCCATCGACCGCACCAAAAGAACCTGTTTCCTGAAGACAGGTTCTTTTTTGATTCAAAAGTGGTGTAGGGCACTATATACTTTTTAAGAAGTGCAGCTTTGTAAAATCCCGTTCCAAACGCTCGCGCAGATATCTTCCGGTGACACGAGCCAGTTCTTGCAGGACCTCCTGGGACAGACCAAACCCGAACAGTTCCTTCATCGGGGCGTAAACTATATGCTGTATTGCTCTCGAAGCTCCGCTGGACAGCAATACCGCAGAGCCATCACGTTCCACGCAGTCCGTCCTGTCGCACAGGAAACCGCATTCGCGGAAGCTGAATGAGTAAGTCTTTTCAGGTGCAGCACCGCAGTTCATACAGGACTGCACATGAGGAGCATATCCGGCAATGGATGTAGCTCTCAATTCAAAGATACAAGTTATCAGATCCGGATTTTTTTCTGTTTTTGCCAGCATGTGAAGTGAATTCAGAAGGAGTTTGAGCAACCCTGGTGAAGGCTGGTTTTCCTGTATCAATTCCATCAGGATATCTGTAAAATGTGCTGCATATGTCAGTTTTACCACATCATTGCGGATCTCATAGAATGGTTCAATAACATCACAGCTGTTGACACTGTACAAATCACGCCCTCTATAGAGCACCCAGTCTCCGTAACACAATACCTGTGATGCTGCAGAAAGCCTGGATCTGGGCCGCCTGCCGCCCTTTACGAGAGCAGAGACGCGGCCCTGTCCCTTTGTTAGTAATGTGATTATCTTATCAGCCTCACCTGTGCTGACCTCTCTTACTACTATCCCCTCTGTCCTTAAAAAACTCATGTCAACTGAACGAAACAACTGACCAGAAAGACTATGCCCTGGTCCCGCTGGTTGCAGCCTCAGCTTCAGCCAGTCTTCTCTGTTCCGATACCCTTTCCCTTTCTTTTTCCTTTATTTCTCTATAGAAAATATAAGACTCCAGGATCCCTTTGCTCACGAATGTATTCCAGGCAAAATCCTTCAACATTGCATTCCCCCTCTTTTTATCATCAGTATCTTTTGACATAACTGACCGGAACACAACCACATATGCAGATGGGTGATCCGGTATAGTTCCTTTCTTTAATATCATTCTCCAAAACAGGGGTTGTATACTTGCAATATTTGCAGTAATGCTGAACAGTCAGAGTTATTGATAACCCAGTGTTCTGAGTATATTGCTGCTGTTTCTCCAACCCGGCCTGACTTTCACCCATAGCTTCAGAAACACTTGTATGCCGAGCAGGTTTTCCATCTCGATCCTTGCAAGGGAACCGATATTTTTGAGCATTGCGCCCTGCTTCCCTATGATGATGCCTTTGTGTGTTTCCCGCTCGCAGTATATATTTGCTTCTATATCGATGAGATCCTTGCCTTCCCTCTCTTTGAAAGTAATGATCTCCACCCCTGTACCATGCGGCACTTCATCCTGCAGAAGCTCCAGCATCTTTTCCCTTATCAGTTCGGCAGCAAGCATCCTTTCCGGCTGATCAGTTATCATATCATCCGGAAAGTATTTAGGACCTTCCGGCAGAAGCTTCCTGATCTCATTGACGACTAAGTCCGTACCGTCCGCGTTTATTGCTGAAACCGGGATAACTGCCTTAAAATCCATTAATTCTGAAAAGTTTTTGATGGTTTCCAGCAATCTGTCCTTCTTAACAAGGTCTATCTTGTTTATTATCAGAATGACCGGCGTTTTTACGGATTTCAGCTGTTCAGCTATATACAGGTCTCCTGCGCCGGGTGATCCATCCGTTGCCTCCACCATGAACAATATTATATCCACTTCATTAAGCGTACTCTCGGCTAATTTGACCATATACTCGCCCAGCTTGTTTTTGGGCTTGTGTATGCCGGGAGTGTCTATGAGAACGATCTGACTGTTATCTGTATTTATGATGGCCTTGATAGCATTTCTGGTGGTCTGCGGCTTACTTGAAATAATCGACAGCTTCTCGCCGATAAGGTTGTTTGAAAGCGTTGACTTGCCGACATTGGGGCGTCCTATTATCGAAACGAATCCGGATTTGAACATATCATACCTCCCTGCTCTCCTACTGTCATATCTGCGAAAAAATCTGGAATAAAAGCAATGTCACCAGAAATCCGATGACCGCACCAGTCAGAAGCTCCAGTACATTATGTATTTTCCCCTCTAATCTGCTTTGTACTACAAGCAAAGCTACTATCAGAAACAATATGGTTATCGCCGAATTGTTTGAATAAAGCGCCGCTGCTGTTACAGCAGAAAAAGCTATGGCAGAGTGCCCGCTGGGCATCCCGCCGCTGAACGGCGTACCCTTTTTGAACACCATCTTAAGTATCAGTACCGCTGCCATAGTGACCACAATCGCAATAACAGTCATATGCATCGGTGCCTGCTTGATCCTTACGATGCCTGATTCGAGGCTCGTGCTGACTCTGTCAAAAAATATGAAATATGCCACGATTATCGACAGCAGTGCTGAAATGAAAACGGCACCCGCCGCCGTATCCTTGACCACCTTTGCCCTGGGATGATAGATCCCAATCAGTGTGTCAGTCAGTACCTCGATTGCTGTATTGAACAATTCACAGATGATGACCAGGGCAATTGCTATGCATACTATAATAAACTCAAGCCTTGTCAGATCGTAAAAAAGAGACAGCACCAGCACCAGCACCGCAGCAGCAATGTGTATCTTCATGTTGCGCTCGCTTCTGAAAGTCGATATGATCCCGTTGAGTGCATTGTTGAAGCTGTCGATCAGACTCCTGTTCTTCATGTTCTTCTTAACCCCAGCCTATTTAGTACAGCCTCCTGCTTTTCCATCATTTCCTTCTCTTCCTGCTCATTTTCATGATCATATCCCAGCAAATGATACATGCCGTGAGCAGCCAGAAAAGCCAGTTCTCTTTCAAAGGAATGTCCGTATGTCTCTGCTTGTCTCCTTGCCGTTTCAATTGAGATAACGATATCACCGATCAGCAGAAGTCCTGCATCAGGATCTGAATCCCGCCCTGTATCGAGTATTTTGCCCTTTAGTATATCTGCCATGGGAAATGACAGAACATCGGTGGGTTCGTCTATATTTCTGTATTGCTCATTTATCTGTCTTATCGAAACATCATCGGTCAGAAGGATGTTTACCTCGCATGCTACCCCGATGCCTTCCTGCGTGAGACATTCCAGTGCAGTGTTCCTTAGAATTTTTTCGAATTTCGCTGTGATTTCCATAAATGACTGCTCGTTTTCTATAAACACCAATGTTTCATCGGCACTCTTAAACCAGTTGTTTTCCAATCGTTCCACCTTCCCTGTCTGCCATCAGAGCTCATCCGCTGCTTCTCTTTTCGGTCGTTCCAACTGTACCTGCTGCCCTGTCTGTTCAATATCAGCAGACGTCGGGACCGGGCTCCTGGCATCTGTGCTCACCTGAAAATCCTGATCCAACTGAGGCTTTTCGTTGCCCCTGTTGATTTTTATTTCGGGGTATTCCTCACGTTCATGGAAATACCCGCTGAAAATATGTATGAAAGATTTTGCAATCAGGTCGAGATCCTTCAGTGTAAGGTCACACAGGTCAAGCTGACCGTCATCCAGTTTATCCTTTATTATGTTTCTTACTATGCTTTCTATTTTTGTCTCGGTCTTTTCAGCAGCCGAACGGACAGCAGCCTCAACGGAATCAGCCAGCATGACCACTGCTGCTTCCTTGGTGGCCGGTCTGGGTCCCGGATAACGAAAATCCTCCTGCCGGATATTCTCTCCCTGATCCCCGTTTTTGGCCTTATGATAGAAATATGCAACGAGAGTCGTGCCATGATGCTGGCTTATGATATCCCTGACGGCCAGTGGTACTTTATATTTTTCTGCAATCTCGGTACCATCGGTGGTATGTGAAGTTATCACCAGTGAACTGAGGTTTGGTGTCATCCTGTCATGGGGGTTGTCGGATAGCTGGTTCTCTTTGAAAAAGTTAGGTCTCTTAAGCTTCCCCACATCATGATAGTAAGCTCCGACCCTGGCCAGCAACGCATTTCCTTTGATCGCCTCAGCAGCTGACTCAGCCAGGTTGCCCACCATAAGGCTGTGATGGTATGTACCGGGAGCTTCCAGCAGCAGCTTCTTCATCAGCGGCTGATTTGGATTTGCCAGTTCCAGCAGCTTCAGCGGAGTTATGATATTGAAGATACTCTCGAATATCGGCAGTACACCTATTGTAAAGATGGTCGAAAGCAATCCGTTGACTGAGACAAGTGCAGCATTATATACAATGGTACGGAGACCGCTTTTATTCATCAGCCCTATACAGGCAACCACCAGTGCATTTATCACCGCTATCACGAGGCCGGAGGCGGAAAGCCTGCTCCTCTGATTTGCACCGGTCACAATAAAAGCTGAGGCAATACCGCCTATGATTGCTACATATAAAAATTGCTGATCTCCACTTGTTATGAAAAATATAGTGAAGGAAAGCAGTATGTTGACGATTATGCCGAGCCTGATATCTAGCAGGATGGTTATCAGCATAGGTGCTATGAAAACGGGTATCAGCAATGGACTGAAGGGCTCCAGCAGCCATGCCGCCACCAGTGTGAGGAGTATGATGGCACACAGTAATATGATTTCCTTCGTACCTTGCAGTATCCTGCTGCAGAAATTCCGGATATACAGTATCAGCAGGAACGATAGCATCAGTACTACAGCCATTATGCCCAGTGCAAAGCCGTAGTCGAAGCCTTCTGTCTCCAGCAGGTTCAGTTCCCGGAGGACAGCCAGTTTGTCTTCCGTCACTATGTCACCGTAGCTGATGATCCTGGTGCCTTCAGGTATTATCTGTTTGTTCTCCAGCGCTGCTTCATAGGCTTCAGCCCTTGCCATCTTCGTCGCATCCTCATCTACGACGCTGTTCGGCTTCAGCAAAGCATTTGCTGTAATACCACCCATATCCTTGAGTTCCTGTGGCAGGTCGCTGATCTGAAATACATTCCCGATATATTCTTTCATGGCGGAAAGATTGTCGATATTGACTTCTGTTTTCATGACTTCGCTGATCGTGCTTATGAGCATTGTTTCGAATTTGCTCACTTCTTCGTCAGTAGCTGATACAATAAGAAAACTGATCTGTTCTTCAGAGAAGCTTATTCCCAGTTCATCTGTTTTCCGGATAAGAGGCTCTGCAGCAGTTGCGATTTGCTGTTCTGTCAGTTGGACCGGTTCCGCCCAGCTTGTATTATCATGCTGGCCATACAGAGTGATAATGTTTTGTCTTGCTTTTTCTATATGGTCTGTGAATTCATTTACTCCATTAATAATATCTATCGGAACATCATCGAGTCTTTGCATCACCGGCGGGATCTTTTCAGCCGCCTCCATTGCCATTTTTTCCGTAAGCATCACATTAACGATATCTCTTGGTGCTGTGATGTCATATTTGGAGCTTTCACCGGATTCGAGCCTGTATTTTTTCGGCGCCGCTCCGTTTTCTACTATGATCACAGCTATGATCACAGTTATCAGCCCGATAAGGACACGTTGGATAGTCTTATTCCTCAGACCGGACATTACTCTCCTGCGGGATTTCTTTTTATTGCCTGCTTTTTTCAACGCGAAGCCCCCAATCGATTGGAATATCTGCAGTCCTGTCCACCATTTCCCGGTTTCAGCTGAGATGCCGGGGAAAATAATCAGCCTTTGCCATTATCGTATTTCTCGTATGCTTTTATGATCCTTTGGACAAGCTCATGCCTGACCACGTCCTTTTCTGTCAGATAAACAAATTCAATGCCTTCGACATCCTTCAGTATTTTCATGACTTCTTTCAGCCCTGATTTCCTGTCGCCGGGAAGGTCTATCTGTGTTATGTCACCGGTGACCACCGCTTTTGACCCCATACCTATACGTGTGAGGAACATTTTCATCTGCTCCGGGGTCGTGTTCTGTGCTTCGTCGAGTATAATAAACGAATCATCCAGGGTGCGGCCTCTCATATATGCCAGCGGTGCTATTTCGATCATACCCTTCTCCAGATACTTATGATAAGATTCAGCTCCCATTATTTCATAAAGCGCATCGTAGAGCGGTCTCAGATAAGGATCCACCTTATTCTGCATGTCGCCGGGCAAAAAACCCAGCTTTTCACCTGCTTCGACAGCAGGCCGGGTGAGTACTATCCTGTTTACCTGCTTGTCCCTGAACGCGCTGACTGCCATGGCCACAGCAAGAAATGTCTTGCCCGTGCCGGCAGGACCTATGCCGAACACCACAGTATTTTCCTTGATAGCTCTTACATACCATTTCTGACCGTGTGTCCTCGATTTAATATGTCTCCCTCTGGCCGTCACACAAATATTATCACCTGTGTATCCACCTATCTTGTCCATCATTCCATCGGCGGCAAGGTCGACCAGGTAGCGGACATTCTGCCTTGTCAGATGCTCGCCCTGCTCTATGATGGTTATCAGTTTCTCCAGGACTGCATATGCCTTTTCTACATTCTCTCTGTCGCCTGTTATCCTGACTCCTTTATCTCTTGAAATCATCCTGACATCCAGGCCGTCTTCGATTATCCGTGCATTCTCATCAAAGTTGCCAAATAAGCTTATGGCATGTTCTACCCTTTGGAACTCCAATGTCTTTTCGAAATCGTCCAATCAATTTCCTCCAATCCGTCTGGACAAACCTATATCCTCAACACATTCCAGAATAGCTCTGGCTGTCAGTTTCCCGTCCTCTTCTGTAAAATATATGTTTTCCTCTATTATTTCGGCTCCTTCTGGCACTAGCTCAAGAGCTTCCTTATATGCTTCTTCTGCAGCCTTTTCCCTGGCATCTGTTTCCCTGATTGAAGCCTGCACTGACGTCACTTCATAGCGGGTAACAACCACCCACTCAAAAGGAAAAACCAGATCTTCACTAATGGTCAGCTTTTTCCGGGTCTCTTCTGTCGTATATTCACTGAACCTGTTTTTTCTCCTGATCAGATCCAGCTTCTTCGAAAACAGTATCAGTGAATGATCCTTTATCATCCTGCCCGTCCTGAGCCTTTCTGTTTCCGTAAATACCACGGGCACTTCTGCTTCATACCAGGTCCTTGCTTTGACAGTCCCCATTGCGTGTACATGTCTGTACTGCTCTTCGCTGCCTTTCACAGGAATGCGTCCTGATATCAGCACCTGTCCCTTTTTTACAGTCTGTCCTTCCGCTACAGCCTCAATACCTTCCGTTGCAATGATCTGCTTAACGATGCCATCCCTCTGCGCTATGACATCGCAAGGTATGTGTCTGGGGACTATCTCCGGGATGTCTTCCCTTTCCCTGATTTGCACCTTAACTTTTGTTCCCCTGATGTTTATGCTGATCCAGGATATCCTGCCGATTTCAAGCATCATCCTGTCAACAGTGGCACGGGTATCTATCCCGTATTTCAATCTGCCGGGCTTTATCCCATTGCCGGCCAGCACATCTTCAATGAATGCGGTCTCCAGCCTTTCATTGCCGCTGATCTCAATACTCCATATAAATGATGCAAGGACATTGAGCAATATAAAAAACAAAACAGCTCCTGCGAAAAATGCCTTCCGTCTGCGATATTTATTAAAAACAAACGGCAGGCCCGTTTTCTTCAGCAGCCTCACCCTGCATCCTGTCTTCCTGGCAACAGGTCTGATGAGCCTGAACCCGCTGATGCTCATCCTCGCCGTCACCCTGTGCTCTTTCTGTATCCTGACATTCCACAGAAGTATCCGGCGTCTGGCACAGATATTTATAAACTTTTCTATGAAAAAGCCTTCGACTATAATAATAACATATCCGCGTGCGTAATTCCACAATCTGAACAGCAAGAATTTCACCCCGCATCGGTAAATTCGACTGAATGGACAGTTCCCGATATGATGATGTCATCATGGGAGATTTCTCTTATCACCAGATTATTTCCAGTGATCCTGACAATGCCTGACCCTGTCTTGACCCTCATGTATCCGACGCCGTACTCCAATACCGACTTGTAATTTTCGATCATCATATCTCTGCAGCCTATCAGTGTCAGCTTCGGACGATCCAGAAGCAGATCTTTGGGGAGTTCGAGCAATTCAGTGAATTTCTCTCTGAAGCTCTTTTTGATGGTTCCTTTTCTGTTTCTGCCTTTGCCCGGCTTCGCATTCGTATTACCGGGATTACTCTTTGCCATCGGTCCCAACTCCAGCCTTCCCGGATGGCAGCAGGTCGTGTGGATCGCCAATACTGTATCCCCTTTCCGCCGCTCCCTTTATGATGCTGTCCAGCGCATGTGCATTGTCCTTTGATACGGCATGCAGCAACAATACGGCACCGTTGTGCAGATTGCGCATAACTATGTCATATGCATACTGTGGGCCCCTTATCTTGTCGCGGTACCAATCGTCATATGCAAAACTCCAGAACAAAGTACAGTATCCGAGATCATTGGCCAGTTGAAGCGTCCTTTCGCTGTATTCACCTTTTGGCGGGCGCAGGAATTCCATACCCTTTCCGAATTTTTCCCTGAACGCCCTTTCCAGTCCAAGTATCTCTTCCTCTATCTGTCTGTCATCCAGCCCCGGAAGGCTGGGGTGATGTATCGTGTGATTTCCTACTAAATGCCCTTCCTCCACCATTCTTCTGACAAGGTCCTGATGCTCTTTAAGATAAGGACCTGTTATAAAAAAAATCGCCTTGACATCGTTTTTTGCAAGTGTGTCAAGTATCATGGGAGTATATCCGTTTTCATAACCTTCGTCGAAAGTCAGGTAAATGACACTCTTTTCTGTATCGCCTATCCATACAGCTCCATATTTCCCGAGAAGCTCGGGGGCACCAGGATCTGCATTGGGCGGTAAATTGTCCGGTCTCCGGGAAATTCCCCACCTCAGTAATCTGTTGTTGAGTGCTTCCTTTGCGAGAGCCATTTTCCCTTCGCCATCGTCAAAAACAGGGCTGTCCGGATCTCCGCGAAAAACTGCCGGATCACTGGCGATGTCCTCTGTGCCCCAGTTTTCGTGCATAAATATGTCCGTTTCCTCAGCTTCATCCTCTGAGAGCCTTCCGCTTATCTCGATCGCGAGATCCATATCACTGAACCGGCTGGCATATACACCGCCAAGATCGCTCAGCGCAGGATTATATGACGATGACCCCGAACATCCTGAAAGCAATGTGGCCAGACACAAAACGATAATTGCTGCCGTAATCCTGGCCCGGCAAATTTTTCTGCTGTCCATACAAGATCCCATAGCATGACCTCCTGAAAGAATAGCATAAAAAAGCCCGCTTGCCCGCCATTAAATGGCATTATACAAGTCAAGGCCATATATGCCTGCTCATTAATTTTATTTCGGAAGCCTGAAAATATGCTGGTTACTTTTGAACAGCCCTCACTCCACGGGAGTAAGATAATCAGTTCTGATAGATGTGCCGTCATCGACAAACTTGTATATCACGATTTCGTCTGATTTTTTTATGTTGACCTTCACGAATTCCTTAAGCCCCTCCACTATCCCATCGATCATCATCAGTGATCTTTCCAGATTGTCAGGGTCTGCTATTGCTTTGATTATAAACGGAGCTTTGAACTGCTTACCATTTATCATGATATAATCTCCAGCTCCGCGTATCTCTGTCATGGCCACAATCCTCTCATCATTGACGGAAATAGCCTGTGCACCACTGGCTCTGAGCTCATTGACAACATCCAGTATGTCGTCATCATATACATTGCTGAATTCACCATCATCCAGCGTGACTATTATGCCAGCTCCCTTCACAGTTTCGAGACCGGCAAATACCCTTGCCTTCAGAAGATTGTTCTTGAGTTGCTGCACTGCCTCGCTGTCTCCGGCTTTGACCCTGGCAAATGTCTGGTTTTCTTCCTCCAGCTTCAAATACCTTTCCTGAAGCTCACTTTTCTGGTTTTGAAGCTTGATCACTTCTTCCTTCAGTTCTTCAAGTCTTTTATTTTCAAGGCTTGCTATGCTCTGATGCTGGTTTACGCTCTTATACTGCAGTGAAAGCATGATGCCTAGCAGCATACATACGATCATCATCGCTAAATTGCGTGCGATCTTCATTTTTCGACTACCTCCAGTCCCGATATATATCTGTCCAGCTTGTCAGCACCGCTGAATTTGGATATCCTTATCTTATCTGATTTTTTTATGTCAACCAAAATGTTGAATTCTTTCAATTCAGCAACTTTATTGCTTGTACTCATAGCTTCATACAATCCGTCAGGTTCGCCGATGGCCTCGATAATATATGGTACAGGATACCTGTTGTCATTTATTATTATTGTCGGTCCTGCGCATATTTGCTCGCTCATGGGAACGACCCTCTCTCCGTTGATGGCAATGGCCTGAGCTCCTGCTGTTTTCAGTTCGTTCAGTATGGTCCTGATATCATAATCATGTATGATGAACCATGAAGGAGGCATACCCGGCTCCCTCACAGGTGCATCATCGAGAGTTATGGTGATGCCGGCCCCCTCTACTCCCACAAGACCTGTATGCAATTTGATGATTTCCCATTCCCTGCTCAGCTGATCATCATTCTGCAGTGCTATATATTCTTTTATTATATCATTCTGCAGTGCAATGTTTTCATCTATCGCTGTCCTGAGTTCGTCTATCTCCAGTCTGAGTTCTGCTATCTGTTCTCTCAGTATATTGGCATTGAGCGCACTGGAGGCAGTGGCCTTCCTGGCGTTCAGGGTGCTTTTCAACTGCCATGCCGTGACCATTCCCAGCAATATAAACACTATAAACAAAATATATCGGCTCGCAGGCTTCTTCATAGCGACTCCCATAGTGAAATATCATGTCTAACTCAATTCTACTTATTAAACATGGCGATTTCAAGTGAAAACTCAGATGATAAGATTTCCCTTTGATCCCTTTCAACCAGGACATGGTAATTTTCGACACCGGTTTATATATGGTCTGACTTTCCTGCAGAAATAACAGTTCAGTCAGCGCATTTACATTGACTTGCTAACTTCGGCTTATTTCCCTGACCTTTCTGACATAGATATTTGTCAGTTCCTCGGCGAACTCTTCACTGAAACCCTCTCCGATCACACTGCACATAGGTCTTTCCGCATCCGGCAGCACCAGTACCCAGCCATTATCGCTAAATACCTTGACTCCTTCGAGCATTTCCATCCTGCTTCCGTAGTTATCCTGGATTATTTTTCTGATAACTCTGCCTTTTGCATCCCAATTGCATTCAACTTCCTTCCTGCACATATGGATCCTCGGCAGCATGTCTGCCATTTCATGCAGGCTGGTTTTGTTTATCTTCATGAAATCAAGCAATTTCATCAGCCCGGCCGCTGCATCAAAATGCATGGTGAACTGTTCCATCAGCTCTTCCTTCGTCTCCCTTGTAAGCAATCCGGCCATCATATCCCTTACAGATGTCTTCGTTCTTATGACTCTCCCCTGGTACTCGCCGGCTATCTTTTCGATTACATGGCTTGCAGAAACAGGTACGACTACTGTACTGCCTCTTATTTTTCTGAGAACAACCAAAGAAACAAGTGCAGTGAACATATCTTCGGTCACGAGCCTTCCCAGCGAATCCACCAGCAACATTTTTTCACAGGAATCTTCTATGGATACACCAATATCGAAATCACCGGTTTTCACGAAATCACAGAACTCTTTTATATCTCCATTGCTGCCGGCTGACACGGTCACGACTTCGCATCCGGTTTCAGTCAGCAGATCTGAAATCGATCTGGTGATATGGTCCTGACCCCGTCTCATTGCAATACGGTAGTCCAGTTTTTCTGATTTGACCTCGTTCAGTATTGTCCTGAAATAATAATCTTCATATCCCGGAATTTCACTCACACTCTTCAGACTTCCTGCTTCACATCTGCTGAAGTCATCCCGGTAAAACAATGATTCGATCTTCCTTTCAATCCCCTTATCAATATTCCTGCCGGCATTATCCAGAAAGTCCAGCGCCAGCCTCTGACAGTTTTCTCCGCAACCTGCTGCATGGATTGCTCCATCAAGTCTGTAGAGTCTTACAGCAGATCTCAGCGCCGGAAGCAGCAGTCTCTTGTAGTCATTCACATGTACACCAGCTGACAGTAATCCTGAGACAAGTGCGCTTTTGATCATCGTTGCGGCCGCTGTGCCATCACAACTGACCCCGATCACTTCTCCGCTTTTAACTGCTGACGCGAATGCTGCACCGATCCTGGCCGCAAACTCCGGAGTTATGTCGATATTCACAGCACCTGTAACCCCTCTGTTGCCGAATATATGTCTCTCGGTTTTCGATCCCCACACGACATTGGCACCAATCTCCATACATTGGTCTATACGTTTGCCGGGCCAAATTTTTACTGAAGGTTTTATGAGCGTTCTTTCACCTATTCGTGAAAACTCACCTACAACTGAGCCCTCAAAAGCAGATACTCCGTTTTCAAGCACAACTCTGCTGCATATCACGCCGCCTCTCAGCTCAGTCTTCCTCCCAATAACTGAACTTTTCCAGACTATACTCCTTTTGATGCTGCTGTGTTCCTCCACGACACAGTTGCTGCCGATTACTGTATAACTCCCGATATAGGCACCGTCCCTGATATGACAGTCATCCCCTATTATACAGGGACCTTCGAGTCCAGCGGATTCTTCGATAATCGTCCTCCGGCCTGTCCATACACCTGGCCTTATTTCCGCACCGGGCATATCAACTTTTACTTTTTTATCCATAACATCGTAGTTAGCCTGGATATATGCGTTTATATCGCCTATATCGCACCAGTATTCGTCAGTGATATACCCGTACATGATCTTTTTCTCTTTCATGAGCAGCGGAAACAGGTCTCTGCTGAAATCAAAAAACTGATCCTTCTTATAGTAGTTGAATATTTCCGGCGACAGAATATATATGCCTGTATTCACAGTATCACTGAAAACCTCTCCCCAGCTCGGCTTTTCAAGGAAGCGTATAATTCTCCCGTCACGGTCTGTGACCACCACACCATACTCCAGTGGCACATCTACCCTTTTGAGAACCAGCGTCACAAAAGAACCTTTATCTTTGTGGAAATTGACAGCTTTCGTCAGATCGATATCTGTAAGGGCATCCCCGCTGATTACAAGGAAGTCCTCATTTAGAAATTCTCCTGCATTCCGTACACTGCCTGCAGTTCCCAGTGGCTTGCTTTCTATATAGTATCTCATCCTCATGCCGAAGCTGCTTCCGTCGCCGAAGTAGTCACTTATATGATCAGGCAGATACTGCAATGTAACAGCTATATTGCTTATACCATGGTTCCTCAGCAAACTGACGATATGCTCCATAACAGGTTTTCCTGCCACAGGTACCATGGGCTTTGGCCTGTTGCAGGTCAGCGGCCGCAACCTGGTGCCTTCACCACCTGCCATAATAACTGCTTTCATATTATTTGCCCTTTCATAATTGTTTTTTAGCGTCACATTTAGTCTTGGCAATTAAGCAGAAAAAATTCTCCGGCATTAACATCTCATTACCAGAAATGCAAATTTTAATATTTCATCCGAATATTTATATGCTGATCATTGCGGGAATATTTTGAATCCATGAATGGCTGGACGATGAACATTTGTTACACAATATGACCTGCTTGACTCTGTGGAAAACTGATTATACCAAAAGGAAGCTAGCATTCCTGTACTGCCCGCAGCATCAGATGTCGCAAAGAAAGGGAGTCTGTCAGGACTCCCTTTCTTTTACGTTCTCACTGGTTGTTCCAGGTATCCCTTCTCGATGCTTTTCCCCACAGTCCTCCAGACCAGAGGAATCAGCACTATCTGTATCGCTGACATTATGCCGTTCTGTATAGCCCGTTCCGGCAGCATCACCAGATAGCCTTTCCCCTGGAGGATCGTGAGCCAGTAAGTGTTGAGTCCCAGGTTGACGAATATTGAAACACACAACACCGCCAGGGAGATTCTCACCATATTCTTGGGTTTTCTGTAAAGAAACACTCCATATATGGCTCCGGTCAGAAATGCGCTCAACGTGAATCCCGGGAAATAAGCCCCCTTGGGAGCTATTATCATACCCAGCAGATCGCTGAGCACCCCGCATATCCCGCCGAGAACCGGACCAAAAAGCATAGAACTGAGAGAAAGCGGTATGAACCCAAAGCTGATCCTGACAAAATCTGTCTGTATGAGCGGTACTACATGGGTCAGCAGTACATTCAAAGCTATCAGCATACTCATAAAAACGATCACTTTTGTCTTTTTCATAAAACAAGCACCTCCTTCCTTTCAATAAGCCCGTCAGCTGCAAGACATGACAGCTGCCGATGCTCCTTCTCAACGACGCTGCGTCACAGAAGGAAGGAAATGCCCTCATGTGACAGCGGAATGCGGTTATTGCACCGCAAATCCAACAGGATTTTTCGTCCAGCGGCAACTTCCCGTCCAACTGGCACTTAACGCGCAATAACCTACTCTGTCATCTTGAAAGGTATATTGTCAAGCAGCTTTGTTCAGGCTGCTTAAGGTTAATTATAAATATAATGTAATATTTATTCAAGAATTAATAGTTATAAATCTTCAATGTCGTCAGCCCCATTTTTGTGCATACGATACAAATCAGACAACTGATAGTTTGTCTTCTTGATTCTGCAGCAACCCCTGAAATACAGGACACCTGTTTTTGTCAACAGCTCCAGCCTTAAAATCATCATAGTCCCTTGCTTTTGAAGAAGTCCTTGTATCTCATATCCTCCTTCAGGATATGGTTCGTGATCCAGTCCGAAATGAATTCAGCCAGCTCGAGAATCGTTTCGCCCTGTTTCTCATCGATATCGTGTTTTTCTTTTTCAAACCGCTCGATTTTTTTGATCAGAAAGAAATGCTGGAACTTATGCTGTTCATAGTATTCAAACTTATATCGTTCCATCAGATCCTCCTCATAGCCGAAATGGTAAACCGTATAGTCTTTGAGCTCATTAAGGACCTCCATGATATCGTCGTAACGGTCGAAAGCATCATCAGCATATGCAAGATCGAATATTCTGGATCCAATATCCATCAAATGCTTATGCTGCTTGTCGATGGCGTCGATGCCGGTGCAATATTCGTCCTTCCATTTGAAATACATACAGGTACCCCCTCAACACTATTTCTCCTGATCTCTGATCATTAGGTTTACATAATTACTCTCAAATTATGTTTATGGTTTTTATATACCCAAAAAACAGCACCATAAACCTGACAACACAAGGAATCCGGAAACCCTGTGAATATCTGCCAGGTATACTGCTTCCGCACTCTGCCACCATTGAATGACATAAGCCTTGCCGTCATGAAAAATACTGTTTGTTTATCACTTGAGAAGGAATCGGTTATTCGACAGTATCATCTGGCACGTTTATCCATAGCGGAGCAAATATGCGGCAGACACTGCCGGAATTGCGGATTCTGAAAGATTCTGTTTCTTGACAATCGAAGGTAAGCTGTTGTATAATTCTTTTGCAATGATTAAGCATGCCGAAGTGATGGAATTGGCAGACGTAGTGGACTCAAAATCCACCGGTAGAAATACCGTGCCGGTTCGAGTCCGGCCTTCGGCACCAGGTAAGTGCGTCGGGACCATTATCCCGGCGTTTTTCTTTTTGTCGACCACTTGTTTGTAATATTATGTCTCAAAGGTAAACCGACCGGTTCTCTGAATACGACAAAACAGCCGTTTCACCAGTAAAACCGCTATATGATCCTAATAACTTTGCTGTTTTCTTACCATCCCGAATTTTTCAGCACGGGCTATAATCTGTTCTTCAGTAAGACCCTCAAACGGATCCCTGCCGGACAGATATATGAGGCTTATTATTGAAGTGATTATTATCCCGATGCCGACACCTAACAGAAAGCTTCTCAGATGAAAACGTCCGGTATTCATTATGCGCTCATCTCCTGAGGCCGATAATCAATTCGACCTCCCCCTTGCCCATATTGAGGTTTTTTGCGATATCCAGTTCATCCATCCCTTCTTTTGAAAGGCGCAGTACTTCCTGGTACTTGTTGAACTGAATGACTTTATCCTTCCTGGGGGAAACAGTCCGCACATTGTTTCTGCTGTAAGCTGCGGCAACGCTTCCGGCCGGGTTGACTGTTGCAACATGCTGCAGAGCATCAGCTTCTGCAGACATCCCCGCCGATGTTGCTGCTTGTTTTTCTGATGTGGCTGTTTTGACAGCTTCCTGCTTCAAAGGTGTCTTAGCTGATACAGCACTGCTGTCGGCAACAGCTTTTCGGGTTCTCCTGGTTGTATCCGATATGATTTGTCCTTCATCGGTATGGCATGCCTCAACAGCCAGCGCATTTATTCTTTGCTCAGCCTCTCCGATGACCCTGTTCAGTTCTTCATTTTTCAGATCCATCTGATCCACTATATAGGTAGAAAAACGGTTCAACTCTTCGATCATCTGCTCTGCGTCGTTGATGATCTCAATTAGTTCCTGCTTTTTTTCATCCACTGATTTTTTGAACAAGAAGACATTTTTTTTGTCGATAAAGATGAGTACCAGAGAAGTTAGCACCAAAAGGATGCCGATAAAAATCATGCTGACATAAAATCCGCTCAATTCATCCACCTCTCGCAGACGATCAGACTCCAACTGGCTTGTTACACTCGGCCACTGCGCCTGAAGGTCCTGTTTTTCATTGGTATCTTGTATATTTTCTCAAGTGATACAATAGTTATATCTTAATGTCGATCCTGCTCGTCCTGACTGCACTTCCGTACTTTTTGCCTGTGTTTTCCTTTTTGCCTTCCTTTTCCTTTTCGCCGTCCTTCTTCTTTTTTCCTTCTTTGGGCTGGTCATTCCCTCTCTGTTTATCGGTAATCCTGGCTTCTTCTGTCTTCGAACGCGAGTATACCTGCTTCAGCGTATCCTCTGCCCTGTTTTGTGCATTAACAGCCTGCTGCTGCTGCAGTGCAGTATTCTTCTGAAGCTCGTCGCTCCTGACCTTTGCCGCATCCACAGCCCTCGGTATCATCATCTGGAAATCCACCGGTTTGACAGACATAATCTCACATCCCTGCCCGGCACAGCAAACGGATCAGTTCACTTGTCGATCGGCCCTACTCTGATATCTGCACCATCCCTGTACAGCGTACAGTAATGCAGGTTCTCTTTTACATACATCATGCATGACCCTATCGCTACCTTGGTACCGGGATAAATAATATTGTAGCACCTGATTTTCCCATATGCATCCTGCTGCAGCTTTGCTTCAAGTTGGGTGAATTCATCTTTGAGTTCCACAAGCCTGCTTGAAAAATAGACCTTTGTCCTCATACTCTTTGCAAGCATTTCTTTTTTCTCAGGCGTCAGTGTCCCTGCCAGTTCCATTTTTTTCAGTATCGTTATAGCCTGCTCGGCTTTTCTGAGATCCGTTTCGATCTGTATGATCTCATCTTTGACAGCCTTAAATCTCTCTCGTACCGTTGGATCGACGCCGACTTCGATGTCTGTGACCGTCGCCAGATGGGAGCCTATGACCTTTGCCACTATCTCCTTGCCCACCTTGCAGGTCCCGCCGACCAGCAGCCCTTTCCTTCCGGATAGTTCGAGCTTGTTGCCGCACTTCACATTACTGTGCATGATAGCTTCAGCCTTGATGTCGTTTCTGGCTTCTATGTTGCTGTTTTCTATGTATCTGGCTATTATGTCTCCGCCGCTGATAAGGATGCCTTTGCCCATGCCCTGCATCCCCCTTCGCAGGATTATGTCTCCCCCTGCTTTAATGACAGCGCCTTCGACCACACCCATTACTTCAACATTGCCGCCCGCCTCTATGGTAAACCCGGACAGCACATTGCCCCTTACCGCAACATTTCCTATAAAACTGATGTTGCCGGTGGAATTATCTACATCCGCCTTTACCTCGTGTGTCGCAAAAACACTGACTTTTCCGTCGATATAGCTGATTTGCCCGCTTATATTAGCAATGAGCTTTGAACCATCCTCAGAAATCGAAACATTACGTCCTCTTGGCAAAGCCACCGGTTTCCCGTCCAGAGCAGGAACATCCGTACCTGCCACCGTTTTCCCCGGAGTTCCGGGCGTCGGCGGTATCAAGGTACACAAGATTTCTCCCTGTTCGACGTTCTGTATCAGGTTCAGTTCTCTGAAATCGACCCTGCCATCATCAAGTATGGTAGGCTTCACTTCTCTGTTGACGTCAAAATGGAATTCTACCTTGCCGCTTCGTCCATTTACCGGAGGCTTTCCTTCTGCTACACATATTGTTTCATTATATACAGGATACTTGATCAAAGTCTCCAGATTAGTCCTGTTTATTCCGTATTTAACGCCATTTTTTGAAAGTTCCTCAAGAACCTCCTCCAGCGTGAGCATCCTCCCATTGTCAGGGGGAGTAAATGTAACATAAGCCTTCATCTTATCAGGCGACACTGTCACTGTCACCGTCGCATCGATTTTTTCTTCCTGCTGCGGTTCCGCGATTTTTACAGGTGCCTTGTCAGCTCTCCTCACAGCAAATTCGACCTTGCTTCTGTCGAAATCTCTGATCTTTTTACGTACAAGCCGATCAATGACAGCATTTATTTCAAGTCTTTTACCATTACCGACAGGAGGATGCACGGTGAGGTAGACGCCATCATCTTTGAACTGCAATTCACAAAAGCCGTCATTTATATTAAAATCCATATTGCTACGATCCATTAAGATGAGACCTCCGTATAGTGCTGATTATGCTGTTCAATCTTCAAGTAAAGTTCTCTGTCTTGCAAGCTTGCCTCTGAGACGCATGATTGCTTTGGTATGAAGCTGTGAAATACGCGATTCTGACACCTTCATTATCGCACTAATTTCCTTCAAAGTCAATTCTTCGTAGTAATACAGCGTCAATACCATTCTCTCCTTTTCAGGCAGCTTGTCTATTGCATTCCCAAGTATCTCGCTTATTTCGTTCAATTCTGCCTCATATTCCGGTCTGTCCTGCTTTCTGCCACCTGCTGGCTCCATTCCTATCTCATAGTTCTGTTCAAGGAAGTCCTCAAGGGAAATCAGGGATGAAACGTTGACTTCATTGAGCAGTTTGTGCAATTCCTCCACAGATATGTTCAGCTTTTCTGCAACGTCCTTGTCAGTTGCCGAGCGCCCCAGCTCATTCTCAACTTCCCAATAAGCCTTTTCCAGTTCTTTACTTTTCTGTCTCAGCGACCTTGGGACCCAGTCCATTTCTCTGATGCTGTCGATGATAGCCCCCCTGATCCTCAAAGAAGCATAGGTTTCGAACTTGACACCCTTGTTTATATCAAATTTATCGATTGCATCGATCAAACCGAATACGCCAAAGCTGACAAGATCCTCATACTCAACATTCGAGCCGAAATAGATGTTCAGCCTTCCGGCTATGTATTTGATCAGATGCGAATACATTAGTATCAAAGACTCTCTTATGGCAGGATCCTTCGTCTCCTGATATTTCTTCCATATTTCCTTGTTGTTATTTGAGTCAGTCTGCATTTAAATCCCCCGTATACCAGGCTTACTCTTCTGCTTTTGTTGAAATCATCTCACTCAATGTTCTGAACCCCTCAAGATCCAGTGCATCTTCCATCTTCCCATCCTCTTCAAAACTAAGCTTTGCAGCGCCTTTCCGGGCTTCGAGCGCTTCTTTTATCTTTTCTTCTCTCTCTTTTCTTTTTCTCTTTGCCTCTTCCAACTCCCGTTCTCTCTTCTTTTCATCCAGTTCATTCCGGGTCTTTACAATGGCGTTTCTGACAAATACACCCAGCATATAGAAAAGAAACATCATCACTGCCATCCGGATATATATCACCTGGTTGTCGACACCCGCAGCATAGCTTATGATACCAGCAAGTAATGCTGCTGAACACCCGGACAAAAATGGTAGCTTCCGAATGTCTCCCATAACTATATCTCCTTTATGCCGTGACCAATGGTTTTGATCTTTAGTTTACCATTTTCGGAATGTATCTCTACTGTCCTGCCGTAGTTACCTCCGGTGTCCTCGGATATTATGGGGATATTCAATGATTTCAGCATCTCTCTCGAAGCGGCTACATTTCTTGCACCTATCCTCAGCATCTCTGAACCTTCGATAAAAGCGAACATCTGCGCTCCCCCGGCAAGCTTTGCTACCAGTCTGGACTTACTGGCGCCTAAAGCCACCATATCCTCTACCAGCTTCACGATCGCAGTGTCAGCAAACTTGGCTATATTTGATTTGTTGCGAGCCTGTTGGCTCGAAGGAAGCATAATATGAGCCAGTCCGGCAACCTTTTTGATCGGATCATAAAGAGCCACTCCTACACATGACCCCAGACCAAGTGTCGTAATAACGCACGGATGCACAGACGACTGCAAATCAGCCATTCCTACCTTTATGATCTTTACCATTCAAAAACTAACTCCCAATGCATTCATTAGCACGCTGTATGTATCTACATCAGGTATCAGGAAGAAATCCCCGACCACCCTTTTATCTCCTTCTGTAAACTCAGTCTCGATATAAAGAACAGTGTCGCCGACCTTTCCGAATTCGATGGCCGGAACACTGAGTATCGCTCCTGCCATATCGATAGCCAGATCAGGCACTGAAGGCGCGATATTGAGATTTGTAAGTGTAGACAGCGATGACAGATATGAACCCGCCAATATATTCCCAATCTCTTTAAGCGCCGAAATTTCCATTTCGTCGAATTCATGGTAGGACTCATCAGTGTCATCGATACTGTCCAGTGGTTTTCCCATGAGCATATTGACCAGTATGACTGCAGCCTGTTGCTTGAGTACGAACAGGATGTTCCCGGTCAGATCGCCGGTGACCTTGAGCATTATCCCGGCCACAGGAAGCTCTGCTCCTCCAAGGGTCTCACTGACCTCTCTGAAGTCCATTATTTTCACCCTGGGGATATCCATGTCTATTTTTCTGTTGAGCAACTTGGCCAATGCCGTTGCAGCATTGCCTGCACCAATGTTCCCTATTTCCCTCAATACATCGATATGAATGCTGTTGAGATCATTAATATTCTTAACCATGACACCTTCTCCCGTTCAAACCATACATCCACACCTATGTGGCGGACTCTTCCAACATCACGATCTTCTCCAGATCCAGGAGCGTTATGATCCTGCCGTCTGCTTTTCCTACCCCTGTAAGATATTTAAGTGATTTTTCGCCTGCAATATTTGAAACACTCTCTGTTGTCTCATCATCAAGCTCCACGACCTCTGCAACAGAGTCCACTATCAACCCGATAGACAGATCATCCAGTTTCAGGATGATTATTCTGGTATCTTCGTTGTACACATCATCAGAAAGTCCGAATTTCAAGCGAAGGCTTATTACCGGTATGATCTCACCTCTGAGATTGATCACTCCCTTGAGAAATGCCGGCTGTTTTGGCACTCTGGTGATTTCCATGTCCTTTTCTATTATAGTCGAGATTTTGCCGATTTCTATGCCAAATTCGTCTTCTTCGAGCTTGAATACCAGGTATTTTTTTGCTTCCGACGTCTGATCCGCCATATCAGAACCCCCTTCAAATAAATCTGTTCCGAACAATGCACCTTTTCCTTTAATAGGCCAGCGAATTTACATCAAGTATCAGGGCAACATTGCCGTCACCAAGTATAGTAGCACTGGTGATTACCTTTGTCCCTGACAGATACTCGCCCAGAGATTTCTGGACAATCTCCTGCTGTCCGATGATCCTGTCCACCATGAACCCTGTGAGCCGTTCACCTTTCTTTACGATTACAAGGGTCATGATCTTCTGTTCTTCATCACTCTCTCCCGGCACTTCAAGTGCGTCCTTCAGCCTGACAACCGGGATCACTGTATCCCTGTACATGACTACTTCCTGCTTCTGTACCATTTTTATGTCTTCAGGAGTTATGTTTATTATTTTATGTACAGAACTGAGCTGGATAGCGTACTTCTCTTCTCCTATCAATACAAGCAGTGCCTGGATGATAGCAAGTGTAAGAGGCAGTCTGATAAAGAACCTGCTGCCTTTCCCAAGCTCAGTTTCCACTTCTACAGTACCGCCCAGAGCCTCTATCTTGGTTTTTACTACGTCAAGACCCACACCTCTTCCGGAAAGGTCTGTTATTTTATCTGCAGTACTGAAACTCGGCTTGAACAGGAAATCGATGACATCTTTCTTTGACAGGTTTGCCGCTATTTCCCGTGACACCAGGCCGCGTTCTATTATCTTTTGCCTGACCTTTTCCACATTGATGCCCTGACCATCGTCACCTACTTCTATGACCACATTGTTGCCATCCTGATAAGCTTTAAGCTCGATCTTTCCGGATTCCGGCTTACCCAGCCTTTTTCTTTGCTCCCTGGGCTCGATCCCATGATCACAGGAATTCCTGAGAAGGTGGATAAGGGGATCGCCGATCTCATCTATGACAGTCCTGTCCAGTTCCGTATCGATACCTGACATCTCAAGTTCCACTTCCTTACCCAGTTCTCTGGACACGTCCCTGATCATTCTCGGGAAGCGGTTGAATACTGTTTCGACAGGTACCATCCTCACCTTCATTACTGCATCATGAAGATTCGTAGTTATTCGCTCAAGGTACTCGATTGCTTCTACATACTGCTGTGTCCTCTCGATACCCTCAAGCCCTTCAAGGCGCGTCTTCTGGATTATGAGCTCACTCACCAGGTTCAGCAGCACATCAAGCCTGTCTATGTCAACTCTCACAGTCTTGCCTGTCTTGGTCTTCCTGGCTATGGCTTCCGTTTTATCCTGGCTGGAGATAAGCGACTGCTTGATATCTGCCGGTACATTTATCTGCTCCTGCAGGAGCTGGTCATCCGCCGCTGTCGCTGATGCTGACTCGTTCTTTTCCTTGATCAGTTTTATTATGACCTCATCGACTTCTGCAATAGAAATGAGGTCTTTTTTGATAGTGGCTTCTTCTGCCTTGGTTAGTACAATCACTGTAAATTCGAAATCAAATTTTTCATCCTCGATATCCTGTACATTTGGCACGGATTTTATAATCTCTGAATGTCTCTCAAGAGTCTTGAATATTATGAAAGCTCTTGCAGATTTCAAGAGACAGCCCTTATTGAGCTTCACTGTGATCTGGTAGGCACTGTTCCCTAAATCTGCCGCCTTGTTGATGATATTGGTCTCGTACTGATCCAGTTGCAGATCAGCAGCGATCCCCGGAGCTCCTTTCGAGACAGGTGAAGCATCGGCTTTAGCCTGTTCAGGTGCTTTTTCACTGACTGGCTTTCTGTTCTTCAGCAGATCTGAAAGCACATCTGACAATCCCTTACTGTCCTGATCTCCTTCTGTGCCCGTTTCGACTATGTTCGCCGTATAGTTCTCCAGTACATCCAGACATTTGAAAAGGATATCGACAAGATCTGAGCTGATTTCAATCTCATTATTTCTAAGGGCGTGTAATACATTCTCCATATCATGGGTCAATTTGGACATCTTATTGAAGCCCATAGTCCCGGCCATACCCTTGATAGTGTGTGCCACTCTGAATATCTCGTTAAGCACCGCTCGGTCACCGGGGTTTTTTTCAAGTTGTAACAGACTTTGATTCAAGCTTTGTAAATGCTCCTTGCTTTCCTCGATAAAAATCTCCAAATATTGACTCATGTCCATTATTGCTCCACCCCCATATATTTGACTATCATACCAGCTATTTCCTTCAACGGAACAACTGCATCCGCCAGCCCGCTGTTTACCACGGCCTTGGGCATCCCATAAACGACAGATGACATTTCATCCTGGCATATGACTACTCCTTTGTTATGCTCCTTTATGCTCATCACACCATCCTTGCCATCGTTTCCCATCCCTGTCATGATAACTCCTATGACATTTGGAAACCTGGTTCTTGCTATTGATTTCATCAGTACATTCACTGAAGGTCTGTGACCCTTCACAGGTTCATCTTTTGTAAGTCTTATCTTCATTTTGCCGTCATCGTCCTTCCGCACTTCCATGTGGTAGTCGCCAGGTGCGATATATACATGCCCCGGATGAATAAGTTCATCGTCTTCGCCTTCCTTGACTGTCATTCCGCTTATCGAATCCAGCCTTTCTGCCAGGGACCTGGTAAAGCCGGGCGGCATATGCTGCACCACCAGTACAGCAGCCGGTATATCTTCCGGGATATATGGTATGACCTCCTGCAGTGCCCTGGGACCTCCCGTCGATGTACCTATGGCAATCAGGGCTTTGATTTCTGTGCACTTGTGCCTGTGTTCCAAAGCCGCCTGTGCCTGTCCGGTCTTTTTACGGGAAGTCTGTTTCTTTCTGCTGAAACCATAAGCCATCCTTATCTTCTTGATTATCTCATCCTTCTTTTGCTCTCCTGATATATCAAATATATTGGAGGGCTTTGTTATGAAGTCGATGGCACCTGATTCCAGCGCTTCTATCGTAGCTTTTCCTCCATCTACAGTCAAACTGCTGAGCATTATCACAGGTGTATCAGTTATATTCTGAAGCTCCCTGAGACATGTCAGCCCATCCATTGAAGGCATATTAAGATCCAAAGTTATGACATCAGGATGGAGTTCCCTTGCCATGTCAAGAGCCTCCAGCCCATTTTTGGCTGTTCCGACAACTTTGATGTCATGGGTGCTGTCCAATATATCCTGCAGCACCTTCCGCATGAAAGCAGAATCATCGATCACAAGGACTTCTATTGTTTTCGCCATCTCCTATTCCACCCCTTTTCTGAGTAGTTTACGTTGTTCTCTGAATATGTATTTTATTACTGCTTCTCTTTCTTTTTCATCTATATCGACATAAGCTACGCCTGTAGCATATCTGTATCGGCCTGCATCCCCTGTGCGTTCGAATCTGACTATTTTACCGAAAAAACGTATCTTCTGGTTATTTTCACCAAAAAGTTCACATTCCACATATGTACCGGGCTCAAGTCTCTCATCGAGCAAAATGCGTATCCCGCCACCACTCATATCGCTGGTGATCGTTTTTCTGAACGGGATTTCGCTGTTGTTCCTGTCCTTTAAAGATCTTAATACCCTGTATTTCACATCCAGATAACAATCCAGTCTGAAAAAGCTTCGCCTCTGTATCTTCTCTATGCTGTCGAGCTGCTCTATCAAAAGCAGGTGCAGATTGTCGATCACCAGCCTCTCCCTGATTGCAGCCCTGAAACTGTAAAGGCTCAGTAACTTACCCTGCCTTTTGAGGAAATAAACATTATATACTGAACCCTTTTCCAGCGGCATAATCCTGCCTTCAAAAATAGGAGCGGTTATAGCAGCCGTACCATCGCTTTCGACCCATTCGAAACTGCTCACGTAGACAGGTCTGGTGTCACTGTCCGTGTAACCCTCCGGCTCAAGTTCCAGTCTTGTACCTGTTCCAATATCAGCCAGTTCCATGCACATCTCCTGCAGCTCATTATGTTCTCATGAAGCTGACAAGTCTGTTGAGAAATCCTCTGATACCGTAGTTTTGCTGTGTTTTGCCATCGTCTTCTTTGTTGACCAGCTTCGCCGAAATCTCCCTGATATTCCTTGCAGCGTAGCTCTTAGGATAAATCAGCATAAACGGCTGCTGCTGTTTTACTGCTCTTGCCACAGCTTCATCATTCAGTATATACCCTGCCGGCTCCAGCTTGAGACCTAAAAACCTGTCAGCCACCAGCACAAGCTTGTTCAGTACATCATTTGCTTCTGTGGTGGTCTCAGCTCTGTTGACCACAAGTCTTATACTCTTTGTCTTGTCCCTGTTGGAGACCATCTTTATCAGCGCATATGCATCTGTTATCGATGTAGGCTCAGGTGTCGTTACCAACAGGACCTCATCCGCAGCCATTATGAAGCTCATTACACTATCGGACAGACCGGCACCGGTATCTACGATGATGATATCTGCCAATTTATCAAGTAGTGCCATGTTCTCTATAAACCTTGCTATCTGATGCCTGTCCAGCTTCAGCAACTCCTCGACTCCTGAACCGCCGGATATGAACCTTGTGTTGCTGGGGCCATCAGTCAATATCTCCAATATGTTTTTTCTGTTCTTTATAACATCCAGCAAAGTATGCTGGGGTACTATCCCGAACAAAACATCTATATTTGCCAGACCGAAATCTGCATCAAGTATCACTACTCTGTTTCCCTGTTCACTCAGTGCTATGGCCAGGTTGATGGTAATATTCGTTTTCCCGACTCCGCCTTTTCCGCTGGTTACTGTGATTACCCTTGCCGATCTCTTGGGTACTATTGCCGGCAAAGCCATCCTGTTGCCCAATTGTTTCTGCTTCAGCTCCTCTATTACCTGCCTGAGTTTTTCTGCCTGATCCATCATCTGGTGCAGCTCCCCATAAGATTCTTCGTGATCTTGTCTATGTTTGCCGTTTCAATATCATCAGGCACGCTTTGTCCGGTCGTTATATATGAAAGGCTCTTCCCCGTCATATATCTGACATTGAGTATGATCCCCAGTACAGGGGTCTCGTCGGCTTTTGTGAATAACAGCTTGTAATCACTCAAAAAGCTGTAACTGTTCAATATCTCCCTGCAATTCCTCTGGCTCGTTGTGGCGCTGAGGACCAGGTATACTTCGTCAGCAGCGGAAGCAGCTATAAGTGCCTTGAGTTCTTCAAACTGCGCCTTATTCTTGTGGCTCCTTCCGGCTGTGTCTATGAGTATCAGGTCCTTATCCGAGTGAAGACTGACTGCCTCTTTCATCTCAGCCGGTGTATATGCCACCGATACCGGAATACCCAAAATCTCAGCATATGTCTTCAATTGTTCAACCGCTGCTATCCTGTATGTATCAGCAGTTATCAGACCAACTGTCTTTTTTCTGTTCAACAGGTAATTTGCAGCTATTTTTGCCAGCGTTGTGGTTTTGCCCACTCCCGTCGGTCCAACAAATATGACTGTCACAGGCTTGCCGTTACTCTTGTCCTGTATCGTATCGGGCTTGCCAAGCAAACCGGCTATAATGCCCGATAACTGTGCCGCCATATCATTGACACCTGCTGATGAAGACAATCTGGCTGCGGCCGCGTTTACCAGCTTTCTTGCTATTTCAGGTTCAACCTCATTCTTTACAAGGTTATTGTAAAAAACTTCTGTTACACTCTCTTTCGGATCCCTTAGCTTGTCAGCGGCGGCTCCGTGAGAGGGTTTTTCACTGTTCATCACCCGTGCATATAGCTTACTGAGGACATCTTCAATATTTGATATTTTATTCTCCAGATCCGTTATTTTTTCCTCCTTTTCGTCTGAATTTACAGCGTAATTCGACACGGGAGGTTGATTTGATGCAGAGTGGACAGCCGGAGTGGTCCTCTGTCTGGAGGCAGATTCTGTCACTGATGCTTGCCCTGAATTCCTGCTGTCATGTCCATGCACATTATATTCATCGATAGCTGCCAGCACTTCTGTCATTGGCTTGGAAAACAGCCCCAGCAGACCTTTTTTCCTGACTTTTCTCGTGTTCAGGATAAGTGCTTCGCTGCCAAGATCCATCTTCACTTTCAGAATAGCTTCCTGCGTGTTTTTTGCCACATAGCGGCGAATCTTCATGGTCTCCTCACTTATCTGCTGTTCTTATGTTCTCTCAATATTTTATCATAAAACAATGTGTTTTACCATTTATGTGTTAAATCGACACAAGCCTCTAAATACTGACTACTCCTGCCGATTGTATCTCCAGTTCAGGATCCAGTTCATTGTAGGACAACACTACGATGCCCGGTATCGCCTGGTCAGCCAGTTGCTTGAAATACAGCCTCACCACAGGCGAAGCCAGGACTATGGGCTGCTTTCCGAGCTGCACCAGCTTCTGCACCTGTCTCGAAAGGCTCCCGAGTATGGAATTGGTGACACCAGGCTCCAAAGTAAGGTATGTGCCAGTATCAGTTTTTTGCAGAGAATCCAGCATCATCTGCTCCAGTTTTGGATCAAGTGTTATGACGCTGGTATTCTGATCTGTGAAATATTTCTTTGAAATTGCTCTTCCAAGTCTCTGACGGACATACTCAGTAAGCATGTCGGTATCATTGGTCACAGGCGCATAATCTGCCAGGGTCTCCAGTATAGTCACCATATCCCTTATGGATACACCTTCTTTCAGAAGGTTGGCCAGAACCTTTTGTATTTCGCCCACCGTCATCAGCTTTGGGATGAGTTCCTCCACTATCACCGGATAGTTCTCCTTTACATTGTCCAGCAATGTCTGGACCTCCTGGCGTCCCGTGAGTTCATGTGCATACTTCTTGATTGTCTCCGTCAGATGGGTCGCTATTACCGATGGAGAGTCCACAACAGTGTATCCAAGCATTTCAGCTCTGTCCCTCTGCTCCTCGGTTATCCATATGGCAGGCAGCCCGAAGGCAGGTTCTGTAGTTTTTATGCCTTCTATCTCCTCTTCTGCCAGCCCCGGATCCATGGCGAGATAATGGTCCAGCATCAAATCGCCTTTTGCCACTTCGACTCCCTTTATCTTTATCTGGTATTCATTAGGGGCCAGCTGGATATTATCACGCAGTCTTATGATCGGGACGATCATGCCAAGCTCGATGGCCAACTGTCTTCTTATCATAACTACCCTGTCCAGCAGGTCACCGCCCTGGTTCACGTCTGCCAGCGGTATGATACCGTATCCGAACTCCAGCTCTATCGGATCCACCTGAAGCAGCGAGACCACATTTTCGGGCTTTCGGATCTCCTCGGCTTCAGTTTCCTCAATTTCCACTTCCTGCTGTTTTTGCTCTTCAATCTGCTGCTTCGACAGCGTATAACCAAGAAATGCAAGAATAACTGCCATCAGCAGGAACGGTATGGTAGGAAGGAAAAAAGCAAGCACTAAACTCAGTGCCGCTGCGATATATAACACCCTCGCATTGCTGAATACCTGCTTCAGGAAATCCGCACTCATATCGGACTCGGAAGCAGCCCTTGTGACTATAAAGCTGGTGGATGCTGAGATCATGAGGGCCGGTATCTGACTTACAAGACCGTCACCTATGGTCAGTATGGCATAGGTGGAGAGAGCTTCCATCACAGAATTTCCTCTGAATACCATTCCCATTATTATACCGCCGACTATATTCAGTACTGTGATGACGATACCCATGATGGCATCATTCTTGACGAACTTGCTGGCACCATCCATTGCACCGTAGAAGTCTGCTTCTCTCTGGATCTTTTTCCTTCTTTCCTTTGCCTCTGCCTCATTTATCAATCCGGAGTTGAGGTCGGCGTCGATGGCCATTTGTTTCCCGGGCATCGCATCCAGTGTGAATCTGGCAGCAACCTCTGCGACTCTTTCCGCACCGCGTGTGATGACGATGAAATTCACCAGGGTAATTACGATAAATACTATAAAGCCGACGACCAGATCATTTCCACCCACGAATCTGCCGAACCCTTCGATGACGCCGCCGGCTTCCCCTTTACCCAGTATGAGCCTTGTGGTACTGACATTGAGTGCAAGCCTGAACAAAGTTGTGATTACAAGCAAAGATGGAAAAATTGACATCTGCAGGGCTTCCTTCATGTATATGGTGTTAAGAAGGATTATGACAGATATCATGATATTGACTGCCAGCAATACATCAATGATACCACTTGGCAGTGGTATTATAAACGCCAGAACTATAGCTACTACTATTACAGGTACGGACATATCTCTGGCTCTCAAAACTCAGTGCACCTTCCTTCCGTAATGTCCGCTGATTACTGACATCGCTGCCGCCGCATATCATATCCCGGCGGTTTTTGTGTGAAGCACTAGCCTGCCATCGTCTTGCCCTTCAGGCTGTATACGAATGCAAGCACTTCAGCCACGGCCTGATACAATTCAGGTGGGATGGCTTCGCCTATTTCCACGGTCTCATATATCGTTCTTGCCAGCGGCTTGTTCTCCACTACTTCCACATCGTTTTCAGCCGCTATCTCCTTTATCCTTAAGGCTATGTAATCCTGCCCCTTTGCCAGCAGCACCGGAGCAGGTGATATTTTTTCATCGTACTTCAGTGCACAAGCGAAGTGGGTGGGGTTTGTTATGACCACATCTGCTTTTGGCACTTCCTGCATCATTCTGCGCATGGACAACTGACGTTGCTTCTGTCTGATCCTTGACTTTATTTCAGGATTGCCTTCCTGTTGCTTGAACTCTTCCTTCACTTCCTGTTTGGTCATTTTCAGGCTTTTTTCATATTCCCACCACTGATATGCGAAATCGAAGGCCCCCAACACCAGCAATGCGACACATATCCTGATGGCAAGGTCGACAGAAGTTATTCCGATAAAAGATGCGATGCCCAATATATCCATATCCATCAGCGACATTATCGCGTGTGCCTTACCATTCAGATACGAATATGACACAAAAGCAATAATGACAACTTTCAACACGGCTTTTGCCAGCTCAACAACTGCGCGCATGGAAAACAGGCGTTTCATGCCGCCTAAAGGGCTGATCCTTCTGAAAGAAGGCTTCAGCGTCTCCGTCGTGAACAGAAATCCAACCTGTGCGTAACTGACTATCAGTCCTGTAAGCAAGCATATCAGCAAAACGGGACCGGCAGCCTTAAAAAACACCAGGATCCCGTCTATAAAAACTCTCAACAATATATCAGGCATGTACAGATCTTCGATCATCGGGTATTCAGTGAATACCTTTTCAGAAAATTCTGCCAGTCGCTTATAAATGTTCGTTCCAAAGATCCTCAGTGAAATAAATGCAAAAAGCAACACCATGGTCGTGTTTATTTCCCTGCTTTGGAACACCTGACCCTTTTCTCTTGCCTCGCGCCTTTTTTTGGGGGTCGCCTTTTCGGTCCTGTCCTCACCCCCGGGTCCCTGCGCAAACAACTGGAGATCGATCCTGTAAATCATCCTGGATTTAACTCCTTCAAATAATTATCCACACTTAAGCCCATCAGCTCAAAGACTGATTTTATGGTCTCTATGAACATCGGTATCGTCAGTGCCACTATGATCAGCCCGACGATGATTTTAAGGGGCATACCTATCACAAAAATGTTCATCTGAGGCACCATCCTCGATATGGTGCCAAGCGCGACATCAGCTATCAAAACTGCTGCGACAATCGGTGCCGCCATTTTAAAGCCTGTCGCCAGTACAGTTCCGAAAAGCTTCATTACTACATCATGGGCACCTGCACTGAAAACAGTGCTCCCGAGTGGCAGCGATGAAAAACTGTCATACAGCGCCCTGATCAGCATATGATGTCCGTCCATAGCAAGGAATATCAGCATACTGGCGATGAAATACAGGTTTGAAGTTATGGGTACCTGGATATTGCTCATCGGATCCATTACATTGACAACTCCAAACCCTATCTTCATATCTATGAGCTCACCTGCTATGTATATGGCGGTATACGACAGATAAGCAACATAACCCATGGACAGGCCCACCAGGAACTCCTTCACCACCAGCAGCACATAGCCGGGTATGCTGTCACTGTAAGTAACCGAATGCAGCACTGTTGTGTTGATGAGGATCAGGGATATGAAAAATGAAAACCCGATCTTAAAATATGAGGGCACATTCCTTCTGCCAAAAATCGGTGCAACAACAAACAGGCCGGTCATGCGGACAAAAACCAGCAAGAATACCTCAAATCCATTAATGACTAGCCCTGCCGGCAGTTGCAACTCAATAACCCCCTCACAGATCGACCAGCTTCACATCTGACTGCAGCCAGGTATTTTATCTGATAAACTGCAGTATGCTATCATACAGATTAAGTGTATAATCGGTAAGCATGCTCAGCATCCACGAGCCCAGCACTGCAATCGTCAGGATGACAGACAGTATCTTGGGGATAAAAGACAAAGTCGCCTCCTGTATCTGCGTTGTAGCCTGGAAAACGCTTACCGCCAATCCGACGATAAGGCTGACCAACAGCAAAGGAGCCGATACATATATCACTGTCAGCAATGCGTTTTGGGCAATAGTTATTACTGCATCCTGATCCATCGTACACCTCCAGCCTGATACTCATTGACTCCAGATGACCCGCCTATGTTATAAATGACGAAACCAATGTCCTTGTTATCAGATTCCATCCGTCCACCATTATGAACAACAGTACCTTGAACGGCAGCGATATCATTATCGGAGGAAGCATCATCATCCCCATCGACATTAGTGTGCTGGAAACTACCATATCGATGATAAGAAAGGGTATGTAAATCAAAAATCCTATCTTAAATGCTATAGTCAGCTCATTTATTATAAAGGCAGGAATTATTACGGTCAGAGGCAAATCCATCGGATTTCTCACCGGTGTTTCTATTTTTGCCAGAGACACAAAAAAAGCCAGTTCTTTTTCATTATCACCGAATTGTTTCAGCATAAATCCCTTTATGGCATCGGATGTGTTTTCAAACGCCTCCTCCTGAGTTATCTCGCCCCTGTTGAAGGGCTCGTATGCCTGTGTGTTTATATCGCTGATGACAGGAGACATTATAAAAAGGGACAAAAACAAAGCAAGCCCGATCAGAACCTGATTAGGCGGCATTTGCTGCGTCCCGAGCGCATTTCTGAGAAATGAGAGTACGATGATTATCCTCGTAAAAGAAGTCATCATTATGATGATGGCAGGTGCCAGAGACAATACTGTCAGAATAAGAAGCAACTGGATACTCGATGAGACCTCCTGGGGAGTGGACGCTGGCTCCACGCTGAAACCGAATTTGAAGGGAAAAGTGGTTTCAGCATAGGCATGCGAACTGAAAAAAGTCATAATAGATAATACGACTGCGATTTTAAGACCTCTTTTCACCCTTATCATTGGTAACGTCATCCCCATCTTTATCGATATCGTTATTTTTGCTTTTGTTCAAAATAATCCTGAGTTTCTCAAGATTTCTCCTGAAAATGGGTCCTTCCTGTTCTTCCTCAGATAGGGTCGATTTTTCCCCATTTATCTTATCCTCGTTTTTAGCCCTGTATAAGCCGCTGTATTTCTCGAAAACAGACCTGAAATCAAAACGCGGGTTTTCCTCTCCATCAGAACTTTCCATCGCTTCAGCTTCGTCAAGTTCCACAGCAGTAAGAAATTCTACTGATTTGGATGTCGAAGCGATAAGAATATGACTCTTACCGGCTCTGACAAGATGCAGCCTCTTGTCCGGCCCAAGCATCACCGTCTCGATTACGCTGATGTTTCTGCTTTTCATAGACCTGATCTGCTTTCGTGCTATGTACCTGGTGGTGACATATGTGAGGAACAATATGGCACCGAATCCTATCAGCATCAATATTATCTTCAGTACTGAATCTACATCCCCCATCGTTATCCCTCGGTCTGCAAACGGCTTTACATCATTCGTCCGGATTTAACCGGTTTCTCTTGTGTGTGCGTCAGCCCAACACCTTCTTTACTGCCTCTATCACTCGTTCCGCCTGGAAAGGCTTAACGATAAAATCTCTTGCCCCTGCCTGTATCGACTCAATAACCATGGCCTGCTGACCCATGGCCGAACACATGATTACCTGGGAATCGGGATTAATCTTTCGAATTTCTCTGACCGCTTCTATGCCATTGACTTCAGGCATCGTTATATCCATGATAACCAAATCCGGCAACAATTCCTTGTACTTCTCGATGGCCCGTCCTCCATTCTCCGCTTCTCCGACCACTTCATATCCGTTCTTGGTCAATATGTCCCTGATCATCATTCTCATAAATGCAGCATCATCAACAATCAAGATGGTTTTTCCCATAATCCTCTCCCCTTATGCGTGTAGTGAGTCGAATTTTATGTTATTGAGCTGTTTCTTCATGTATATTTATGTTAACATTTCGCCGATATATAATCAAGGCATATTTTTCTACAGGCGCTTGCTGGGGTCAGCAATATCAGTGATCCTGACTCCGAAGCTCTCATCTATGACCACCACTTCGCCCTTGGCTATATGCTTCCCGTTCACCAGGATGTCTACCGGCTCACCTGCCAGTTTGTCAAGCTCTATGATAGATCCGGGGCTGAATTCAAGTATATCTTTTATCAGTCTCTGTGTCCTTCCGAGCTCGACTGTCACCTGCAGCGGCACATCCATAATAAGGCTTATGTTGTGTTTGTCCAGAATGATACGGTCTTCCTCAAAGCTCTGGAACTGAGCAGGCTGAACATTGACTGGCTCTTTGGACTGGCTCTTTTCGCGCTCTCCAAAACCAAATCCTTGCTGTGGAGCGCCATATGTCTGTTGTTGCGGTTGCGGCTGTGGCTGGCTAAAGGACCGATGCATATCCTGATGCTGTGCACCAGACATCTCCGACCCTGTCTGTATGGTTTCAGGGGCTGCCGGAGCAGGGGCCGGTTCTGTATAAGCCTCTTCCGGCAACTCGTATGTGCCACTGTCAGTCTCCATGCCAAGCAGCGACCCAACCATCTCCTTTGCAAAGGAAAGTGGTATGATTTGCATTATCTCACTGTCCACCAGATCACCTATCACCATTTTGAAAGCAACCTTCACGACCTTTTCGTTACCGTCCAGCTGCTCAGACTCGCTCAGGTTCTCAACGTTGAATATGAAGGCTTTTGGAGGTGAGATGTCTATTCTTTTATCGAATATCGAAGACATCGATGTGGAAGAAGAACCCACCATCTGATTCATTGCCTCACTGATGGCGCTCAGATGTAATTCTGTGAGACTGCCTTCCGTATTTGATCCATCGCCGCCCATCATCAGGTCGGTTATTACCTTGACATCGCGCTCCTTAAGTATCAGCAGATTCGAACCGACCAGGCCATTGGTATACTCTACTCTCACCCCCACATGTGCCTGGGAATACTGGGCCGCAATCTCATCCCATGTGCAGACTGTTACCTTCGGGGTCGTAATAGTCACCTTTTGTCCCAGCAGTGTAAACAGTGTTGTAGCCGAGGTGCCCATGCTGATGTTGCCTATCTCACCAAGAGCATCCACTTCCTGCGGATCAAGGCCGTCATCGCCATTTGGTGCATCGGCTGATGTGCCTTTCAGTAATGCATCTATTTCAGCCTGAGATAACATATCACCCATCACTCTTCCTCCTTCTTCACTACCCTGGTTATCTTAACTGCTACCTTGTTCTTCCTGACGCCGGGGATCGCGTAGAACTTCAGAAGGTCACCTACACGTACCTCCAGCTCTTCATTGACCCCGCTGTCAAGCGCCAGGACATCTCCTGACTGCAGTTCAAGAAAATCCCCGACTGTTATCTTTGTTCTGCCCAGTACTGCCTTTACAGGGACGGCCGTGCTCTGTACTCCCTTTTCAATGTCCCTCTTCATCTCAGGTGTCGCTTCCTTTTCCACATTGGAAAACCAAAATCTCGTACTGAGCTTTGAAACTATGGGTTCCACCACCATATGTGGTATACAGATGTTCATCATCCCGTCGGCTTCACCTATGCGTGCACTCAAAGTAATCAGGGCTACTGTTTCATTTTGTGCGACTATTTGAGCAAACTGCGCATTGGTTTCGATTTTGTCGAGCCTGGGCCTTATGGATAAGACATTTTCCCAGGGCTCACGCATAAGATTCAGCATCTGTATCGTGATTCTTTCTATAATAGCCAGCTCGATTTCTGTAAACTCCCTGACCCTTTCCATGGTAGACCCTTTTCCCCCAAGTATCCTGTCTACCAGTGCATATGCTATGTGAGGCTCGATCTCGAATATGATGGAGCCTGAAAGCGGAGCAATATCCACGACAGCCATTATGACAGGATTAGCTACAGAGTTGCTGAAGTCACTGTAAGAAAGTGCTTCTACAGACACCACATCCACCTGTACCAGCGTCCTCAGATAACCTGTCAGGAAATTCGTCACGAGTCTTGCGTAGTTGTCATATATAATGTTAAGTGTTTTGATGTGATCTTTTGCAAATTTACTGGCTCTTCGGAAATCGTGGGTCTTGATCTTTCTTTCCTGCGTGGTGGTCTGAATTTCATGCGCGTTTATTTCACCTGAGCTTAGCGCTTTTAAAAGATCATCTATTTCATTTTGTGAAAGTATGTCACCCATATAACCACCTCCCGTCCGGACCATAAACTGCTGAATGTCCTACTGGAACAGCCACTCGGAGAAAATCACCTTATATACCACATCCTCAGGCTTCTCCACGCCCTCATTCAGCAAACTGTTGATCTGTTCGGCAAGCTCATCCTTTGCCCTGTCGAGCATCTCAACATCCTTGATGTCATCTACGGTCCGCGTCATGAAGAACCTTACGACAAGCTCCTGTATCTCTTCCAGTCTTGAATTTATCATATCCTCGACAATAATCTTCTTGTCCCTCTTAAGAGTTTTATGACATTTCAATGTAACGTTGACCTGGATTATTGAAGAATCATCAGGACCGGATTTTTTGAGCGTAAAGTATTTTGAGCCGTCATAAAGAGAGATTTTAACAAGATCCTCCTCTTTCGGTATCTCTTTGATCTTTTCACCATTATCTCCTGTACCATCCTGCCGGGTGTCATCCCCGCTGCCGGGATTCCCCTGCACGATCAAAAGATACCCTGCCAGAGCGGCAAGTGAAAGAGCAAGGACTGCAACGATCACTATGAGTATGAAGAAGGTACTTTTGGACTCCAAATCTTATGCCCCCTCTATCTTTTGTATATCTGCATATAACCGTATGCTGCCCTCGAACTGTATTATCTTTTCGATGACCTCATCGACAGATTCCTTGCAGACGTATTTCCTTCCATCGACTGTGGTTATGATCGTGTCCGGCGTTGCCTCCACAGTCTCTATCAAACTACTGTTCAGGACATAAACCGAGCCGTTGAGTCTGGTCAGTTTAATCATAATATTTTTACCACGAAAACTCAATAGTTTTTCATTAAAATGGCGAATAATGCACCTTTTATGAAAATTTTATCAAGTTTTCTTCCTTTCTTCGTTATTTTTTGGAAGCGCTCCTTCTGTCAAAAGGATCTATTCACGACACTTGCAAATATATCTTTCGTCTGATCAGAAGGAGCGCTTCTGCATCTCATCCCAATCCGTTCCACTCACCGCTCTACCGGCAGCTCTGTCCATTCAGCCCGTCAACCAGATATGTCAGTATCATCTCTTGAGGCTCACAAGCTCCTGCAGCATTTCATCCGATGTCGTGATTATACGGCTGTTGGCCTGGAAACCTCTCTGTGTGATTATCATCTCCGTGAATTCCTTCGAAAGGTCAACATTGGACATCTCAAGTGTACCGGGATTCAGCGTACCTGTGCCGCCGGTACCAGGCTTGACTGCCTTGTATTCACCGGAGTTGGTCGTCGGTATATACATGTTGTCACCGACCTTCTGCAGACCTGCCGGATTCTCAAAGCCGGATATGGCAATGAGACCCAGGGACTGCTGCTGACCATTGTCATATATGCCGGTCAGTATGCCATCGGAGCCGACACTGAATGAAACCAGGCTACCAGACGGATACCCGTCCACGCTTTGAGGTTTGACCGAGTTGTCTGACGCAAAGGAAGTTATTTTTGAGAAATCAAATACGACCTCGAATTCGCCCGTGCCAGTTGAAGGATCGGGTACAAATACCACAGGTGGCTGATCTTGTATGGATTCAGAATCGATGATTCCCTCAGCATCGAATCTGATAGTTCCTGATGTATACCCTGATCCGGTCGAAGGTATTTCCCATTGCCATGTGGAACCGTCAGCATCTGCATCGACCTTCCAGAACAGTACATCCACCTTGTAATCATTTCCCAGCCTGTCGTACACAGTCATAGGCACTGAAAACATCTGCTCCGCTTGCGGATCATCGCTTTCATCCACCAATGGCATCGCAGCATCAAGGTTTCCTGAAAGCTGTGCCCTCGATGTGGCCTTGGCCGATATTATTCTTTTATTTCTGTACGCGTCGGTATAAAGGTTGATCGGCTCGATGGGCTTTTCAGTGTCAAATTCCCCGCTTCCGTCTGTTTTCAGAGCCTGCCAGCCATATACATTCAGCCCGCTTCCCGTTACCAGGTTGCCAAGCTTGTCTATGCCGAAGTTGCCTGCCCTGGTGAACCTGAATGTATCAGTGGCACCGCCTTTGCAGATGAAGAAGCCATCACCCTCTATCGACATGTCCGTTGGATTGTCAGTCCTCTGCAGACTCCCCCTCGTAGTAATGGTGTCCACAGCCCCTACCCCGAGTCCGAGACCTATCTGCATCGGATTGGTCCCACCCCTGCCTGTTGCCGCATCAGGAGCACTGGCACCTTTCAATGTCTGGCTGAATATTTCCTGAAACGTCACTCTTCCTGACTTAAAGCCTACAGTGTTGACATTCGCAACATTGTTGCCTATTACGTCCATCCTGGTCTGATGTGCCCTCAAACCTGACACACCAGAAAACATCGATCTCATCATAGTATTTTTTCGACCTCCTTCAGAATTGCATGTCCGCGACATCCCGGGACAATATGTCCTTTTTCGGTTTCAATATCTTGATTGTCACATCCCGTCCGTCATTCGGGGATGTCCAGCCTCCCGAAAGGGTCCGGCTGTTATACGATTACTGCTCCGTCTATATTGGTGAATACGTTTTCCTTTAGTTCATTGCTGTTTACTGCAGTTATCACTGTTTTGTTCCTGATGTTGACCACAAATGCCAGATCATCCATCAGTACGAGTGTATCCTTTACGCCCTTGGATTCAGCTTTTGCTACTGCCTCCTTCATCTTGTCCCTCTGAGCAGGTGTCAGACTGATACTTCTGGACCGGAGCCTGTATTCCGCATGCCTGGAGAATTTGATCTCTCCGCCTTCTGACTGCCTCTGCTTCAGAATGCTGTCAAAAGAGACTGATGCCGTGTCCTGCCTGCTGTCAGTTCTGTCTTTCCGGCCTGACCGTATCGGTGCCACGCTTCCCGTAAAAACGGGTCTGCTGATGCGGTTGCCTGTGTTGTCAATTACCATCATCATCACCTGCCTGTTCACCATCTGACTTATCACCGCTCTCATCTGCTTCATCAGAACCGCTGACCTCCTCAGGCTGGTGTCCGCCTTCGGCCTCTTCCATGCTTTCTGTTGCTTTCCCGGTTTCACCCGGAGTATCTTCATTCGGCTTCCTGATGCTGGTGATACTGTCCAGAGGTACATGGACTTCATTCAGTACTGCTTTTATCCCGCCTCTGCTGTCGAATTTCAGATCAGCTATGATTGCCGTCACGGGAACACGCCTTCCTGTAACGCTGTCCTTGATTATAATGTCTATATGCTCTCCGTTCTCATATGCAGCAGTCAGCTTGTTTCTTACATAGTCGACATCCGTGGTCTTTATTGCGGTGTTCAGACCAGCTATCTCAACGCTTACGCCATCCATTACCGCATAGTCCTCATAAATGCCTTTCTGCAGAGATCTTACGGTGCCGCTGACCCTGATCATATCGCCGTCCAGCGGATTATAGACGATACCATTCACATGACAGCCTATGAGCCCGGTGAACTGAGTCAGGTTGCTTTGTGAGGAATAAGTCCCTTCGGCAACCTCGATTATGTCATCCACTGGTATCTCCCTGCCCCGGACAACTACATAATATTTACCGCCGGCATAGGTGACACTGGATACATCTCCGGTTACCTCCGTGAGTTCCTTCGACGTGGAATCGTATACGTTGGCAAGGATGCTTTTGCCTATAAGGCTGTAAGCCTTTGTTGCCGTAAAGCTGGTATTCAGGTTCTGCATCTGCTCCAACGCACTGAACTGTGCCATCTGCCCGATGAATTCCTTATCATCTGTCGGATTGAGCGGATCCTGATACCGAAGCTGCGTCACCAGGAGATTGAGAAAATCGTCCTTCCCCAGGTCGCCGGTTTTTCTGTCGCTGATCCTTGATTCATTTTCATTGATTATCTGCTCTATTGTTTTCTGGTTACTTACTACACTTACACCCATTTATTCACCTCCTATGCCGTAAGATTTATCGTACTGCCCTGCCACAGATAGGAATTGCCGGCTTCCGGATCCCCTGGGATCCCTGATGCATCCAGTATCCTGGCTGCTTCCAGTGCTGAAGTGCCTGCACGACGCACTCCCTGCATATTTCTATATTGCAGTTCGTTTTCTCGTGTCTGTGCCTCATCCTGTCTGACCGATACGCTCAGATCCTGAACGATGATCCCCTGCCTTTCCAGTGAATCCCTGAGCATTTGCATGTTTGATTCCAGCAATCTTTGCACCTGTGAGTTCTCCGCTTCAAATTTCGCCATGACTATGCCGTTCTCAGTGACTACCTTGAGTGACAGCCGTCCAAGAGTCTCAGGCTTCAGTTCCATTACTATCTCTGATTTTTCTTGTGTCAGTGTGACAGCTGCCTTATCAGTTATCTGACTGATAATCTCCCTGGCTGTTGCAGTGAATCCAGCAGTTCTGTCAGTCATGATATGCGATACAGCGTCTGGGCTTTGTGTATCCTGCATTACAGCAATAAACCCGTGATTCTGTATGTCCTCGTCAATGACTGCAATATTATCCTGCTGCAATGCCGGCTTCTGACTGAAGTCAAAGTCTTTTCCTCCGCGTTCCTCTGCTGATTCCATATCCTCCTGTACATCCCGGGTCATATCGCTGATGCCTGACATGCTGTCTTCGCTCAACATCCCTGTTTCCGGGCCTTCTGCTTCATTCGCTTCAAATGTGACGTTCTTAATGAGCTTTGCTTTCTCAAGAGCACCCAGTACCTCACTTCTGATCTCAGCTTCTGCAGTTTCCCTGTCAACTCCCGATTTTTCGGCGTATTCGTCCAGCTTATGAAGTATGGCTTCTCTGATTTTGTCATAGATCCCGGACAAGGAAGCAGGATCCTTCTGTACCTCATGGGTAACTCCTGTCGTGTCCTGAGTCAGCATGGCATTAATGATGCTGTTATCCTGGCCTGCGATCGAATGTGCTTGCTGCTGCATATCGGCAGATTCTCCCATAATCTGCATCAATTCAGTCAAGGCAGCCTGTTGTTCTGAGTCAAGGCCAAACAACTCCGTCAACCCGTTGACAATTCCGATCAAATCCTCATGAGCGTCCGTTGAGTGTGCTGATATGCCGTGTGCTGTCAACAGTTCCTGGAGCACCGACTTTTCAACTCCTGTCAGCTGTGCCAGTACTTCCAGCATGTCAGTCGGATCGGATCGCTTGTCTTTCACTGTATCCGGGCTATCCCCCTGATACTCGTCAACAGGCCTTTTTCTGGCACAATCATCTGATCCGGCAGGTCTTCGTGTTTTATTGGCGACAGATCTGAATGTGTCGTACATCCGCTTTCCCGCAGTTTTTTCCGAAGACACACCGCGTCTTGTCGGATCGGCGTCCGATCTTCTGTTTTTCCTGTACATGCTGTTTTCAAGTATCCTTCCGAATTCCACTGTCCTTCCGGTATGTTGCCGGAACTGCAGTTTCGGTGTCTTCAGAGCGGAAACACTCATGCCGGCCATGAGTTCTCCGGTCATCAGTTCGAGAAAATCCAATTCTTCACCTCCCTTCAGAAAATTTCTATGCTATTCCCCTCTGTACAGCTCATTGAGCCTTTCCGTGACTCTGGCTGCAAAATCAGGGGACATAGATTCGATTATTTTTGATGCATTCTTCCTGTTCATTGCCTGAAGGGTCTCAGCTATCATATCCAGCCTGGACGTGCCCATCTGCTCAAAAATTGCCGCTGCAGAAGCTTCATCCATCTCCGCATAGACCTGCGCAAATTTTTTCACATTCTCATCGATTTGCTGTTTCTCAACGACAGCCTGATAAATAGCCGAAGCATTGTCAGGGTCTATGGACTCAAAATACTCCCTGAATGCTTCCCTGTCGCCGTTAGCGATCATTTCCTCCACTGTTTTCTGAAGCTCCTCCAGTTGCCTCTCCTTTTCAGTAATGGCTTTCTCCCGTTCATCCAAATCCTGGAGCTTTTCCCTGGCATCTTCTGTCAGTTGGTCATAATCATCCTTATAAGCCTGCAGTCCTTCAGCTCTTGCGTTGGCCTGTACCAGCTGTTCTTTCAGCTTCTCGTTTTCATTTTTGTATTCGATATATTTCTCCCGTATTTCGCCCTGGGTCATGTATTTGGGATTCAACGGATCAGGCGGCTCAGGCAGAGCCAGGTTCAGAAGCGGTATCGCTTTTACTTTGGAGTAATGCTTCTCGGCTGCACCGCCTATGTTGTTGTAGAAAATAAAATAGAAAACGGCGACAAAAGCTGCGATTATGATGACTATATCCAAAATGATCATAAATATGGTAAAGGATTTGCTCCTCTTTTTTTTTCTTGTACTGTCATCCGGTTTAGCTGGCATAATGGTTAATCTCCCGCACTGCTCTCATTGTAATTGTAGCTGACGATTTCATCATTTGTTTTCTGTTCGAGCTTTTTCTGTTCCAGGAGAAACTCCTCGTAATGCCTTTCCTTTAGCTTTTCGAGTATCTTCCTGTCTTTTACAGCCTTTACAAGCTCTTCTCTTACTTTATCGACATATTGTGCGGCATTGTTAACATTATCTTTTTGAGACTTGATCCTGGAATTGAGTAATGATAGGTATTCGTTGTATTCTATCAATTCGTGGACAGTAGTCTTTCTTGTCTTTTCATTGAATTCCCTGACAGTAGCATCCAGCGTGTTTTCAAGTTCGGAAAGCCTGCGCTTTTCCTGTTCCAGCCGCTGTATGGCAATACCCAATTCGTTTTTTATATTATCTTCTTTCTGCTTCCTGAGATTCAGGACCGACTGAAGCTTGAATATGAACTTTGCCATTGCACGCTCCTGCAGGATGTTTTTGGGGTGAGTTCATTTACTATTGAATGATCCCATAAAGCAGATCCAATACTTTATCATAATCATAGCGTTCCTCTGTAGACTGCTGAACAAATCCAAGTATCTTGTCTATCAGGCTTATGGCATAATCGATCCTCTCATTGCTCCCGCTGACATATGCGCCGATATTTATCAGGTCTTCCGCATCTCTGTAAACAGCAAGAGCTTTCTTTACTTCTGCGGCGGCTGTCTTATGATCGTCTGTTATTATGTCCGGCATGACGCGGCTCACACTGGCAAGTACATCGATAGCCGGATACTGGTTCCTGTTTGCCAGCGACCGTGACAGCACTATATGTCCGTCAAGTATGCTTCTTGCCGTATCTGTCACCGGTTCAGTCAGATCATCCCCGTCCACAAGGACTGTATAAAGTCCTGTAATCGACCCTTTTTCCGAATTTCCGGCTCTTTCAAGAAGTCTGGGCATAATCCCGAATACAGACGGAGTATAACCTCTTGACACGGGAGGCTCTCCTGTGGCAAGGCCTATTTCCCTCTGCGCCATTGCAAAGCGTGTAAGTGAGTCCATCATCAGGAGCACATCCCTGCCCTGATCCCTGAAGTATTCAGCAATGGCAGTTGCAATGAAGGCACCCTTCAGCCTGACCAGGGCAGGCTGGTCAGACGTGGCGACAACAACGACAGAACGGGACAGACCTTCTTCACCCAGATCCTTCTCTATGAACTCCCTTACCTCCCTGCCCCGCTCTCCTATAAGAGCAATAACATTCACATCAGCTTTGGTATTTCTTGCTATCATGCCCATGAGAGTGCTCTTGCCCACTCCGCTGCCTGCAAAAATGCCAACACGCTGGCCTTTCCCGACTGTCAGAAGACCATCTATGGCTTTGATCCCCAACGGCAGGGGATCAGTTATCCTTTTTCGGTTCAGAGGATGGGGCGGGTCATTGTCCACCGGATAATACCTTTCAGGTCTGAAAGGACCTTTATCGTCTATAGGATAACCGAGCCCGTCCAGTACACGGCCTGTCAGATCCTTTCCGACCCCTGCCCTCAGAGTTGTATCTGAAGCGACCACAAGATTACCTGGGCCTACCCCGGACATCTCTCCCAGAGGCATCAGCAGCACTTTGTTGTCCCTGAATCCGACCACTTCTGTCCGTATTGTTTTTTTTCCTCTTGAAGCATACAGACTGCAAAGTCTCCCGATATCGACCTCCGGCCCGTCTGACTCGATGGTCAGCCCCACGACTTTGGATACTCTGCCGAAGTACTTAACAAAATTTGATCTATCCAATATATCATGATATTTTTGAAGGTTTATCTGCACTATGAGGGACCTCCCGGAATCTATCTGCCTTCATATTCTTCCTTCAGTGCCTCTTCAATCTTTTCCAGGCGCGTTTCTGTTCCTGCATCGATGCTGCCCAACGGGGTTTCGATAATGCAGTCACCGGGTTTCATGGCACCGTCTGACCTGATCTCCAGATCGTCGGCATCGGCCCCTTCCGTAAGCTGTTCGATCCTGTCCAGATTTTCATTCAGGTAGTCATAGTCCTCCGGCGATACCCTGATGACAGCGCCTTTTTTCTCAGAACATTCCGCCAGCGCACTGCTCACCAGCTGAAGTATCACATCCCTGTTCGTTTTGAGTTCGCCGGCTACTGCCTTCTGCGCTATCCTGACGGCAAGCTCCAGTATGTCTGCCTCCATGCCGGCCAGTATTTTCTCATATTCTTCAGATGCACTCTGTTTTATCCTCTCTGCTTCCTCCAATAAGGATTTGTTCTGTAAAGCTGCTGCCTCCATTCCTTCGGCATAGCCTCTCTGCCATGCTTCCTCACCTATGGCTTTTGCTTCCTCTTCTGCTTTTGCTCTTGCCTGCTCCATCAGGTTTTTGGCTTCAGCCTCTGCCTCAGCGATAATGTCCCGGGATTTTTTCTCTGCTCTTTTCAACAGTTCCTCAGGGCTCAATTCGGAGGGGTCTTCCTGGTCATTGCTGTCTTCTGCATCGGTAAACTTTATCAGGCTGTCTGGTAATTTGACCTGGTAAGGCCTGCCGTATGTTATCTGGTTGTTCTTGAACACCTTGTTATACAATTATTTCATCTCCTCCACCCCTGGAAATGATGATTTCGCCCGCATCTTCCAGCTTCCTGATGATATTCACGATCTTCTGCTGGGCTTCCTCAACATCCTTGAGTCTGACAGGTCCCATATACTCAATATCTTCTCTGATCATCTCAGCAAGCCTCTTTGACATATTCGAATAGATGACTTTCTGGACTTCCTCTGTAGCACCTTTCAGTGCCACCGCCAGCAGGTTGTTGTCCACCTCTCTCAGGAACCTCTGTATCGAACGGTTGTCCAGTGAAAGAATGTCCTCGAACACGAACATTCTCTTTCTTATCTCTTCTGCCAGATCGGTGTCTTCGATCTCCAGTGTTTCCATGATGTACTTCTCTGTTCCTCTGTCGACTGTATTGAGGATATTGACGATGGCCTGCACGCCTCCGGCGGCAGTGAAATCCTCCGTCACCAGCGACGAGAGGTTCTTTTCCAGTATTCTCTCGACTTCTTTTATTATTTCAGGCGAAGTCCTGTCCATGATAGCGATACGCCTTGCAACATCTGCCTGCTTGTCCTGCGGCAGAGCAGCAAGTACCACAGCTGCCTGCTGCGGTTTCAGATAGGCAAGTATCAGTGCTATCGTCTGTGGATGCTCTTTCTGTATAAAGTTCAGCAGCTGCGCCGGATCGGCCTTTCTGACGAATTCAAAGGGTCTCACCTGCAGCGAGACAGTGAGCTTGTTTATCACATCGAGAGCTTTCTGAGTCCCCAGTGCTTTTTCCAATATTTCCTTTGCGTAGCTGATACCGCCCTCAGCAATGTATTCCTGGGCAAGACATATCTGATAGAACTCCTCGAGTACCTTTTCCTTTTCTTCGGGAGTCACAGTCCTGATATTGGCTATCTCAAGAGTCAGCTGTTCGATTTCTTCTTCTTTCAGATGCTTGAATATCTCGGCGGATCTTTCAGGTCCAAGTGAAATAAGAAGCATCGCCGCTTTCTCCCGGCCAGTTCTTTCAGTTTTTATCCCGGATATTCTCGCCATACAGACAACTCCTCAGTCACCATCACATGTCATTTTAACCGCCATCATCAAACATCCCAGTCATCAGAGAGCCAGTTCCGAAGCAATTGTGCGACCGCATCCGGCTTTTGCCGTACGAATTTCTCTATCTGCTTCTTGATTTCTGATCTCTCCTCCAGTTCTATTTCCGGTATGGGCTCTTCGTCCTCCGGAATTACGAACCTTGGGCCGCTGGCTACCTGGGCCATTGCAGGCTCCTCGATCTGCTTCCTTCTCGGGATGCCGACTATAAGCAGCCCGACTATCAGCAGAAGCATCAAAGCAAAAAACCCATAGTCGTTCAACAGTTCCCTGATCCTGTCCGTTGTCGATTTTTCGACTGTTTCCAGTGGTGCAAGCTTGAACTTGCTGATGGATATATTCCTGGCCGGTATCCCTGTGGCAGTGCTCAATGCCGTCCTAAGTTCACCGATGAAGTCATCTCCAAGCCGTGAGTCATCGGTCACTTTATGCCCATACCACAATGACAATGCCAGGCCTGATTCCTCCGGTACCATTTTCCCCGTTGCCTTTTCGAGTTCACTCAGCATTTCATCATATCCGTAGTTGATATCTTCATGAATGTTCGAGTATTCAGAAACCGAACCGTCGCCGGTCTGATATGTGGGAGCATTTGTCCCGCCCGGATTCGTCCCCATTCCGGGTTCGCCTCCGTTGCCGGCGTTTTTCACCGTCTCTTCACTTATGCTGCTGCTTATTACAGCTCCGCCGTCCATTCCCTCGGGATTGGTTATCTTCTTTATTTGTGATTTTTCCTTGTCGAAATCGAGGGTGACATTGGCCACCACTCTTAATGTATCGAAGTTATCGAACTGTCCTACACTGAAATAATCAAGCACCTTTTGCTGCAGTTCGAGTTCCCTCTTTTTTCTGAGTTCCTCCTGACTGCTGACTGCACCGATGGAATCATCATCATATGTCACATTGAGGATATTGCTGTTGTTGTCGACCACGGTGACATCTTTGGGATCAAGGTTCTCCACGCTTCTCGATACCAGCATCACTATCCCCTGGACCTGTGCCTGCGTCAGCTTCTCTGTAGGTCTGACCATGACATAGGCGGTCGGCCTCGGCTGCTCATTGCTGGCATTGAGAAATATCGACCTTTCAGGTACAGCGAGAGTAACTGCCGCTTCAGCTATGTTGTCGAGCATCTCCAGCTTTGATTCCAGGTCGGATACCTTCTGGTGCCTCCAGATATGCTCCTTGTCCTGCTGCGTTGTCGTGATGCCTATGCTCGAAATGGCATCAGCAAAGGTGAAGCCCTCCCTGGGATACCCGGCCTGTGCCAGTACTATCTGAGCCCTGTTGTTGTCTTTCTTGTCTATGGTTATGGATGTGCCGTTGTCATCTGCTTCATTCCAAATGCCATTATCATTGAGTATGGTGATCATTTCTCCGATCTGTTTCCTGTCAGAGCTCGTAAACAATGTTATCTTCTGTGGCCTTGTAAGTATGATTATGGAAATGCTGACAGCGATCACAACGATGGCGGAGGTTATATAGAGACGGGTCTTCTGGGATTTCTCCAGGCTTTCCCAGAACTCCTTCAGTTGATCAAGATACTTCTTTATGAAATCCGGCACAGTTTCACCACCTTGCAACAGTATTTATCATTTGTAGCTCATATCCAAATCATTTGTCCTCAGGACCCTGCCACGCCCATCTCCAATGGGCACTACAGCTTTCAAAAGGGTCTTTGTCAGTTCTATATCTGCATCCTCATGATCTCATTGTATGCGTCAAGCAGCTTGTTTCTTATCTGTAGCGTGAATTGCAGTGCTACATTGGCTTTTTCCGCGGCCAGCATTACCTGATGTATGTTATCAGTCCTGCCGGCAGCAAAATCATCCGCTATCTGATCAGCCTCCAGCAGCAGATTGCTTGTCCTGCTGAGGGCCTCCTTGAAATAATCTGAAAACGGTATTGTGCTGACAGCTTCACTTTTACCGGCTGTTTCAAACAACGACCGTGAAGGCGCAAGTGATCCTATCTGACCAAGCTTTCCAGGTGCCATGGTTTTCACCATCCTTTATCGTTTACACGATGCCTTTTCATCTGTTTATCATCTTCCGATTTCAAGTGCCTTCATAGCCATGCTTTTGGTAGTATTTATGGAAGTAATATTGGCTTCATAGGCTCTTGTGGCTGATATCATATTCACCATTTCAGTCACGACATCCACATTTGGCATCTCCACATACCCGTCTTCGTCTGCGTCAGGATGTCCGGGATCGTACACTCTCTTGAAAGGTGTGCTGTCCTCGGTTATTCTGGACACCTTGACACCCTTGCCAAGATATCTTGCTTTGCTGCTCTCACTCAGATACTCCGAAAACGGGATCCCATCGGAGCTCTCCTGGAATATTACGACCCTCCGTCTGTAGGGTGTACCGTCCTGTGTCCTTGTAGTATTCGCGTTGGCGATGTTCTGGGAGATTATATCCATGCGCAGTCTTTGTGCTGTAAGTGCAGATGCACCGATGTCAAGAGCACCGAAATAACTCATGCATTATCTCCTCCCCTCATTTATAACGGTCCTGATTCTCTGATATGAATTGCTTATGCTTTGGATCAGTGTATTGTAGCGGATATTGTTTTTCGCCATTTCTGCCATTTCAACTTCTATGTCAACATTGTTGCCGTCAAGTCGTGTACTCAGATTTCTGTTATCTTTGACGATCCTGATTCTTGCATTGTCATTGCTCCTGCCTATCGGGATATGTCTGCTGTCGGTAGTATTACCTTTGAATCCGCTTTTCTGAGACGCGCTCTGCAGGTATTCTTCAAAAGCGACAGTGGATTTCTTATAGCCTGGTGTATCCACATTAGCGATGTTCTGTGCGATGACTTCATTGCGGATCCAGGCTGCATCAAGTGCCTTCTCCCGTAATTTAAGGTTGGTGGTCAGTTTATCGAACATTGGACCCGTCTCCTTTGTAAAAATACTGCACACTTAAAAACTTTGGATATATATTATTTCGACATAATATACCCAAATCCTTTAGCTGCTTCTGGAATAACATTTTTTCGCACAGACATAATATTCCATTGAATAAATTTTAGCACATCAAAACAGGAATTACAACTATATAATGTGCCTTTGCGTCGAATATGTCAATATATTGTACAAATTTGTCCTGTTTTTGATAATTCGAAATGATTATTCAGAACCTTTTACAATAGGGTTGTTATGATTTTCCATTGTTGCAGTTCCCCACCAGCACAGAAAGGTACATATCACTTCCGGGTATATGCCGCCTGCAGTTGTCCACTGTTAAATATATCAGCCACTAGAAGATAAGCACCTCTTAAGCACGACCGACGCTTGAAGATACCCGCCTGTAAATATATCCGCCACATGCAGTTTTACATCATTTTAATACGTCCGCCAGTTGACGATATGCTTGCTCACAGATGCTCATGATACTATCGTTGCTCACAATTTGTGTGATTGAACCAGCCTGTCTATTTGAGCAAGTGCTTTCTCTGCCATGATCCGGTGCTTCTCTCTTTTGTTTCTGATCCGCACATCCGGTGTCCTGATCAATCCGAAGCTGGCATTCATCGGCTGGAGATTTCCTGCCGAGTTACTTGAAACATAGGCAGCCAGCGAACCGATCGCTGTATCTTCAGGGAAAATAACCGGATCCCCGCCAAGACACTGCATTGCTGCATTCAAGCCTGCAACCAGGCCTGAAGATGCAGATTCCACATAACCTTCTACACCTGTGATCTGACCGGCAAAGTATAATTCAGGTCTTGATTTCATCCTGTAAGCGGTATCGAGGAGTCCTGTGGAATTGATGTAAATGTTTCTGTGCATGACGCCATATCTGACAAATTCCGCATTTTCCAGTCCTGGTATCAGGCGAAAGACTCTTTTCTGTTCCGGCCAGCGCAGGTGTGTCTGAAATCCTACAATATTATAGAGCGTGCCTTCTTTGTTGTCCTGTCTCAATTGGACAACAGCGTAAGGTTCCTTCCCGGTAGCAGGATCCGTTATCCCTACTGGCTTCAGAGGCCCGAAACGCAGCGTGTCACGACCTTTTGCAGCCATGCTTTCCACAGGCATGCATCCGCTGAAGAGTATCGCTTCCTCAAAAGCTTTCAGGGGCACTGTTTCGGCATTTACCAGTTCGCTCCAGAATGTTTCATACTGTTCTCTGTCCATAGGACAGTTTATGTAGTCATCAGTTCCTTTTCCATAACGCGAAGCACGAAATGCCTTTGTCATGTCTATTGACTCATATGTGACTATCGGTGCCGCCGCATCGTAAAAATAGAGATTGTCTCTTCCTGTCACCGCCATTATATGTTCTGCAAAAGCATCAGAAGTCAATGGGCCTGTTGCTATGATGGTAATCCCGTTTTCGGGTATACTGGTAATCTCTTCATGATATACAGATATATCAGGATGGTTTGTTATGGCTTCCGTAACGGCCTTTGAAAACTCTTCCCTGTCGACTGCCAGCGCGCCGCCGGCCGGCAGCTTCGTTTCATCTGCACATCGCATGATGATCGAGTCCAGCCTTCTCATCTCTTCCTTGAGCAATCCAACAGCATTGGTCAGACTGTCTGAACGCAGTGAATTGCTGCAGACCAGTTCCGCAAATGTATGCATTTTATGTGCAGGGGAAAACTTGTTTGGCTTCATCTCATAGAGCTTAACCTGTACTCCTCTTTTTGCCGCCTGCCATGCAGCCTCACATCCCGCCAGTCCGGCGCCTATTATATTGATGGATCTGTCAGTCAATGCTGGAGCCCTCCCGCGTCTGCATACCTGTAGTCAGCAACACCACAGACCTGTTGCCGTCTTTGCTGCACATTATCATTCGAATAAAGCTTGTGTGTATTGTCTGCAAATTTATATGTTTTATTTGCCCGTAAAGGGCTCGTCCGTTTTTCCGGTTCTGTCTGCTTCAGGTTCAGGGTCTGCTTATGGTGTCATGAGGTTTTGCCGATATATCCGGATCACTCGTCATCTTCCTTTGTTTTGTTCTTGTCCGGACTTTTGCTGAATCCACACTTCTCATTGCTGCATAACAGCGTAACTTTTTTGCCCGAATATTTCTTCACCATAAAGTTGCCGCATTTCGGACACATCTCCCCTGAAGGCATATCCCAGGTCATAAAACCGCATTCCGGATTGTTTTCACATCCGAGATACTTCCTGTTCCTTCTGGTCTTTTTTATCATTACCTTGCCTCCGCAGAGGGGACAATTGACACCCGCCTCCTCCAATATCGGCTTTGCGTTCCTGCACTCAGGGAAACCCGGACAGGCAAGGAATCTGCCATATCTCCCCATCTTTATGACCATGTTCCTGCCGCATTTTTCACATACGATATCAGTCTCTTCATCGGGTATTTCTATGTTTTCTATACTGGATTCTGCCTTCTTGAGCGTTTCTGAGAAGGGACCGTAAAATTCCCTCATGATCTCGACCCACTCCTTAGCCCCTTCCTCTACATCGTCCAGCTTCTTTTCCAACTGAGCGGTGAAACGGATATCGACGATATCTTTGAAATTGTTTTTCATAAGGTCGTTGACTATCCTTCCCAATTCCGTCGGCACCAGGAATCTTTTTTCCTTTACGACATAACCTCTGGTAATTATTGTCGTTATTGTCGGAGCATATGTGCTCGGCCTTCCTATCCCCTTTTCCTCGAGGGCTTTCACAAGCGATGCCTCAGTATATCTGAGAGGTGGCTGTGTGAAATGCTGCTTCTCCTCCAGCTTTTTCAACGACAACACCTCATCCTGCTCCAAATCAGGAATGGATACTTCTTTCTCTTTTGAATCATCATCTCTGCCTTCAGTATATACTCTCAGGTATCCGTCGAATTTCTTTTTTGACCCGTTGGCTTTGAACAGCAGTCCGCCTGCCAGTATATCTGCCGCGATGGTATCATATACTGCTGACTCCATCTGGCTCGCAACGAATCTTGACCAGATGAGATTGTAAAGCCTGTACTGGTCATTTGTCAGAGACCCTTTGATATCCGCCGGGACCAGGTCCACATATGTCGGCCTGATGGCCTCGTGAGCGTCCTGCGATGCGGAACGGTTTTTATAGACACGTGTCTCCTTCGGCAAATACTTTTGCCCGTAATTGGTTTTTACATATTCTTTCGCTGCCTTCTGGGCTTCTGCAGATATCCTGGTCGAATCAGTACGGATATATGTCACAAGACCGATGGACCCGTGACCCTTGACCTCTATGCCTTCGTAAAGCTGCTGGGCTATCATCATGGTTTTCCTGGTGGGAAAACCCAGCTTTCTCGAGGCTTCCTGCTGTAAGGTGCTGGTCGTGAACGGAGCCGGAGGCGCCTTTTTCTTTTCACTGTATTTCACATTGTGGACGACATATTCCTTTCCTTCCAATTGCTTCAGAATATCTCTGACCTGCTCTTCATTTTTTAGTTCGATCTTCTTGTCAGGCTGGCCATAAAACTTCGCTTCAAATGTACGGACAGCTTTCTTTTTATGCAGGTTTGCCGTGATTGTCCAGTATTCCTCCGGCTTGAAATTCTCAATCTCTTCCTCTCTGTCGCATACCAGCCTGGCAGCTACGGACTGGACTCGCCCGGCACTCAGTCCTTTTCTTACTTTTCTCCAGAGCAGCGGACTTATTTTATATCCCACGATCCTGTCCAGCACGCGCCTTGCCTGCTGTGCATTGACCAGATCCATGTTGATTTTTCTGGGCTGCTTTATAGCGCTTTCTACCGCATTTTTTGTTATCTCATTGAATGTGATCCTGCATTCTTCATTTTCGTCTATATTCAGCAGCTTGGCCAGATGCCACGATATAGCTTCGCCTTCGCGGTCAGGGTCCGTTGCCAGGAGTATTTTTTTTGAGCTTTTTGCTTCCTTCCTGAGCTTGCTTATTATTTCACCTTTGCCCCGGATCGTGATGTACTTGGGCTCAAAATCATTCTCTATATCAATACCCATCTGACTTTTGGGCAGATCTCTGACATGACCCACCGATGCGATGATCTTATAGTCCTTCCCCAGAAATTTGCTTATAGTGTTGGCCTTTGCCGGCGACTCAACAATAACAAGATTGTTTGCCATCGTGCCCTCCTTGAGAACGGTTTATAGTAATTTCAGACAATTCTTCTTATGGTGTAAGTACAAATCATATATTACCACATTTTCTGTTCAAGTCTACAATAATGATATTATTTTACTCAACAAGTTTGTAGTAATTGCCCGGCAGTTGTTCCACAAACCCGCTCAATTCCAGCATCAGAAGGATCGACGAAGTCATCTGGACACTCATGCCGCATTCTCTGGAGATGACATCCAGATGGACAGGTCCGTTCAACAACCGCTGAGCTATAGTTTTTTCATCTCTGCTCAATTTCATTAGCTCTGTTTTTTTTACGTCATTGTATGACTTTTGCGAATTATGGCCTATTTTCAATTCATCAAGTATGTCGCCCACTCCTGTCACGATTTTTGCTCCTTCACGTATCAACTTGTTCGTGCCCGTACTGTTATATGAGTTTATGTTGCCCGGTACAGCAAAAACTTCTCTTCCCTGTTCCAGTGCATAATCTGCCGTGATTAGGGAGCCGCTTTTTTCCCCGGCTTCAACTACTGTCACACCAAGTGAGATACCGCTTATGATCCGGTTCCGTGCCGGGAAATTATAACGTGCAGGCTCTGTTCCAGGCAGAAACTCAGATATGACTGCCCCATGCTTTATGATTTCGTCCATCAGACCACGGTTTTCAGGCGGGTAAACCGTATCGATACCACAACCCAGTACGGCAACCGTCCTGCATCCTGATTCCAGGGCTCCCCTGTGTGCATGGGAGTCTACTCCTCTTGCCATACCGCTGACGATGGTGACTCCGTGTTTTGCCATTTCCCGCGATAATCGCTTCGCCATGTCGAGACCATACCATGTCGCTCTTCTGGACCCTACAACAGCTATGTACACCGAATCATTTTCCAGCCTGCCTCTGCAGTAGAGGGCAAGCGGAGGATCATCGATATGTTTGAGCAATTCAGGATAGCTGCTGTCATAAATGGTTATCACATCGGCGTCACATCTTTTAAGTGATTCAAAAGCTCTTTCCGCATGACCTCTGGCTGTCTTGTCAGTCAAATGTCCAACAGTCCTGCGCGTGCACAGCCCTGACGCCCTGAGTTCAGCCTCATCGGCTTCCCAGACCAGTACAGGATCCCCGAAATATTTCAACAGCTGGTATTTCACCCTTGGAGTTACTTTGACCAGCGAGTTGAGCCAAATCCAGTATTTAACATTGCTTTTCATTCCGCTCCACCACTTTTGAATTTGTCTGATTACCTGAAAATATTAAAAGAACACGTCCGTATATCTGTTATCATTACAGCAAATCACATATTCCATGCCCTTCTGTCCAGGCTTCTGTACTGTATCGCCTCTGTCAGATGTACAGGTCTGATTTCTTCGCTCATATCCATATCTGCTATCGTCCTGGCTACCTTCAATATCCTGCTGTGAGCCCTTGCACTCATGCCCAGCCTGTCAAAGACATCCCTCAGAATACTTCTGCACTTTTTGTCAAGTCTGCAGAACTTCGAAAACATGGCAGGCTGCAACTGCGAATTTGAATATATGTGCATTCCTTTGTATCTGTCAAGTTGGATTTTTCTCGTCCTTTCCACTCTTTCCCTGATGACCGCTGAGGTCTCAACGGGCTGATCACTCTCAAGCTGCTGATACTTCACAGGTGTAACTTCTACGCAGATATCTACTCTGTCAAGCAATGGGCCAGAGAGCTTGCTGAGATACTGCTGTATTTGCCTGGGCGTGCATGTGCACTTTCCCGGCTTGTCCAGAAAATGGCCGCATCTGCACGGATTTGCAGCACATATCAGCGTAGTCCTGGCTGGATATGTGAGGCTGGCATTTACACGGGAAATGGTGATGACCCCGTCTTCCAGCGGCTGTCTGAGAGACTCAAGTGCCTTCTTGCTGAATTCAGGAAACTCATCGAGGAATAGAACACCGTAATGTGCCAGACTGATCTCACCAGGTCTTGGGATGCTGCCACCGCCGACCAGACCTGTATCCGAGATGGTGTGATGAGGGCATCTGAAGGGTCTGGTGTTTACAAGAGATACTCCTCTGGGAAGTATTCCTGCTATACTGTGGATCTTGGTTACTTCAAGTGCTTCCTCAAAAGTCATTGACGGCAGAATGGTCGGCAGTCTTCTTGCCAGCATCGTTTTACCGCAGCCCGGAGAACCAAGCATCAGGCAGTTGTGACCGCCTGACGCCGCTACTTCCAGTGCTCTCTTTACATTTTCCTGTCCCTTGACATCGGCAAAATCGACATCATCTGAATAATCAGGCTGGTTTTCTTCTTCAACTGCTTCAAAGCATTTTGCCTCTGATTCTCCGTTTATGATGGCTGCTGTCTCTTTCAGATCCTTTACTGGTATTATGTGCAGACCTTTTACAACTGAGGCTTCTCTGGCATTTGCCTCAGGAAGGAACAAATAGCGTATGCCGTTCTGATTTGCGCAGATAGCCATAGGGAGAACACCCTTCACAGCCTTTATCTCGCCATCCAGTGAGAGTTCACCAATAAACATGGATTTTTCGACGGCAGATTTGCTTATATTGCCCGTGGACGCAAGAATACCCAGGGCAATGGCCAGATCAAAAGATGAGCCTTCCTTTCTGATATTGGCCGGAGCCATATTCATGGTGATTTTTCTTAACGGAAAATCAAATCCTGAGTTTTTTACAGCAGCACGGACGCGCTCCCGTGCTTCCCGTATGGCAGTATCTCCCAGCCCTACTATGTCGAATCCGGGAAGCCCGTTGCTGATGTCCGTTTCGATTTCAACTATGTGGCCATCGATCCCCAAAACACCGCAGCTTATGATCTTTGAGTACATACAACTACCTTCCACTAGTATTTGTTGCTATGTTATGCATTTTATTCCATCACAATATTACTATATCTGCTTGATTTTGTACATACCTATTTTTAGATATGACATATTTCATATGTTTTTATCTGTTTTTTAACAGATCTATGTCAGGATTCCACGCAACATTTACTTCTTTCAGAAGGTGACTGATCCTACCGGGGCATCTGACCTTTATAGAAAAAGAATTTCCCCGCCGCAGCATTTAACCCTCCCGGGTAGCTGAGCTCTTTGATATGCATTAAAAAAAGCAGGCAAACATAGGAAATGCAGCCTGCTTAACGGCTGCACTTCCCTTTACTGAACGTCTTGACGGTATCCGGCTTGAAAAACAACCTGTTCAACCGATATGTTCTATTTCCCGGCTGGCCCGGCTTATCGATGGTATTGCCCGGTTTCTGTTATTTCTTACCGGACTCAGCGTTTTTCTTCAACTGCTCATTTTCCTTCAGCAGTTTATGTAATTCTTCCATAAATGTATTTATGTCTTTGAACTGTCTGTAGACTGAGGCGAATCTGACATAAGCAACTTCATCGATATCCTTCAGCCTTGCCATGACCATTTCGCCGATCTCATTCGTAGTTATTTCCCGTTTCAGCGAGTTCAGAATCTGCAGTTCTATCTCGTCGGCCAGCTTTTCAAGGGTATCCACCGAGACCGGCCTCTTCTCACATGCCCTCAGCAGACCGTTGATAAGCTTTTCCCGATCAAAGGGCTGTCGTGTCTTGTCCTTCTTGATGACCATCAGCGGAATGCTTTCCACCTTCTCATATGTGGTGAACCGCCTCATGCACCTGTTACATTCCCTCCGCCTTCTGATAGCTGAATTCTCCTCAGTAGGCCTCGAATCAATAACCTTGTCCTCGACAAATCCGCAATAAGGACATTTCATAGCTTACCTCCTGTACGGCACCTGCCGCATGATTTCTCATTTGTATCTTTCCAATACTTTATCGGCATTCTAAAAAAATCCTTTAGCGGAGGAGGGACAGTTCTTCATTTTTTGTTTTGGGGACAGTTCTGCAAAAGTTGGCCAACCGCTGCGCTGAAATTCTGGGGACAGTTCTCTAAAAGTTATCTAACCGCCGAAATCCCGGGGACAGTTCTCCGAAAGTTGACGACCGCCGAAATCTCGGGGACAGTTCTCCAAAAGTTGACGACCGCCGAAATCTCAGGGACAGTTCTCCAAAAGTTGTCTAACAGCTGGAATACCGGCGACAGTTCTCCAGAACCAGGTCGGGATTTTCCCTGTTGTCAGCCACATACATCCATTTCTGATACAGTCCTTGATTTTGGAAACAACCCTTGCTGTCATAAATAATCCTATCTTCTAATTATGAGCGACTGCTGACATTCGAGCTCCTGGCAAGCTTCAGATCAATCAAAATATCTCCTGATGTATCTTTCGTCCAGATCTACCAGTATTATATCCTCCCCGATCTTCACAATTTTGTCCCACGGGATAATGAATTCACTGTCCTTCCCGAAAAAGCCCAGGAGCTTTCCGACACCCGGCAGTATAATCGCTTCTATCCTTCCCTGCTCCAGGTCGATTTCCACATCGGATACGAATCCCAATCTTCTCCCGTCAGAGACATTTATCACTTCTTTCTGCTTGAAATCCGATGAACGATTCATACGACCCCCTCCAGCCTTCTTTGTTTATCATTCCGGCTTCTCCGGACAGCTTTCAGATCATCATTGTATATAAATAATATATGTCTGCAGCCCTGTATTTATCATAGGGGGACAGTTCTCTCTTTTTTCAAATATACTTTCTCATATGCATCAGGGCTGTTTTCTCCAGTCTTGATACCTGGGCCTGTGAAATTCCGATTTCTTCTGCTACCTCCATCTGGGTTCTTCCCTCAAAGAAGCGAAGATTCAGTATCAGCTTTTCCCGGTCATTGAGTTTTCGCATTGCTTCTTTCAGCGAAATGCCTTCCAGCCAATTCTCATCTATATTTTTTTCATCCTTTACCTGATCCATGACATATATGGCATCGCCGCCATCGTGATATACCGACTCGAATAGCGAAATCGGATCCTGGATCGCGTCAAGAGCAAAAACAACCTCTTCCTTGGGAAGCTGCAATTCTTCAGCGATTTCTGTGATAGTGGGCTCTTTTGAGTTTTTGTTCGTGAGTCTTTCCTTAGCCTGGAGAGCTTTATATGCGATATCCCTTAAAGACCTGCTGACTCTGATAGAGTTGTTATCCCTTAAATATCTTCGGATTTCTCCAATTATCATTGGTACTGCATAGGTAGAGAATTTCACATTTTGCGAAACATCAAAATTATCTATTGCTTTTATGAGACCTATGCAGCCCACCTGAAACAAATCATCGACATATTCCCCCCTGTTGTTGAATCTCTGTATTACACTCAATACGAGTCTAAGATTTCCATTTATGAATTCCTCACGGGCAGATGCATCACCCTTGTGCATCCTTTCAAACAGTACCTTCTTTTGCTCATTGGATAAAACCGGCAGTTTTGAAGTGTTAACTCCGCAGATTTCAACTTTGTTGACCATCATGTGAAAACCTCCCGGCACTTTTGTATAGTAACATTATTGCCCTGGAGGTCTATTTTATACTGAAATCCGTTCACAAAATATTTGCTAAAGGCCTTGACAACAGCGGGTTTGGCGGCTATACCATTCTGTTGATCTCTTTTTTCAAACGGCTGATTATCCTCTTCTCCAGACGTGAAATATAGGACTGAGAAATCCCGAGCATGTCAGCTACTTCTTTTTGCGTTTTCTCAACGCCATTGGTCAGTCCGAATCTCAGTTCCATGATTTTTTTCTCCCGGCTTGACAGCTTCTTCATAGCAGTATTCAGTAGTTCCCTGTCTATTTCGTCCTCAAGGCTCCTGTAAATGATGTCACTTTCGGTGCCCAGGATATCTGAAAGCAGGAGCTCGTTCCCGTCCCAGTCCACATTGAGAGGCTCATCGATAGAAATTTCTGTCTTGATTCTGTTGTTTCTCCTCAGGTACATCAAAATTTCGTTTTCAATGCACCTTGAAGCATATGTGGCCAACTTGATATTTTTGGACGGGTTGAAAGTGTTGATTGCTTTTATCAGACCAATTGTTCCTATTGAAACCAAATCTTCGATTCCAACACCTGTGTTCTCGAACTTCCTGGCTATGTAAACCACAAGCCTGAGATTGCGCTCTATCAATATGCTCTTCACACCGTAATCCTGCTCACCGAGCCTGGCAAGCAGATACGTTTCTTCGTCGGCCGAAAGGGGCGGCGGTAATGCCTCACTTCCTCCTATATAATATACCGGACGCCCGAGTATAATTCTCATCCTCATGAGCAATTCCAGGCAATGCACTTTTAAGATCATCTTGACTTTTTTCAATGCTTCCATACGTAATCTCCTTTCGTTGCTATATCTATATAAGCTCGGGATTCATCAGAGCTCTGTACTGGTCATTTGCCGACAGTGTCCTGTTGTATATGCCGATGATTACATCGCGGATATCCTTCTTTCCATCGGCAGCGCCTATCTCTATATAATCCGGCCTGAATCCGAGCAGCATACCGTTTTCTTTGCCCAGAGACGTAAACGGGATAAGCCTGAACCGGCTGAACCAGTTTGAGGATGATATCGTCGCTGTAACCGAGTTCAGGTCATTCTCATAGTTTTGCTCAAATATGCCTCTGATATCATCCGGGAGCAAATCCTTTATCGCCGAGAACTCAGCCACAACAACAGGCAGGTTGGTCAGGGGATCATGCAATGAATTGCCCGTATCCACAAGCGCAGACAACTCGATGGATTTACCCCCGACCGTGATGTTTATGTCAACCAGAAGCTTTTCTTTGATAAATCTGCTCTGAACAGCATCCCATACGACACGGAAAATAATCATTGCGAAAGCAACCGCCACCAGAAGCTCGGTCCATTTGGCATCAAGGAAAGTCAATTGTGAGATGAGCACGCCGTTTTTAAGAATACCCCAGTCTTTGTTGAAAAACATTAGCGCGAAACCTGCTCCTGCAAAGATAAATGTCGCAGCATAAAACAATGCAAGTGTTTTCAGAAAAACTGTTATTCTGTTGAAGTTGAATGTAATAGCTATCATCCCTATTGATAGAAGGAATTTTGAGAGCAAAGTCGCATATATTTTTGTTTCCGGTAGCAGGATCATAAGTACCAGATATGCTGTCCCTGCAACGGAACCGAGAAAAAGCCTGAGATTGCTCGTTCTGTTCTTTGAAAACCTGGATGTAACTAAAAGTATCAGATAATTGATGACTATATTTTCAAGGATGACGATATCCAGATATATTTCCACTGTTTTACCTCACATGCCGTAATGCCAGACATCCCCTATTTTACATATATTCATATGCCTGTTCTTTTATGTATAACAACATACATAAATTATATTTGAACAACAGTAATTATTTTGTCATATACACCTGTAGAAATTAGGATTTTTCATCAACCTTGCATGGGGGACAGTTCTTGCATGAGGGACAGTCCTTCGAAATTTGCATCCACAGAACAACTCACGCTTACAGAAAACAAAAAGACACTCTTTATGGAAACCAGGACGAAATAATCTGTTTTCAGGGGACAGTTCTTCAAAAGTTCGCTGATCTGTCATCGTGTAGGTATTTTCAATATAAGGTATTCATGTAAGCATGCACGAATCACTTGCATATAACCTGAGTGCTTGTTTCGCTTTGAAGGAAAATGACATGGGCATAGATTGGTTGATCCGCATCAAGTTTTGAAGAACTGTCCCTCCTCACATCACGAAGGGCTGTCCCTTTGTCTGATTCTTGATACGTTCGGTATATGATGTATTTCCAAATTCGCGGGCTTTTTCATGATTTTTGAGAACTGTCCCTGTTCAAAGAATTCTTGAAAACTGTCCCTTTTCATATTTTGAAGAACTGTCCCCCTTGATGCATGCAAAAAACCCTGAGTTTGAAACTCAGGGTTTGGTTCTATGTGTCTGGATTATCTGAATCTGTTTTTTCTCAGGAAAGTCGGGATCTCAAGTTCATCTTCGGATATGTCACTACTTACATGATGTCTGGCAGAGGGTTGTTCCTGTTGTTTTGCCGGAGATTTTTCAGCAATCCTTTCCATTTTTCTCATCACTGAGCCCTTTTCAAAGCCGGTGGCTATAACAGTTATTTGAATTTCGTCCTTAAGGTTCTCGTCGATAACTGCGCCAACGATAATGTTTGCATCCGGATCAGCAGATTTCTGTACCAGCTCTGCTGCCAGATTGACCTCGAAAAGTCCCAAATCTGCCCCGCCGGTGATATTGAGTATAACACCGCGCGCCCCGTCTATCGATGTCTCAAGCAACGGACTCTGTATTGCCTGCTTTGCAGCCTCTTCAGCCCTGCCGTCACCTGATGATTTGCCGATACCCATGTGGGCAAGTCCTGTGTTGTACATTATTGTCTTAACATCTGCAAAATCGAGGTTAATCAAACCAGGAACCGCTATGAGGTCGGATATTCCCTGAACGCCCTGACGCAGAACATCATCTGCCATCCTGAAGGCTTCGATTATCGAAGTTTTCTTTTCTGCGACCTGAAGCAATCTGTCGTTTGGTATCGTTACAAGGGTATCTACAACACCCTTGAGATTTTCAATGCCTTGTTCTGCATATTGCATCCTTTTTCGGCCTTCAAACATAAATGGCTTGGTCACGACGCCTACAGTCAATATCCCCATTTCTTTCGCAATCTGTGCCACGATAGGTGTTGCGCCGGTACCGGTTCCGCCCCCCATCCCCGCTGTCACAAAGACCATGTCGGCCCCCTTGATGGCCTGGGCTATCTCATCCTTGCTTTCATTGGCAGCCTTTTCACCTATTTCAGGATTAGCTCCTGCACCAAGTCCTTTTGTCAGCTTGTCTCCTATCTGTATCTTGGTATTTGCCTTTGAAAGAAATAGAGCCTGCTTGTCTGTATTTATAGCTATGAACTCAACACCTCTGAGACCGGCAGTTATCATCCTGTTTACGGCATTGTTGCCTCCGCCTCCGACACCGATGACCTTTATCTGGGCAAACTGTTCCATATCAATATCAAACTCCAGCAAAATCGAATCCCCCTTTTGTCATTGGTTTGGCATAACTAAATAATATCTTATTCCATCCATTAAAGCAAGATAGCTTTTTACAAAAAGTTCAATCAGAGTAATTCTGATGAACTAAAATATTTTTTTGAAAAAATTTATAATTCTTTCAAATAATGATTCTTCGTTTTTTTGTTTTTCCTGCTTTTTGAGTTTGATTTCGCTTGCCCTGCTGCCGCCTTTTTTGACACTGGCGATATATCTGATCATCCCTGCCGCTGCGACAAACTCCGGTTTCAGAACTCCCTGTATCTGACCTGCCTGAGTCACCCTGACCGGAAGCTCGAACACTTCCTGCGCCAGCTGTTTGCAGCCATCGACATACGATATGCCGGCTCCTGTCATAACTACATTGCCTTCTTTTGGAATGCTTATTCCTGCTCTGTCAAGCAGCCCTTTGCATAATGAAAATATTTCATAAACTCGAGCTTCGATGATTTCTACGACCTCTGATACCTTAACATTTTTTTTCTTATTCTCATTTATATCAAGTACTGATATCTCCTGATCGTTCTTGATCAGCGAAGTCAGCGCAAGCTCAAACTGACGTTTTATTTTTTCTGCTTCCGTATTCGATATTCTGAGACCTATGGCTATATCATTGGTGACATGATCCCCGCCAACCGGTATGGAATCATAAAAAACGAGCCGCCTGCCCTGGAATACCGATACATCTGTAACGCTTCCCCCGACATCCAGCAGTACCGCTCCTATGTCGCGTTCATCCACGCTCAGACAGATCTCCGCCCCGGCAAATGCTTCGGCTACTATCCCGTCCAGCTTTATATCTGCCCTTTCCATGCTCCTGATTATATTCTGGACTGAGGTGATTTTCCCGACAAGCATATCAGCATCGACCTCAAGCCTGGTGCCGACCATGCCAACAGGATCGGTGATCTCATCGTAACCGTCAATGATAAATTGCCTGGGTATGACATCTATCAGCTGTCTGTCCTCCGGAATCTCAATATCCCTGACATCCCGAAGAATATTCTCCAGGTCTTCTCTGGATATTTCTCTGCCATTTAAGCTCATCCAGCTTTTATTATTAACAACATTGACATGCATACCATGAATGTTGACATAAGCCGAATCAATCCGCATATTGGCATCAGCTTCAGCTTCTTCAACAGCTTTCCTGATGCTTGCGGCAGTGCTGTCGATATCTACTATGACACCCTTTTTGAGTCCGCTGCAAGGAGCTATACCTCTTCCGGCTATCTCTATCTGTGAATATTTGTTAACTTTTCCGATAAGTGCACAAACATTCGACGTCCCAATATCTATACTTACAATCCAATCACTCACGGAAATGACCCCCTACAAACTATATATTATCTTTTTTATCTGACTTATTCAACATATATCTGCGAATAACTGCAAAATTTATGAAAATTCTGTTACCAAACGCGAAAATTGCCGCAAGATAAAGCTGCAGTCCCATCTGGTCTCCTATATATGCCAATATCGCAGCGAGGATTGCATTGCCAAAAAAACCTGATATGAAAATCTTCATATCGAATTTCCCCTGCATCGATGAAGCGGCTCCTCCAAATACAGAGTCCAGTGCAGCGAGTATGGCCACTGCTAAATATATGGAATACTGCTGAGGTATGTTCACCGGTATTAAAAAAACTCCGATCAGTATTCCAATAATCATTCCCAGTATTGGCAACATAAGACTTACCCTCCGCTCTCAGGAGTAAAAACCGGATCCTTTCCCACCGAGAAATCCAGAGTACCCCTCTCTGTTTTTTTGATATTCTTCGTGAATATGCTTGCTGCTGCGTTGATTTTGTAATGAAGCTCCTCTGCTTTACCAAGATTGACAATTATACGGGCCTGCAGCGAAAATCGAATGTTCGAAAGGTCGCTTGTATCGACGTAATCAACTTCTGGCAGCATTTTTTCATTATTCACGGCATCCACTTCTCTTATTGTATCAAATACTTTGAATGCTGATAAGAGCATTTCTTCAGGAATATCCAACTTTTTGCCCGGGTTCGCCGAACTCGGTTCCACAGTCCTTATTACAGGAAGGCTGTTTTGCTCAGTTTCAGATCCTAAAACAGGATCAACCTCCAGGAGATATCCCTCTTTGTCTACCAACAGGGGGATACCTTTCATATCGATTACTGCAGCAGGTTCGCGTTCCTCAATCTTTATCTTTATCGTTCCGGGAATAACATAACTGACTTTAGCTCTTTTGACATACGGGCAGTTTTCGGCTATAGCCTGCTCTGCGTCGCCAAGGCGGAAAAGGCCGGGCCTGGATTTGTTTGAAAACAGCATCCTGAATCCATTACGGCCTGTCCTTATGCCTGATGCGGCTGCCAACTCTGCTGTACTGTAACGGGTCGTACCATCCGCATCAATATGTTTGATATTGAAATAAGGAGAGAGTGCAGCATATACTATGGTAATTGCAAATAGTGCAGTAACAAGCAATGATCTGATTGCCCTCAATATTCTCTGCTTCCTTCTTTTTCTCCTGTTTTTTATATGTACAGGTTCCTGCACGACTTTTATCCTGCGTTGCTTCATACACGCCCCCTGACATCCGGTGTTCACTGGAGGATAGTGTCAAGCGATTCAAATATCTCAATCGATCCTTTTGATTGCTGCTCCAATAAGTCTTAGTTTTTCCTCGATACGCTCATACCCTCTGTCGATATGCCTGATATCAGAAACTATAGTTTCCCCTTCAGCCGCAAGTCCCGCCAGGACCAGCGCTGCCCCGCCTCTGAGGTCCCGTGCGCAAACATTTGCTCCTACCAGCTTTTTTACCCCTTTGATAACTGCTATCCTACCCTCGAGTTTGATATTGGCACCCATCCTTAGCAGTTCATCCACATGCTTGTATCTGTTTTCAAATACGGTTTCCACCACTATACTGGTTCCCCTCGCCGTTGTCAGCATAGCTACGAGTTGCGCCTGCATATCCGTAGGAAAACCCGGGTAAGGCAGTGTCCTTACAATATCTATCGCCCGCAGCCTGACAGGGCCGACTACATGCACCGTGCTGCCCTTGATACCGATCCTGCATCCACTTTCCCTTAAGATCGAGATCACCGAACTTAGATTCTCCGGAATGACATTTTTCAATAATATATTCCCGCCTGTTATCCCCGCTGCTGCCATATATGTACCTGCTACTATCCGGTCGGTGATTATCGTATGCTCTGCATTCCCCAGTTTTTGTCCACTGCCTGATATCCTGATAATACTGGTCCCTGCCCCGGTCACACGTACTCCGGTCGATTGCAGATAGTTCTGCAGATCCAGTATCTCTGGTTCTTTTGCAGCATTTCTGATAATCGTCTCCCCATCTGCAAAAACCGAGGCCAGCATAATGTTCTCTGTGGCACCGACGCTGGGGTAATCAAGTTGTATATCGCATCCCTTCAGTTTTTCCGCTTCACAGTGTATGAATCCCCTATGAGCGTCATTGATCCTGGCACCCATGCTTTTGAGCGCTTTCAGGTGCAGATCTATCGGTCTCGGGCCTATTTCGCATCCACCCGGGTGCGTTACTTTTCAGGCATATTCCTTTTTCTTTGTTATTAATTTTATCATTCACATATATAGGTATCAACTTAAATGTGTTTCAACTGGCATGATAAACATCTTCAATCCATAAAAGACATGTCCGGCTGATCCCGGACTCACTGACATAAGTAAAGGAGCATTCTGACATCTGTCAGACGCTCATTCTTTGCACTAAAGGGCATATTCCAAATATATCAGAAGCTAAATCAACAAAAGTTATTATGCCGCCGCAAATCAAATTCGCTGCGGAGCATGCCGGGAAATATTCCTGGCTCTTAACCTGCAATTGACCGGGAAATAATCACGCCGCCATACTTTTCGGCAACTTTCCTTATTTCATCGTCTGATCTGTCATTTAAAACAACACCGGCAGTTCCCCTGTATATTTTCAATGCACTTTCAAGAGCTGCTGCATTATCAGTCTGGATTATAAACGGATCCTTGACATACCATTGGAGCCGGTCAATTACATTTGCAAGTAAACCGGTATCACCACCCACACTGTCAACATTCACCAGTATAGCATCATATCCTTCTGCAGCCAGATCAAGAGCAGCTTCTTCTGTCCAGGAAATATCGTTTTTCTCCAACGCTTCACTCACAGCCGGGTCAATTGCGGCATCAAGCCTGTATATATTGGCATCATCAAGATACGCCACATCAATATGTTTCACGTCCGATGTAATGTATCCTGCCTTTCTTTCCTGGCCAGGTACCGGTTCCAAGTGCGAAATCCTTTCCTTCAGTGCCCTTATGAAATCAGGAGTAGTCCCGCAGCAACCGCCGATAAGCCTTGCCCCATAATTTACGAACGCAGAGGACAGTTCCGCGAAATGATCCGGCGATTCATTATACGTAACGACATTATCAGATACTGAGGGCAGACCTGCATTGGGCTTTACGCTGAGAAAACCGCCGCCTGCTTTGTACATGCTCTCCACAATGCCGGTCATGTGTTCCGGGCCAAATGAACAATTGACTCCAATCATATCGACTCCCAGTGATTTGAGAACAGTAACAGCAATGAATGCATCAGTGCCCATAAGTGTACGTCCGTTGTTTTCAAATGCAAGTGAACATATCACCGGAAGATCAGAGGCATCCCTGGCTGCCAGGAATGCAGTCCGAAGCTCCGTCAGGTCTGTGAATGTCTCGAAATTAATGATGTCGGCACCGCCGTCGGCCAGTGCTTTCACCTGTTCATAATACACTTCATAAGCATTTTCGAATGTGAGATCTCCCAGGGGTTCGAAAAGTAATCCGGCAGGACCGATGGAAGCACTCACGAAAGCTCGACTGCCGGCAACTTCCTTTGCCAGCCTGGCTCCCCAATAATTGATCTCATATGTTTTATCGCCGAGGCCGAATCTCTCCAGGTGGATCCTGTTGCCCGGAAATGTGTTGGTCTGGAGCACGTCTGAGCCAGCCTCGAGATACGCTCTGTGGACTTCACGGACTGCATCCTGATTTGTCAGGTTCCAAAGCTCACCGCACTCTCCACCCTTCAGGCCCATTTTTTGCAGCAGGTATCCTTTCGATCCGTCATGTACCAAAATCCTTTTTTCAATCTCCTTTAAAAAACTCATTCCACAGCCTCCGATAAGCTCTCTTTCAGTATTGTTATCCATCTGATTATGTAAGACATTATACTATTATCTACAATCATCTTCAACTATATTAAATTATTTTCTATGATTGTTTTATGACTCTTTTCTCTTCTCTATACTATAGTCATCACATACCGGAGAACTGTTCGATAAGCTTTATTACAACGGGTCCCAGAAGCACGACAAATAACGTCGGGAATATGAACACAACCATCGGTATCAGCATCCTGACAGGCACTTTCATGGCGCGCTCCTGGGCGCGTTGCTTCCTTTTAAGCCTGATTTGCTCCGACTGGATCCTTAGCACCTGTGCGATGCCCACACCAAATTGATCCGCCTGGATTATAGCCCCTACAAAAGTGGTGAAATCCTGTATATCCAGTCTGTTGACCATATCCCTCAATGCATCTTTCTTCTTTCTGCCAACCTTTATTTCCTGCAATACCCTGTCAAACTCCTCAGCGAGAGGACCAGGCTTCTTCTCCACCACCTTCATCAATGCGCCGTCAAATCCAAGTCCTGCCTCAACGATTACCGTAATAAGATCGATCACATCCGGCAATGAGTTCAAAATCGTTTTCTGCCTTGCTGTGAGCATCTTGCCAAGTATGAATCCCGGAAGGACAAATCCGAGGGCAGCCTCTGCTATCAGGAGCATAAGTATGGTGCCAGCGGGTATACCTGAATTCCTTAATGCAATATATGTGATCACCGGAATACCGATGACCAAAACTGCCTGCAAATTGATCCAGTCCTTAACCACAAGATCCCACGGGTTGCCGGCTTTGGTAATCTTGCTTTCAAGAGACGAAATCATTTCTTTTGGAGTTATGCGCATAACAGCCTTGCTCAAATAGTCCAGAAATGGCCTGATGACCCTCGATATCAGCGGCTGGTCCAACTCATCATTTTCATTTTTTGCTCTGGAATCCTTAATACTCTGAAGCCTTGAAGATATTATCAGATCGTCCCTGCCGGCAATCGACAAAACTGAAAATATCAGAGTAAAGCAACTGGCGAAAGACATCAGAAAAATCACAGCCAGCACATATCTCGCCTCCCTATCGGCATAGCCTCCAACGGCACTGCTATATTTCCACCCTGACTATTCTGCGTATCATTACAATACCTGTCAACTCCATAAACCCGGCAAACACCAGCATTATAATTCCCAGTGGTCTCGTAAACAGCAGACTCATATGGCCCGGGTTTATCATATATATGATCAGACATAAAACAACCGGAAGCAGCGAGATAACAATGCCGGATATCCTGCCCTGGGCTGTTATGGCTTTGAGCTCGCCCTTGATCCTGACTCTGTCCCTTATCGTTTCCGTTATTTTATCCAGCACCTCGGCCAAATTTCCTCCCACCTGCCGTTGTATCATCACTGCAGTTATTGCCAGTTCCAGATCTTCACTCTTGACCCTGGCGGACAGATTTTCCAGGGCTTTTTCGGTGTTCAGGCCAAGACTCACTTCTTTTTTGAATATGGCGAACTCCTCTGCAATAGGCCCTTTCATCTCCTCTGCCACGATATCTACTGCCTGGATGAAGCTGTAACCGGCCTTCAGAGAATTTGACATCATCGTGATAGCATCACCCAGTTGTTCATTGAGCAGTTTCATTCTCTTCCTGATCCTGTTCCTGAGGAGGAAAGAAGGCAGAACCCAACCGGCAATCCCGATGATTATTGCCACAGGCCATGATTTGAAACCTCTTGCCAAAACAGTCAGGAAAAAGAAAAGTGAAAAGAGTATGATCTCAAATATCAGAAACTCTTCGGCCTTTAGTAACAGATGCGCTCTTGCCAGATCTGCCTGGATACGTTTCTTGTAACCGTCCAGAAACCTGATCTTTCCGATACCTTTTGAAAGGGTCACCCTCAAAAAAGAAGAACTGTCCCTCCTTTTTGGTTTTCTCTTTTCTTCGCGGATGTCTTCAAGAGCTGTGTAGCGTCGGAGCCTTGACATATAATCGTTTCCGGAGGCGAATATCCTCATGAGCTGGTAATAAAGGATCGCTGCGGATACAAAGCTTAACAGTATTATCAGACCTTTCAAGCAAACCACTCCTTTGACAGTGTGTCAGTTGTACCAGTTGTGTATCATCTGCAAAGTGTCATCCCGGCATAAAGATATCCGGTGAAAGAGTTGTCCCTGCATCCATCAACTTTTCTGCAAATTTTGGTTTTATGCCTGTGGGGACAACTGCTCCCGTTATGCGTCCTTTTTCGTCCCTTCCCTGCTGCTTGAAAATGAATATATCCTGCATGGTAATGACATCTCCTTCCATGCCGGTAATCTCAGTGATGTGGGTTATTCTCCTGGAGCCATCTTTCAGCCTGGCCTGATGGACAATCAGGTCAATGGCAGATGCTATCTGTTCTCTTATTGCTCTGACCGGTAATTCCATACCTGCCATCAAAACCATCGTCTCAAGCCTCGACAGCATATCACGTGGTGAATTGGCATGTCCTGTAGTAAGGGAGCCGTCGTGGCCTGTATTCATTGCCTGCAGCATGTCCAGCGCTTCTCCGCTCCGGACCTCTCCCACGACTATCCGGTCAGGTCTCATTCTAAGTGAATTCCTTACCAGATCCCTGATTGTTATTGCCCCTTTGCCCTCGATATTTGGAGGTCGGGTCTCAAGCCTGACGACATGTTCCTGTGCAAGCTGCAGTTCCGCGGCATCTTCTATTGTGACTATCCTTTCATCATCAGGTATGAAGGACGAAATCACATTCAGTGTTGTTGTCTTACCGCTTCCGGTACCGCCTGATACAACGATATTGAGTCTCGCTTCGACACATGCCTTCAGGAACATCGCCACCTCCGGCGTCATCGTACCGAAGTTGATCAGATCCCTGACAGTAAACGGCCTTTCTGAGAATTTCCTTATCGTGATCGACGGCCCGTTCAAAGAAAGAGGCGGTATTATCGCATTGACACGTGATCCGTCAGGAAGCCTGGCATCGACCATGGGCGAACTTTCGTCGATCCTTCTTCCCAACGGTGCCACGATCTTCTCTATGACTCTCATGACATGCTGATTATCCTTGAATGTTACTTCAGTGCGGATAAGTCTGCCTTTCTTTTCCACATATACATTTTGCGGCCCGTTGACCATTATCTCTGATATCGACGGATCCTGTATCAGCCGATTGATTGGACCAAATCCTATTGTTTCATCTATTATCTCAGTTATCAGCTTCTGTTTATCCAGTTTTGATATAAATGTGCCTTCTTCTTCAAGGTAGTTTTCAACTATCCCTGAGATCACCTGTCCCAGGTCCTCGTCCTGGCCTTCTGACTCCATATCCTTGACAGCCCCGGAGTTGATTTCTTCGATGATCCTCATGTGTATGCGGCCCTTAAGTTCTTCAAATGGATCATCCTTCGGAGCCTGGACATTTCTTGCTTTATGAAATTTCCCGTTGTCAGAAGCCTCATTGGTCCTTTCCTTCTGTATTCTTTCCAACAGAGACAATTGCTTCCCCTCCCGTGAGATCCGTGGTGTTCAGTTTGCTTTTAAGGAAATCCATCGAATCAGCTATCTCTTCCCGCATATGCATAATACACGTCTGTTTTCACAGATCCGAATACCCGACATAAATGAAGTGCTAACTGTCGCTTTCAGCCAAACAGTTTCCGCAATGGCGACTTTTTGCTGCTCCCGCCATCCATTTCTTTCATCAGCTCGTATCCCATGTCGATGATGGCCTTGGCAACCTTTGTTTCAGTTCGCGTCATAACGAACGGGAACCCTTTGTTTGCTGAAGTTACGACTGTCTGGCTGTCCTCAGGCACATATGACCATATCTGCTTGTGCAGAGTACTCTCAAAATCTTTGTATTTAATCCCGAATTGCTCCGATGCCTTGTTCAGTACCAGGTGTATCTTCTCAGGGGAGTAATTGAGAGTGTCCATCACATCAAGACCCGCTTTGACGTTTTTTATCGTCGGCAAATCCAGTGTGGATACGAGAAGTATTTTGTCAGACAGGTCCATGGATGTCAGGACCGGCTCATGGAAATTCGCAGATGTATCGATGATAATGTAATTATAGGTCTCTCTTAATTCATTGATGATCCGCTCCACATGATTTGCCGTTATATACTCGGCATATTCAGGCTTTACAGGTGCAGGCAGCACTTTGAGACCTGAAAAATGAGTTACCATGTATTCATCGATAAGACTGGCATCCATCTGTGCAAATTCCTTTACCAGGTCGCTTATGGTGTTCTTGACTGAAACGTTCAGCATTATGGCCACATCGCCGAACTGCAGGTCCAGGTCCACCAGGGCTACCCGCCTTTTAGAGGAGCGCGCCAATGACACTGCCAGGTTGCAGGCAATAGTTGTTTTACCGACTCCGCCCTTTGTACTGAATACAGTGATAACCCGGGATTTCATTTCACCCTTTGCTGACAGGGGTGTTATTTTTTCACGCCTTTTCTTTTCATTTTCATAAGCTTTTGTGATTGTTTCGCAAAGTTCGTCTCCGCCAAATGGCTTGCATAAATAATCACGGGCACCTGCTGCCATAGCCATCCTGACATATTCAGTCTCACCCTGTACAGACATAATTATCACTATGGTATCAGGAACACTCAGAGAAATTTCCTCTGTGGCCTTTATTCCGTCTATACCCGGCATGTTTATGTCCATAAGAACCACATCAGGACTCAATTCACCTGCCAGCATAATCGCTTCCTCTCCGCTGGCGGCCTCTGCTGTCACCTTTATGTCCCTGCTGAATGACAGCAGCTGTCTTATATTGTTCCTGGTCTCATAGGAATCATCCACTATCATTACTTTGATCTTCTCCATCTGAATTCTCCCCCCGACTGCCAATGAAATCATAAAACCTGGCTTGTTATCATTCTGCTGAAGCAAGGCTGTCAGCATCCTCTGTGACTACAACACCCTTCGATCCTGTGACATCTGACCTGATTATTCCCTGACCACCGCTCACAGATCCATCTCCTGCAGGTCTGAGTGCCAGTCTGACTATCCCGTACTCGGAAGCATAGACAAATTTTTCGACATCGTCTTTATTTATGGCCAGGGTAACAGTCATTGGCTGTTCTTTCAGTTTTTCCGTCGTAATCCTGGTATCCTGGCTCAGAGCAAGCACCCTGACATTTTGCAATATTGTCTTTGTGATTCTGGGATAGCTGATGGTCTTTGTTCCATACACCTCTTCTTCCCTCTCAAAGCTTGCGACTATGTCTACATAATCACCAGGTCTCAGCAGATTTGCCACATTGACTTCTTCCGTTATGTCCATACTTACGGCTCTTGTTCCTTCGGGTATAGCGTATGTGAAATTCATACTCTCTTCATCAGCCAGCCTTTCAGTCCTGATGAATTCGCCTTCGATAATGCTTTGCAATGCGCGTTTACCTATTGCTTGATCTTTATCTGTGACTATATTCTCACTGAACAGTTCTTTTGCCACTTCTACCTCCTTAATGTCAGAAGCGGCGATTTTAGTGTGTTCAGGTATGGTCCTTGCTGCAGCGTATATCTTTATATATTCCGTCTCCGGCGTCTGTTCCGGTTTGATGCCTGAAATATATATATAGATTAAAACAGCTGTTATCAATGACAGAGTCAGTGATATAACCAGCATTTTCCTGCTCTTCTTTTCCATAAGCACCTCCGGTATTACTCGCACCTCATGGTCGTACTCGATTCGATATTGAAAGTTTCCGGGAAAAATGCACCGACCACCGGCGTAACCATGCTGTATTCATATGTCACTGTCACTGTTACGGAATCCCCGGTATCCCTTCCTTCATATTCATCTGGTGAAATTGTGATATCAAGCCTGTCCATATCAAGTGATGAAGCAGCATTCCGTACTGCAGTCACAATCTGTGTATCACTGTCTCCTGTTGCTGCATGCCTTGCGCCTTCCCGTGATGCATTACTTATGACAAGGTAGCCGTTGAACAAAAGACCAAAATCTATGATCCCCGTCAGGAGCAGCAGTAATATCGGCAAAATCAGAGCCGTTTCAACAAGTGATTGTCCATTGCGCTTTTTTTCTTTTATCCTGCTTGCACCCACTGTGTATCACCTCATTAAACCCGGCATTTTTAATCACTGGTATGTAGAAATGTGCTGTTTAGTGTATCTTCTGCTTCATCAACTGTCAGCCTGGCAATCCATTCAATAATGGATTTTACAAAATTACCCTACCTGGATACAGATAGGGTAATTTTATCTTTAGAGTTTTTGACTAAGATCATGACGGCGGTGTGTTATCGGTGATTATTGATGCTATGTTGCCAAAAAGCGTCTCAAGAGGTTCTCTGAGGACTGTCAGAGCAGCAATCAGGATGACAGCGATGATTCCGATGATCAGGCCGTATTCTACCATACCCTGACCTTTTCTGTTCGAGATCCTGGCCTTCATGTTCGCCAGAAATGCCTTAACCTTCATTTCCCGTACCACCTTTCTTATAATAGATGAATACTTAACGGCTTTCCTTTGCCACTGCCTGATTTAATTATAAAACGGAACCAATTTCGATAAAATCCGCCATCAGACCTTTTTTTCATGATTATTTAGACCCAGGCATCCATCAACACCACAGTATCCGACAGTCTCAGCACCCCCGGGACTTTCTTCCCACCAGACCCGGGATTCCGGTCCGGCATACCACGGGGACAGTTCTGCACTTTTGGGTGGATGGGGACGGTTCTTCACTTTTGGGTGGATGGGGACAGTTCTTCACTTTTTGAAGCGGGACAGCTCTTAGCTTTTGGCAGGGGGACAGTTCTGCACTTTTCGAAGGGGATTTTCCCCGCTTTTCAGCACGGGACAGTTCTGCACTTTTAGTGGGGACAGTTCTGTACCTTTTTGCTATACACCAAACAAGTCTAAAGAAACATTCTTTAGTCCTGTTTACTCAGGATGGTTTCCATAGGACCTTGTTTGATTCTGGAGCTTATAAGGATAATATGTCTATAGACTTGACAACAAAAATATTAACACTCCATGATTGCATTGGTATTAAGATATATACACACTCCAAAACAAGCAACATATGAGCAAACCCGGGCCGGGCCGGTTTGCTTGATATGCTTGTTATTAGACTATACCAACTAAATGTTGTGCTTGAGAGCGTATATAGCAGCCTGTGTTCTATCTGAAACGTTCAGCTTTCTGAATATGTTCGAGACGTGGTTTTTAACTGTTTTTTCACTTATGTACAGCTTTGTAGCGATTTCTTTATTGATCATCCCTTCAGCTATTAGCTTCAGTACTTCTCTTTCTCTTGTCGTAAGTCTGTTCTCACCGTATTTTTCCTTGTCCTGTGAAGTAAGCCTGTTGAACTCCTTGACAAGCTCTTTTGTCATATTGGGTTGGATGTAGGACTGTCCCTGATGGACACTCCTGATCGCATCAAGTAATACTGAGGGTTCCGCATCTTTAAGCACATAACCCTCTGCGCCCATTTGCAGGGTCTTGATCAGGTATTCCCTGTCTTCATGTATTGTCAGCACGATTATTCTGCTGTTTATTTTCTCGGTTCTGATGTCATTTATTGCCTGCAATCCACCGGTACCCGGCATATTGATATCCATGAGAATAACATCCGGCTTGTATTCTCTGGCCATCAGAACTGCTTCGCTTCCATTGGAAGCCTGCGCCACCACAGTTATATCCTTTTCAAGTTCGAGTATCTGCTTGATTCCTTGTCTGAACAGCGGATGATCATCGGCAATAAGAACCTTAATTTTGCTCTCCATCATTAACCTCCTCTTCCTGTGTAAAAGGTATAATTATATTCAACCGGGTCCCCTTTCCCGGCTCAGAGCTTATTCTCATATCACCGCCAAGCAGCTCGACCCTTTCTCTCATACTGACCAGCCCGAATCCGCTGGTGATATCTTCATTCCTGTCATTCAGCTTAGCGGTATCAAATCCGATGCCATCATCATATACATACAGCTTCAGATTCTTTTCGAGGAATTCCAACTGCATGACCGCATTATTGGCTCTGGCGTGCTTTGCGACATTGCTCAGTGCTTCCTGCACGATCCTGAATACTGTAAGAGATATCACAGATTTCAATTCAGGCTCAGATCCTTTTGTTATGAATGATACCGATATACCTGACTCCTCCTGGAAAGTCAGAATATACCTCTGCAATGTCGGTATCAACCCCAGGTCATCAAGGGACATTGGCCTGAGATTGTATATGATCTTCCTTACATCCTGAAGGCTGTCCCTTACGATTTTTTTAAGATTCTGCAACTCGCTGCGAGCCTGGTCCAGATCCACATCAATCAGTCTTTCACAGATTTCCGCCTTCAGCACAACATTTGACAACATTTGCGCCGGACCGTCATGGATATCTCTTGCCACCCGTTGCCTTTCTTCTTCCTGAGCCTTTATGATTTTCAATCCAAGCAATTGCTTATGCTGAAGACCCTCAAGCTGAAGACTGATTTCCTGCAAGTCACCCGTCAGGTAACCGAGGGCTGCGCCTACTTGTGTGATCAGTTTGTCAGCTCTTTGCACCGTTTTCAGAGTGTCTTTGATCCTGATCTCCAGTTCATTCCGCCTCTTTATCAAGAAACGCTCCATCTCGCGCTTGACAGCAAGCTCTACTCTTAGATTATCGGCTTTTTCGTAAGCTTCTTTGAGTTCTTCCTGCGTATGGAGTGAAAAATTCTTATTTATCAGCATCAATCTCCGTTTGCTGTCCTTAAGGGCAACTTCCAGAACCTCAATCTCGCTTATCAACTGTTTGACCTGCTCCTTAAGCTCTTCAAGTTCATCTTCAAGCCTTTTGCACTCCCTGCGTGAGCTTTCAGCGATTTCATATATCTCAGACTTGCTTTCATTTATAACTCGTATCGTTCTCTTTATGATTTTGTCAAGTTGTGCAACATTTATTTTTCTGCTCATCTGATTCACCCTGGCATATACTCGCTACTAAATTTTCAATCTTAATTATTTATTCTACATAAAACAGCATAAATCCTCTGTAATTCTTATATTACGCTTGTTTTCCATCTTCAGATCTATACAGCTGTTTAGATACCATAATATGGGTGTCATGGCGCTCAAATTATGTGTTGACAACAAAGCTGCCAGCTATTATAATATGATAGTGTTACTCAGGCATGCGCCATTAGCTCAGTTGGTAGAGCACCTGACTCTTAATCAGGGTGTCCTGGGTTCGAGTCCCCGATGGCGCACCAGTCTAAACCTTGCAACAATGCCGTTGCAAGGTTTTTTGTTTTATAGTCTGTACTTTGAAGTCACTCCCTGGCTTTAGAGCAGGATCAAATAAGTCCGGCTATTGTGATGACACTTGCCTTCTTCTCGCTTTGATGACATAACAAAGGCGACTGATTAGCCACTCACTAACCAGTCGCCTGGATCTTGTATCCCTGCAGTGAACTTATGCCCACCACATTTCGCCGGTGTCTTCGAATGCCATGACTTCCTTCAGAAATCTTACAGCCTTCTGCAATCCTTCATTTACAGACATCAAACTGTCTTCATGCTCAATGGAAAGTACATAATCATAACCAACCATCCTGAGAGCGCTTATGATATCTTTCCACACCTGATAGTCATGTCCGTATCCTACTGTTCTGAATATCCAGGAACGATTAATCTCGTCGCCATAATGCTTAACATCTAAAACCCCGTTAATAGCAGTATTGTACTGATCGATCCTTGTGTCTTTTGCATGGAAGTGATATATACAATCCTTAAGCTCGCGTATTGCTGCAACCGGATCGATACCCTGCCAGAAGAGATGACTGGGATCAAAATTAGCACCTATGACATCACCTACAGCATTACGCAACTTCAACAGCGACTCAGGATTATACACCGCAAAGCCGGGGTGCATTTCAAAGCAGATTTTGCTCACCCCATGTTCCTGCGCAAACTTAGCTGTTTTCCGCCAATATGGTATCAGCACCTCATTCCACTGGTAATCCAGAATTTTCAGGAAATCGTCAGGCCATGGGCAGGTAACCCAGTTGGGGTATAGTGAATTCGGAGAATCACCAGGACAGCCTGAAAATCCGCAAACCCTTCCCACACCTAGTTTTTCAGCCAACAATACTGTTTTTTCGAAATCTTCATGGAACTTGTCGGCCAACTCCTTCTGTGGATGGACAGGATTACCATGGCAGCTTAAAGCACTAATCTCCATATCGTACTTTTTAATGAGCTCCTTCAGTTTAGAAATTGCAGAACTGTCCCCCAAAAGTTCGTCGGGATTCACATGAGCTTTGCCCGGATATCCGCCTGCTCCGAGTTCTACCGCCTGCACTCCTGATTCCTTCAGATAAGCAAGACTCTCCTCAAGGCTCTTTGCGGACAGTAAAACTGTAAAAACACCAAGTTTCATATCACAAACCTCCTTCTCCGATCCTGATTTTTGAAAAATATTGGACCAGCCATTTTACCTGCCTGGACAACTATACCTTCATTTGCTCTCCCATTGCCTTCAAATTATCGTAGCTGATTTTACATGCCTCAAGACACGGTCTTTCAAAACTTTCCTGTTCAACGATAAAATATTCTGCTCCAACGTCAAGGCCTTTCTGTATGATTCTCTTCATATCGATGATGCCATTGCCAATCTCCGTCGAATGCCTTTCTCCTTGTTTTTTCATATCTCTCAGATGGATTATCCTGCATCTTGAGCCATATTTGCTGATGAAATCAATTGGATCAAGGCCCGCATACTTGATCCAGAAAACGTCGAACTGAGGGAAAACTCCGGCCTTTTCTGTCAGATCGAAAAGAATATCTATTGCATATGTACCGTCAATTTTCTGAAACTCATGGCCGTGGTTATGATACCCCAGTCCCATTCCCTCCTGCTGGATTCTCGGAGCTATGCTGTTCAGCAGTTCTGCAGTGTCTTTAACATCATCGAGAGTATCTGTTTTGGACCATGACAGCACGATATTTTTTGCCCCAATTACTTTGTGGTATGCTATTAAATCATCAAGATTGTTAAGAAGCATATTTTTATCCACATGCGAAGAAACGGCTTTGAGTGACAGCCTGTCCAATGTATCCTTCAACTTCTCTGCAGGAGTGTTGAAAAAACCTGCAAATTCGATATTCTTGTAGCCTGCCGCTGCTACTTTTTCAATGGTTCCTATAAAATCCTTAGCTGCCTCCTCTTTGACAGTATAGAGCTGTAATCCGATTTTTTCAGTTAAATCCATTATGTCTCCTCCATTCGTTTTACATAGGAGCGAAAGCCTCCAGCTACAGTGTTCATAACTTAACCGCTTTGCCAGTACTTGATGATTCAAGGCATGCGACTACGATGCGAAGGGCTTCCATACCTTCCTCTCCATTGATTTCAGGTTCTTTACCACTGTTGATCGAGTCTATGAACATGTCGATGACGCCTGAACTGCTCTGATCCTCATTAGTCTGTATCCTTCCTACCTTATAGAAGACTTTTTCCCTGTTCTTTTTCGTAATTTCAATGGGATATTCTGGATTATCATAAATTTTCATAACTCCATTTGTACAATACAAAACTGTGCTGTTGTCTTCATTTCCGTAATAGGTCCAGCTTGCTGTAAGAGTGCCATAGATTCCTGACTTTGATTTCAGCAAGCATACTGCGTTGTCATCGACCTCGATGGGTTCATCCTTCTCATTAGTCTTATGTAATGTTGAAACATATGCTTTAACTTCCTCGATTTCATCATCGATCAGCCAGCGGATCAAATCGGCTTTATGAACGCCCAGATCCCCCATTGCACCGATAAATGCGTCCTCCGCCTTGAAAAACCACGTATGCCTGCCTTTATCCTGGCTCCAGAACTCTGGACCCCCATGGCCGAAAGTTGTTCTGAAGGTCAGGATTCTTCCCAGTTCACCGGCATGCAGAATCTCTTTGGCGCGGATATGAGCAGGAGCTAGCCTCTGGTTATGACCTATCATCAGAAACTTACCTGTCTGCCGGGCTGTGTCAATCATCTTCTGTGCTTCTTCCAAAGAAGTGGCTATGGGTTTTTCACACAAAACATGTTTCCCGGCATTAAGTGCGGCAATCGTTACTGGAGCATGGTATTTATTCGAAGTGCACACACTTACCGCATCGATTTCTTTGCTTTTCAGGAGTTCTTCGAGCGACTTGAATACTTTGCCGCCATACTTCTCTGCCAGCTTCTCAGCCCGCTCAGTTTTAGGATCATAATAGCCGATTATTTTGCAATCATTCCGGGCGCTATACTCCGGTGCATGTCTTGCGACCGAAATTGATCCGCATCCTATAATTCCGATTCCAATCATTCTTCCATACCCCTTTCAAATATTATTTTAATATCTATTAAGGTGAAATTTTTGTATTCTGTGCTGAAGCATCCAATATGATTTTTCACAACACTCCGCCCCCATGCAACCCTTTCAGCTGCAGCACCATCCTGTTAACTTTTCTCCGGAGGTACTTGCAGGCTTATAGTATCCAGGCTGTCGACCCTTTTAGCTGGTTTTCCCTGCCTTACTGCATCAATTATTACTTCTTGAATGCCTTTTTTGTGTAAGTCGGATGTGATTCATGTCCCGGCTGGAATTCTAACTCTTACCATCTCTTGTGACTGATTTTATTTCAGCCAGTAACCCTGATTTTCATGGCACCGCATCCTTTACGAATATTAACAGGCATACCCCTGTCACAAACAGTGTTATTTTGCAGTAGACTCTCTGATAATAAGCTCATGGTCCAGGAAATAATGCGCTGCTCCTTTGGTTTGCCCCTCAATTATGTTAATCAGCACCTCCATAGCCGTACATCCTAAATCGTACATTGGCTGCGAAACAGTTGTAAGGGTAGGTTTAAACATGCTTGAAAAATATATATTGTCAAACCCGCAAACAGCAAGGTCTCGAGGTATACGCAGGTTTTCTTCCATGGCTGACCTTATCGCTCCGATCGCCATAAGATCTGACACACAAAAAACAGCTGTCGGCCGCGGATTCAAACCCAGAAGCTGCTTCATTATCCTGAATCCCGACTTGTAACTGTAGTCGCCATACCCGCAGTATACCGGATCAAATGCAATCCCCGCCTCTTTCAGTGCACGTATGTAGCCATCCTTCCTCAAAGCAGAAGATAAAAAATGATTCCTGGCACCAATAAACGCTATTCGCCTGTGTCCCAAACCGACTAAATGGTTTACTGCCTGATAAGCCGCCATTTCATTGTCAATCGACACATGGGAGATTGTAAGACCAGCCCTGTATTCGCAACACTGCACAATCGGAACTTCGCGGGACAGTTCTGTTAATTCTTCACATGTCATTTCAGATGCCATCAATATAGCGCCATCAGCCAAGTAACCTTTCAGCATTCTGATGTGTTTCTTCTCTCTTTCCGGATCTGAATCTGTGTTACAAAGCATAATACTGTATCCATTTCTGTTTGCAACATCTTCTATCCCTTTGACAATCTCTGCATAAAATGGGTTCGCAATATTGGGGAGAAGTACTAATATCCTTTCAGATTTGGTCCTTCTGAGGTTCCTGCCCAACAGATTCGGCCGGTAATCCAGCTCGGCGATGGCACGTCTGACTCTTAATGCTGTCTCCGGAGAAACCCTCGAGCTGCCGTTCAATACTCTTGATACAGTAGCCACCGAAACGTCGGCCTTTTGTGCCACATCGCTTATTGTAGCCATTTTACCTCCTCATTTAACACTTTATGTCAAGAATATCAATGTTTTTGGAGTGATTTTTATAGCATGTAATCGTTTACATTACTATTATAAATTTTTATATAGATAAAAGCAATAAAGGCAACAATAATTTTGGGATTACTGCTGACCGACAATTGCAGTTTGATGAGAAAGACACAGCTTATTCAATGCCACTTCAGTCCCACGCATCAGCTATCTTCAGCAGCAGCGCATCTGCATACTTTCCCTTCCATTCCCTGTCGTTTCCGGACCACATCAGAATGTTGATCCCGCCAGGCACCCTGTTGCTGATCTTTGCCGCTGCTTTAAGAAGTTCCCGGTTCGCTATCTTTGCCATTTCAGCATTCACATCGGCGCGAAACACATCCATGTTCCTGCCATGCTTAGCAAACCAATGCATCACATCAGCATGATTGCTCGCTATACCTAACTGATGCCCTTCACTGTGATCGATCAAATATGGCTCAACTGGCCTGATATCATGTATAACACACAGGAAAGCTGTAAGCTCTACAGCCTCGCGATACACCTTGCTGAAATAAACCGGATCAGTCAGTCCATCTTCGCAGATCTCAAAACCTATATATCCTGAATTGTTGGCATTCTGAGCAGATCCCAGCCTGCCGCTTCCTGAATGCCAGCCTGCCATATCCCACGGCAATGTCTGGTACGTCGCTATGCTGTTGTCCTTCAACCTACCTATGAAAGCGTGCGGGCAAACCTTCCTGCCGCCTGGCGTAGGTTGGTTCCAGTGATTATTATATGGGTTGTTCCCCAGCAGACCATCGTCAGGACCTACATATCTGCTTAATTTCGGATTGTTAGCACCGGTCGAATGCACCATGATTCCCTTAGGCGTATGTTTTTTGCCTACTTCGTAGCAAAGGTTTTTTGTCAGAAACAATGTTCTGAGATTCATTTATCTTCAACTCCTTTATCAATGGATACGACAGACAGTTGCCGAAATCCGGTTCCCGCCTTTAAAACAGATCGAGACTACTTTCACACGTTGTACCGCTCGGACCTGGTAGTCAGGTTTGTTTATCTGCTTCTATATATCCATATGATGCCGAAGTCTTTGTTGACCCACTTACTGTGAAATCAGAATTTTCAATACACACGATGGATAAAAGGCGTTGACACTGAATGCGCAGACTTCAATCAATAACAATGCTTGTGCAGACTTTACAAAAACACCTGAACAGGTTGGTATCCTGTTCAGGTGCAGTAGTTTCGCTATTTAAATCTCAATTGCTTTCTGTGTGCTTTGACTATAGTTCTTGTGTGTTTTTGTCAGTCATTTTTATCATTTTGATCCGGCTCAAAAAGTCCTCGGACTTCCACAACCGGTTCAACAAACATAACTCCTTTGCCGGGCTCTCCTATCTGGAGCTCCTGAGACAATGCCTCCATCACCTTATCAATTATCTCACCTGGTGTCAGCATCAGAACCAGTTCCTTCTCTGGTTCAATTTCCATGCCGAACAGTTTCGTAGTGTGCTCCGCACCAACACCGCGCCCATGCATTATCGTTCCTCCGCCGACGCCTGCTTTGCGAGCGGTATACATTACATCCTCGGCCAAACCACGATCGACGATAACGGTCAGTTTTCTATACATAACCTCATCCTCCAAACCTTGTACTGTATTACCGACAACCCGATTGTTATCAGTTTCCTGATTTGCAACCAAAACAGATGTCAAAAAAGCAATCCCATGTCCATGCTTGTATAGCTGCAGCTCTTCAGTGAAACGATCCAGCATTTTTTTTGCCTTGTCCTTTTCCATCGGGAAACTAACCACTTCCCTTTTCTGGCTTTTTATCCCCAGCAAGTTCAAAACAGAGCTGTTCACTGTGCCTTTGCCAAGAGTCAATATACCACCGCAAATACCGTTCTCCCTGGCTAATTGGACGCACTTATGGCATTGATGCTCACTCAGGATCAGAGTCAGAATTTGGAATTGTTGTCCGGTAGGATGTTTCTCATTATTATCCATGATTACCTCCAAGTTACTTCTTTTCTATAACAGCTGCTGCAGACGCCTTGCGTGATTTTGCCTGGTAAAGCGCCCCCAGCAACTGGATTGCCAATATCGGCATCATTGCAACGATAGCTATCATGCCAAACCCGTCTGTTACAACATCAGCTGTCGGAACATGCGCAGCTATACCTTGAACAAAGGCAAGCGAAAAAGTAGCAGTCATGGGGCCGGAAGCAACACCACCCGCATCAAAAGCAATACCGACGAACAAATCAGACACGAAATAAGATAATAACACAGAAAGGCCAAATCCGGGCAGGATGTACATCCATAGCTGTATACCGGGAACCAGTATCCTTATGGCGGACATGAAGATCGATGCGCCAACCGCCACTGATAAAAATATGAGAACAAGAAGGCGATTGACAGATCCGCCGGTGACATCCTCCACCTGATGAGTCAGTACAAGAACCGCCGGCTCAGCAAGTACAGTGGAAAGACCGAGCAGTAATGCCACCAGCAAAACCGGGATTTTTGAATCCAGCGAAGCAAGACGTACTCCCAGGTGGGCACCAAGTTCCATAAAGCCGCCATTGACTCCCAGTAAAAATATCACCAGTCCTGCAAAAGTCAAGAAGATTCCGCGTGAGATATCGACAACCTTTCGCTTCTTGTGTTTGAAGGAAAATATCTGGAACAATATGTAAACTATGATTATCGGCAGCAACGATATAAAAGACTCCCATGCTATGTTGAGCAATTTTGACCAATATACCTCAAAGAGATTGGAACTCGCTATCTGCGTTTCCGGCAATACACCGTCCAGTTTGTCGACCTTGAGAAAAAGACCGGCAACTAAAACACCCATAATCGCACCTGTCGATGAAATCCCCACCAGTCCAAAACTGTCGGCTTCTCCCATCTTGCTGTCCTTCTTAATGGCTGAGACACCGGCTGCCAATGCCAGCATGAAAGGAACTGTAACTGCGCCCGTCGTGGCTCCGGATGCGTCAAACGCTATGGCCAGAAAATCGAATGAAGAAAACAGTGACAAAATAAAAATCAAACCATATGCACCTGTGAACACATATTTGAGTCGGACGCCCTTTGGGATACGCAGCATTCCAAGAGTCATCATTACTCCGATTCCAACAGATACGACTATAACCATCAATGTGTCGTCAAACTGGCCGGAAGTAACGCTGTCTACCTGGTTGGCCAGAATGTGCAGGTCGGGTTCCGCATAAGATATGAAGAAGCCAAGGATCAAGCTTATCGTAATCAATACTGCATAGCTGTTTGAATGGGTTACTGTGTTGCCTATGCCTTGTCCGATGGGCTCAAGCCCCTGATCGATACCAAACAGGAATACTGTAAGGCCCACTATAACAAGAGCGGAACCTATCAGAAAAGCAAACAGCAACCCTGATTCCAGTGGAGTAATGGTGAAATGGAGTATCAGGACAAGAATCGTAATCGGCAATACTGATGCCAGCACTTCTTTTAGTTTTGTGGTTATCGCGCCCAATTCATCACCTGTGTGAGAAGAATGTATTTCTTTTTTGTCTATGTCAACAATTTGTGTCGACATAAAGAGTCTCATAATAAAATCGCACTTTTACCTGTCATGTGCCTGGATGTCTGAAACCGATGGTTGATATATATCCCGGATATCCTGCAGCCAGCAGCTCTATTCCTGACCGTACCATGTAGCTTTGCGCTCACCTGTCAGGCTTCGTCGCATCCTTTATCGCTGAACTCTGATAATAATCACAGTAATCTCTGATTTCACACTGGCTGCACAAGGGCTTTCTGGCCTTGCAAACCTCTCTTCCGTGTGAAACAAGTAAATGGCAGAACTGTCCCCACTTTTCTTTTGGAATTATCCTCATCAGGTCATACTCGATTTTTTCAGGATCCTCATTTTTTGTTAAGCCAATCCTTTGCGAAAGCCTTTTCGCATGGGTGTCAACAACGATTCCAGGAATCCCGAAACACTCATTCAACAGCAGATTCGCAGTTTTCCTCCCCACCCCCGGAAGTTTGAGCAAGCTCTCCATATCTGAGGGGACATTTCTTCCAAAGTCTGAAATAAGCATTCTGCTTGATGCTATTATATTCTTTGCTTTGTTGCGATAGAATCCTGTAGATCGTATGTCCTGCTGCAATTCTTCCACATCTGCGCTGGCAAAGTCATCAACTGTCTTATATTTTTGAAACAAACCTTTTGTAACTATATTCACACGCGCATCCGTGCACTGCGCTGCCAGTTGCGTTGCAATCATAAGCTGCAATGGGTCTTCATATATCAATGAGCAGCTGGCAGCGGGATACAATTCCTCAAGTTTTTTTATTATTATATCTATCTTGTTCTTCAAATTCATCCACTTTTCCTCTTTTTCATCGTATGTTTGTATAAATTTTCATACTGTTTTGCAGAACTGTCCCAGGAATAATCAAGTTCCATGGCTCGTCTGATAAGAGTTCTCCACTCATCAGGGCGGTTGTTGTATACACTGATAGCCCTGTCGATAGCGTCCAGCATTTCATCTGACGAAAAACCCGCGAAAGAAAAGCCATTGCCATTCTCATTATCAGAATCAAAGTCAATGATAGTTTCAGCAAGACCACCAGTAGCCCTGACTATGGGTATCGTTCCATACCTCAGACTGATCAACTGGCCCAGTCCGCACGGCTCGAATCTGGAAGGCATCAGAAACATATCGCTTCCGGCATAAATCAATTGTGCCAATTGCGGGTTAAAGCCCAGATGGACAGCGATTCTCTCCGGATATCTTGAAGCTATCATTCTAAACTGATCATGGTAATACTCATCTCCGGTTCCCAGCAAAACAAACTGGATATCTTTCGAAAGCATGTCGTCTATGCGGTCAATTATCAAATTCAATCCTTTCTGTCCCGAAAGCCTTGAAATAAGACTAATCAACGGGACATCCCGGCAAGGCAGCCCCATTTCCTTCTGCAATGCAGTTTTGTTTGCTTTCTTGTCAGCAATATTATCTATGCTGTAATTCTTAGCTATATCGCTGTCAGTAAGGGGATTGAACTCGTCGTAATCAATACCGTTCACTATGCCGAAAAGATCTTCGGAGCGTTTTTGCAGGAGTCCTTCAAGACGTTCACCATATTGAGGCGTCTTTATTTCTTCGGCATACACCTTGCTGACAGTATTAATAATATCAGCGTATACGAGTCCGGTTTTCATAAAATTGAACATTCCGTAAAACTCAGCTTTCTCAGAAGTGAAAATATCAAAATCACAGTTGAGCAGATTTATGACATGACTGGAAAAGTGGCCCTGGTACTCAAGATTGTGAATCGTGAAAAGTGTTGCCATGTTTTTATAGAAATCATTGAACCGATATTTCTCTTTCAGTAGCAAGCAAATGGGACCTGTATGCCAGTCATTACAATGTATGATATCAGGCTTGAAATTGATACGGGGCAACATTTCCAGCACCGCCTTACAGAAAAACACAAAACGCTCTGCATCATCGAAATGTCCGTATATCCCTTCCCTGTCAAAAAACCTGTAACTGTCTGTGAAATAAATCTTCAGGTTCTTCTTTTTGTTCTTGCACATGTACGGGATCTCAGTTTTTCTAATCACACATGTCTCAATGCTTTGGTCGATTCTTACGGCAAAGTCAGTCACATAATCGAAATCACCCTTAATCATCCCATATCTCGGCATAACTGCGCGAACATCGTGACCCATTTCAGCAAGCGCCTTTGGCAAAGACCCTGCAACATCAGCCAATCCCCCCGTTTTCGCAAAAGGGGACATTTCTGCAGAAACAAATAATATTTTCATTCAAACACCTCTCCTGCGGGACGTTTCTCAACAAAGTGTTCTGTTTGTTAACCCATTAGAAACGTATAATAACTACAATCTTATAATACTTCACTTGAAATAATATTATATTCTACTCTCATTTATTAGGCAATAAAGAATTCCGAAACAGGTGTAAATACTACCACTGAATAAGGTTTACCAAATGTAACTAAGAGTTGAGGACCCGCCGTTAAGCGAAATCACTACCTGAAAGAAAAGAAGCGCGATAGAATTTCACTTATGAGTTAGACTTAGTAGATATATCGTTTAAGAAAAGTTTTGGATTCCTTAGTTAACATACAGAAAAGGCAGTTGTGGACCCGCACGTCAATGAGTGTTTATCCTGACATAACAAAATAACAACGAAGTAGTTTTATCGGAAGTGTAAAGAATTTTGTGTATTCATATGGTTACTGCCTTTCCAGCAAGTAATCTAACCTTAATTAAATGGCTGTGCATTTTTCAACGTCCGGCAGTATTATTTCCAGAAAAATGTTATTTCATACATAAAACATTATATCTGCAGGCAATAATTTAAATAATGGGCTAGACTGCTCTTTTACCTGAGGAATATTTTGTGAGGTCTAGCCCGTCCGGCGATGAGGACCGTTTTCTTTGGCTACTTTCTTTTTCGCAAAAGAAAGTAGCAATACCAAGATCAGGATGGTGGTACCTGGGTTACAGGTACCTTTCCACCCGATCTCCGAACATTATTATCAACTGGCTTAAAACCAGGTCCCAATTCCGGACCCTTACGGTCCATTTCTTCATCACATTCATTGATGCCAGGTACAGCATCTTTTCAAGCGATGTATCCGATGGGAACACGCTCTTTGCTTTTGTCACTTTCCTGAACTGTCTGTGCAGGCCCTCGATGATATTGGTTGTGTAGATTATCTTCCTTATCTCAGGCGGAAACCTGAAAAACGAGCTTAACACTTCCCAATTGTTTTCCCAGCTCCTGAAAGCAAACGGGTACTGCTTTCCCCATTTCTCCTTGAGTTTATACAGGTTATCGAGAGCTTCTTCCTCGTTCACAGCCGTATAGACCGATTTGAAATCCTTGCTGAATTCCTTTATATTCTTGTATGATACGTATTTAAAGGAATTACGCAGCTGGTGGATTATGCACCTCTGGATCATTGCGTTTGGATATACTGCTTCTATTGCTTCCTTTATGCCTGTAAGCCCGTCTACACTGAACAGCAGGATTTCCTCCACGCCTCTGGCCTTAAGGTCATTTAGTACACCGAGCCAGAATTTCGAGGATTCATTTTCCCCGATCCATATGCCAAGAATATCTTTGTTTCCGTCTATATCTATGCCTATAACCACATATGCCGCGCGGTTCAATACATGCCCATCTTCCCGTATCTTGTAGTGTATTGCGTCAAGGAAAACAAATGCATAAACAGGCTCCAGTGGTCTGTTCTGCCATTCCCTTATCTCGGGCACCAGCCTTTCTGTTATCTTGCTTACCATTTCAGCAGATATTTCCACGCCATAAAGGTCCTTGATTTGCTCATGGATATCACGGGTAGACATTCCCCTGGCATACAGCGAGATCACTTTTTCTTCGATGCCGGAGATGTCTCGCTTGTATTTGGGGACTATCCTGGGCTCAAACTCTCCGTTCCGGTCCCTTGGTATATCGATTTCGATGGGTCCCAGTTCACTGCGTACCGTTTTGTGAGTATAGCCATTCCTGCTGTTTTCAGTTTTTTTGTTTGATACATCATTTTTGGAATATCCCAGATGACAGTCCATTTCCGCCTCTAGCATCTCTTGCAGAATGTCCTTGCATGATTCCTTGAGAAATGCAATCACTTCTCCCGGGTTTTGAAAATTTTTCTGTTCAATTATTTCCCGTACTACTTCTTTTGGCAATGCCATAGAAAAAACTCCTTTCCGACTTTGATATTACTAATTCTTGCCAGAAAGGAGTATTTCTCTACTTCTCATACACAAAATTTTTTACAGCCTCGTTTTATCAGGCCGAAAACTCAATATGGTTCAAGCTCAAATGATGGGTCCGGTCATTACAAGCATAAAACTTTTATCAAGCTACTGCATACACAAAAGCTCGCTGAAAATTGCCGAGTACACCGAGCCTTTTCTTTCCGTCAGCTCGTATCCTTTTCTGCAAAGACTTGAACAGCCGGATATCGTTACATTGAATATGTTCTCACATATCTGTTTGTATCTCAGACCACACAAAACACGCA
>FZPS01000169.1_pt51 | contig 182275 bp, 170 predicted proteins | sample 1817821 | NCBI WGS metagenome assembly FZPS01 (sample SAMEA104158645, study PRJEB21678) | metagenome | place: Germany | collected 2015-04-21 | reverse complement strand
GTCATGGCCTTCCCGGGAAAGTTTACTGGCAAGGCCTGATCCAACCGTACCACACCCTGCGATGATGATATACATGGTTAATCCACCCCGCTGTTATGCAAGCAATTTGTCAAGACGCTTTTTGATCTCCAGCAGGAAATCACGGGTATTGACCTTTTTGATATTGGGTAGGTTCGACAGAGCTACAAGATCCCCTGTCATCACGCCCTCCTCTATTGTAGTCTTTGTAGCTTCCTCAAGTTTATCAGCAAAATCCATCAGGTCAGTGCAGCCATCAAGCTCGCCTCTTTTTCTGAGAGCACCTGTCCAGGCAAACAGAGTCGCCACTGAATTGGTAGAGGTTTCCTCGCCCTTCAGATGCCTGTAATAATGGCGCTGTACCGTACCGTGAGCCGCCTCATATTCGTAGTAACCCTCAGGCGATACCAGTACCGATGTCATCATGGCCAGACTACCGAATGCGGTGGCCACCATGTCGGACATAACATCCCCGTCGTAGTTTTTGCATGCCCAAATGAAGCCGCCTTCAGAGCGCACAACACGGGCTACCGCATCATCGATGAGAGTATAGAAATAGGTTATGCCTGCATCATCAAACTTGTGGCGATATGTGGAATCAAAGATTTCCTGGAATATGTCCTTGAATCTATGGTCATATTTCTTTGAAATAGTATCCTTGGCAGCAAACCAGAGATCCATCTTCTGATCCAGAGCATAATTAAAGCAAGCATGAGCAAAGCTTTCAATTGAAGCTTCAGTGTTATGCATTCCCATGAGGATACCGGGTCCTTCAAATTCATGGATCTCCTGACGGGTCTCTTTGCCCTGGGCATCGGTGAAGACCAACTCAGCCTTCCCGGGTCCGTCAACCAGCATCTCAGTGTTTTTGTAGATATCACCGTAGGCATGTCGAGCGATAACAATAGGCTTCTTCCAAGGCCGCACGAAGGGCTCTATTCCCTTAACCAGTATGGGAGCCCTGAAAACAGTACCGTCGAGAATCGCCCTTATGGTGCCGTTGGGGCTCTTCCACATCTCTTTGAGGTTATACTCCTTTACTCTGTCCGCATTGGGAGTTATGGTGGCACATTTGACAGCAACACCATACTTCTTGGTGGCCAGAGCCGATTCCACTGTTACTCTATCATCTGTCTCATCCCGGTGTTTCAGACCCAGGTCATAATACTCTGTCTTAAGTTCCACATAGGGCTCAAGAAGTATTTCTTTAAGCCAGCCCCATATCACTCGGGTCATTTCGTCCCCGTCCATCTCCACCAAAGGGGTTTTCATTATAATCTTTGCCATGTTTATACCTCCGATTAGATTTGCTTTTTGATCCAGGGAAGCTTCCCGCCTGTTTTGAGTATCTCTGCGTCCAGCCTGGAAAGGGTATGCTCCAGCATGAAGGTCTCTCCCGTGGTTTTGTTGGTCAGTGAGCATTCCCCGGTAAGATCACCAATGGCTATTTCCAGTTCATCACCCTCGGAAATTCTGTCATAATCCCCGGGATTTTTAAAGGTCAGGGGGACAATGCCGAAGTTGATGAGATTGGCCAGATGGATCCGGGCAAAGGACTTGACAACAACGGCTTTGACTCCAAGGTACTTGGGTGCCAGTGCCGCATGCTCACGGCTTGAACCCTGGCCATAGTTTTCTGCGCCTATAATGAAACCGCCCTTTGAAGACCTGGCCTTCTCGTAGAAGGACGGATCAACAGCCTCAAAGACATGCTTTGAGATTTCCGGGATATTGCTGCGCAGAGGCAGGATCTTTGCACCGGCCGGCATGATATGGTCGGTGGTAATATTGTCACCCACCTTGATCAGAACCTTTCCGGTCAATGTATCTCCGAGAGGATCGAAGCTTGGAAGGGGCTTTATATTAGGCCCTCTTTTGATTTCAATCTTCTGAGCTTCTTCCTCAGGCAGGGGCTTTATGATCATATTATCGTTTACAAAGAACTTTTTGGGCATCTCAAATTTGGGAGCCTCTCCCAGATCTCTCGGATCGGTCAGATATCCGTTAATAGCAGTTGCAGCCGCGGTTTCCGGGCTTACAAGATACACCTTGGCATCCTTTGTTCCACTGCGCCCTTCAAAATTACGATTGAAGGTTCTTACCGAAACACCTTCGGAACGCGGTGCACAGCCCATTCCGATACAGGCGCCGCAGGCATTCTCCATAATCCTGGCGCCGGCACGAACCATGCTGGTATAGCCGCCGCTGGAAGCCAGATGCTCCACTACCTGTCTTGAACCGGGACTGATGGTGAGGTGAAGATCCTCTGATACGGTGCGCCCTTCAAGTATAGCAGCAACCATCATCAGATCTCTCAGGGATGAGTTGGTGCAGGAGCCGATGGCAACCTGGTCCACTTTGATGGGCCCAACCTCACGAACCCTTCTGACATTTCCGGGACTATGGGGGAGCGCCACCATGGGCTCAACCTCAGACAGATTGATCTCTATGATCTCATCGTAGGTAGCATTCTCATCGGGAACAAGAAGCTGCCAATCAGCCTCACGACCCTGAGCCTTCAGAAATTCTCTGGTCATCTCATCGCTGGGGAAAATACTGGTGGTACAGCCGGTCTCTGTTCCCATATTTGTGATGGTCGCCCGATCGGGAACCCCCAGTGTCTTGACTCCCTCTCCAAAGTATTCAAAAACCTTGCCCACATTACCCTTTACATCCACACGTCTGAGTACTTCCAGTATAACATCCTTGGCAGATACCCAGTCGTTGAGACGCCCGGTCAGTTTTATCCCCACAATCTTGGGATACTTGATTCTGAAAGGAGCTCCCGCCATGGCGCATGCAACATCCAGCCCGCCTGCACCCATAGCAAAGCATCCCATGCCTCCCGCTGTGGGAGTATGGCTGTCTGAGCCTATCAGGGTGTTGCCCGGCCGCGCGAAGCGTTCTAAAAATATCTGATGGCAGATTCCGTTGCCAGGTCTGGAAAAATAGAGTCCATACCTCTTGGCAACGCTCTGCAGGTATTGATGATCGTCCGCATTTCTGAAATCGCTCTGCAATGTGTTGTGATCCACGAAGCTGACACTGAATTGAGTTTTTACACGGTCAATACCAATGGCCTCAAACTGAAGATAGGCCATGGTTCCTGTGGCATCCTGTGTGAGGGTATTGTCAATTTTCAAGGCCACTTCCTGCCCTGCAACGGGTTCTCCCTCCAGGATATGCCTGGATAGAATTTTTTCTGTAATGGTTCCTGCCATTTCTTCCTTTCTCCCTTGCTACGTTTTTTATAATAAATTCAGGGAGCTGCAAGATCCCCGAAATCAAATCAATGTGCTGATTTATCCTCTGTCCGGATGTAGACGGTCATACCAAACCCGCCTGACAAACAGCGGGTGACCCATTGAGTAAACCTTATTATATAATACACCATCCCAGGTGACAAGTTGGATGTGAGATGCGGAGGTTGGAGATTTCTGATTGAAATTTTTCAGAATGTGCTGCTGTTACTTATTTTTATTTTTCTTGAACCTTGCCACTACTTTATTAATCCAGAAATCAAGAAAAGCGTCAGCGATATCAGCAATTAGCTCTATGAAAAAATCAAGCATACGCATCCCCCTGATTATTGTCAGGTAATCTGCTCATCCCCCTTACCATATTTCAGCCGCTTTAGGCGGTTATTTCGGATAACCGAGGGTGGCCAGCAGATGTTAAGTAATCCGTACTAAAATAAATATACTACTTTTTCCTGATTATTCAAACCAGGAGAAAAATAATTAATTGCGCATTGGTCTTTCAGTCACAGATTTGTTTGAAGTTTATTCTGTCCAGCCCAAGTCTTGCCAAATGACACCTTTTTCACTTCACTTTTTATCCCGGCTCTGGTAGAATCCAAGCATGTAAACCACGAAACAGGGAGTTGTCGCCATGGATTACGAGAGCTTTGAAAAAGCGGAAAACAAGGTATTGTTACTATATTTCATCAAGTTTATTAATATACCTGTAAGCAATATGCAGCTTACCCGAATCATGCTGGAAAACCGCTTCATGAATTACTTTTTGCTGCAGCAGGGTTTGCATGAGCTGATCAGCGACAAGCTTGTGAACAGTGAAACCCGTGATAATATCGATTATTATACCATCACCCAGCAGGGCGAAAAAATGCTTGAGATGTTTGAAGGAATTCTTCCCGCAGGTATAAAGGCAAGGATCAGGGAAATAGTTGAAATCATACGGCCTGCAGTCAGGTATGAGGCCTCGGTCATTGCTGAATATACCCTTGAAAACGAGAATGAGTACGAGGTGAAATGCAAGATCATTGAGAATTTCAAGCCACTCATCGATATTCGTCTGTCGGTGGGCTCAAGGGAGGATGCCAGACACATCTGCAAAAACTGGAAGGAACAGGCCAAGGAAATCTATCCACAGGTGATCGGTGTACTGCTGGGCAAGGGCAAGGAATAGCCCTGGTTCTGATCAGTAGTCCAATACCATGGATTTGATAAAAGCAAAGAATTCCCTCAGATAGCTGTTAAATAGAATCACAGATGGTGTAGGAGCGGGTATGGCATAGGCGTCAAACCCGTTCCTTTTTGCGAGAATCCTCGCCCTCAGCACATGGAAATCACTTGTTATGAACACTAATCTTACAGGTTCTTCAGTACCAGGCTGCATCAGCTCACGACTAAACTTAAAATTCTCCATAGTGCTGGTTGACCGGGTTTCCTTAATGACAGAGGTTTCGGGAATCCCCTTACCGATAAGGTATCCTGCCATGGCCTCAGCCTCAGGCATGGGTTCATCCGACCCCTGCCCCCCTGAAACGATCACCTTTACATGAGGATTGCCGGAATAATACTCAACCGCCTTATCCAGTCTGTTAATCAGGGCAAGGGTGGGTCTGCCATCAGGCCATATGCCACATCCCAGAACAAGCAGGTAATCCACCCTTCCCGCCAATTCAGCCCGGTGCAGATATGGATCGGCAATGATCAGGCCTTCTATCAGGACAAAGAATATCATGCAAATTATCAGAGCCCAGCGTATCAAGGATCTTAGCCGCCTGCTCTTAATGATGGGGCCTTCCACTAACACCATCTTAAGGACAATGGATATCAGGAGCAGACCCAATAAGCCGGGCAGAACAATTCCTAAATTGATACTCCTTACATAATTCCATGTAAAAACCGAATCCCAAATCAGAATTACACCCAGTACCGAAAAAAGGGCTATGATAATTCTCTTTCTGTTCAATGCTAACCTCACTTGACCTCTTCAAATGTTTATGGCGGCCTTGGTACAAACAGTCAATAATTCTACCGGACTTCCTGTATCTCGATGGTATGAATGATTACATTTTCTAAAGGCTTATCCTCCGCATCAGTCTCCACATCAGCAATCCTGTCCACCACATCCATACCCTCGTAGACCTGTCCGAAAACGCTATGCAAAAAATTCAGACCAGGTGTACCGCCATGTTCCTTGTACAGAGATACAAGATCTTCGGGATAACCAGCAGACCTGAGAGCATCTACTTCACCGTCTGTAATCTGTTTTCTCTGAACGATGAAGAACTGGCTTCCGTTTGTGTTTTCTCCTGCATTGGCCATACTGAGGGCGCCTCTGTAGTGAAGCATGTTCAGAGAGAACTCATCCTCAAAGGGCTCTCCCCATATGCTCTCTCCACCGGTTCCATCACCCTTTGGATCCCCGCCCTGAATCATGAAGTCGTCGATGACCCTATGGAAGGTCAGATTGTCATAATAGCCGTTTTTAGAATGGGTTACGAAATTTTCCACTGCTTTGGGAGCTTCATCGGGAAATAGCAGTATCTTAATGTCCCCCATACTGGTTTTTAATATGGCAATGGTATCTCCCGCCTCGGGCTGCCTGAACTGGTATCCAGCAATATACTGTAATTGGCCTGTTTCTGTAGGCTCAGGTGTCCCGGTGGGATTTTGGGTCTCCTCTTCCTTGCCAGGCGTCATCTTTGATGTGCATCCTGCCATCATAATAAGCACAAATAGTGCAGCAATTGCTGCGAATTTTCTGATTCTCATCCTTCAGATCCTCCACATGGCGATATTATCATATTCTAAGAATAATAAGAGGTTAAACTATAAAGCTGATTATAGTCCTATTCTTTTATTATTAAACCTTTTGGAGTACCTATTATACCACATATTCCCACCGTGATAAATCATGTAATATAGTGAACTTCGGCAAACCTGCCCGAATAATAATTCTGCTTCCGGACAGTTGCTGGTTGTTAGTGTGACTATGTTACTGTATAATTAATCCTGCTAACGTTATATTATAAACAGGAAAACAATTAATCTTAATGACAGGATCAATAAATCGTGAGAGGTTCGATGAAAGGAGTTTGAGCCATGGATATTACGAAAGCCAATTTCGAATCAGAGGTATTGAAATCAGATGTACCCGTTTTGGTAGATTTCTGGGCACCCTGGTGCGGACCTTGCAGAATGCTCAGCCCGGTAATTGAAGAGCTTGGCAGGGAACTGAAGAACCAGGCAAAAGTAGTGAAAATCAATGTTGACGAGGAGCCGGAGCTTGCCTCGCAATTTGGGATCATGAGCATCCCGACCGTCATCGCTTTCAAAGAGGGAAAGGCTACATCCAAGGTTGTTGGTTTCAGAGCCAAAGAAGACCTTAAGAATATGCTGTTGAAATAACCATAAGTTCAACATAAATTTGACCCGAATTCCATATAACAACCCGAATCTCAACCCAACCTGCTGAGGTTCGGGTTGTTTTTTTGCCTGTCTTTGCTGGCAAGCCTGTTGGACTTCTGTATGCCCATTTGGGAACATGATACGGCTCCACCCTATTACAATCGCTTGCTCAGGACTGCCCGCCTTTGATGTGATTGGCCTTTTCATATGTTATACTACATATGAAGAATCTCATCATAATTCAGCGGGTGGTAAGGTATGCTTGATTCTAAGACACTAACCGATATGAAAAAGGCTTTCCCCTTCGTCAGGGATTTAAGGAATTCAGAAGGGCTTCTCCGGTCTTCGGCCAGATTGCACCAGTTTGATGCAGGTACGGTTATTATGGATGAAAATCAGAATTGCTCCGGAGTGATCTTTGTCCTGTCGGGTGTCATCAGGATTCTTAAGTTGTCGGAGGAGGGTAAGGAGATCACTCTGTACCGTATCAGCAGAGGAGAGACCTGTGTTCTCACTGTGGCCTGCCTTCTGGGAACCGGTGATGTTCCCTTCCCTGTTTCCGCACATGCCGAACAGGACGCGACCGTGGTTCTGATCCCTGTAGAAACCTTCAGAAGGCTGTTTTTTGAGTCCCAATCGGTTCAGAAGTTCATCTTTTCCTCTATGTCCGCAAAGTTTTATTCAGTACTGGGACTGTTGGAGAGCATTACCTTTAAACGCACCAGTGATCGTTTGAAAGATCTTTTAATATCCAAAACCGCCGGTGGCACATACCCCCTCTATGCCACTCACGAATCCATTGCAGCCGACCTTGGAACCGCACGGGAAGTGGTCAGCAGGCTGCTGAAGGATATGGAGAGTAAGGGCATTGTAAGCTTGAGCCGTGGCAAGATTCTGCTGCTAAAGCCTTGAGGTACCGGGGGTATCCGGTCTGTAACCATAGTCACTGATCATATCGATTTCTCAATGTATGATGTAATTGTTAAAATATAGGCATATCCTGTTTGCTGGTAACAGAAAATGGGCATGCCTGAAGACAGGTTATGCATGAAAAGCAATCTTTAATAGATCCATGGAGAGGAGTGTTTCTATTGAGCAGGAAGGTTTTAATTGTCGGCGGTGTCGCAGGAGGCGCTACGGCCGCGGCCAGACTGAGAAGGCTGGATGAAAAAGCCCGGATAATCATGTTTGAAAAGGGCGACTATATTTCCTTTGCCAATTGCGGTCTTCCCTACTACATCGGTGATGTGATCAGGGATAAGGAGGAACTCACTCTCCAGACTCCTGAATCATTTTCACAGCGTTACAATGTGGATGTAAGGATTAAAAGCGAGGTTATAAGTATAGATCGCCAAAACAAGGCGGTAACAGTTAAGGATCTTATATCAGGAGAAACGTACCATGAAAGCTATGACGTACTCATTCTTTCACCCGGAGCAGAGCCTGTAGTACCTCCTTTTGAAGGGTCGCGGCTTGACGCTGTTTTTACCCTCCGCACCATTCCGGATACCTACAGAATCAAGGAGTACGTGCAAAGCAACAAGCCCCGTCGTGCCGCTGTGATCGGCGCCGGATATATCGGCATTGAAATGGCTGAGAATCTTCATAATCTTGGACTTGATGTATCCATCATCGAGTTGTCTGATCATGTGATACAACCACTGGATCCTGATATGGCCGCGGAGGTGCATCATCATATTCTGAGCAAGGGAGTATCCCTCTATCTCGGAAAAGGCGTGACTGCCATCAGATCGTCCCGGGAGGGTTATGAGCTGGTCTTAAGCAGCGGGGAAAGCATTCATGCAGATATGGTTATCCTGGCCGTCGGAGTTCGTCCCGAGAGCAGACTTGCTAACGAAGCCGGACTTGAAACCGGTGTACGGGGCTGCATCGTTACCAACACCCGTATGCAGACTTCTGACCCTTACATATACGCCGTGGGTGACGCTGTGGAGGTAGTGGATTTTATAACGGGGGAAAAGGTGTTTGTGCCCCTTGCATCACCGGCCAACAAGCAGGGACGCATTGCTGCAGACAATATATGCGGCATTGACAGCACCTATAACGGTACCCAGGGAACAGCCATCCTGAAAGCCTTTGATATGACCGTGGCTGTTACTGGAAGCAATGAAAGGACCCTTAAGGCTGCGGGAATTGACTATGAAAAATCCTATACATACAGCTCCTCCCATGCTGATTACTACCCTGGTGCCACCTCCATGACCATTAAGCTCTTGTTTGATAAAAAGACCAGTGTCATTCTTGGTGCCCAGATCACCGGTTATCAGGGAGTTGACAAACGCTGCGATGTATTGTCCACAGCCATCCGGACCAGAATGAAGGTTCAGGATCTGGTGGAGCTTGAACTGGCCTATGCCCCTCCTTTTGGTTCAGCCAAGGATCCGGTCAATATAGCAGGGTATGTGGCCTCCAATATACAAAACGGCAGCATGCAGGCATTTTACTGGCACGATGTGGATCAGATTGATCCTTCCAGTTCCATCCTTCTGGATGTGAGAACAGAATATGAATTCAGGAAAGGAACTCTAAAAGGCGCCATCAATATCCCCCTCGACTCCCTCAGGGATCGTCTGAATGAACTGGACAAAAATAAGCCGGTATATGTCTTCTGCCAGGTTGGACTGAGGGGATATGTGGCTTCCCGTATCCTTATGCAGAAGGGCTTTGACAAGGTATATAACCTGTCAGGTGGCTACCGTCTTTACATGATGGTTACCTCCCAAACTCAGTAACTATCATGGCGGCAGACCATAAAAGGAGAAATTAATTCAACTGACTAAGTCCCCGTTTCCGGGGATGGCTACTATGAGCATGGCTTTCTGGTAGGATCATACAGACAACAGAAAGCATCTGTGATAATATAAATTGATATATGGCATGATGGCAGACAAGAAAGAACAATTTGGTCATGCTATGATAGAAACGGTTTTTAGCCGCAGCAGAAATAGCCCAATATGCAGGAGGAAACGCCATGACAATCGGAGAACTATCCCTAAAAAAGCATTTGGAATGGAACGGCAAGATTGAGGTGGTCTGCCGTGCGCCGGTAAACAACAAGGAGGATCTGTCCCTGGCCTATACCCCGGGTGTAGCCGAGCCCTGTCTGGAGATACAAAAAGACGTCTTAAAGTCTTACACCTATACAAGGCGCTGGAACCTGGTTGCAGTCATCACCGACGGCAGTGCCGTGCTGGGTCTTGGCGATATCGGCCCGGAAGCGGGCATGCCGGTTATGGAAGGCAAATGCGTTCTGTTCAAATCCTTTGGAAATGTGGACGCCTTTCCGCTCTGCGTGCGTTCAAAGGATGTGGATACCATTGTTAACACCATCAAAATGATTGCCGGCAGCTTTGGCGGGATCAACCTGGAAGACATATCTGCTCCCCGCTGCTTTGAGATTGAGCGAAGGCTGAAGGAAGAACTGGATATTCCCGTGTTTCATGATGATCAGCACGGTACCGCCATAGTCACCCTGGCTGCCATGTTCAATGCACTGAAGATTTGCAAAAAAGACATCCACGATGTGGAAGTGGTGGTCAACGGCTCCGGTGCGGCGGGTATTGCCGTAACCCGGCTTCTGATGAGCATGGGCCTTAAAAAGGTCATTCTTTGCGATACCAGGGGTGCTATCTATAAGGGACGTGAAAACCTTAATTCTGAAAAAGAACTGATGGCCGAGATTTCCAATCTTGAAATGAAAAAGGGATCCTTAAGGGATGTCATCAAGGGAGCAGATGTTTTCATCGGGCTCTCGGCTCCCGGAATAGTTGATGAGGAGATGGTAAGGAGCATGGCTAAAGATCCCATCATCTTTGCCATGTCCAATCCCATACCAGAGATCATGCCCGAGCAGGCTTTATCTGCCGGAGCCAGGGTTGTTGGAACAGGCCGTTCGGATTCCCCCAACCAGATAAATAATGTACTGGCCTTCCCTGGTATATTCAGGGGCGCTCTAGATGTGCGGGCAAGCGATATAAACGATGAGATGAAGATTTCGGCAGCAAAAGCCATCGCATCTTTGATCAGCGATGAGGAACTGGAGCCGGGATATATCCTTCCTGCACCCTTTGATAAGCGTGTAGGTCCAGCCGTTGCCGCCGCAGTGGCGGATGCTGCCAGGAAAACAGGTGTCGCCAGGATCTGATCGTACTTATAGATACTAATCCTCCTGCCTTCTGCGTATAGATAGAATAAGCGCAGGGACAAGGCAGGGGGATTTTTGTGTCCAGAAGCAAAACAACCGTTGCATATGATATCACTGACACAGTAAACCTTCAGTACAGGCCTGAAGGATACGAAATCTTTAAAGTCAGGGCAAATGTGAACCATATAGGGTGTGAAAAAGCCGAAGACAAATCTTTTCTGGTTTTCGGCGAGTATACCTTATTTCTTTTGTTGAAGAGCATAGATAAAAAAGGTGATTACAGCGTAAAGGCTATCCGCTGCCCTTTTATTAAAACCGTTTCCATTAGCGACAGGCTATTGGTTTTTTCAGACAGTTTCAAACTCCAGGTCTCCCTGGGCGATCCTCCTGAGTGCAATCTGGAGGATATGGACATAAAACCCGTTAATAAAAATGCTTTGTGCCGCATTAACCTATCCTATCGGGTTGAGTTTTGGGAACCAGGAGGGAGCCAAAACACCGACCTTTCAAATATACCTGCAAATAAGGAAAGTACAGATTCCGGATCATCCGACAGCGGTTCTGTTAAGGTGTGGAGAGTGGACAGTTCAAAAAACCATACCGTAGAACAGCTTCTGGGCATAGACAGGGATACTTTGATGCAGTTCAACAAAAGCCATACCCAGGAATAGGAAAGAAAGAGGGCTGTAGCGCAGCCCTCAGACCCCATTCTTAGTAATAACAGCCTTTAAAGGGAAAAGCGCTGTCCTTTACGCAGAACTTATCTTTTTCAAAGTCCTTGTCCTTGCACTTGTCCTTGTCCTTGCATTTGTCAAAGTCTTTGTCCTTGCACTTGTCCTTAAAGTCGTCTACCATGACATGCTGTATCCTTACGACCTTGAAGGTGACACGGACAACCGATTTTTCAAGGAGTCTTTCATAGACGGGAACTCCGCATACAATGGTCTTGCACTGCAGGTCGTCAATCTCACCCTCTACAAAGGCTTCAATCAGTTCAGGGATATCTCCCGGGCAGACTTTCTCGCCTTCAGCAGGGCAGATCGGTACAAAGCCACCGAACGGAATCTTGGTGGTAAGGTGGAATAGAGGTCCGTTTACCGAGTCATCATGGACGTGTTCTACGGTCTTGTAGTTAATGTCTTTCCACAGGTAGGCATTGAAAATAACCTTTCCGGGAATGACCTTAACGTCATAAACCTCGATCCACTTTTTTATCTCCTTGATTTCAAAAATCGGCGGGCTCGGAGGAGAAACCTTTATCTCTTTCTCGATAAAGAATTGCTCACTGCCTACACCTACGACAACAGGCACCTGAAGTTCTTTCTTGCCCATATTTTCATCTCCTTTCTTTTTATGCTGCGGCTTTTCAGTCAGTCGAACAAGCCCAATACATATTATTCAGGCCAGTCCACTTTTGTTACGAGGAGAAAGCCCTCGTGAGTTTCACCATGTATATTGCTTTCAATTTGATAAACAATAGTTACAAACATCTTTATATAAGGAGATGAGAGCAATGGACAAATCAGGAATGAGAAGACCTGATCCTTCCGATCCCAAAGCCCATGGAACAGAGAATCACCAGCCCCAGCACTTTAAACGAAACGAGGAGCCGCCTGTACCAGAATTGCAGGGTCACGCCAAACACACAAAGCAAAAAGCCCGACCCATTAAATTTGACGGAAAGAAGCCCAATTCGTCACCTTAAGCTATGCAGATGCTTTCTGAACCTTCAGGGAAGAACGCCGCTGGCTAAAAACAGTCTCGGAGGTCTATGGAAAATTTAGGATCAGTGCTATAATATAAGTCAGATGTCCATATATGGAGGGTATGCTATGAGACAATACCGTTTTAGAACGAAGACATTTGTTTGGGCACTGATTCTTTCAATGATCCTGTTAATCCTGCCCGGGTGCGGCGAGACACCTCCAGTGGTTGTAGACGAAACACCCCCACCCTCTCAGAGCACTGCACCGGAGGAGACGTCCGACCCGCCTGAGGCAACCCAACCTGCCAAGACCACCCCTAAGCCCGGCCCCACCTTCGTGGATCTTAATGGAAACCTGAGGGTGGAGGGTGTTCAGTTGGTCAATGAAGCAGGTGATCCTGTACAGCTCAAGGGTGTAAGCTCTTCCGAAGTTGCTTCCTTTGGCTATCTGGTTACATACGAAGCTCTGACAAACATGCGGGATGACTGGGATCTTACGGTATTCAGAATAGCCATGTACACCGAAGATGCCACAGGATACGTGAGAAATCCCGGCGTGATGGAAACTGTAACCCGGATTATTGACCATTGCATAGATCTGGGCATATATGTGATCATCGACTGGCATATACTCTACGACAATACGCCCTTAAAATACAAGGATCATGCTGTTGAATTCTTCTCTGAGATATCCGCCCTATATGGGGATTATCCCAATATCATCTATGAAATTTGCAATGAACCCAATGGCCCCGACACCACCTGGGAAGGCCATATAAAACCTTATGCGGAGGAGGTCATACCCGCAATCCGCCAGAACGATCCCGATAACATCATTATTGTGGGTACGCCTACATGGAGTCAGGATGTGGATATTGCTGCGGATGACCCCCTACCCTGGGATAATCTCATGTATGCCTTGCACTTCTATGCAGGTTCCCACGGGCAGCCTCTCAGGGATAAAATCGACTACGCCCTTTCCAGGGGATTGCCCATATTCGTAAGTGAATGGGGCAGCTGCCTCAACACCGGAGACGGCCCCACATTTCATGAAGAATCCATGGAGTGGATCAAATACCTGGATGAACGGATGATAAGTCATGTGAACTGGGCGTTCAGCGTAAAGCAGGAAGGCGCATCCATCCTGCGGCAAAAGATTGATGCAAAGGCTAAGTGGACAGATATAGACCTTACAGAAGGCGGATTGTTTGCCAAGTATGCCATCAAGGGCACGAAAGAGACGGTTCTCTTCGCCGATGGTTTTGAAACAAAAACCTTCTCCCATGGAAAATGGAAAAGAGATAATACCACCTATGAGTCTGAGAACCCATACAAGGGAGACTACGGAGCATCCATCGGCAAGGATGGTTTCCTTGAAAGGGCCGTTACCTCTGTACCTTATGAAAAACTTAAGCTTCATCTCGCCTATAACTTTGCAGGCGGAAAACCGGGGGATACAGTTAAGATCGACTGGTTTAACGGAACCGACTATATACCCGTCACCGAACTACCCCTGGTTGAGGGATGGACCGAACTTGATGTGGAACTTCCCGACAGCGCCTCGGGAATCAGGGATTTCTCGGTCAGGATTTCGGCCGCTGTGGCCGATGAAGAAACCAGGGTTCTGGTGGATGAAGTATGGCTGGCCGCAGAGAAAAAGTAATAAGCAATATTCGTGAATAGTGCTGCATATTTCACAAAGATAACAGGAGGATGTTAGACATGGCGAAAACCATTAGAAAAGCACATATATCAGGATTGGGGGCTGTAGGCAGTGTTTATGCCTCCATTCTCTACGGGTATGACAGGGAGTCGGTAAAAGTAATTGTGGATGCTGAAAGAGCAAGCCGGTACCAGGCACAGGGTGTTACCGTAAATGGAAAAAAGTATGATTTTGATTATGTAATCTCCCAGACCCCGGCCGAACCCGCGGATCTGATTCTTATTGCCGTCAAAGGCAATCAGCTTGAAGAATCCATTGAATCCATCAGGCCTTTCGTGGGTGAGAATACCATCCTGATGTCACTCCTCAACGGTATCAGCAGCGAGGACATTCTGGCAGGTGAATTTGGCGATGCCCACATACTCCACGCCTTCGTGGTGGGTACTGATGCCATCAGGGAGGGGCTGGACACCAGGTACGGCAATAAAGGTAAAATTGTTTTCGGCCACAGGTACCAGGCTGATTCAGCCGATGTACAGGCAGTAAAAGCCTTCTTCGACCGGACCGGCGTCCCCTATTCCAATCCATCCGACATCATGAAGGAACAGTGGTGGAAGTTCCTTATGAATGTGGGCATCAATCAGACCTCTGCCATACTGAGAGCGCCCTATAAGGTCTATCATAGCGTTCAGGAAATACGGGATCTTATGATGAGCGCTGCAAGGGAAGTCATACCCATAGCCCAGAAGGAAGGCATCAACCTCAATGAGGAGGATATAGCGAATTTCCTGGAAATCATCGACACCCTCTCACCCGACGGCAAAACCTCCATGCTCCAGGATGTGGAGGCGGGAAGAAAAACAGAAGTGGAATTATTTGCTCAGACCGTTATACAGCTTGGGCAGAAACATGGCATTCCCACTCCTGTTAATGAGGTGTTGTTCAGGATGATCCGCACCATTGAGCAATCCTACCCTACCCAATCCTGATCTCGGTATCGGATCCATCCAACTCAAAATTCCAGGCTTGATCCTTGTACACGCAATCTGAAGATACGAGATCCTGATCCAGCCCGTAGACAGCTGCAAAGGCTTGTTTTAAGCCATTAGCATAACCCTTCTCCAGGCTTTTCACAGTGAACCGGAAGGCTCTGGGGGAGGGGGAGTTCTGTGTAAAGCGACGGAGATTATAAGCTCCATAATGATAATCCATGGTAAGGCCATCATCCTCATACAGGATGAAGTCGCCTTCCGGTCCGGCATAGATCTCTATCCACAGGGTGCCAAAGTCCATGGATTGGGTACTGGAGGCACTTCGTGCCATAGGAATAATGGCACCTTCACGGACAAAGAGTGGTATACGGTCCAAGGGAGCATCGGCAATTATGAATCTGCCACCTTCCAGCCGCTCTTTGGTGTGAAAATCGTACCACCCTCCCCTGGGCAGATAAACCATGCGCTTTCTGTCACCGGGACGAGTAACTGGTGCCACCATGATCTCCCTGCCAAACATGAATTGGTCATTTATACCGTAAACATTATTGTCATCCTGAAAATCGAGGATAAGAGGTCTCATGACAGGCAATCCTGTTTCGCAGGCATGTCTGAATTCGCTGTAGAGGTATGGCAGAAGCTCATACCGCAGCCGGATGGCTTTTTGTGCTATTCTCTCGGTCTCGGAGTCAAAGGACCATGGTTCATGATCCTGCGAGTCCTTGTCGGAATGGGCTCTGAAGAAGGGAGTGAATGCGCCCAGCTGAACCCAGCGTGCATAGAGCTCCGAGCTGCTATTACCCTGGAACCCCCCTACATCTCCTCCCACAAAGGGAATGCCGGATAATCCAATATTCAGGTGCATGGGTATTGACGATGCCAGGTGCTCCCACCAACTGTGGTTATCCCCTGTCCAGACTGCAGCAAAGCGCTGTATGCCGGCATAGGCTGATCTTGTGACAATAAACGGACGCTCCTTGGGTTTCAATACCCTAAATCCTTCATGGGTGGCTCTGCACATGAGGAGCCCATAGGCATTATGGCATTTGGAGAAGGGTTGGGGCTTTCCATCAAAATCCATCATAAGGTCATTGGGCACCGTCATCATGATACGGTTCTGTGCTTCTGAAGAGAAGTCGCTGGGCTCATTCATATCATTCCATATCCCGGAAACGCCCACGTCAAACAGGTTTGAATGCTTCAACCCCCACCATTTCCGGGTTTTATCCCTGGAGAAATCGGGGAATGCAGCCGTCCCGGGCCACACCTTCCCATGGTAGATCTCGCCTGTGGGGAATTTGCAAAAATGTCCCTCCCCCACACCCTCCATGTATACAGGATAATCAGAATCCTTCCTGATTGCGGGATCCACAATCGTGACCACCCTGAATCCCTGTTCCTTCAGCTCCGCCAGCATTCCTTCAGGATCCGGGAACCGGTTTGAATTCCAGGTGAAGATGCGGTATCCATCCATGTAGTCAATATCAAGATAGATCACATCACAGGGTATTTGCCTTGTTCTGAAGGTTTCAGCAAGTTCCATAACCCTCTCCTGGGGATAGTAGCTCCATCGGCATTGCTGAAAGCCAAGGCTCCAGATGGGGGGCATCTCCATGCGCCCCGTCAGCATGGTATATTGCTGGATAACCTCAGCTATGGATTGGCCATTGATGATATAAAGATCAAATTGATTATCTTCAACCGTGATGGTAAGCCGTTCTCTGTCCTCATACCCCAGATCGAACTCCAGGCGGGCGGTGGAATCCACAAAAAGGCCGTAAGCCTTCTCACCATCAAAGCCGATCATAAAGGGAATGCTCTTGTACAAGGGATCCTTGTCAGGAGTGTGCAAAGGGTCATCGGTATTCCACATGATATAACGTCGTCCCCTTTTATCAAGAAAGCCCGTTTTCTCACCAAGGCCAAAGAACATCTCGGTCTTGTTAATCCTGTTTGAAATAGATATGGCCTTTCCCACCTTGTGAAAGGTCTCATCCATGTCCAATATGGGATAGTTGTGTTGATTGGTAACCAGAAGACAGGTTTTGTCCTTCCTGAAACCGATGGCCAACGAGCTGTTCTTAACGGAAACGATGCCTTGCTCGCTGGATAGCTTCAAACGGTTGTCAGGCCTTGCGATCACGGCAAGGGATTCAGAATCGGAGAAATCCCCTGTTGTTAGGGTTATCCTCAGGATCCCTTCTCCATAGGATTCAATCCTCGCCCTTCCCCTTTCAAAGTTGATAAATGCCTTATTGTTCTCCAGACGATAGTCGGTAACCCTACCGGCTGATATTCTTCTCGGAACATCTCTTGTTTCCCAACTGTTGGCCATCACCATACTCCTATCTGTTCATGATATTGTCCGACACCCTATACCCTCTCAAGTCTTTTATTCTTATGAAGATGGATATTATTTAAAAAATTGAAGACAATCTCATTAAATAGATCAGGCTCCGCCAATGACAGACCATGGCTGGCTCCCAAAACCATATACCCCATACAGTTCCTGTTAGCACCAACCATATCCTCCGCCGAAGCCCGCATCCTGCCCAGTTCCTTCGTCCCTGCCAGTATGAGAGTCCGAATACTTGAGTTGGCAAATGAGTCGGGCAGTATGTAACTCATATTAGACTCCATCACACGCATGAAATTGTCCCTGGTTAATTTAAGTGAGTCCTGATAATATTGATCCCGGTATTCCTTAGAAATACATAAGCTGTTGGCCTGCCATTTGGAAAACCATTTGACCCGTGACAGTCCGAAAGACATTTTAAGAAGGGAAAGCAAAAAATATTTCCCGGTGTTCATGGGGCGTACCATAGCGCTGAGGATAACTGCAGACTCAACCTTTTCCGGCCACCTGCTCATGATCTCTACCACAAGCTGAGCACCTAAAGAAAAACCCACCAGGTTGACCTTTTCAGATCCCACCGCATCTCTTACCGCCGTCAGAACCTTTGAGGCAGCATCGTTTATCGATATGAAAGGGATTTCTGCGCTTCCACCATGACCGGGCAGATCGGGAATAATCACGTGGTAATCTTTGAAGAATTCGGCCTGCCTGTCCCACATCCAGCCGGCAACGCCGCCGCCATGGAGAAACACCAGCGGCGGACCCCTCAATTCACCTGTTCGCCTCACAAAAAGGTCCATACCTGCTCCTTTCGAAAAAAGGAAATAAGCCCCTGTGAAACGGCGCAATACGCCAACCGTTCCCAGTTTCTACTATATTAATATAACAAATACAGGTGGGAAGTAAAGCAGAGTTTTCGCCGAACGGGAACTATAAAAGAATAATTCACAGAAGCTAAGGCAGACATTGCATCAGGCGCGGATTCTTTTATAGGCGTTCACTATCTCCTTGTACCTGCCGTAAACCTCATCCACAATGCTCTCCCAGTTTCTATACAGGGTTTCATGAGCCCTTTCCCCGATCCTTGAAAGGTCGGATTGGTGAACTGCATCATAGATTCTCCGGGATATGGCTTCCGGGCTGTTATCCGACAGCAGGCCGTTCTCCCCATCAATAATACCTTCCGCTGTGTTCGAGCCCTTTATCAGAAGAGGGGGGCATTTCTGGGATGCCGCCTCCTGCACAACAATGGAAGCATTATCGTATACCGACGGGAACAGTAACAAATCAGCCCTGCAAAAGAGGGATTTCAGATAATCCCTGTCATAAACAGGCCCCAGGAAGATAACGCGGTCAGTGAGATTCAGTTCCTCCACCATCCTCTTCAGTTCTTCTTCGGCATGCCCCATGCCTGCAATAAGCATTTTATAGTCCATTCCCATGCTCCTGAGAAGGTCGAGGGCATTGATCAGTACTTTCAGGTTTTTCTGCCAGACAAGCTGACCCACAAACAGAAATACAAGTTCTTCAGGCTTCAAATTCAGTTTTTCATTGACCATATGGCCTGCAGCTTTTCTGTCCTCGGCAGTTTCGTATTCCGTTCCGTTATTAACTACTTCTATATGACCTTTGTAGCCATACTCCCTCAATGTACCAGCGGTGGCATTATTGACTGTCCAGACAAAATCTGCTGAATTGTAGAAGTCGACAATCACGGATACGCCGATCTTTGCGGCACTCTCGAATTTCAGGGACTCCAGCAGATCATCATAGTATTTGGAATGGAAGGAAGCGACAACAGGTATCCCACGCTTGTGGGCAATGTTCATGGCAATTCTGCCCGCACTGAAGGGGGAATGGGCATGAACAATATCAAAAGGTATACTCTTTATCCTCCGCATGAACTGAATATCCAACGCCGGTACCCCCGTGCGGTATGGCGGCCTTGTAGGTACACTGATGGAATGATACCGCAGAACCTCATACTCCTCTTTGTCAACATAGTTTGGGAAATGAGGTGTTATAACATAGCTGATACCGTATTTCCTGTTTAGCCAGCAGGCATAGTTTCTGACCACATTGGTTACCCCATCCATGATGGGGTTGAATGCCTCGTTAAACTGCCCAGTAATCAGACCCATGCAGATACCTCCAAAAACACTTTGACAACCTGACACATTTTTTATACTACATATAAGTCAAATCAAATGAAGTCATATAAATTTCGGGATAATATTCCACCAAAACTATTATATACTCCTGTCCCGCTTACCTTCAAGTTTACACGCCAGTTTTAATGCCATTCTAATACAAGGTGTACGACAGCTCAATTGGACGGGACAGGAACGGCAGAGCCCATCCTTGGCTCGTATGGATCCTGGGGCAGGGGAATCTTCGACTTGACACCTGATTTGAAGGAGCCCGTCCATTCAGGCTGAGGAGGTTGACGGTTTTCCTTCAGCATCTGCTGCCACTCCTCATCGGTAAGTCTTGTATCACTCACAAACTCGTAGTAATCAAAGACTGCTCCGCGAGTCAGGTATAATTCACCCTCTATGGGCACCACAACAAAGATCTCGGCTGCCAGTCCCACTGCTTCCTCTAGATAGGCTCCGGACGTGGTATGCACATCGGCTACAACTGCCATATTCTTGTCGGTTTCAGATGTAATCTCAAACCATCTCATGCCGCCGTCGGCCATGGAGCTTGTGAGAAATTCCAGGGTAGCCCCGTATGCTAAAAGTTTGTTATGCTCCTCCTCTGACAGAGCTTCATTATTGAGTTCCTTGATGGAACAGGTGGTTAAGAAGTCAAGAAGCTCTTCAAAGGCTTCCATCCGCGTCTGAAGGCCTTCCGGCAGGATACCCCTGGCAGTCAGATTCTCTCTTGAATAACGCGTCAGCCACAGTAGTCTCTGGTAGAGTTCCACATTGGGCTCCACATAGCTCTTCACCACGGGAGGAGGCCAGTCGCCACCGCCCTCCGCACCGCTCTGTTTGCCGTAGAGTATGGTATCATGGCGTAGCTCGCTCCAGCTTGCCAGGGCTGTACTGAGGGACTTATCCTCCCAGGCCTCATTGGTCATGAAGGATGGATATCCCTCTCCAAAGGAGGTCAGAAGCGCCTTGAGTGTCCAGAGCCAGCCGTAATACATATTGGACTGCCATGTTTCTTCGGAAAGCTCTGAAAACTTCTCTTTCACTTCATAGAATCTCTCAAGATATTCAGGCCACTGTTCCGCCACTTTGTAGTCCTGGATCAGGTAATCATAGGCTTTTTCAGATCCCAGCACAGCCATCACATCAAGGCCAGAGGGCATAGGTCTCTTAAGTGGCTCAACCAGAGTCTGCAGAATCTCCGAATCAGGGATGTAACGCTGTCCCATAAAGCGGAACTGCTTGCCAGTAGGAGCATCTGCCGATATCCATTGCTGTTGTATCTGAGGTTCGGGCAGATTCTTAGCTTCCTCCAAAAGTTTCTGAGTTTTGTCCTCATCCAGGAAGGTATTCAGATCGGGATCCTCCCCAAACACTTTTATCAAGAGATCCTTATAATCATAAACCGTCAGATCATCGGCACTCCCCACATAAAACACAGTGGGATCGTAGATGTTCTCCCAAAGCTCCAGATCGGGCACCTGTCCGCTCCCCATGAAAAGGGCATAGGTCATCAATAGAGCCCGGCAGGTGGCTTCCTCATCCAGAAAAACTTCACCCTCATTCTCCTCAAGCAGTGGGTGGGGTACCTGTCCATACCACATCATAGCCTTGAAAAACTTTTCAAGTTCCTCGCTTCGGGTGTAATGCCCTCTTGGCTTGTATTGACTGTAATCCATATCAAATCCGAATAGGGGTGATTCCTGAAAACCTGGTGCATCCAGCATGAGGGCATATTCGGCATTGGCGTAATCCACGGCTTCATCCGGCACATGCCCGGCTATCTCCCCGCCGAGAGCCAGGTGGGCGACCGAGAAAAAAGCGATGTTCTTTAAGGCCTGTTCCCTGACCCGTGGATTCTTGATGCTCTCATACAGATATACAGATTTATCCAGCATGCTCTGAGTCAGTATTCCAAGATCGCCCAATAACTGTTGAGCTTCGAGGGTTCTCAGTGAATAGTCAAAAAACACATGATATACCTGAAGTACAGAATCTGTTGAAATAAAGCTGGGGAGCATGTAATACTCGTTGAGTTCGTAGATGTAAAAGAGCTGCTCCTGCTGCCCGGAAGTCACAACAAACCCGTTTTTTGCAAGCATTTCCCGCTGCTCCTGGGAAAACTCGCCGAACTGCTCCAGATTGACTATGTTGGAGAGCTGAATATCAGTACTGTATGCGGGCACCCGGCATTCAAAGGAAGGAAGCTCGTAAGCTGACGGGATGTATTTTCTTACCCTCTCCTCAGAAAAGACGGGTTTTGCATATGGCCCAGAAATGTTTTCACCGTTAGGTTCCCCATCGTCCTGATCGCCGCCGGATCCAACCGCAGGAGTAATTACAGGGGGTGATGTTGAGCTTTCAATGTCGGTTTCATGAGGTTTTTTTGATTCATCCGTATTGGTGCGCACGGTGCAGCCGGCAGTCAGGGCTGTAAACAGATACAGGATGCATACCAGCAGGTACATGCTTCTTTTCAATTTCATGATTAACATCTCCTTCATTCGAGAGTCAAAATGCCCTGTTCATAACACAGAGCAACCCTCTTCAGCCTTCGGTTATCCGTGACTACCAGGGCCGACGGTTTCGTACCGTCAGAATAGCCAGCTTTAAGTTCCTTTATATCCTGAAAACCTTGGCTCTGGCAGAGTCCTTCAAAACCAAAACCCTTCCATCCATATATATTCAAAACCTTCCTGCCATCCACCAGATACTCAATGGCTAACAGTTCATCCCTGCCATCGCCGTCAAGATCGGAAAATACATAATCCTCAAATGGCTTTGACAATCTGGTACCCAGCCATACCGGGTAGAGACCTTTATCAGTAAGTCGAAAAATAAAAGGCCGCTTATTCATTTCCGGATCGGTACGAGCTGTGGTATAAACACCGATGGACAATTCCCATTCTCCATCCCCATCGATATCGGCCGTCTGCACCTTCCAGGGCTTCATGGCTGACAGGTCAAAACGCATGATTTCACTTCCGCCTTCAATGATGGCCAGATATCTTCCAAAGGGGCCATAACCACCTTCAAGTCTTATGGTTTCGGCTACCCCATTATGGTTGAGATCTGCCACGCAGCTGCTAACAACACGTTTGCCCAAAGAACCTCCAAATAGAAGGCCGATTGCCGGAATCAGCAATACCAAAAGCAAAACCCGGCATGAATGTCCATTCATATGAGTTTCCATATCCTTGTAGTATTATAACCAGTATAAGCCAATTCCAAGATATCACAGCTTCCCCAGGCAGTCAAAAGAAATGACGGAAATAAAAGGGTGACACCAACCCGCTATTCCACAGCCTTCAAAGAGCTCACCATATCGATGCTCCCGACCCTCCGCGACATCATCAGGCTCACCGACATGGACAACACGAGGGTTCCTGTAATGCACAGGATGAGAGTACCCGATCCGACCTTGGCCATCATGTCAATTGAATCTGAAAGGGTTGACACCATATATGTGATAAGAGCATAACCGCATGGTATGCCGATCAGAATCCCGGCGACGGTGAGCCAGATATTCTGTTTGCTCAGGAGGGAGCGTATTTGCTTGGGGAAAAAGCCCAGAACCCTCATTGTGGCCAGTTCGCGAATACGCTCTGTGAAAGACAGGGCTCCAAGATTGTACAGAACCACAGACCCCAGAATAACAGCAGCCAGGATGAGTATTCCCACAAGCATCTGCATGCTATCAAGTGTTTTTTCAAGACCTGCTCGCATCTCTTCCTTGCTCTTTACATCCTTGACACCTGGCATTTCAACAGCATCGGAGCCATTCCCGGAGATTAGCATGGCGGAGGGCTCCATGGTCTCAGACAGAGCTTCAAAAGTATCTTTAGTCATGGTTATTCCCTGTCCCGCTGGACTTCTGTAGATTGCCGTAACCCTGGATTCGTACCATTTTGTATCGCCGGACATTCGCCACTTAAACTCCTCTCCCACTTTTATATCCAGCAGCTCCGCCATTTTGTAGGACATGGCAACCCCGCTGTCGGGAAGATCTATAGGGTTTTGGTCAGGATCCTGAAACCTTAGCTGATCTCCAGGTTCGGCCACGGTCAGGAAACCAGCCTTTTCCTTGGCGTCCTTTCTGAATTCAACTGCCGATTCCTGGATCAGCTGTCCGCTATACCTCTGCTCTAAGGCATAAATCTCGTCACTTTGGATATCCTCTTTCAGATTGATTTTGTATTCATAGATATGCAAATCCTGATACATCCATGTTCCCAGGCCATTTATGGTATCCTGTATTCCCAAGGCACACAGAAGGAGGGTCATACACCCTGCCACCCCTGTTACCGCCATGGCTGACCGGACTCTGCTTCTCAGGATGTCACGGATATTCCATTGAGCAGAAAAACCAAGTTTATACCAAACGGCTCTCTTTTCCAAACGGGTGTGACGCCCTGTTCCGGGTGGTTTTGGCCTCATACACGCAGCTGGAACATCTTTAAGCTCCCTGCGGCATGCAAAATAACTGGAGGCACCACAACAGAGGACGGCAATGGTCACCACGGTAAATGCTTCGGGTGTTAAAACTGCATACCAGGCAGGCAGGTAATAGATAGTACGCTGCATTTCAAACAGGATGGGAGGCACAATCAGCGGACCGATCAACAATCCCAAAAGCCCTCCTGCAAGCCCTATCCAAACGCCATAGGAAACATAATGGAACAGTATTTTCCTTCTGCTAAACCCCATGGCCTTCAGGGTACCTATCTGTATCCTCTGATTACCCGTCATTCGAACCATGGTAGTGAGCATGGCCAGTGCCGCTATAATGAAGAACACAATGGGGAACACATTCCCCATGGCCTTGTTCTGACGGATTTCCATGTCCATCATGGATGTACTGATATGGGTTTCGTGTGTCAGAAGCAGGCTGTAATCCCCTTCGAGAAGATTCTCCAGTTCGGTTCTAACCTTCTTTTCATCAGCTCCGGAATCCAGCCTGATCAGCAACTGATTGTATGGCAGGGGCAAGGCGTGGTGAAGAGCCTTTCTTGGCATGAAAGCAAATCCGAAATTCTCTGGCTGAGGAAAGAGCTGGGACTCATCCCTTGCACAATAAATGTATTCCGGGTGCATGATAAGACCCAGGACTTTTTTCTCAACAGTGATACCACCAATCTCTGCCTGAATCACATCACCCACACCAATGCCGTGGGCCTCAGCAAAAAAACAGTCCAGCCATATTCCATCCTTTGAAAGATCAAGGGGTTGACCTGCCACCGGATGGGGCTTTGATATTTCATTGTTCTCAACGATATGTATCCTTAAGACAGGCTTTTTTCCAGAGGTCATCACCGCATCAGCGATAAAGCGGCGGGATGTAGCCTCAACTCCAGAAATTTCAAATACCTTCGTCAGGTCTGCCTCTGAGAAATCCTCTCCCATGAGCCAGAGATCGGGAAGGCGATTTTCTTCATAATAACGGTCTCTCTCGTACTTCATGCCATTCCACTCTGCGTTGATTCCGGCAAAAACCGCAACACCCAGCACGGACATCAGAAAGATTGCAATGAATTGAGACAGATTCTGCCGCATGTCCCTGAGCATCTTTTTAAAGAGCATCACCAGTTTACCTCCTCCACTCCCACAGGTGACGGATTCCTGACTTCATCAACTATTTTTCCGCTCCTCATCCAGATAACCCTGTCAGCTGCAGGGGCAAGAGCGGAGTTATGGGTAACTATGATCACGGTGTGACCCTGCTGCCTGCTCATCCTTTGGAGCAGGGAAAGGATGACAACACCTGTTTCACTGTCAAGAGCTCCTGTAGGCTCGTCGCATAAAAGGAGTGTAGGATTTTTACAGATTGCCCTGGCGATGGAGACTCTCTGCTGTTCTCCCCCTGAAAGCTGTGCGGGGAACTTGCTCATATGTTGACCCATTCCAACCGAAGCAAGTATCTCTTTTGCATCCAGTGGATTCTTGACTAGTTCACCAGTGAGTGCCACATTCTCATAGACCGTGAGAGTAGGTATCAGGTTATAAAACTGGAAGACAAATCCGACATGATCGCGCCTATATTCGGTGAGCCTTGTTTCATCATACTCCGAAATATCATGCCCGTTGATCAGGATTGATCCGGAAGTAACCCTGTCCATGCCTCCCAGAAGATTGAGCACGGTACTTTTCCCTGCCCCACTGGGACCCAGGATAACCGTGAACTCCCCCTTATGTATCTCAAAGTTGATGTTGTCTGCAGCACGCAGCCGGTATTCACCTGTGACATATTCCTTGGTTACGTTCTGAAAGCGTATGAGAGGTTCCACTTCTGGTCTCCTTCCTAGATATTGCTCAAAACTTCGGGGCTGACTCCAAGCAGTCGCGAAATTAAATCCAAAAGAATATCGGGCTTAAGATAATCTCTGTTGTGGATATGGTCGTCTTCTCCGTGGATTAACCCAAATATGCCGAACACAAGGAAAGCCGAAGTCATTTGAGGGTCTTTGATACAGATAATTTTCCGTCCATTCATCTCCTCTAATAGATTGGCTATGGGTTCTATTAAGGCTCTTGCTACGTGGAGTGATAATCGGGTATGCATATCCATGAACTCCGCTTGATGGAATTCCTCTATAAAGGCGCTGTCTGACATGGGTAATACATTGTTCGATACTTCACTAATCTTCTCCAGACGGCTTTTGAAGGTCAGGGATCCATCCTGAATAATGGCAATGAGCTTTGCTGCAAATTCATCGGTAAGCCTCTCCAGAACCGCCCTGAAAACCTCATCTTTTGATTTGAAATAGTAATAGAAAAGGCCCTGCGCCACATTGATCTGCTGAACAATATCGCTGACAGAGGTATTCTGATAACCTTTGGTCAGAAATAACTCCATGGCTGCATCCAGTATTTCATTTTTCCTTTCGGCAGGGGTTTTTGATATGCGTGTCATGATACTCACTCCCTTTGTTTCCATTATAATCCACCGACTGACGTTCAGTCAATAGAAATTTATAAGTTACTACACCTCTTAAAAAATAGAGTTCGTCCCATGTTTCATCATAATTATCCAACTTGGAATCTTCAGTTCTTTGAATGGAGAAAAAAAGGCGTAAATGGGTGAGAACACCCAATTACGCCATAAAGAACCTTCCCAGATCTTCCACTGTTTCCACCAGATATGTGGGATTCTCCCTCTGGAGAACCTCAACGGGACCATATCCATAGAGTACAGCAATGCAGTCAATTCCCACTTTTCTTGCACCCACTACGTCGAATATGGTGTCCCCTACCAGCACGACTCCTTCGTATTGGCTGATATTAAGCTCATCCAGACAGTTCAATACAACCTTATCCTTACTGGCACTGCTACCGTCCATATTGCTGCCCGCAATCACCGTGAAGTAATCCGCCAGATGCAAATACTCCAGTATTTCCTTAGCTAAAACTGTTGCCTTGGAGGTTGCCACGGCCAGTGTTTTCCCCTTGGATTTCAGGCTTTTGATCAGCTCGGGTATCCCCGGATAAGCTGTATGCTCGTACATACCCTTTTCAATATAATATTTACGGTATATTTTTATGATCTCCTCGGTCTTTTCGTCGTCAAACCCGCAATGATTCTTAAAGGAATGCTTGATAGGCGGACCAACAAATTTTTTAAGGCTGCTCAGATCCCTTACTCCCATACCAAAAGCTGTAAGAGCATGATTGACCGAACGGACTATGCCATCCATGGAGTCAATGAGCGTTCCGTCCAGATCAAATAGTATGGTTTGATAATCCTTCTTTTTCTGCAATATGTTCACACCTCAAGTACTATTTTATGTCGTATAATTCCCAACCCGTATCAGCAGTATCCATTGTGATATAAGGGAGTATACCTCGGATTCAACCTTAGTACTCACTATCCTTCAGGATTACATCATGAGCACCACCCTCAATCAGGCTGGTGGAAGATACAAGAACGATCCTGGCGGTCTCCTGCAACTGCCTGATGGACTTGGCTCCGCAGCTGGACATGGTTGACCTGATCTTGTTCAGCGTAACATCCAGGTTATCCTTCAGTTTGCCAGCATAAGGTACATAACTGTCCACTCCCTCTTCAAACTTCATGTTGGTGTTTCCACCAAGATCATAGCGCTGCCAGTTCCTCGCACGGTTGGAACCCTCGCCCCAGTACTCCTTAACATAGCTGTTGCCCCTCTTAACTTTTTTGGTGGGGCTTTCATCAAACCTGGCAAAGTATCTTCCCATCATGATAAAATCGGCACCCATGGCCAGGGCAAGGGTCACATGATAGTCGTGTACGATTCCGCCGTCTGAACAGAGGGGGATATAAATACCGGTTTTCTTATAATACTCGTCTCTTGCCTTGGCTACCTCAATGACAGCACTTGCCTGCCCGCGCCCTATACCCTTTTGCTCACGGGTAATACAAATGGAACCACCGCCAATACCCACCTTCACAAAATCGGCTCCCGATTCTACCAGATACATGAAGCCTTCTCGATCAACCACGTTGCCGCCGCCAATCTTGACATCCGGGTATTTCTTCTTTACTGTTTGGATGGTTTCCCTCTGGAATTCGGTAAACCCGTCCGAGGAATCCACACAGAGGATATCCACTTCAGCATCCAGCAGGGCAGGCACTCTTTCGTTATAATCCCTGGTATTGATTCCCGCTCCAACCACCAGTCTCTTTTTGGAGTCCATAAGCTGTGAGGGATTCTGCTTATGGTCGTCATAGTCCTTTCGGAATACAAGATATTGAAGTCTTTGATCCTTGTCGATTATGGGAAGGCTGTTGAGCTTGTGCTCCCAGATGATATCGTTGGCTTCACTCAGGGTGATACCCACATACCCAACGATGAGATCTTCGAAGGGGGTCATGAAATCTGCCACTTTTTTGTCCATAGGATCCCTGGTCAGGCGGTAATCCCTTCCGGTGACAATTCCCAGAAGTTTGCCCGTGGCTGTTCCATCATCGGTTACCGCAATTGTGGAATGCCCTGTCTTTTCTTTGATGGCCAGTACATCCCTCAGTGTATGATGCACCGAAACATTGGAGTCACTGACCACGAATCCTGATTTATGTTTTTTAACCCTTCTGACCATTTCGGCCTGATCCTCAATGGATTGTGAACCATAAATAAAGGAAAGCCCACCGCATTTGGCCAGTGCAATTGCAAGTGTATCATTGGAAACCGCCTGCATAATAGCGGAAACAATTGGAATATTCAGTTGAATGGAAGGTTTCTCGCCTTTAGCAAATTTAGTGATGGGTGTTGCCAGATCAACATTCTCAGGCATGCAGTCCTTAGTGGTTAGATTTGGCAATAACAGATATTCACTGAAAGTTCTTGAGATATCCGAGTAAATGGTAGCCATGATAATCTCCTCCCCTACATAATGAATGGTTAGCCTATAAATTTCAACTATTTTAATATAAGTCTCCAAGGGATGTCAACCTTATTTTATCATCCAATATCAACGATCCGCTGGTAAATCTGAGCCTGGATAATGCAAGGCACTTTCTGGGCAGGATGATCCGAAACACGGCCGCCTGGCTCCCAGGCTGGAAGATTTAGATTCTTATTTTCTGAAACCGCCAAACATCCTGCGGCGTGTATCATCCTGATCCACAAAAGGTATCCTGTAGGCTTTTTTCGCGGGGAAAATGCCTGCATGAGCTGCTTTTACCGATTCGATGGAATAGAAAACCTTGGAATCTGCTTGTTCTATTATGGCCACAGCCTCATCCAGATCCTTTCTCCGTATCAGTGAAAATAACAGGGTGACCTCCTTGGTGGATCCCCTGCCTTCGACGGCGGTTACACCGAAGCCCGCTTTTATAAGCTTTTCCATCAGACTTTCTTTTCCAGGGTTCTCTTTGGGGACGAATATTCTGAGCACCAGAAATCCAATAGCCAGTTTTTCTTCCACCATGATGCCAAAATAGGTGCCCAGAGCAAATCCCAGTGCATATGCAATATAGCAGAGTGGATTATTCAGATTTTGCATGATCTGGCTTATAACCACAATCCAAATAAGTACCTCAAAAAAGCCCAGGATGGGTGCGACAAACCGGCTTCCTCTAGATACGAGGATGATGCGTACCGTTCCTAAAGTTACGTCCACCATGCGCGACAGAATGATAATTATGGGCAATACAACCCAGGAAAACAAATCACTGGATAAAAAGTCCGTCAAAACCTCTCCCCCCAAATCCCATTGACATAAAAATCGGTCTATATCCAAATACATGTCTATATTTATGCTTACCCAGGAAACAGAAATGATTCACACAAACCAGTCGCTATCTCCACTAAGAAAGACCATGGACAGATAAATACAATACCATAAAAAAGGACGGGCAACAAGCTTTATGCGCATCTGCCCGATCCCTCCTGACCGCTTTTCTATGCAGTATCTCTACTTCTCCACCGCCCTGTCCAGAGCTTTAATGACCAGCAGGGCAATAACCCCGCCTATGGCGGCTGTCACAAGCTGGGGCCAGCTGAAAGCTGCGATCATGGCTGTTGCCTTCTGGGCGGGTATCCCCATCCAATTCACAAAAAGATTAACTCCTGCAAAGAGAAACGCAAACTTAAGGACGGCTCCGGCTCCAATACCCAGTATCTGGTTTTTCTTGATCAATACAAATAACAACACCAGTATAAAATTGCCAATGGCCACAATGGGCGCAAAGGGCAGCGGCATGGTGGCGCCGGTCAAAATAGCCCCGAAAGGTGCCAGAATAGCAACAGCTGCCCCTCCCCATAATCCCGTGGTTGCAGCGGCAATCAGAAGACAGGCATTGACAAGCGATCCTGTGATGAACTGGTTGAACTGACCCAGAGGGATGGCTCTTCCAATGGTCTGGAACACTATTGTTAATGCCAGAAGAATAGCGGTTCTGGTTATGAATCGAATTGAACTTTTCTTGTCTGCCATTTTCAACCTCCACTATACACTCAGGGCATGTCTTATTTCAGCTCTTTATATCGCTGGATCTTCCTGGTGGTTGTTTTAGCGAATTCTTCATCCCGGAGTTCAAAGTTCCTGATGTACTTATACAGCACCAGCTGCTTGTTCACATTCTTGACCTCGTTGCTGATTACATCATGGGCAGTATTTCCCGGAGCAGTGCCGCCTTTTATCGCATCATCAATTTTATCGTAATCGGGAACAATGATGGCATGAACAACCACATCATCATCCTCGCCTTTGTTTCCGTATACCAGGCACTCCTTGATATATGGGCTTCTTCCCAGAATGGTCTCAATTTCCTCAGGGAAGATGTTCTTTCCGTTTTTGGTGACAATAACATTCTTTTTTCGTCCGGTAATGTGGAGGAACCCGTCTTCATCAAAGTATCCCAGGTCACCTGTGTAAAACCAGCCATCCCGTATGGCCTCTTTAGTAGCCTCTTCGTCTTCGTAATATCCCAGCATAACCGAGGAGCCCTTGCATATGATCTCACCGATGCCATCAGAATCAGGATTGGCAATATCCACCTCCAGGTTGGGCAGGGGAAGCCCGGCTGCATCGTCCTTATAGCAGATATCACGGTTTAAAGCCACAATGGGTGAACACTCTGTAAGGCCATAGCCCTGAACCAGGGTTATTCCAAGATCCCTGAAACCTTTGGCTACATGGGGATCAATGCCCGCCGCCCCGCTGATGAAGAGCCTGAGGTTACCTCCAAAGGCATCATGGATCTGCTTGAAGAGCTTCTTTCTGATATCGATTCCAATCTTTCGAAGACCATTGCTGATCTTAACGGCAACCTTGAGCTTTGTCAGACCTCCCGCCTTTTTGGATGCCTGATGCAGTATCTGTTTGTACATTGATTCAAAAATCAGAGGAACACCATTCATTATTGTGCAACCTGATTCTTTAAGGTTTTTAACAATATGCCGGAGTCCTTCGCAAAAAGCAACTGTACAGCCTCTGTACATCTGGCATAAAAAGCCGCAGGTGCATTCATAGGTATGGTGGATGGGCAACAGGGAGAGGAAGGTATCCTTTTCATCGATATAAAGCATGGCACACATGTTCATAAGGTTCTCACAGACATTTCTCTGTGATAACATAACGGCCTTTGAGGTATCGGTGGTTCCAGAAGTAAACAGAAGAATATTCATTACCTCCGGATTTATGGTTGCATCCAGGAAGGATCTGTCTCCCTTTTTCAGAAGTTCCCGGCCCCGCTCCATGAGACGTGAGTATGACAGTACATCGTCGCTGTCGGAAGCAAAATCCATATTGATAAAGCATACCCCTTCATGGTCCTTTCTTATGGTCTCCATGGATTCAGCCAGGTGCTGGGAATAGATAATTGCATTGGCCTCAGACCGTTTGATGAGATTGTCAATCTCGTTGGCCGGCAGTTCCTTATCAAGGGGAACAGCAATTCCGGTTCCGCACAGAATTGCCAGATAGGCCACATTCCATTCATAACGGTTCTCGCTTATTATGGCAATCCTTTTATCCTTTAGTCCCAGATCGACCAGAGCCGTACCCAGGGCATCGATATCCTGTTTGTATTGCCTGTAGGATACGGGTACATATTCGGGAGAACCCTCTTTTTTCAACAGGAAAGCCGCCTTCTCACCAAACAGCTCGACACTGGAGGTGATCATCTCTCTAAGATCCCGGATTGGTCTTACCTCATACAAATTTTCGTATTTCACCATCATACCCCATTTCTTCTAAATAGAGGTTACCTCTCTGCAACCTAAATAAGTTTTAAACCTGTAATTGCTAAATTCGCCTTTTTACATAACATGATTCTACCAGACCTGTCCTGAAAAAGAAAGATAAAACCTCAATATGCCTCGATAACCCTGGTCGAAAACCATGTGCAGGACATCACTCTCTCCCGGAAATTTCTATTTAATATTGTTTAATCCGGTACTTTTTGCTATGCTTAGTTTGTAGTTTTTGTATTTTTTTGACGAAGATGGATTCAGGGTGATCATATTGAGTAAAAACAAAATTGCTTCACTGTTGTCAGCATTGGCTGCACTTTTTATTATAGCCGCCATTATTATTGTTTCCTCAGTCGGCAGTGTGAATCCTATCTCAAAAGATGAATCCCTAACCATATCCCATGGCTGGACCTGCTCCTGGGTAGACTCTGATGATACCATCACCATAAGCCTTCCCGGAACAGTGGCCGACGGGTATGCGGGAAGAACCCTTCATCTTACCAATACCTTACCAGTAAGGTTTTTTGATAGACCAAGCCTGATGATCCGCACATCGGAACAGCGTGCGGCCGTTCATCTGAATGGTATTCCCATCTACGAGTTCGTACCCGGGGATCCCCAGAGGGCACCTGGCAGCATGTATCATTTTATCAGCTTGCCATCAGGGTATGAGGGCGGAAGACTGGATATCTTTCTGTCATCTCCACTTAACCAGTTCTCAGGAGTGGCCAACGAAGTTCGGATTGGAAGTATTACAGCCCATATTCTATATATCCTCAAACAGGGCAGCATCGGCCTTTTCCTTGCCGTGGTGGCCATAATGCTTGGATTCATCATGCTGGCTTTCTATCTGTCTATGTACTTCTCAGGTTCCAGACACCCCAGTATTCTTTACCTGGCCTTATTTGTGATATTATCGGGATGCTGGATGTGCAGCGAAAGCCGGGCTCTGGAATTGTTCATCAGAAACCCCATGCTCATCATGTGTATTGCATTCATGTCCCAGTATCTTGCGCCCATTCCGCTTCTTTCGTTTGTTATCGATACATACAGACCAAAATACAGTCACTGGCTGAAGAGATTTCAGTATATTTTTGCAGCTCACTTTTTTGCGTCGTCAATACTGTACATGCTTGGCCGGATAGAGTTTTATGATACAGCCATACTGTATCATTCCCTTCTTGCGTGCTCAATTGTTATTCTTGTATTGACGGCCTTCACCGAGATGCGGCGCAGTAATAAAAGTGTCCGGCTCTTTTTTCTGGGCTGTATCCTACTTAGTATATCCATCTGTGCCGATATTCTCAGATATTACTTCCGCACCCTGCCATGGGTTGTGAAGCCGGTAATATATCAGTATGGACTCTTCATTTTCATGATTGCCACCGTTGCGGCTCTGGCTCATAATACATTCATTACCCGCGAGGAAAAGATCGGCCACGATATTCTCATGTCACTAGCCTTTACCGATACCTTGACAGGTTTTAAGAACCGAAGATCCTTTGATGAAAGAATAGCCGCCATCAATGAAAGGCTGGATGCCTATTCATCGGTTCATATGGTCATCCTTGACATCAATGGCCTGAAAAATGTGAATGACACCTTCGGCCACAGGGAAGGGGATCAGTTGATTGTGCAGGGAGCCCGTCTTATCAAAGAAACCCTGGGACAACTGGGTGAAATATTCCGGATAGGTGGTGACGAGTTTGTTGTGCTTTCCACCAATATTGAACCCTATTTCATCCAAGTAGAGCTGGATACCCTCAATAAAAAGATCTCAGCTTTCAACGAAAGCGCCCCCACCTTCGAACTAAGCATCGCCTATGGCCTTGCAAGCTTCATTAAGGATCACGATAAGGATTTGCATGATGTCTTTGAGCGAGCCGACAAATCCATGTATATCTGTAAGGAAAACCAGAAAGGATTGCATCAGGCAAATAATAAAAATAAGTTATACTAGGTCATGATCTGGGTATAATGTTCTTCTACATCCGGTTATGAAAGTGGTGATCACTCTATGGGAACTTTCAGAGAATTATATAACAGGCTCGTGGATGCCGCGTTGCGGAACGATCTTGAAAAAGAGGTCAGGGAGATTACTGAATCAGGTGAGTACGGACGGGAGGAAGTTGACAGGCTTTTACATCCCATGGAACATCCTGTTGTGATGAGAACGGAAGACTGCAAATGCCCGCCGTGGGAAAACTGCGAGCAATGTGCTGTAGAGTGCCTATTCTCAGCCATAGACCGGGATGAAAACGGCAATGTGGTGATATCCACAGCTGATTGCACCGGTTGTGGGATATGCGTGGAGGAATGCAAGAACAAGGTTCTGACCGACCGCAAGGAAATCATTCCTGTTCTGGAATTGCTCAACGCCCGGAAGAGGCCTGTCTATGCCATGATCGCACCTGCCTTCAACGGCCAGTTCAGCATGGATGTCACCGCAGGCAAACTGCGCACAGCTTTTAAGCTGGCAGGCTTCTACGGGATGATCGAGGTGGCTCTTTTTGCAGATATTCTGACGCTAAAGGAAGCTCTGGAATTTGACAGATCCATCCATACCGATAAGGACTATATGCTCACCAGCTGCTGCTGTCCCATCTGGGTGGTCATGATCAAAAAAATCTACCATGAGCTGATCCCCCACATGCCTCCATCGGTTTCGCCCATGGTAGCCTGCGGACGAGCCATCAAGCGTATCCATCCTGAAGCAGTGACGGTCTTTATAGGTCCCTGCGTTGCGAAAAAGGCAGAGGCTCGGGAGGCCGACATTTCAGATGCGGTGGATTATGTGCTGACTTTCCAGGAGATTTCAGATGTATTCCAAAAGATGAGCATAGACCCCTCCGCCCTTCCGGAGGACATGCGCGACCATTCTTCGAGGGGCGGCCGTATATATGCCCGCACCGGCGGGGTGAGCGAAGCAGTCCAGGACACACTCAACAGGTTAAAGCCCGAGAGGAATATCAAGCTAAAGGCGATACAGGCCGATGGAGCCGCAGACTGCAAACGGTTGTTGAAAGAGGTCATGGAAGGCAATATCAAGGCAAATTTCATGGAGGGCATGGGCTGCAGGGGCGGCTGTGTGGGAGGTCCTAAAGCCATCATTGATAAGGAGTTGGGAACAATCCACGCAAATCAGTATGGCGACAATGCCATCTACCCTACTCCCATAGACAATCCCCATGTGATACATCTGCTGGAAAGGCTGGGCTTTCACACAATAGAAAGCCTGCTGGAGTCTGATAATCTGTTTACACGCAAGTTTGAATGAACGATAGATAGAATGGTACAGTAAATTAAGATGCTTACAGTGATCCCGTAAGCCCGGCCACTGTGCTGCACGGCTGCACCTTGACTTTACGGGATCCTTTCCGGCATATGGATCAGGCTTTGCGGGATTCCTGGAAGCTCTGACCGATGCAGGTGTAAGGCGGACATATGAGAAGAGGGGGAGGTATTATGGTCAAAACTCTATCCATCAGAACAAGCAGCAGAACACAGCTTCTGGACATTACATCCCAGGTTCGGCGTATTATCGAGGAATCCGGCGTGCAGGACGGCCTTTGCACAGTCTTCGTCCCTCATACCACAGCCGGAGTTACCATCAATGAAAACGCAGACCCCGATGTGGTCTCCGACATACTTAAAGAAATGAACAAGGTAATCCCTTTCAACGATGATTATAAACATATGGAAGGCAATTCAGCCGCCCATATCAAGGCAAGTCTGTTTGGTTTTTCAGAACAGATCATCATAGAGTCAGGGCGGCTGCTTTTGGGAACATGGCAGGGAATATATTTCTGCGAATTCGATGGTCCAAGAAACAGGCAGGTCAAGATCAAGATCATTGAAGGCTGACCAGGGCATCGGCAAGGCACATGATTCCCTGCTCTATACGGTTTTCCGGCATATTCGAGAAGTTGAGCCTTAAAGTATTCTTTTTTGGAGTGCATGGAAAGAAGGGTGCTCCCGGCACGAAGGCTACATTCCTGTTGAGAGCCTCCTCAAGGAGATCTGCCGAATCAATTCCGGCGGGAAGTTCTACCCAGGCAAAAAGTCCGCCCTGGGGATGATTATAGTAAACATCTCCGGGGAAGTACCTGTCCATGGCTTGGGTGAGGGTATCCCTCCTCATCCTGTATACCCGCCTCAATTTTTGAATATGTGCATCATAATCCTCTGTTTCGATGTATCGGTTTATCTGCATCTGGCTGATGGTTGAGGTATGGAGGTCGGCTCCCTGCTTGACCAGCAATAGCTTGTTAAGAAGGTTTCTATGAGCCGCAATCCAGCCTATGCGCATACCGGGGCAGAGTGTTTTTGAAAACGTACCGAGGTAAACAACCCAGCCTTCGGAGTCCAGGGATTTAACAGAGGGCAGCATCTCGCCCTCATACCTGAGTTCACCATAGGGGTTGTCTTCCACCACAAGAACACCATACCTGCTGGCCAGATTCACCAGAGCCTTCCGCCGCTGGAGGGACCAGGTGCGGCCCGTTGGATTTTGGAAATCCGGAATCACATAGATAAACTTCGGATGCCTGGCTTTCTTCAGCTCCTCCTCAAGAGCCTCCGGGATCATCCCGAAGGAGTCTGTCTCCACCTCTACGAATCTCGGCTCATAGGCTCGGAAGGCATTGATGGCACCCAGATAGGACGGACTTTCCATGAACACTTCATCTCCAGGGTTGATCAGCACTTTTCCAATAAAGTCAAGAGCCTGCTGGGATCCGGATGTAATCATTATTTCATCAACAGCTATATTCGCCTGAAACACTTTCTTCATACGCCCTGCGATCTTTTCGCGCAGCGGAGTATAACCTTCGGTGGTAGAATACTGAAGGGCTTTTTGCCCATCGTCGAGTATGAGACGGCTTGATAGTTCTGCCAGAGCTTGAACAGGGAACAATTCAGGGGCGGGAAGACCGCCTGCGAAGGAAATAACCTCCGGTCTTTCAGTTATCTTTAAAAGTTCCCGGATCTCTGAAGCCTTTATATATTTCATTCTATCCGCCAATAAAGATGTAACCATTCTTATCCGCCTTTCTTGATCAAAATAGCCTTATTTCAGCACTCTGACACCCATCCCTGGCTATGCCGGGATAACACTAAATTCATACAATGGGTTTTATAGATCTTTCCTCCCCTGAAGTATTAAGGGGTGTTTTCTTCAGAGTAGCAGCTACGGTCTCTTTCAATCTTTCTATTCCTATGGGAATATCCTCTTTGGTGGGGTAGGTAAAGTTCAGGCGCATATACTGCCCGCCTTTTCCTCCCAGGTAGAAGGCCGTTCCGGGCACATAGCTGACTCCCCGCTCCGCCGCATTCACCAGAAGGGACATGTGGGGGGTGCCCTCTGGAAGTTTGCACCATAGATAGTAGCCTCCCATGGGCTTGATCCACTCCAACCCGGGAACAGGCCTGTCTATCAGCGCGTCGAGCATGATATCCCGTTTTACCCGATACTCCTCACAAATCCTTTTAACATGAGCCTCAAACCCTCCGCTACGCAGGAATCTCTCGACAATCCATTGAGAGATGCTGTTGGCATGAAGATCCTGAAGCTGTTTGATCATGGTAAACTGGTGAATGATTGGCTTTGGAGCCGACATCCACCCGATCCTGATCCCCGGAAAGAGTATCTTTGAGAAGGTGCTCAGGTATATTACATATCCGTATGTGTCAAGCTCCTTCAATAAGGGCATGCGCGCTCCTTCATATTTAATCTCACCGTAGGGATCATCCTCAATTATCAGAACCTTTCTCCGGTATGCCAGTTCCAAAAGTCTCCTGCGACGCTCCAAACTTATGGAAACACCTGATGGATTCTGGTAGGTCGGCATGGTATAAATCAACTTGGGCCTGTATCTTTGCAAGAGCTGTTCCAAAACATCAACCCGCATCCCCTGATCATCCACGGGAACACCGATGATCCTGGCTCCGGCAGCATTGAAGATTTGCAGAGCACTGAAAAAAGACGGTTCCTCAACAATCACCACATCCCCTGGATCGATAAAAACCCGTGCTGCAATGTCAATCCCCTGCTGCGATCCGGACAAAACCAGAATCTCGTCGGGAGAAGCGTATATACCCCTTTTCTGCATGAGATCCGATATGGCTTCCCTCAGGGACCAGAACCCTTCAGTGGGTGTAAGCTTGAGCGCCTCATGGTTAGGCTGCTTTATCAGCTCTTCTTCAATTCCCTGCAGGGCATCAACAGGATCCTTCTCAATGGCCGGCATACCAGCGGCGAAGGAGACAACATCTTCACGGTTGGCCATCACCAAAAGATCTCTTAAAAAAGGATCATTGGCTCTTTCAGATATCCGGCTGAAGAACTGGGTGTAGAGGGGCGGGTCAAACTCGCTACGGGATTCGGACACCTCAGCCATTACAGAAAGAACAATGGTTCCCCTTCCCACATGGGAGTCCACCAGGCCATCCGCCTTAAGTTCCCGGTAAGCAGTAAGGACCGTACTGCGATTTACACCAAGACTTTCCGCCAGCTTTCTTTCAGGAGGAAGAAGGCTACCGGGAAGAAGCCTCCCATCAAAAATCATGGCTCGGATCTGGTTTCGAATTTGGATATATATTGGTGTCTTGCTATTGCGGTCAATCTTTATCTGCATAAACCCACCTCTTTGGATTAATCCAATTTTATTATATATCGGTTGCTTGCCCAAATAAACAACCAATTGGATTATTTTTTACCCAACCAATTTCACCTAAAATACCTGACGATTAAGTCGACTATGCTGAACAATAAAAAACAGCGAGGGTAATCCCCTCGCCGCACTATTTTCACAATATCATGTTGTAAGGCCGGAATCCGCTTATTTTATAAGTGCCATAACCTCTTCTAAGCGGGGCATTGCCGGAATAGCTCCCTTCCTTGTTGTTGCAAGAGAGCCCACCGCGTTGGCAAAATCCACCGCATCATGCAATTCCTCAAAGGTAAGTTCCTGCAGACGGCCAAAATATGGCTTTATCTTAAACAGGAATCCTCCAAGGAAGGCATCACCGGCACCAGTAGTATCAATGGTTTTTACATCATAGGTAGAAAGCCTGTCATACCTTCCGTCCATACCGAAAAAGCAACCCTCGGGACCCAGTGTGACAAGAAGGATTCTGCCACTGTACAGATCCGCCAGGTGATCGGCGCCCTTTTCCAAATCAGTCTCCCCAGTCAGAAAGGTCAGCTCCTCTTCTGAAATCTTGAGGATGTCGGCGAATTCCATACCCTTTAGGATGACTTCCTTTGCCTCATCTAAACTATTCCACAGCGCAGGTCTCAGATTCGGATCATAAGAAACGGTCTTGCCCATCGCCCTGGCACAGCTGGCGGATTCAAGGGTTGCGGTTCTGGAAGGTTCGTGGGTCATGGAGACCGATCCGAAATGAAAGGCTCTCGCATTCTTTATGATGTCCTTATCAACATCCTCAAAGGAGAGCATCATGTCTGCGCCGGGATCCCTGTAAAAACTGAAACTCCTGTCACCGGTTTCGCTAAGGTGCACAAAGGCCAGTGTAGTATTGACCTTTGGGTCAAACATCAGACCCTTATCATCAATGCCATTGTTTTTCAGAGTATCGGACAAAAAGCTGCCAAAGGTATCCGATCCAACCTTGCCAATAAAGGCTCCTGTTCCGCCCAGCCGGGTTATTGCAGCAAGAACATTGGCAGGCGCACCGCCGGGATTACACCCAAACAGTGGGTTTCCCTGATCCGATTTGCCCGAGGGCGTAAAATCTATCAACAATTCCCCTATCGCTGCCAAATCCAACATATGCCTCACCATCCTACAAGAATTCATGTCCTATTAATTCATTGTCCCAGATAACCGGATGGTGTGCAAGTGGTGGATTCTCTGTTTTCATGCCCATTTCATCTGATTTGCGGGTTGATCTTGTTCTTTTCCTGGTCATGACGGTTCAGGGGCAGGCAAGCCGGCCCTTCCAGGACATTTCCCTTATAGTCGAATCTGGAGCCATGGCAGGGACAATCCCACGATGCCTCTAGCTGGTTCCACTTAAGCTCGCATCCCATATGGGTGCAGGTAACATCCACAATGTACTCCCTTCCATCCTCATCCTTATAGTAACCGCAACGCTTACCGCCAAGATTAATAACCCGGCCTATTCCCGCAGACTCTGGAATCTCCGTGTCACCGGATTTCAGTTTGCCGCTGATCAATTGAACTGCAACATCTGCATTTTCTGTAACAAAGGTTGAGGATGCTACATCCATAAGGGTTGTATGAGAATAGAGCTCTTCATAGGGTGAACTCCCATTTTGGATCATATTGCTGATAACCATAGCTGCTGCCGTGCCACCCGATATGCCCCATTTGTTAAAGCCTGTTGCAACGAAGATATTCGGGGTATCCTTGTTCAGATACCCAACGTACGGAATGTTTCTGGGCGGTTCATAATCCTGTGCCGACCACTGGTATTGATACTCTTCAATACCGAATACCTCATTGCCAAATTTTTTAAGATTCAAATAGTGATCCTCTCTATGGTGTCCTACCTTATGGCTTTCACCCACAATCAGCAGGGAATCGGCTTCATGCACATATCTCAGAGACCTTGTGGGATCCTCAGCGTTGATAAAATGACATTTTGGGAAACTCTTATCATACTTTGCCATGACTGCATAGGTTCTCATGGGCTTGAGCTTGGCAAAATAAAAGCCCATCCCGTCATAACAGGGAAAATGGGAAGCAATGACCACATGGCCTGCGTCAATTGTAAATTTGTTCCCTGTTTTGAGGGTACAGCGCTCTCCCGGCTGAAAATCAACAATGCGGGTATCTTCATATATGGTGCCCCCCTGCTTTACGGCTTCATCTGCCAGCGCATCGATATATTTTTTGGGGTTGAATTGTGCCTGGTTGTTCAATATGAGGGCGTTCTTAATCTTAAGAGGTATGGGAATCTCTTTTTCCAGTCTGCAGTCCAGTCCAATCTTCTGATAGGTTTCATATTCCTGCCTGATTTTTTCGGCATAATCCTCATCCTGGGTGAAGACACATGCCGGAACCCTTTGGAAATCGCATTGAATGTTATACCTGGCAATAAGCGTCTCTATAAGTTCCAGTGCCTTATCATTCACCTCATAATACTGACGGGCTCTTTCAAGGTCAAACTGTTTCTCGATGGAATTATAGACAAGAGCGTGCTGGGCAGTTATTTTTCCGGTGTTCCGGCCACTGCAGCCATATCCGATCCTGTCCGCATCAATCAGCACCGCTTTATGTCCTGCCGAAACCAAAAGATAAAGGCAGGTAATCCCTGCAACCCCGCCCCCAATAATGAGGTAATCTACCTGGATATCCCTGTCCAGTTTTTTGTAACCCCTACCCTCCGAGCTTTCAATCCAATAGACCTTATTCATTTCCGTTCTCCTTCATTAGCCAACCAGGGTGATATACTGGCACTGGCATCAGTGCATGGCGCTTCAAATGGATGGGTCCCATTAATGAACCCATTAAGGAATGGGGACTGCCCGACGGACAAAAAACATCCGTCGTAAAGCCATCAGCATTTTGCCATCAGGCCTGGGCAGTCCCTTTTGGCTTCTCCCCATCAATTCATTGCAGTCATCTGTGTGATCAAAAAAATGCTAACTGCAAAGTAAGCACAAACCTTTGGTTATGAAAGAAGCCACACTTATTGTCTGTTTATAGGGTGATTTTATTCATAAGAAATGTGCAATTCAATTAAAAACAGGCTACTGGAGAATCATACCATATCAAGATCAAGAGGCGTTGGAGTTCATGGATCCGGGCTCTTCGGTCTTCATTCGCCTGTTTTTGATAACCGGGATGCTGCACCAGACGGTAATCACAACCAAAACCACAGCGCCACCCACAAATGCCATGGTACCAGGCACTTCACCAATGGTCAGAAATACCAGAACGGGATTGAGCACGGGTTCCAAAACGGGTATAAGAATGGTCTCCAAGGCTGTCAGATGCTTGACCGCTTTGGAATAAAGAATATATGGCACCCCCAGCTGTACCGCTCCCAGAAGGAGAAGACCAATCCAGCCCTTTGTACCCGGCATGTCGCCGAATAGAAAAGGAATCCCAATAAGTGCTGTAAGTATATTACCAAGAAGTACTGATTCCAGGGGCGATCCATCCTTTTGCATCCGCATGAACACCGTAAACAACGCAAAGCATATACCGCTCAGCAGGGCACAGATATTACCTGCAAGTCCGCTGGTATCAAGACTGTCCATGAAAAAAAGAACCATGCCCCCAATGGTCAGGAAGATAGCTCCCCAGTCAAAGAGCCTTGTCTTCTCCTTCAGCAGCCATACCCCCAATATGGCCACATATACAGGTGCTGTGTACTGAAGGAGTATGGCATTGGCGGCGGTAGTCATCTTGTTTGACATAACAAAGAGGATTACAGTCCCGGTGTAGGAAAGGGCGGCTCCGATTTGTGCGGCTGACCAGTTAAATCTAGGCTTTCCGAGATACAGCCAGATAATAAGTGAAGCAATAGCACTGCGGGTTCCCGCTATTGCAAGCGCGTTTGAATCCACAAGCTTGATCAGGATACCCCCGAGACTCCACAAAATTGCTGTAATAATAAGATATATAATGGCCTTAGGCCTGTCTCCTATCATTTTTCGGGTCATATAAGATCAGCCCTCCAGTCAGACAATAAAGATCGGTTGCCTCACGCCTGACTCTTCGTCAAGGCTCCGGCAGCCGATCCCTTATCTGTTGTTTCATTTCAATATAAAGCATAAAGTCCTGATAATCAACACCGTTCATCCCATAGGTGCAAGATTTTGATAAAGAAGAACAACCCTATAGACAGCCTCCACGTGGGAAGAGCTAGTGACTTTTCACGCAGCACGGTTATCCATGCCGGGCATGATATTCAGACCCTCCTCCTGACTTAAGAGGATAAAGGTTTTATATACCATGATGATTGCCTGCTCTCTGGTCAGGGTACCCGTGGGATTCATTATACCGCTGCTTCCAACGATGATGTTGTTGGCGCTGCAGAAGTTTACTGCTTCCCTGGCCCATGGGGCAATCTGACCCGCATCCCTGAACTGGGGTGCACCGGGTATCGATCCTGCCAGATCGGGGCGTAGAACCTTCACGGCCTGGTAGATAATCACGCATAGCTGCTGCCTGCTTATGTATTCGTTGGGGCTGAAAATACCGTTGCTCCCGGTCAGGAACTTCATGGAGGCGGCTTTCAGCACGTCCTGGTCTTCAGTATCCAAAAAGCTCACACCGGGGGAGGGTATTATTTCACCCAAAAAGGTCTCTGCCATCCTTACAATCATGGAACTGAATTCCCGCCGGGTTATTCCGGTCTGATACCCGTCCAGAAGCTCAACAGGTACAATATTTGCCTTGATGGCCTGCTCTACATATGGAACTGCCCAGCTGGAGGAGCCAATGCTGTCTATCTCAGGAATAGGTATGTAGTCGCTTTCAGGGGCGGTCCTGTCGGTAACCCTGATGGTATGTCTGAAGCTTGTGACTCCTCCTGCACCATCATAAGCTGTGATAACGATCTCAGCATCCTGGCCGATCAAATCCCTGTAAAAGAAAAGCCCGTCAACAATCCAGCCTGCTGTAGCGGAGAACTTGAGCTCTGCCTGCTCCCTGTCTGAAAACTCCTCACGAAGGTCAAAAACAAACAGATCCCCTGGCCTGATACTGGATGTGTAGTCCGAGTAGGCAACAGGAGGAGTATTGTTAGGAACATAGGCAGCTCCATTAAAAACGGTAGCCAATGTGGTGGAAGGTTTCACAGGGAAAGCCAGTCTTTCGCTGTCACTGATAAAACTGATCCGGTAAACACCGTCAGGTATTTTTGCCAATGAATAGGCGTGAATATAGTCGCCGGAATCACGAGATTCAGTCCCCTGAAGTCTGTATGAACTGCCCCTGACATCAACAAGGAACAGAGTTGGTATGCATAAATCTGTCCTGCCATTATCCTGAACCATCACCGAATATCCATTTCCATGTATATCTGTCCATCTGTGTAGTATCCTCTGGGACTCAGTGTCGTAAATAAAATCATCCATCAGGCCTTCCCCGAACCTGAAAGTCTTTTCCTTTCCGCCAAACTCAGTATGAAAGGTGTTGAAATATGCATCCGCTGCGGTACCCCCACCCTTTAAAGCCCTTCCTGTGAGAAGAAAAATGTCAAAGAAGCCCGGCATGATATCGACCGAACCGGTCGGACTATTCAGCGCATTTGATATGATATTTCCCGTGGGAATGTTGAGCAGCATGTACTCGGCTTCTTCTACCGTGGAAAGGTCTGCCTCAACCCTGATGGTTTTAAGGTTTGAAGCATCCAGCTGCATGATGCTGTCCATACCATCCAGCTTTCCTGAATGGTACCAAATCTCCGCATCCCTGGCAGGCTCCGTCCTTTCGCCCCCTGAGTATGAATAAATGTCAACCCAGAGGTCTGCCATGTCATAATAGAGAAGACCGGCATAGAGCTGGCTGCCATCATTTTCTTGAATTTCAACAAAGGAAATATCTTTCGTGCTCACCGCAGTCTCAAAAACGCTGCCGCCCCATTCCCGGACATCACTGAACCCTATCAACGAATTCCCAAGAACCCGGGTGGTTACTGTGCAACCAGGAATCTTTTCTCTGGATGTAAGTCCCAGCACATTGCACTCCGATGCATCAAAATCCTTCTCTCCCGTTGTACCAATGGTTCTGAAATAGAATGGAACATCCCGCGAACCATCACTAAGGCGTGATTCCACACTGCATCGGATCTTATCATAAATACGGGTCAGCCGCTCAAAGTCAAGATTTACCATCCACACCCCGTTAACTACAGTCGGGTTTATATGCAGCTTTGTTACTTTTCTGTCCTTTTGAGAAAACCCCAGGACATTGATTCTGGAATTTGGGATAAGTTGATTTGCCGCATCATACACCCTGATTCTAACGTTATACTCCGGAACGGTAAATTCCCGTGAATACACCTCACCAAAAGTACCATCGATGAAAACAGGCCGTACTTCCAGCAAATGCGGCCCTATGTCGATATCTCTGATGTCAAGGCTTACCTTTTTCTCGCCCGGCGAAAACACAGGAACCTGCCTGTTGGTAATACCATCGATTTTTATCTCAACAGCTTTCACCGAACCGCCTGCATAGAAGCTGAGGTTTAAATGGTATTTCTCTTCCTGGAGCTCTGCCTTGAGGGGCTCTATCATATAAAAATCTGGATCAATTTTATAATTCTCAAATGTCAGTTCACCATGTCCGAACAGTTTGTCCTTTCCGGGAACACCGAGATCACAGGTATGGTTGATGATGATCCTCTCCACATCGGAAATACTTCGTGTGGGATCCTCCAGAATAAGTAACGCTGCCGCCGATGCAACAAGAGGGGCGGCCATGGAAGTTCCCGACTTGCTCCCTGTAGAGTTTCCGGGCAGGGCACTGACAATCTTTTCCCCCGGGGCACACACATCTATATGATCACCGGTATTGGAGAAATAGAGCAGATCACCATTCCTGCCAACGGCTCCCACAGTGATCACTTCGGGAAATGCGGCAGGATAATAATGGGAGTTATCCTTTGCTTCATTACCGGCGGATACGATGATCATAACACCATTGGATACGGCATAGTCAATGGCCTTGTCCAGGTAGGCGGTGGTGCCGTATCCTCCCAGGGACATGTTGATGACGTCGGCACCATTTTTGATCGCATGGTTGATCCCTTTAACAATGATTGAATCGGGAGCATCCCCATCCTGGTCAAACACCCTGACAGGCATGAGCCTGACATTTGAAGGTGTATTCCGGGCAATAATCCCTGCTATATGAGTCCCGTGGCCAAAAAGATCCTGAGGATTATTATCATCTTCTGCCGCATCAAATGGGGCAACAATCCTGCCTTCAAACCAGGGATGGGTCAGGTCAACTCCGGTGTCAATCACGGCGATAGTTACTGTGCCCGTGCTGTTTTCTACCAATTCCCCCAATCGATCCAGACCGATTTCGTCACCAGCCTCAGAGGCATCGGTACCCCCCGATGACCGATTGCTTTCGTTGGCTTCAAAATGTTTTATCAGATCAGGCTCCAAATAGCGCCCCCTGAGCAATGTATCATCCATATAAAAGGACAGCCATACCTGTCCTTTTTCGAACCAGGCATCGTCCATATCAGCGACATCTACAGCCATGACTTCACCTGAAGACATCTCGACAAGTATGCGGGAGGTTTGGGCTTCTTTAAGCTCGATTTCAATTCCCTGCAATGCACGGGCATCCATCCCCTGCTGAAGGATTGCATTCTGGCCTAAGGCCACAGATGAAATCCCTGTAGCCTGAAGAGCCAGTGCAATTAAAAAGGCCGTAATTCTTTTCAGCATGTCATTACCTCCAGGTCTGGCTGTTACCAAAAAATGCAGCCAGCCTATTCCATTATATCCTTTTAATCCAGCACAGGAAAGATCGGATCAGTTATCTGTATGCTAGAATGTTACTTAAAAGTGACATGAAAATGCATTTAATGACAGTATGTATGGTATGATATAGTAAAAGGGGTTTCCTAAATTCAGCAATATGGCTTATAATAACATATAAGATTGTTGTATCTTGTAAGCCAGCGTTGATACCGGCATTGATCCGGTCAATTCATCTGCTGTCCGGGAGATGGTATCATGCCAGAAAAGAAAAAGAAATATACCTTCGGAATTCTTATCGACTGGATAACCAGTTGGGGAGAGAGCCACTATTATCAGTCCCTGCTTCTCTCGGGTCTTTCTGATTTTGCCAAAGAAAATGATATCAATGTCATCTGTTTTGTCACAGGAAGGGTGGACTCACCCTATGAATGGGACAGATGCCGCAACATATTGCTGGAGTTCATAGACAAGAACAAGGTTGATGGACTGATTGTCCCTACCACTGCTATTGGAGTTTACAGCGATGCAAATTCCATAGTGAAGCTGCTCGAAAGTTACGGGGATTTGCCCATTGTCACTGTAGGCGAGAGGTTCGAGAATTTTCCGTCTGTAACCATCGACAATTATACGGGTATACGTCAGGTTGTGGATCACTTAATCGAAGAGCATGGATACAAAAGAATAGCCTTCATTAAAGGCCCACCCTGCAAAGAGGCTTATATCCGATTTCAGGCATATTGCGACTCCCTGGCTGATCATAGCATTGACTTTGATCCGAGCCTAATCTATAACGGCGATTTCCGGTTTGATTCAGGATCCGAAGCTGTACGGACATTCAGAAGGGAAAATATACAGTTCGATGCCCTCGTCAGTTCCAACGACAATATGGCAATGGGAGCCCTGTTAGAATTTAACAAAAACAACAAAAACCTTATTTTTACCCTGCCAATAACCGGTTTTGACGACACGGAGAATGGCAGGGTCTATGGCCTGACCACTGTTCGTCAGAGCTTTTATGACCAAACCCGCAAGGCTGCGGAAATACTCCTGAACATCCTGGAGGGGCGGGATACCCCCTACCATGTGGAGATACCATCCAGAATGATTCTCAGATCATCCTGCGGCTGCGTCCCGTCTGCCGTTAAAAAAGCCTATGTGGACCCTGATCTCGTGAAGCAAGGTAGCGATGTTGAAGAACTAATCAGTCAGATCATGGCTACACTGGATGAATTGAATCATTCACTTGATATCAGCGATAGCTCTGCTTTGCTCAAAGGTCTGCTTAATCAGGAAAGGCAGGTTCTGGATGCATTTTTTGATGAATTCCAGAATGGGATCAGGGACAAGTTCGTAATGTCCATCCATAGCCTCATCCTTTGGTGTTCTGAGAATATGATTGACTGGCTGTTCATACAGGACATCCTGCCCACCATTCGAACAATACTCATGAGCAACCTAACAACCAGGGAGGAAGTAATAAGGGCGGAAAACCTCCTTCAGGCTGCCATGATTTTCCTGTTTGACACATTCCAAAATGCGGATGCCAACCGATCCATATCCAATCCGCTCCTTGGTGAGAACACTGAACGGCTCGGGGAAGCCCTCATGGCCAGCCTGGATTATGAGAACCAGCTCAAAACAGTCTGCCAGTTGCTGCCTCAGCTTGATATCCACACCTGCTACATAGCCCTGTTTGAAGATGATGAGAACCCACTGGGAAAATCGCGCCTGATCCTTGCCATGACCGATAAAAACTGCTACAAAAAAGGCGGGCAGGGTATGGTGTTCAACACCCAGGATCTTCTCCCTCAGCCATTTAAGGAAGAACTGTATAAGAACAGATTCAGTATTGTGGTACAGGCACTCCATCAGGGCAACAATAAGATGGGTTATGTGATATTGGACTTCGATACCACCATTAACAAGAACTATGAGATCATACGGTACAGGCTCAGTGTTTCATTGAAGGCTACAATGCTTATTGAAAGGATTACCAGGCAGGCAGCGAACCTGGAGATACAGGTGAGGGAAAGAACTAAGGAGCTTTCAGAAAGCAATAAAAACCTCAAGGAAGAGATAGCCAAGAGAAGAGATGTGGAAAAACAGTTAAAACAGGCCTTGCGGGATCTGAGCTATTACAATGAGCAGCTTCACATACAATCCATTCGTGATGACCTGACCCAATTATATAACCGGCGCGGATTCATGAAACTTGGAAACGAGTACTATGAAACCGCAAAGAGGAATGATATTAGCTTTCTCCTTCTCTATGCCGATCTGGACGGTCTGAAGATGATTAATGACCAGTTCGGTCACAGCGAAGGTGACTATGCCATAGCCAGCACTGCCAAGATACTGAACAAGACCTTCCGCAATTCTGATATCATCAGCCGCCTGGGAGGGGATGAATTCACCGTAATTATCTCAAGCGCATCAAATAAGGATGAGAAGGACATAAGAAACAGGATACAACGGTATTGCGATCTTCATAACGAATTGTCTAAAAAACCATACAAATTGTCCATCAGCCTCGGGTTTGCCTATTTTTGCCCCGAGAATCCCTGTTCATTTGAGGATCTTATGAAGGCAGCGGATAAAGCCCTCTATGAAGATAAGCAGAGTAAGCTGAACGACGATCAGTAAATATTAATCCCGTCGCGATTTGCTTCGTCATACCCCGTTTTCACCGGGGTATTTCAGTCCCCATTGAGAGCGGATGGTATCCATGGTATGCATTATAGCCAGGGTCTCGTCAAGGGGCATGACACTGCTTTCCAGCTTTCCTTCCCTCAGGCAGCTCATAGCTTCAGCCGCCTCATAATGATAACCGTTCCCCTCAAACTCAGGGCCATATTCTTCAGTGCCGGATGCCGTATAAAGTGTCGCCTTCTTCGCATAAAAGAAATCCGGAATATGAATCCTGCCATGAGTTCCCATTATCATGGCATCATTAACGAAATTTGTTCGCACAGCCCCTGAAAGGGAGGCAATTTTTCCGCCACCATACCCAAACAGAACTGCAAATTGTTCGTCCACGTGGGTTTGGCCGATATGTGCCAGGCTTTTAATTGATTGAGGCTGGCTGCCATAAACCATGGAGGCGAATGATACCGGATAGATACCCACATCCATCAGTGCTCCCCCGGCAAGATCCGGGTTTAGCAGCCTACCTTCCGGATCCCAGGTACACCGGTACCCAAATTCCGCCTTGAGAAATCGAACCTCTCCGATAAGGCCTTTGCCCAGCCATTCCCTGACCTTGAGAATTGCCGGGAGATAACGCGTCCACATAGCTTCCATTAAGAAGACTTTTCTCTCCCTCGCAAATCTTATCAGGCTCTCTGCTTCCCGGGCGTTCAGGGTAAATGGCTTTTCGCACAGCACCGCCTTTCCTGCTTCAAGACAGAGCATTGCCCCCCTATAATGCAGGTTATGAGGAGTGGCGATATACACAATGTCCACCTCAGGATCTTTCACAAGCTCCTCATAACTCCCATATGCCCGCTTTATACCATGCTTTCTGCCAAAAGCCAGAGCTCTGTCCAGAGATCTGGAGGCCACGGCGATGATCTCGGCATCCTTCAGGCTCTTAAGACCCTCGCAAAACTTGTTGGCGATCGTTCCGGTAGCCATTATGCCCCAACCGATAGTTTTCTTCATACGGATTCTCCTTTCACCCTTAAGAACCGTTAATTAATACCATTCAGGATAATTCCAAACCTTAGGTTCCATTTTCCGGTATATATATAATTTATCACAGCTTGCCGCCCCTTTTCCATCAGGAAATCCAGGGAACATACTTAACCCGGATTTCTCACACCAATACAATGCGAGGAATACATTATTATTGTGTACAACCCTTATGGTGGGAGGATTCACATATGACAGAAACAGTTATCATGCCAGGACAACACAGGCTGCCGCCCCTGCCATACCCCTATGATGCTCTGGAGCCCGTAATCAGTGCGGAGACACTGAGAATTCATTACGACAGGCTTCACAGGGCTTATGTGGAACGCCTCAACAGGGCTGAAATGGCCATGGTGGAAGCACGCAGAAGAAACAATTATGAATTTGTGAAGTACTGGGAGAATCAATTGGCATTCAACGGGTCAGGACATATACTGCACAGCATATTCTGGACCAACATGGCACCTGCGGGAGCCGGCGGCCAGCCAGGACTTGCCACCTCTGCACAGATAAACCTCTATTTTGGCGACTTCAATAATTTCAAAGACCAGTTTATCAATGCCACAGAAAAGGTAGAGGGCTCTGGTTGGGGAATACTGGTCTGGCATCCCTCATGGCGCAGGCTGGAACTTTTGCAATGCGAAAAGCACCAGAACCTGACCCAGTGGGCTGGCATTCCCATTCTTGTCTGTGATGTGTGGGAGCATGCATACTATCTGGATTATCAGAATAAGCGAAGGGAGTACATCGAAAAGTGGTGGAGCCTGATCAACTGGGATGATGTTGAAAGACGGCTTCTGCTCGCCTTCCGGGGTCAGGCCCCTATCATCCTTTAAGCCAGAAGCGGGTTTTATCAGCCATGTCACGCCTTCTCAATAAAAACGCGGGTTCCTTCCCCAACGGAAGCAGGAGGCTCCACCATCAGGCGCCTTCCGATCCTGCCGCGCAGCTCGGGTACATGGCTGATAAGGCCTATCATCCTCTCCTTCTTGCTGATGCGCTCAAGGGAATCCATCACATTATCAAGCAGGCTTCTGTCCAGTGTACCAAAGCCCTCGTCCAGGAAGAAGAACTCCAGCGGGCTTTGTCCTTTTAACTGGATCTGCTCGGACAGAGCCAAAGCCAGGGACAGAGAGGTAAGAAAAGTCTCGCCGCCGGAAAGGCTTGTCACCATCCGGTACACACCTCCGTTGGCATTGTCACGAACTACGAATCCATTATCAGCATCCAGTTCAAGAGCATATTTGTAGCGGGTCATTATGCCCAGGGTTTCAGTTGCCCTGGCTGCCACATAGCGGAGCCTTTCTTCGGCAATATAATCAATAAAACTGTTATCCTTGCCCCTATTGCCACCTAACAGCTTTCGAATCTGTTCATAAAGCGACATTTTTTTATCGGCCTCTTCCAGTTCACGGGTCAATTCAAGCCATCTTTGGTGTTTCATGCTGATGTTCTGATAATGGTGGACAGCTATATCATATTCCGAGTTGCTGGCATCCCTGGCAGCCAAAGCCTCCTGCCAGGCTTCTCTGATTTCCTCCCACCCTTCTTCAGTGATGGTTCTGGCATTGAGCCTATTGGTTATGCGTTCCTTATCGGCTTGTATCCTGATACCTGCCCGTTCATATTCCTCTATCCTTGTCTTCCAGGCATCAGACTCCTCTTCTGAAAGCACGGCCTTCTCCACATCATCCGTATCTTTGAAACCCATACCGGCAAAGGCTTTATTCATTCTGTCTTCATCTTCCCGCATATCCTCGGTAATGGTTTTCTTTTGGCTTAACAATAGTGATTCTTCTTCTCGCAGGTTCTGGTGATCTGTTTCCAGGTTCTTGATTTTTTCTTCCAGCGATCTTTCGGTTGTTTCGTATTCTTCCAGCTTATCCTTTATGCGCCTTATCTCATCCTCCAAGTCGGATCCGCCGGTTATCTGGTGAATACGTATCTGCTTGGTTCTCAACTCATTCTTAAGATGTGACATCTCAGCTTCGCATTTAATTGTCTCGCCGCTTTCAGCCTGCAGCTCCTCTTTCAGCTCGCCGATCCGAGATTCCTTAAGGCCGATTTGCTGATTAAGAAGATCCAACTCCTTATTAACGGCCTTTGCTCTCTGATCGTTCAGGTCAAGGCGATCCATCTCGTCGCGGATGCTTGATATAGACCATTCGGCAAGGAACCGGGATACCTTCTTGTGGTTTTCCTCCCATAACTTCCGGGTTTCTTTAAGGGAACGTTCAGTCTTCATAACCCTTTCTCTTCCCAGCTTTATTTCCGAGAGTATACCACTCTCTAGAGCCCTTTCCTCCGATAGGGTTTCGTTCAGTTTTTTCATCCGCTCCGAAAGATCTGAAAGGGTTTTCTCCCCATCCTTCAATTCTTTCTGCTTTAGATTAAGCTCCCTCTCCAAACCTTCCAGTTGGGTTGCCAAATCATCCGTATCAAGGCTTTTTAATGCATCGGGGAGCTTCTGCCTTTCCAGTTCTAATTCCCTGGTTTGAGCCTTAAGGATTTCCCTCGCCTCATCATGCTGCAGCTTTGCTGCTTTTAGCTGTTCCCTGTTAATCAGCAGTTTGGCTTGAGCATTCCTAAGAGCTTTGTCAGCATCCTCCAGCCTGCTTCTGATCTCTCCCACCCTGGATTCAAGTTCGGATAACTCCTCCAAATTCGCCCTATGGGCAGGCTTAGGGTGATGCTCGGATCCGCACACCGGGCAGGCAACTCCTTCTTTAAGCTGCCCGGCTAGTCTTAAGGCAGCATCCCTGTCCAGCATACTTTCTGCCTCTATAAGCTGAAGCCTGTATTTTTCACAGGAAACCTCTGCCTCGTCCCTGGCCTTGATAAGCAACTGATTCCTCTTTTCAGCTTTTTCAAGCAACAAGCCTGCATTATCCATCCGTGACTTCAGATCCCGGATCTGATCCTGGCGAAGCTGGATGACCCTGCAGACTCCCTTTATGTCCTGAAGCTCCTGGGCTTTCTTTTGATAATTGTTTTTGTTTTCCTGGAGCATCCTCTCATGATGGTCTTTCTCCCCCGTAAGAGCCTCTGCTTCCTTTATTGCGGTATCGATGGCTTTTCTGGTCTGTTCAAGCCTGACCTCTGATTCACTCACCATCTTTATTAGATGTTCATGCTCATTTTCAAGCCCTTTCAGGTCTTTTTCCAGCCTGACCCCCTCATCCTCAAGCCTTACTCCCTCCTGTATGTGCTTTCTATATTCCGGATCAATGACCAGGGTATCCCATTCTTTTTTCAGGCGGTCGGCCTCAGCTACAAGCCTTTCATAATCCTCTGTTTCCTGACCTATCAGGAGATTTTTTTGTTCCGTTGCATTTTTTAGCCGGGTAAGGGTCTCAGTCAGAGATTCCAGCTTCTTTTTCAACGAGTCGATCTCATCTTTAAGGGACAGGGCATCTTCCAGTCTTGCCTTTCTGGCCACCAATTCAGGATGCTTTACCGCTCTTTCTTTTTTAAAAGACTCGTAGCTTTTTTGATACCTTAGAAGATCAGCCCCGACAGAAGGAAGCTTACCCTGAACTTCGGCCAGTTGCACATTTATTTTTTTAAGTCTTTCGGTCTGGTCTTTGTGTTTTCTGATGGGTTCAATCAGTCTGTCGGCTTTATCCGCCCTGTCCAGCTTTGCCCTTGCATCTGCTATATCCTGAGCTGACGAGGCATGGTGCTTTTCCCGCTCCTCAATATCTGCCATCTCCTTAACCAGCTCCCAGACCTCCTTTGCCTGGTTGTACTCCAATTCCAGCTCTTTATATAACCTAAGAGCCTTCTCCTTTTCTGCGGCAGCTGCTTCCATGGCTTTACCGGCTTCCTTCAGGGCTTCGTCCGAGGCATCCTGATAGCCCCGCAGCTCACCTGACAACGTGTCCAGGCAGCTTCTCAGCCGGTCTATCTTTCTGTTCAACTTGTCCGTCAGCAGTTTTCCATACTCCTCAAGATAGAAAATCCTCTCCAGCATCCGGCGGCGATCGGCATTGTTCATTAGCAGGAATTCATGAAAGCTGTTCTGGGGCAGCACTACAGCCCGGGTGAAATCCTGTTTGTTAAGGCCGATTAATTCTGTTACCTTGTTGGTGACATCGGTAGCCTTATCACATATGGGAACCTCACCCAAACCTGTCAATTCCATCAGGCGGGCAATCTTGATGACAGCTATATTGTCGGAACCCTTCTTTTTTTGTGAAACCCTTTCCACCCTGTATCTTCTTCGGGCACCATCCTTTAAGAGTTCAAAGGTAAAGGACACCCTCATGGTTTTGCTATTGATATTGATTATGCCCTGAGTGCCATTTTTCGCTCTTCTGACATCACCGAAAAGAGCAAAGGTGATGGCATCCAAAATAGTGGATTTGCCGCTTCCGGTGGGTCCAAATATCCCAAAGAGCCCGGTTTCACCCAGGGTTTCGAAATCTATACTCTGTTTTTCTTTAAAGCTTTGCAGCCCTTCAATCTCAAGGGATATCGGCCTCACCGGCTTTTACCTCCTCATCCTGGTCATTCACTATTTCAAGGAATGCCTGCATAACATCATCAGGAATCTCCACACCCATCCTGCTTCTGTAGAATTCCATGAAAAGCTCATCTATCTTTTTCCCCTCACGTATGCCATTGTAGTAGGTATCCGTGGTGGGCTGATCCTTCAATTGGGGGCGGATATTGATGATACCGGGATGCAAACTTCTGAGCCTTTTTTGTTCGTCCAGGGTGAGGATCCTGTCGGTCACAATAACCAGATCCACCCAGGCATCCTTATCCCTGCCTTCCTCGCACCATGTAAGGGCTTGTCCGTAGCCCTCCTCTGCAACCCATCTCCTTAATGGTTTTCCGCAGTTCAAATAGATTGGAGTAACCCGGGTCTCCTTTCCGGGCAGAGCCTCTACAAGATACACCGCCTTGCTGTGTTCGGCCTCAGAAAAGCTGTAGGCCAGGGGCGACCCGGAATAGAAAGCCGGGCAGGGCGCACGGCGTACTTCCTGCGGCCTGTGGAGATGCCCCAGGGCAGCGTAGTGCGCTCCGGAAGGCAGCACGTCAGGATCCACCGTTAAAGCGCCCCCCACCTGGAGGGTTCTTTCGGAATCGGATTCCCTGCCGCCCATCATAAAAATATGGGCTACTATCAGATTGACCGTATCCTCTCTGAACCTTCTGCTTCCGGAAGACAATAACTCACCGATTTTGTCGGAGTAAGCCTTTTGCAGGATTGCTTCATCGGCCTCTCTCGACAAGACCTCTTCAAGACGTGATTCCGATGGGTAGGGAAGAGTAAGAATGATTGCATGATGATCGCAGCATGGCAGAGCCAGCTCCAGCCACCCAGGCCCCGAGTCTGTTACGAGAATCCCACTCCCGGTTTTGTACTCACCGGCATCGCTTGCCGGATAGCCCAACAGAATTATACCGTTCTTATAGGCCAGCGGGCTTGCAGCACAAAGCCGTTCAGGATTGTCATGGTTGCCTGCGATCACCACAACTGCCCGTTTACCTTTCCCGCTGAGCCTTTCAAGAGCCTCATAGAAAAGCTCTTCAGCTGAGGCAGGGGGATTGTATGTATCGTATATATCGCCGGCGACGAGGACGAGATCAACTTTCTGATCCTCACATGTCTCAACCAGCAAATCAATAAATGCTCTTTGCTCCTCTATCCGGCTGATCTGCTCCAGGCTTCTGCCCAGATGCCAGTCGGAGGTATGCAGGATGCGCATGTTTGCCTCCCTTTGCACTGTAGTCACTGTAAAAAGGACAAAACCACTTATACGGGTTCTGTCTTTAATTATATAACGATATACAGCCCGATACAAAGAGCATTATTTATATTTTCCCGTTATGGTAAATATTTCTTACGGGTGGGAAAAGTTCAGAACTCATGTGGCATAAGACGCTTTTAGAAAAACAAGTCCCCGTAATTCAGGAGGTTTTCTAAGCATATCGGATGAGCCTTTGCGCCTCTTCAAAGCTGGCAAACCTTCCAACACCCGTCATGGCAAACAGGGCAGCTCCAAATGCCGCCTCCTCGTGGTGTTGCGGCACCTTGACCGGTAAACCAAATTTGTTGGAGAGGATGGATCTCATAGTGAGGTTTTTCCTCACACCATTACCCGCTGCAACCAGATTCTTTAGCTTAAAGGAACCGGCGGAAAGGACGGGCTCAGCCAAATCATATAGCTCCTGCGCCATACCTTCCATAAAGCCAAGCATCATCGCAGCAGGTGTGAAATTATCAAGGCTGATATTTTCGATTTTCCCCCTCTCATGAGGATTGACCCTTGTACCGGAGAAACGGGTTGACACTATGAGGGGTTCACCATTAGGTAAGGCTTTTGAGAGCAGGGCATCCATATGGGGATAGACCGACTCCAGTTCGAACCCAGCCATCCGGACAACCTCACGGAAGAACTTCTCAAGGAGCGCATAGGAGCTTCCGCCGCACAAAGGCGAGCCTGTGATCAGGTTCATTCCCTTAAGATATGGCCGGACTTCCAAAAGTTCATCTCTGGAAACCTCATGGCCATCGGATAGGACCGACACCTGGCTGCCCGTGCCGATATTGATCAGCATACTGCCCCCATCCACCCCTGCTGCCCCAAGAAAGCTTGCCTGGTTGTCGCCCATGGCGACGCACACAGGTATACTTTCAGCGGTTTTCCCGATGATCGTGCATTCTGGGGTGACATCAGGCAGTAAATCGGTATCCATGCCAAAACGGTCTATAATATCCCTGTCGAAATCTCCACGGGATATGTCAAAAAGACCGAGGCTCGCCCCATTGGATGTATGTATGATGGGATGGGTTTTACCGGTTATGTGCAGGGCAGCATAATCCTGAATGGTACAGATCTTATGGGCTTCCGGCGGAATCTGGCCGGTATGGGTATGGTAGAAACAGGTGGTCAGCCCAAATCCGGAAGCCATCCTGTATGGGCTGTTCCCGGTTAGATACTCCGCATAGGATAATTGATCCCTGTAGGGCAGATTTCCGCATTGATCCTGCCATGTATACAAGGGGCTTACTGCCTCTCCGTGACGGTTAAGATAGAGAATACCGTGCATTTGGCCTGTTATCCCGATACAGAGTATGGGTGAATACTTACGGATAAGCTCACCGCAGAGGCTTTTGGAGATCTTAATAATCCTGTCAGCATCCTGTATTCTTTCATGGGAGTCTTCAGAAGGCATGAAGGCATTAGCCCCTGACAGAACCTCCAGAACCTCCCCCGTATCTGAGTCCACGGCAATAGCGCATATTTTTGTTGTGCCTATATCCAACGAAACGACTACCATAGTTGCTCACACATCCTTATTGTTTTCTGTAAAAACCTCAATCTGATAATCCATCAAAAGCCTGGCGGTAATGCCATGACCCTCTGTCAATTTTCCCGAGAAGGTGCCGTCATAAACCTGTCCGCAGCCGCAGGACGGGCTCTTTGATTTGAGAATTGCCTTCTTAATGCCATGAGCCTTAGCAATAGCCAATGTCTTTTCGGCTCCAATACGGAATTCTCTTGTACAGTCCCGTCCATCCCTGCTCATCACCTTAATTTCGCCATCTCCAGACCTCACTATCTCACAGGGGCTCCTTGGAGTGGACAGGCCTCCCATTTGTTCGGGGCATACGGGAATAGCACGACCTTGCCGTACAAGCTCCGCAATGGCCTCTATCCTGCTGTTTTTTCCGTCATATCTGCAGTTCTCGCCTGCCAAACAAGCGCTTACCAGATAAATAACCCTCATCCCCCATCATACCGTCCACTCATATGCATGAATTTCACAACAGCAGGTAACGGTTGTTTTTTCGCAACAGATTATATCTTACCCTGTTAAATCACATTGAAACAGGGTTATTATGCGACTTAAGCCGACACTCCAAATTGTACTTTATTTATGTATATTGCAAAAGGCAGTGCAAGGTTTGAATCCCATATCTATTAGTTATATAATTCTATACAACAATTGGAAGCCAAAAAACGGAGACGGTTCGTCCCTGATGATAATAGGATGAATATCATTTATTGTTTGCAGTCAGAGATATTTCGATACTGCGAACCCTGCGATCAGTAAACGTCCGGAAAAGAATGGAGGCTGCACAAGCCCATAGCATACCTGAACAAGCTCATAAGGCAGAACCTCATAATCGTTGATGGTATGAACGGTGACCTCAACTTCGAAGAAGGCGGAAATCCGGTTCAGATGAACATGATTATAGCAGGAAATGACCCTGTGCTGACAGATGCATATGCGGCGAACCTGATGGGCTTCAGCATAGAGGAAGTCCCATATATCAGAATGGCCGAAAGTATCGGCGCAGGCACCGCCGACCTTGCGAATGCTGATATTATTGAATTGAACAAGGATATCAGATCAGTAAAACCAATGCCTTCAAGAAGGGTACAGCACCTGGCAAGGTATGTTGTGGAGGACAGCGCCTGCTCAGCCTGCTACGGAAGCCTTATCCATGCGCCTGATAGGCTTGATGAAAAAGGCCTTTTGAATAGACTGAGAGAGAAAATATACATCGGCCAGGGCTATAGAAACAGGCGCTGCGAAGGCATAGGTATCGGCACTTGTACTTCAGGATTTGAAAAATACGTTGGGGGCTGCCCGCCAAAAGCACGCGATATTGTAGAGTACCTAAAAAGCCTTATTTGAACATAGGAGGCATTTTGGCAATGAAATCAGGTATTTTTTATGAAAAATTTGAAAAAGATTTTACTACATGGGCAAATGCAACAGACGACATAAGAGCTGCTTTTATTGTGGGATCAAGATCACGTGTTGACCACCCTGCAGATGAGTGGTCTGATATGGACATTATTCTATATGCAAATAACAATAATTTCTATTTGAACAATACTGATTGGCTGAAAAAGCTCGGGAATATTTGGGTAACATTTACATATCAGACTTCAATCGGAGAACCTGAACGCCTTACCCTATTTGAAGGCGGGTATCAGGTTGACATAGTATTTTTGTCCAGCAGTAGTCTTTATCAGATGGTTGAGGACAGAATAACCCCTGAAAATTTTCGCAGAGGTGTAAGGGTACTGGTGGATAAGGACGATACAGCCAGATATATTGTCCCATTAGATTTTAAACCTGTATCGACTCCACCAATTGACGAGAATGCCTTTGTTCAGGTAGTTAATATGTTCTTCTTCAGTTCCCTGTATATTGCTAAGCAAATTGTGCGAGGTGAACTATGGACAGCAAAAATAAGGGAAAATGAGCTTAGAGTGCTGCTCCTTCAAATGATGGAATGGCATGCAAAGGCATTGAATGGCGATGATTATGATGTTTGGCATGGGGGGCGATTCCTCCATGAATGGGCTGATCAAAAGACATTAAGGGAACTAAAAAGTACTTTTGCTCAATTTGAAAAGGCCGACAGCTTGAGGGGACTGCTGGCATCAATGAGTCTCTTCCGCAGAATTTCTGTTGAGACAGCCAACAAGCTCAAACTGGACTATCCAATGGACACTGATTATCATATTACCAACTGGATCAGTGAAAACATAGAATCCCATTTTTAGGTGGGGGTACAGGTCATGGATTGTCCATATTGCGGAAGCGAAATGAATAAAGGAATCCTGAGAAGCCGTGGTTGCAATTTCTTTCTCCCGGATGGAGAAAAGAGGTTATTTTTGGTAGTCTCTTTGCTTTATTGCTTAGATTCGGTTTAGAATAATATAATGAGCATTACAACCAGAATAGAAGGAAGTTATGAGGATGAAAAAGTGGTTTAGCAGTCTGGGCTATAGGATTCAATACTTTATGCAAGGACGGTACGGATATGATGAGCTATGCCGGTTCCTGTCCATTTCGGCACTTGTCCTGCTATTATTGTCATATATTCCTTACCTGGGTTTTTTCTATTTTCTTGCTCTCGCTTTGCTGGTATGGTCATGTTTCAGGTCGTTCTCAAAAAACATATACAAGCGGCAAATGGAAAGGCAGAAATACCTGACCATCAAAAATAAGGTCAGAAGGAGACTTGTGGTGTCGGCTGCAGGTAAGCCTGCAAATTTCCATAGAATGGTTATCATCTGTTCACGGGTGATACTGTCCTCAGGACCGAACAACCCGTTTCCATATCCGGCAACAATGTCGTTCTTCTGAGCCCAGGCCACCCCTTTAGCATAATATGCGCCAGAAACTACATCCCTGAAGGAACTTTGCAGTGTTTCTTCCGAACCACTCAGCTTATGCAGGATGGCAACAATCATGCCCCGGTTTGCCGCCGCTTGTGGTGAGAATGTATTCTTTCCGGTACCGTTCATAAGGCCGTTTTGCGCTACAAACCGTACGGCAGAGTAATACCAGACTCCTTCCCTGACATCAATCAGTTTAGCAGGGACAGGCAGGGTTATTTTCACGCTGTAGCCAGACCTGGGCTGTATTTTCTCACCTGTTGTCCTGGAGTACAGGCTGATGTCAAGGGGATACACCTCATCTTCGGTGCTGCCTTTGGCCAGTCGGTGGAAGTGAAAATAACCGCTCCGGCGTTGGGATCCACCGTAAACAAGCCGTCGATCATCTCAAGATCATAGCTTGCTCCCGTATAGGCCACGGTGGCGGAACCGCCGCTGTTTATGACATCCGCCTTATCAACGGTAATGTTTAGCATGGTTTGAATCTCTGCGTTCTCGTTGGCAGTCAGGGTAATGACGGTATCGCTCATGGTAAGCGATCCTGTTTTGTCAACCGTATAATCGGTAAAGTTCTCATCGGTTGATCCGTTATTATATGTGGCCTGAACCACGATATCCTCCTTGCTGAAGGTCTCACCATATTTGTAAGCCCGGGCAGGCGGCGTGGCAATGGTGATTGCAACCAGCACCAGCTCTTTAAATCGCGCTGTTCCAAGGGAATTGACAAATGCCGCATAGGTCTTGCCTTCGTATTCAATCCGGGAATTACCGAAAGGCAGGTAAACGAACAGCTTTCCTTCACCGTTAACCAGGATACTCTTTGCATCGGTTATATTATATTCATATGGGATATTGTCAACCTTGACGCTTATGGCATCAATGGTTGTTGACCCCGTCGTATCGCCGGGTATGGTGAAGGTTGCCTTGTAAACCGGTGTGCCGATTTACCTGAAAACTACAGGTTCTTCTTCACCCTCAGTGCTTTAACTGCAGGTTTTCAGCACACAGACTTATATTAGCGAAGAACGCAAGCAAAAAGATGGCTTTTGCCTGAAATGTATAGGTTTTTGCCCTGAAATGCAAAATGGATCAGCAGAACGGCATGCTGATCCATTTTTCTGATTCACCTGAACAATAAGCGTATACAGGTTCCTTTCCCCTCTTCACTCTCAAGTTCAATATCAGCATCATGTACGGCCGCACCATTTTTGACTATGGAAAGCCCTAAACCCGTACCGCCGGTGGATTTGGAATGGCTTTTGTCTACCCTGTAGAAGCGTTCAAAAACATGCGGTTGATGCTCATGGGGAATTCCAATGCCCGTATCACACACAGAGAGCACCACTCTGTCGGAGTCCCGGTTAATGTTGATTTTTATGCTGCCCCCCGTATCTGTATACTTGATGGCATTGTCCACCAGGTTATAGATCATTTCATTTAGAAGCGACGGGTAACCAGTGACCGACAGATCTTCGCCGTCCACAGAAAGAGCTATACCCTTCTCCTCAGCACGGGGCATAAGATGCTTTGCCACACTTCTCGACATTTCAAGAAGCGCGATATCAGTCTTTTGGCCTAAGCCTTTATGCTCATCCAGACGTGACAACTCCATAATATCGCTTACAAGGGTAATCATTCGATTTGCCTCGTCGTAGATACGTGCCGCAAATCCCTTCATGTCCTCTGGCTGTGCCACCCCATCCCGCATGATTTCAGCATAGCCGGATATGGAGGTCAGCGGAGTCCTAAGTTCATGGGATACATTCGCGGTGAATTCCCTGCGGCTCATCTCTGCGGTATACTTGTCTGTAATATCCAGCATAAGCAGTACAACGCCGGTGGTTATGCCGTTTTGTATAATAGGACTTGTAAGTATTTGATAATACCGGCCGTTCCTCTCAATCATGGCATCGGAGCTTACACCTTTTCGTGCTGTTTGTATGGTCTCCCTCACCAAAGTGTTGCGAGTGAGTTCAAGAATATTGCTTCCGGTCACCTTGTCAACCTCAACACCAAATATTCTTGCTGCACTCGCGTTCACAGACAGTACATTGTTATTTGGATCAAGCAGGATCAGCCCCTCCCGCATATTCCCGGTTACGGCGGAAAACTCAGTCTGCTTCATGGCAAGGCTCTGCATCTGCCTCGCAATTTGCTTTCTCTGACGATCCAAACGCAGCAGCAGGGGAGACAATTCGTCATAGGCATCGTTTTCCAAAGGCGCATCCAAATTGAGTGTGTTTATGGGATTTACTATTCGCTTTGAAACATACCGGGCAATGATAAGCGAAACAACTGCAACTGCGGACATAATAACGATGAAAATGGGTGTTATCCGCAGGAATATCCCAAATATGGAACTGCGGGTATTGGATAGGCGTACAACATTTCCATCAGGAGTTTTCACTGCATAGTAAATAGTGGTTTCTGCGAGCGTGCTGGAATATCTCTGACTTTCACCAGTGCCAGTTTTAAAGGCCTCGGCAATTTCAGGACGATTGGCGTGATTCTCAAGCCTGGATGCATCAGCGGTGCTGTCAAAGAGAACGGTACCATCGACCGCAACCAGAGTAACACGGTTTTTGGAGGTAAAGCCATCAAAAAAGTCAGATTCATCATTCTCCCTGGAAAGTGAATGGAGGATATACCCTGCTTCTGAGCGTAGCTCCTCGGTAATGCGCTGCTCGTAGACATCGTAAAGGGACATGACCATCAATGCAGTTGCCAGAATCATTGTAGCCAGGGCAGTGAGAAAGATGCCCCGAAAGATGCGCTTTGTCATTTCACTTTCCTCCGAACCTGTAGCCAACTCCACGCACAGTTTCTATCATATCTCCGCAGGATCCAAGCTTTCCACGCAGTGTCTGTATATGAACATCAACGGTACGGGAACTGCCGTCATAGCTATAGTCCCATACCCTCTCCAGGAGTTGATCACGGGTTAGCACCGCACCCCTGTTTTTCATAAGAATCCGCAGGAGTTCGTATTCTTTGAGCGTTAATGTGATCTCAGCGCCTTCCACTGTGACGATGTGCGCCTTTTCATCCAGCACAAGTGGACCTGCTACCATCTTTTCCTCGACCGGCATTGCCGGTTTCCGCCGAAGCCTTGCCTTTACGCGCGCCACCAGTTCCGCCATTCCGAAAGGCTTTGTGATATAATCGTCTGCGCCGAGATCAAGTCCCTGAACCTTATCATACTCGGTTCCCTTAGCTGTCACCATGATGACGGGTATCTCCGCTGTTCTATAATCGGACTGCAAGCGTTTTAATATGGTAAGCCCATCCTCCCCTGGCAGCATGATATCCACAAGTATGAGATCGGGCAACTGTTCTTCCATTGCAGACCAGAATATCGTTGCATCAGAAAAACCCCTGGCCGGCAGTCCCATTTGCGACAGAGTGTATACTACGAGTTCGCGGATGTTTTCATCGTCCTCAACATAATAGATCATGTAAGGTACTCTCCTTTGTGCTTGCCGGTTATTGAATACTCCACCCATTCGGCAATGTTTTGGGCATGATCACCGATGCGTTCAAAATATTTGGCGATCATTAAAAGGTCAATGGCCTGTGTACCGTATGCCGCATCTTTTCGTATAAGCTCTATGAGTTCGTTCTTAATTATATCAAACAGATTATCGATAACATCGTCCATCTCAATTACCCTGCGGACAAGCCCCAAATCCTTGGCTACATATGCATCCAAACTTGCGGAAACCATGTTGATGGCACCATCGGCCATAAGGGGAAGATGCACCAGCTTTTTTATATAGGGCGTACCAGAAAGATGGATTACAATTTCGGAAATATCGGCCGCCTGGTCTCCAATACGCTCCATGTCGGTTATCATCTTCATTGCTGCCGAAATAAGCCTCAGATCACCGGCAACCGGCTGCTGCTGAAGCAACAGCTTTATGCATAGCGCCTCTATGTCGCGTTCCTTTTGATCCACCTCTTTATCGAAGCCTATTGCAGCCTTGGCGGTCTCAACATCCTGCTTTAGAAGGGCTTTGGTCGCATTCTTGATAGATCGTTCAATAAGGGCTCCCATTTCCAGAAGTTCCTTGTTCAGCAAGCAGAGTTGTTCATCAAACCGGTTTCTCATCATCCGAACCTCCCCGTAATATAGTTCTCGGTACGCTTATCCCGAGGCAGAGAGAACAGTTTTTGAGTCTCACTATATTCAACGAGTTCCCCCAGAAGAAAAAAAGCTGTTTTATCGGAGATTCTTACCGCTTGCTGCATATTATGTGTCACTATGATGATAGTATAATTCTGTTTGAGGGATACAACAAGATCCTCAATCCTGGATGTGGATATGGGATCCAGGGCGCTCGTCGGTTCATCCATCAGCAGCACCTCCGGTTCAACAGCCAATGCCCGGGCGATACACAGCCTCTGCTGCTGTCCCCCCGAAAGCTCCAATGCGTCCTTTTTTAAACGATCCTTCAGTTCATCCCATATGGCCGCAGCTCGCAGCGAACGCTCTACGATATCATCGAGTTTTGCCTTTCTGCGGACACCGTGGGTGCGAGGGCCGAAAGCCACATTATCATACACACTCATGGGAAAGGGGTTGGGTTTTTGGAATACCATACCCACGCGTTTGCGCAGAAGTGAGGTGTCTATGCTTCCGTATATGTCCTCACCGTCAAGCAGTACTCGCCCTGATATCCTGCAGCCTTCCACCAAGTCATTCATGCGGTTCAATGATTTGAGGAGTGTGCTCTTGCCGCAACCAGAGGGTCCGATTAAAGCAGTGATCTTTAACTCATCTATGGACATGGTTACATCCTTCAATGCCTGATATGCACCATAGTAAAGATCGAGGTTTTCAATTTTAAATTTTGCCATAGTTTCTCCTTCCAAGCTTCTCTGACGTCCATATTGACAGTGCATTTATTCCAATGACCATAACCAGCAATACAACTGCTGTGGCATAAGTCTCGCCAATATACAGACCCTCACTGGAAAGGGTGTACATGTGAACCGAAAGGGTTCGTGCGGAATCCAGCAAACCTGTGGCTGCCTCGGGCACGGTTCCCGCCGTATAGATTAGAGCCGCGGTTTCTCCTACAATACGCCCAATCCCCAGTATCACTCCGGCAAGAATGCCGGGACCAGCCGAAGGGAGTACTATACTGAACGTGGTGCGAAGCCTGCCGGCACCCAGCCCGTAACTTCCCTCGCGAAAGGCATTGGGAACCGCAATGAGCGCTTCCTCGGTCGTACGCATGATAAGCGGCAGAATCATGATGGATAGGGTCAATGCTCCCGAAATCAATGACAGGTTCATCCTGAGGTACATCACATAAAACAATGCGCCGAACAGTCCGTAAATAACGGAAGGGATACCAGAAAGAGTTTCCGTCGTGAGGCGTACAAGCTTCACGAGTTTATTGTTTCGCCTTGCGTATTCCGAAAGATATATGGCGGCGCCCACACCCAGAGGGACGGCGATGAAAAGGGACAGTACGGTCATATACAGGGTATTGATCAGCGCAGGCAGAAGCGACACATTAACCGTATTATATTCCCATGCAAAAAGCTTTGGCGAAAGATGGGGTATCCCTTTATAAAGGATGTATCCCACGATGAAGAGCAGCACCATCATAGAAGAAGCCGCTCCGGCATAAACCAGCATGCGTACCATGCGGGATCTGGTTTTTGCACTCATAGTCTGGCCCTCCTTTTAAGAATGGAAAACAATAAATTGATGATCAGGATGAACACAAACAGCACCACAGCGGTAGCGATCAGCGCCTCCCGGTGGAGGTCGGCGGCATACCCCATTTCCATAACAATATTGGTTGTAAGGGTACGCACACCTTTTATGAGGCTGTCGGGTACCACAGCCCGATTTCCGGACACCATCATGACCGCCATAGCCTCACCGATAGCCCTGCCCATCCCCAGTATGATGGAGGCTGTCACTCCGGACTTTGCCGCAGGAAGCATCACTTTGAACACCGCCCGCTCGTGGCTTGCCCCCAACGCAAGAGCTCCCTCGTAGTAACTATGGGGAACAGCGTTTAAAGCTGATTCCGAAACAGTAAGGGGTGAGTGTAATGAGTTTGGACCATCTGCTGATTATACTGTTTTTTCCTGTCACCATTGCATTTGGTATCGGTATTTTCTTGCTGCTTCGTAGAAGAGCCAGGAATAGGGAATTTGATGAACGGCAGCGTTTAGCTAGAGGCAAGGCCTACCAGGCCGCTTTCTGGACATTTGTTATATATTCACTTTTTTCCGCATTCATGAATGACGTGGCCGAAATACAATGGGCAGACTCGACAACCGGAACATTTATGGGATTATATCTGGCAATCGCAGTCTTTGCCATAATATGCATCATCACGGATTCCTTCTTCTCCTTCAGGGACAGGCCAGGCCCCTACTTCACCCTGTTTCTGATCGTTATCGCCGCAAACCTGATGATCTTCTTGCTGAACCTGGCTGACGGAACTCCCATGGCGACTAACGGACTTTTTAATACTCACAGTTTGAACCTGTTCGCGGTCATCGCGCTGATACCCATTTATGTAACGCTGGTGGCAAAGTATCTGTACGATAAAAAACATGCTGAAACGGAGTAGATTATGAAAAACTTAAGATTGAAGGCTGCCCGTGCGGTTTTGGACATGTCTCAGCAAGATCTGGCCGATGCGGTGGGTGTGTCGCGGCAAACCATCAATGCCATCGAAAAGGGTGACTATAATCCCACCATCAAGCTATGCATAGCTATATGCCGCATCCTTGGGAAGACGTTGGATGAGCTGTTTTGGGAAGAGGAGGCGTAACCACGGAGGGCGGCGCTTCATTTGCACCGCCCTCCTAAAGGCTTGAACCCTTTTATCAGAAGCATCTTTCCTTTTCCTTTTTTGCACAGTTTCCATATCTGGTGCACTGATAGCAAATCTCATTGGTGAGACCTTCATTTTCATAGAATTCCCTCAGGTTTTCCAGAGTTGTTTCTGCAATATTCTTAAGCGCCTCATCGGTTAAGAACGCCTGGTGTGATGTGACAATCACGTTGGGCATGGATATAAGCCTTGCGAGGATATCATCCTTTATGACCACATTGGAGTAGTCCTCAAAGAAGATATCCGATTCCTCCTCATACACATCCAGGCAGGCTCCGCCGATCTTTCCGGTCTTAATTGCATTCAGCAGGGCTTCGCTGTCCACCAGGGCTCCTCTGGAGGTATTGACAATGTAGACGCCATCCTTCATAAGCTCAATGCTATCCTTGTTGATAACATGATAGGTATCTTTTGTTAAAGGTGCATGAAGGGAAATGATGTCGGATCGTCTGAACAGTTCTTCCAGCTTCACATACTCTATATTGCTGTCCTTAGCCGGGAACGGATCGTAGCCTAAAATCTTCATTCCGAATCCTTTACATATATCTGCAAACACCTGCCCGATTTTTCCTGTGCCGATGATGCCCATGGTTTTCCCATACAGATCAAAGCCTGTGAGCCCGCTGATGCTGAAATTGAAGTCGCGGGTTCTTATATATGCCCGGTGGATCTTCCTGTTCAGGGTTAGAATTAAAGCCATAGCATGTTCGGCTACAGCATGGGGTGAATAGGCCGGAACCCGCACAACATGCAATTTGCCGAAGGCAGATTTGAAATCAACATTATTGTACCCGGCACAGCGCAGAGCAAGGATTTTTATACCATAACCATTCAAGATATCTATGGTCTTTTCATCAATAACATCATTGACAAAGGCAACCACGCCATCCAGCCCGGAACACATCATGGCCGTGTCGCTGTTCAGTTTGCTTTCGAAATACTTGAACTCAAATCCGTATTTCTCCTTTAGTTTTTCAAACCAGATTTTATCGTAGGGTTTGGTATCGAAAAAACCAATTCTTTTCATAGTCCAACTCCTTCCATAGCACGATTCGCATATCTAAAAGAAATGTCAGATACTCGTACCTGTTTATATATACCACCATTAATACCAATTTCATCGTTCAATACAGTGACATCTTCCAAAAACAAACAGAACCGAGGCTTATTCTAACCATTATCAGATGAAGTTATATAAAAGCCAGGGAAAGCTCGATTCGGAAGTGCTGAAATACTAATATTGAAACGCCGTTACATACCCTACAAATTATGGTATACTCAAAATGAACCGGTAATATAAGACGGTTCTGTTGATTGCTTGCATCCAGGATTTTACACCGGTTCAGTCAGTCAAATACATATTGAGGTGGTTTAGATGTGCAGAATCAGATCCTCTAAAAGCAAGATCATCGTTTTATCGCTGGTTATCAGCCTCACAGCATTCATGCTCTCAGGCTGCGGCGCAGACGGCCAGACCTCCGGCACCCCGCAGCCATCCCCCGCTCCAGCGTCAACCCCTGATCCGACCCCCACTCCGACGTCAACCCCCGAGTCCGGCGATTCAGGAAGCAAAAAGCCGAAAGGTCCTGTATACGAACCCACCGGTTCTTCATTGGCCGAGGCTTACTCCGATTATTTTCTCATAGGCACCATCTATACACCCAATACCCTGATCGACCCGGAAAAAAGTCTGGTACTCGATCAGTTCAACTGTATCACACCGGAAAACATCATGAAGCCTGAGGGTATGCAGCCCAGTGAGGGCTATTTCGGCTTCGCCCTGCCAGACACCATGTTGAAGTTTACCGAGGAGAACAATCTTAAAGTGGTTGGACATACCCTCGTATGGCATCAGCAGTCCGGAAGATTCCTGGGTCAGACCTCAGACCGTGAAAAGGCCATAGAACAGCTTCGTAACCATATTACCACCGTTGTAAGCAACTATAAGGGCAGGATCATGGTCTGGGATGTTGTTAACGAGGCGGTGAAGGATGACTGGCCGCTTCCTCCGGATGGTGACTGGACCAAATGCCTGCGGGAAACACAATGGCTGAGATCCATCGGTCCCGACTATATCGAGATGGCATTCCGGTTTGCCCATGAGGCCGACCCTGACGCAAAGCTGTATTACAACGACTATAACCTTAACGTTAATACCAAGGCCACCGTAGTCAACGCCATGGTCAAGGACCTCCTGGAAAAGGGCGTGCCCATCCACGGCATCGGCATGCAGGGACATTATAGCACTGATGTCTCCATCTCTTCGGTAGAGAACAGCATTAAGATGTTTTCGCAGCTCGGCGTTGAGGTGAGCATCTCCGAACTTGATGTCACGGTAAATAACGCCTCAGGATCACTGACCGAAGAGCAGGAAGTCAGGCAGGCCATCGTATACGCAAAACTGTTCAAGCTGTTCAAAGAGTACAAGGATGCCATCGTAAGGGTTACCTTCTGGGGAACCGTCGATAATAAAAGCTGGCGCAGTGACAAGTTCCCATGCCTGTTCAGCCGCGACTATACCCCAAAGGAGGCTTATTTCGCTGTTCTGGATCCCGACAAGTACCTTGCCGAACACGATGTATCCGGTTTATCTACGGAAAAAATTGTGAAAAAGGCCCAGGCGATGTACGGAACTCCCTCAATTGACGGAAACAAGGAGGAACTCTGGAGTAAATGCCCTGAGATTCAGGCAAACAACTCCATCCTGGCCTGGGAAGGCGCAAAGGGTATCGTGCGGGTTCTCTGGGATGAAAACTTTGTATATTTCCTGATTGAGGTGGAAGATCCGGTTTTGAACAAGGATTCGGCAAGTCCTTACGAGCATGATTCCATTGAGGTCTTCCTCGACCAGAACAACGGGAAAACTTCTTCCTATGAGGATGATGACGGGCATTACCGTGTAAACTTCGAAGGTCATGAAACCTTCGGCAATATACCCGAAAAAGAGGGGTTCAAGTCTGCTGCGAAAGTAACGCCCAACGGCTATCTCGTGGAACTGGCCATTCCGCTGATGAATCCCGCCTCCGAAGGCATGGTAATGGGATTTGATGTCCAGATCAACGACAGCGACGATACGGGTACCCGCGTAAGCATCATGAAGTTCAGCGATCTTACCGACAACACCTGGCAAAGCCTTGAAAACATCGCGGATCTTGAACTGGTGAAATAACGCTGATTGATTTCTTCTGAACTACGACAGCAGGAGCCTTTTGGCCCCTGCTTTTGTCTTGCGGGATATTACAACCTCTTTTTCTTTTTTTATTTACATAAACAAACTATTTTAGACCGAATTGTGATACAATAACAGGAGTACTTTTCTTAAACATGAATGGAGATAAAATGACTGATCGAATTAAACTGCACAATATAAGAACCATCGAACCTTATTACCAGGTAAGGCTCATCACCGACCTAAAAGACATGATGTTGCAATCGGTAGAACTTTATGGAGAAAGGACAGCTTTCAGGTTCAGAGATACACCCCGATCCCAGGTAAAATCAATAACTTACAGGGAAGCCCTCGACGATATGAACGCATTAGGAAGTGCCCTGGTCAAAATGATGCCGGGTCGCCCCAAGGTAGCGATTATCGGTGAGAACAGGTATGAATGGATCATTTCCTTTCTTGCTGTTGTCAACGGAGCCGGTATTGCGGTTCCCATCGACAGGATGCTTCCTCCTTCAGAGCTGCGAAGGGTGTTGGAGCGCGGAGAAGTAGATGCCGTCATATATTCGGAGCAATTCCACGAAACCGTGATGGCCTTTGCTCGTGACAATGACAGGATTAAAGCCTGTATCTGCATGAATCCAGGTGATGGAATCAGTACCGGAGATCAAGGCAAATACTATTCCTTCCATGAGCTCGTACAAAAAGGGCGTGAACTGACAGTCAAGGGTGATTCATCCTATACAGTCATCAAGCCCGACAACAGGACCATGTGCGTTCTTCTTTTCACCTCGGGAACATCGGCCGATTCCAAGGCGGTTATGCTTTCCCATGAAAACCTGTGTGCGGATATCATGGGCATAGGCGGAGTCGTTCATGTAGAGCCCGGTGAATCGGTGCTTTCCATACTTCCGCTTCATCACACCTTTGAGAACACTGCAGGCCTTCTCTACCCGTTATACTGTGGGATGACCGTTGCCATAAGCGATGGGCTCAGACATCTTTCCAGGAATCTGACCGAACACCGGCCCGATGTGCTTGTGGGGGTTCCCCTGATATTTGATAAGTTCAGGAAAAAGGTGGTCCATGAGATTTCAAAGCAGAAGAAAACCTTCCAGGTCGGCCTCCTGAAGGGAATCTCAGGCGCTCTACGCTTTGCAGGCCTCGATATGAGGCGCATCCTGTTTAAGAAGCTCCTTGAACCATTTGGCGGAAATCTCCGTGCCATCATTACAGGCGGAGCATCCATGGAGCCCGATCTGGCCCGCTGGTATGAGAGCATTGGCATCAATGTTCACCAGGGATACGGTCTTACCGAGACCTCTCCGGTGGTGGCAGGCTGCAATGATCGTGTTAGAAAGCCCGGCACATGCGGCGAGCCCCTTCCGGGCGTAAGTATCGCCATAGCCAATCCCGATCTTAAAGGTATCGGCGAGATTGTTGTAAAGGGCAGAACCGTTATGCTCGGCTATTGGAACGACCCTGAAGCGACCAGGAACTGCATGACCGATGGCTGGTTCCATACCGGGGATCTTGGAAGAATAGACAGACGCGGCCTTCTCCATGTGACTGGAAGGCTGAAATCCATGATCGTCCTGAAGAACGGCAAGAAGGTGTTCCCTGAAGAATTGGAGTTTCTCCTGAACAAACAGCCCTGCATCAAGGAGTCCTTTGTGTGGGGTGAGACATTGGATGGCGGCGAGGTTGAGGTCTGCGCCAGGATCGTCCTGGATCCGGAGAACATGCCCTGTGACCTGTATGACAACCAGGCCATCCGCAATATCCTGGATCAGGCCATCCGTGATATCAATAAGCAGGTTCCCGCGTATAAGGCTATCAGATATTATGTGTACGGGTATAAGGAGCTTGTTAAAACCACAACCCTTAAAATCAAGCGGTATGTGGAGACCAACAGGATTCATAAGGCCCTTGAGAGCCTGGCGATTACCATTAAAAATGCATGCGGCAAAAACTTTGATGTGCTTGAGGCTGCAGAGTAGTAAGGCCATTGGAGCGGAGTTAAGTTGGAGCATAGCATTCTAGCTCCTGAGCGGCTTTTGGGAGATTGCTTCGTCGGCTGCGCCTCCTCGCAATGACAAAAAAGGGAGCCTCCTCGCAATGACAGGGGAGGAAGCCTCCTTACAATGGCATACAGTATTGTCATTGCGAGCGGAACGAAGTGAAGCGCGGCAATCTCATCCTGAGCGGCTTTTGGGAGATTGCTTCGTCGGTTGCGCCTCCTCGCAATGACAAAAAAGGGAGCCTCCTCGCAATGACAGTAATGAACTCATTATAAGTCTATTACTTCTCCGGTTGAAAAGAGATAGATATAACGCTCCTTAACCCTCTTCCCAGTCAGGGTTTCCAGAGCCTTGGAGTAGTAGCTGATCTGTGTGGCATAACGCTCCCTGATCATCTCCTCCTTACCAGGTAGGACATGGTCGGTCTTGTAATCGATCAGAACAAGCCCATCAGGCTCCCCAAAGAAGCAGTCGATAACCCCCTGGAGCAGGACGGGTTCATGCCCCATATCCTCCCGAATACCCGGGTAGAGCTCCCGGCAGGGTATTTCAATATAAAAAGGCACCTCCCGGTTAATGGTATCGCAGGACAAAACCCTTCTTCCCAGATCCGAGTCTATGAACCGCCTGATCTTGCCTGTATCGATGCTTTCGGCCTGCTTCAATGTCAGGAGATCTTTTGAAACCATCTCCTGAATTTGCTTTTCCAAATCAGGGTTTTTAAAGTCCAGATGCTGCATGACAAAATGCATCACCGTACCCTTTTCTGCAGCACTCAATCCCTTCCTTTCTTCCAGGAACATGGGCTTTTTCACCATTTGGTGTAAATACCCCGGCGGGTCTCCCCTCTCATCTGAGATTTGTGGGTCAAACCGTCGTTTTAGCTCGGTGACCGAGAACTTGGCCTGCACCCGGGACAATTTCGCAAAAGGATACTCCCAGTCAAGCCTTCTGTCAATTTCCATATCATATGCGGACAGGTCTTCACTGTTATCATCTCCCTCAAGCCACTGGATAAGCCCGGTCTGTTCAGCTTCGTCTTCTGCAGGGTCTCCAGGCACCTGATTCCGGTCCCAGAAGATAACCCGCCATATAGACTCATCATTCACCAAAAGATTGTTTAAATCATGATCCGCCGGCAAGCTATCCCACAATGCACAGCAGCCTTGGTGCCGCATCAGGGCAGGAACCATCCAGTCCAGGTAAGTGGTTGCCTTAATCATCTTATATCCTGGAAGCCTCTGCTCTTCCGAATCTGCCGATTCTGCCCAGCCTTCCAGAGCCTTTGGCAAATCCCTGGCCGCTCCGGTTATGATCAGCTTTTCCCTGGCTCTTGTGAGTGCCACATAGAGGATGCGCATTTCCTCAGAAAGGGTTTCAATCCTTATCTTCTCCCGGATAGCCTGTTTTACAGCTGATGGCCATGAAGCCCTGAGCCTGGTATCCACCACGTCGGGTCCGAATCCCAGATCCTGATGGAGCAGGATGCTCTTGTTCATATCCTGAAAATTGAACTTCTTTCCGCAGCCCGACAAAAACACCACGGGGAACTCCAGGCCTTTGCTCTTATGTATGCTCATGATGCGCACCACATTGTCGTTCTCGCTGAGGATCTTGGCACTTCCCATATCCCCCCGGCTGCTCTTTAGCTTGTCTACGAAAGTAATGAAGTTAAAAAGCCCTTTGTAGCTGGTCTTTTCAAACTGCCTGGCCCGGTCGAAGAGTATTCTCAGGTTTGCCTGGCGCTGTTCCCCGGCCGGCATGGCTCCCACCATACCATAGTACCCGGTCTCCTGATAAAGCTGCCAGATCAGTTGGTCAGTTGTCATATATAGCGACATCTCGCGCCATCTCTCAAGCTTATCCAAAAAATCTGCCGCCCGGACAGCGGTATTGCCATTTTTTGAATCGGCTAGCTTGCAAAGAGCATCGAATAGAAGTCCCTTCCTCTCTGCCAGGCGAATCTCGGCCAACTCATCGGTGGTGAACGAGAAGATGGGAGAACGGAGTACCGACAACAGGGGAATGTCCTGGAGAGGGTTATCAATGATCTGGAGAAGGGACAGAACCACTTGTACCTCAATGGTCTTGAAAAAGCCGCTTCCGGTATCGGCGAATACCGGGATTCCCATCATCCCCAATTCCTCGGTAAATACATCGCTCCAGCTCTTGGTGGTGCGAAGTAATATGACAATATCCCGATAGGTGACGGGGCGGTACTCTCTCCTGGATTTATCCCAAACAGAATAGACTCTGCCTTCTTCATCAGGGGACAGCAGCTCTTTTATCCGGCGGGCCACAATCCTAGCTTCGCATTGAATATTGTCCAGAACCTCTCCATCCTCGTTTTCATCATTACCGGCATCATCGGTCTCATCAACATCTGTGGATCCCTTATCTGCACCTCCGGTCTGGATCAGGTGAAATTCTACTTCTCCGCCTGCTGTAATCCCTTCATCGGGGTCATTGAAAACAGCTCCCGGGTTCAGAGCCTCTTCCTGGGTGTAATCCAGCTCACCCACCTGCTCTGACATGAACTGCCCGAACAGGTAATTGACAGCATCAATCACTTCTTTCCGGCTTCTGAAGTTCTTGTAAAGCAGGATCTTTCTATAAGGGCTCCCCTTTTCTATTGAGTAGGTGTTGTACTTTTCCATGAAGATATCCGGGCGTGCCTGTCTGAATCGATATATGCTCTGCTTTACATCTCCCACCATGAACACATTTGGCCTTCCCTCAGGAGCCCTGGATATCATTTTGATGATGATCTCCTGCACCAGGTTGCTGTCCTGGTATTCATCCACCATTACCTCCACAAAACGTTCTCTGTAGGTTACAGCAGTTTGGGAAGGGATAAGGTTGCCATCCTCATCTTTTTGAGTGAGAAGCTCAAGGCATAGATGCTCCAGGTCATTAAAATCAACCATGGATTTTCGCGCTTTCTTTTCATTGTATTTCCTGGCCAGATCAGATGCCAGGCCGGCCAGGCAGCTCATTTTTGGATAGAGAGCGTTGAGATCTTTTATGATTTCTTCCGACCCGGCTGTAAAAATCCTCTCCTGCAGCTTTCTTATACCTGCTTTTACTTGATTGCGAATCTTTTTTACTTTCTCCTGGCTTACCTTGTCCGCATCCTTGCCCAGTGTTGGCATACGATCAAAATTAATGCTTTCGATGAGGCGGCAGACCTTATCCCAAATTGGCCCTTGGGATAAGGCAGCACCTTCAGAATCTGCCGGATCCGGAATCATCTGCAGCACGTAGTCGATTTGATCATAGTCATTCTTAAGAACAGTCAGGTACTTATCCAGACCGGCCTCACGGCTTAGGGCCAGGGCCTTACCGGCCATTTCTTTGAGTCCCAGAAACTCAAGTCGGGCAACATCCAGAAGAATCCTGCCCCACGAAGTATGGCCGAAATCAGCCCCTTCTTCCAGGGATAGTGCCTGTGCCATTTCATTAAGCCTGGCTTCAGGCCAGGGACTGCTTTGGATAAAGCCGTAGAGATTGAACACCATATCCATGAGTATTTGGTCATCACGGTTTCCCCCATAGCTTTCCAATAGCTCTAAAAAGTCTTTGTTGTCCTCCTTCTCATACTGCTCTTCAAAGACCTCATCGAGGGCTTCCAGCTTCATCAGCGTGCTTTCGGTCTCGTCTGCGATCCGGAAGTTGGGATCGATGTCAATATGCTGGAAATTGCTGCGTATGACATCCAGGCAGAAGGAATGGATAGTGGTAATGCTGGCCTTGCCCAACAGGGTCATCTGACGCTGGATCTGGCGGTTGTCAGGATCCTTCTCCAGAGCCTGTGAGATGGCTTCTCCAATCCTTTCCCGCATCTCGGCAGCTGCCGCATTGGTAAAGGTAACCACTAGCAATCTATCTATATCCACAGGTTCCTGAGGATTGGTTATCTTCCGGATGATCCTTTCCACCAGAACGGCTGTTTTCCCCGCTCCGGCAGCGGCCGCCACCAAAAGATTTCCGCTATTGTCCACGATGGCCTCTAATTGTTCATTTGTCCATTTGGTATTTCCCATAAACCAGTACCTCCGCCGATCAGTCACTCCTGACCCATCAGGCTCCAGATTTCATCGTCGCTCCTGTCCTGTAAAATCCTGTACCGATTATCCTTCATAGCCGCATCAAACTGGCATATTGACTTGAAACCGCAATAGGTGCACGGGGTGCTTTTATTTTTCTTATATGGGCTTATAGACACGTTCCCCTTCATTATCTCCTCACAAATAGCTGCCATGAGCTTCTTAACATGTTTCTTAAGCTGTACAAACTGTTCCTTTGTGGCTCCCGACGTATTCTTTCCGAGAACGTCCCCTTTGTTTATCGTGGCGGGGATGATCGTGGAAGTGCCGTTAATGTTATTGTCCATCTTTTTGATAAGCCTGACATCGGCCAGGAGCAGCCCCCTCATTTTAAGCTGCTTCCGGATGGATTTCTCAATCTCTTCTTCAGATATCCGTGAATTACTCCTGATGATGGGATCGTCGATCTTAAAATAAAGCATCCCGGCAGGGTGGCAGGGCTTACTGCCGGTGTCATCCCCCTCATACCTTTCGCCGGACTCCCAAAGGGCATTGAGATAGGTAATCAACTGAATCTGTAGACCGTAGTAAACATCAGAAAGCCTGAAATCCTTGAACCCTGATTTGTAATCAATGATTCTCAGGTATTTTCCTTCCGGCGTCTCAAGTTCATCCACCCTGTCAATCCTTCCCTGCAGGTATATCTTTTCGCCTGACTTCAGTTCCAGAACAATGGACGGATATTTCTCCCCCTCACCAAAGCCAACCTCATAATCCACCGGGTTGAAATCGCCCAGGCGTATATGCTCTGCAATTACCCAGACCGCCCTTTCAACAACACGCTTTAGTCTTGCTGCGAGGATGATATATCTTTTGGATGCCGCCATTCCCGAGCCCTTCATTCTGCTCAGCATATCATCAACAATCTTTGAGACCATATCCTGGCATTGTTCACGGCTTATCTCCCTCCAGGACAGATGCTGCCTCTCAATGAGCCTTGAAAACCGCTCGATGACGGCATGCATGAAAGTACCTATATCCGGTGGGCTAAGGCGATAGACCTTTCTTTCCTTTGCACCCAATCCATACTGAACGTAAAAGGAGAAGGGACAGGATGTATATTTCTCCAGCCTGGATACACTGTATACCGCCGGATAACCGTATAAAGAGCGAACATTTTCATGACTCACCTGTTGTGCCATATTTCTGTAGCTCATGGATTCAAGAGCCGATTCACATCTTTGCTTCCATTCGCCTCTTGAGGCGTACCAGCCATATACCCTTTTCCAGAGTGGCTGAACCCTTTCGCCGTCCATTTGTTTCCGTAGGGCTGATACCATATGTCTGAAGGTTGGATTCTTTCCGGTTATCAGGCTCATCTCTTCTTCAAGGGAGTCTGAAGGTATGATATCGCTTCCCTGGCTGATCGCAGGGAAAAGCTTTTTAAGCCGGGAAACCAGCGTGGAAGGCCTCAGGGTTCTGCCTTCCTGGTCACCAATAGCCCAGCTGATCCTCATGTATTTTTCGGCAGTTGTAAGGGCACGGTAGACTAAAAACTGCTCGTCGAAGGCCTGTGTTCTTGTATCACTGGCAAGCTCAAGACCGATATTGGTAAGAGCGGCTCTGTCCTGATCCGAAAGAACACCCTCCGATATGGCTGTGGACGGGAAAACGCCGTCATTGGCTCCCAACAGGATCATGGCCTTAATCTCATGGCTTCTGAACCGCTCCGCGCTCCCTACTATGACCTGATCAAGGGATGGAGGAACCAATCCTATCCTGTATTCGCCAAGTCCGATCCTCAAGATCTTACTGAACCGCTCAAGCCCGAAGGTCTCATCCCCCATGACCTCCACAATCTGGTCGAATACCTCCATCAGGATGTTCCAGACCTGCGAGTATTGGTCGGCTCTGTACAAATCGCCCTTCTTTTTGAAGTCCTCAATGCTTGTCTCAATGGCCTTAGGCACATCCAACCCGCAGAGGAAATCATATAAGGCGGCACAGAAATCAGAGGCCTTGTTCCGCCCCAGGGTCTTTTTCCTGAATTCCATCAGCGGCACTATCACTTTTTTACGTATGTAATTGATGGTTTTGAGATGCTCGCTGTAAGCCTCAAGGGATTTTTCGTCCTGAACCATTCCGGGAGACATCCGCCAGTCTTCATCACTGGTCCAGCGGCTTCCTCTGATACCACAGGCAAGAACATAATTTTCGAGGGTATCTATCATATTCTGAGGGATACCTGTCAGTCCCGTCTTCAAATACCGGAATACAGCCTCATAGGACCAGTTATCAATAAAAATATCCATCATGGCAAGGACAAGCCGTACCAGGGGATGGTTGGAAATATCCACCTTACGGTCTATGAAATATGGGATCTCATATTCTTTAAACACAACCTCCACGATATCCGAGTACCCCTCAAGATCTCTGGTAATCACTGCAATATCCCTGTACCTCATCCCCTCATCACGGCAGAGCCGGAGAATATCCCTTGCAGCAGCCTCCACCTCTGAAAAGAGATTTGCTGAGGAAAAGATAAAGATATCCCTGGTCTTTTGCCCATAAACCTGATATGGCCATGCATTCAGGTTCTTTTCCAGATGAGCCAGTTCGGGGCTTGATCTGAAGCGTGGCAGTGGTTCGTGGTTCAGGTTGACTGCCTCTTCTATGGCAATGTTATTGTCTTTCGCCATTTTGTAAAGCTTGCGGCAGGCATGTTTAACCTTGCGGAAAACATCAAGTTCGTCATCGTTTTTACCAACCTCGATACTGTCGGTACAAAGACTGATATTAACCCTCCTGGCCTTTTTCAGCAGGGATTCGATCAGCAGATACTCCTGCGATGTGAAGCTGGCAAATCCATCGATCCATATCTCGGATCCGCTATACAGGGAGGAGGCTTCAAGCTTGCGTGCAGCAAGGGTAAGATCGTCGTCCGAGTCTCTATAACGAAGAGATAGGGCTTTTTCGAACTCTTCATATATGATGTGGAGTTCGAAGAGCTTCTCTGCCAGGGGATGATCCGTCCCCAACTGTTCACTGGCCTCTTTAAGGTGCTCGGGAGTTACATTATAGCGCTTGAACTCAGTTATGAGGGTTGTCACAGTATTAACAAAGCCCTCCCGTTCATAGGCTTTCGAGAAGATCTTAAATCGATCCCCCATCCTGTCCAGGATGCGGTAGATCAGCATACTCTTTCCAGCAGGATGAATATGGGGGTAGGTGATACCACCCAATTGGTTGAAGATTCTGAAGGCCATGCGGCGAAAGCTCAGAACCTCGGTTTTTATAATTCCCCCTGCCTCAAGGATGGAAATAATATCCCTCTCCGCTTGAAAGCTAAACTGCTCCGGCACAAGGAAAACCAATTGGTTCCCGAAGTTTTGATTAATCCTGCTTTTAATCTCTTCAAGGCAGAATCGGGTTTTCCCGCTTCCAGCCCGACCATAGATCAGTCTAAGACTCATAGTTAACCCCTGTCAAAAGAACATTCCAAACCTGCGGTTCGGCTCCTACACCATTATTTCATACATCAAAAATGAAGGCAAGATAAGGCACCCAGCACAAGCTACGGTGGAATCGGCTAAAGTTGTTCAAGCCTGGGTTGTATACCAAACCGGCAATGCTTTATAATAACCATAGAGTCTTTATTTGTGCCATTTCCGGGAGTAAGCGATGAAGCTAAGATTTCCAAGCCCAGCTTCACTGGGCTCGCAATGACACTCTGAATTTGGCATTCGAGAATCTTATAGTTTGAAATTACGATCACCTAAATGGAGGACGATTAATGAAAAGATATATGGTTAGCATCCTGGTAGTCCTGCTTCTTCTGACGGGCTGTGGCGGAGGGAAAGTTCCTGAGGAAACAACAACAACACCCGCACCGGTATCACCCGGGCAGGATGAAATGAGCATAGAGGAGATGGCGGTGAGCCTGGTTTCCGATATGGCAGCCGGAGAGTTTGACAAAGTGGTCTCGTACTATCCCTTCTCACCGGAAATGAAAGCCGTAATAAGCGACGGGAAGTTTATAAAGGACCAGATATGGAACCCTCTCATAAGCGTCTATGGCGAATTCTCTGAAATTACGGGAACGCTGGCGTCTCAGTATCAGGAATATGACATAATCTCGGTTAAAACCTCCTTTGAGAAGGCTAAGCTATATATCAACGTGGTTTTTAATGCAGATAAACTGGTGGCCGGGCTCAATTTTGCCCCCGACCCGGACGGTGCCACACCGGCTGAAACCCCTGAAGGCATTACAGAAACAGAAATAACCTTTGGCAAAAGCGGCTGGGAGCTTCCCGCAACTCTGACCAAGCCTGCAGGTGATGGTCCGTTCCCGGCCATTGTTCTGGTTCATGGTTCAGGACCAAACGACAGGGATGAAACAGTGGGACCGAATAAACCCTTCAGGGACATTGCCCTGGATCTTGCCCAAAAGGGAATTGCCACCCTTCGCTACGACAAAAGAACATATGCTCACCAACAGAAGATGTCCGCCCTGACAGACATCACCGTATACGATGAGACTGTGGAAGATGCAGTTCTGGCAGCCGAGTTTTTAAAGGGTGACAGCAGTATTGATCAGGAGAATGTCTATATTCTCGGACACAGTCTTGGAGGCATGCTGATCCCCCGGATAGCCGAATTAACACCCAGTACGGCTGGTTATATAATTATGGCCGGTCCTGTTACACCCCTGGAGGATTTGATGGTAAAACAGGTCGAGTATCTCAACGATTTGGATGGAACCGCAACCGACCAGGAGAATCAGATGCTGGAGGCCTATAAAGCCATGAGGGATAACATTAAAGCCCTTAAACCCGGTTCAGATACCCCTCCTGAGCAGTTGTTCGGTACCCCGGCCTCCTACTGGCTGGATCTTATGGATTACAATCCGGCAAAGGCGGCAAAGGCCATCGAAAAACCCTTGCTCGTCCTGCAGGGCGAAAGGGACTACCAGGTCACCATGGAGGAATTTGAACTATGGAAGGACTCACTCGGGCAGAAGAGTAATGTCACTTTCAAATCCTATAAAGGGCTGAACCATTTGATGATTCATGGAGAAGGCACACCGGATCCTCAGGAATACAACATCCCGGGAAAGGTTGACGATCAAGTGATTGAGGACATAGCCTCCTGGGTATTAGGCTCCTGATATTCATCAAATGAAAGGAGCCCACCTCGCGATTATAGTGCCATAAAATTCCTTTACAATGAATTTTTCTTCCAGCATACCAATGCTGGTTTTATTTTGCCTGCATAGACTGAGCAATAAATCCAGTAATTCTCTGTACTTATTATTTTTCATGAGGGGAGAATAGAGAATGAATAATTGTGCGGAAGGGATGTGGGATAATGAAGGTAAAGGATGTCATGACCAGGAACGTTGCCTATATAAACCCTGCCTCCACTGTGGTTGAGGCGGCACAGCTCATGCAGAAACACAATGTGGGTTCTGTTCCTGTTTGCGACGAGAACGGTATCATCGGCATAGTCACCGACAGAGATATCATTGTAAGAAATATTGCTCATGGAAAGGATCCTCATCAGACACCTGTGAAGGATGTTATGACCAGCGAAGTGACATCGGTTGACCCGGAGACCGAGATCAGGGATGTCTTCGGCATCATGTCAGAGAAAAAGATCAGAAGGATTCCTGTGGTGGAAAACAATCAGCTGGTGGGTATTGTAGCTCTGGGCGATGTGGCTACCAGCGCTAAGCAGGATGTAGAGATTTCCTCCACCCTGGCTGATATTTCTTCTCCCTCAAGGCCTGAAATGATGTAGTTTTTCAGCGGAGCCTATGTGTGAAGGATTTGATGTTCAGGCCGGTATTATATGTAATAGCTTTCATAAACCTGAACATCAAATCCCCCATTATAATCAACCTGGTTGTTTTAGTTTGTCCTGCAGACCTTGATCTTTTCAATTCTTTTTTCTTCTACCTGGATGACCTTGAAGAGCACACCGTTGAATTCTATCTCCGGCCTTTCATAATCCCCGGGAATCCTCCCCATCTGGCCGATAACGAATCCGCTTAACGTAAAATATTCATCCACCGGCAGCTCTGCATCCAACAGGTCACTGACCATATCCAGGCTGGCTTGTCCGCTGATGATGTAAGTGGCATCATCAAGCTTCTCAATCTCCTGTTCGTCCTCATCATATTCATCAAGGATATTGCCGACAATTTCCTCCATCAGATCCTCAATGGTTACAATACCGGCAGTACCGCCATACTCATCAATGATGATGGCCATATGGGTCTTGTTTTTCTGTAGTTCCCGGAACAGGGCATCGGCTTTTTTTGACTGTGGAACAAAAAAGGGATGGCGGATTATCTTTTCCAGGTCAAACTCCCCCTTTTGCTCATGTCCATCCAGGAACCTCAGCAAATCCTTTACATGGAGAATTCCCACAATATTATCCATGCTCTCTTCATAAACAGGAAATCTTGTGTATTTTTCCTTCCTGATCAACTCCATTATCTCTTCATATCCGGCACTGACGGGAAGCGCCACAATATCGGTCCGGTGCGTCATGATCTCATCGGCAGTCTTATTGTTGAAATCAAAGATATTAATGATCATCTCCCTTTCAGTACCGTGAATAGCACCCTTTTCCTCACCCACATCGACCATCATGCGGATTTCCTCCTCAGTGACCTCTTCATCACCCTGGCTGGGGTCAACACCGAAAAGCCTTACAAAGAAATTGGTGGACAGGGTAAGAAGTTTTACAAAGGGTGACGTGATGGCAGACAGGAAGGTAAGAGGCCGGGCAGCCAACATGGATACGGACTCGGTCTTCTTCATGGCCAGCCTTTTTGGAACCAGTTCTCCCAGGACCAGTGTAAAATAGGACAGGATGAGAGTGATCAAAACAAGGGAAATGGTTTTTATAACACCTTCATCTATGTCAACACCCGTACTTTGGATAAGGCTTACAAGCCCGCCCGAAAACTTCTCAGCAGCAAAGGCGCTGGCAAGAAAACCCGCCAGAGTAATCCCAATTTGAATGGTGGCGAGGAACCGGCTTGGCTCCATTATCAGCTTGTGGAGCAATTCAGCCTTTTTATTGCCGCCTTCGGCCATATGCCTTATCTTGCTGTCATTTAGGGAAATCAGAGCGATTTCAGATGCGGCAAAGAACGCATTAACAAATATCAGGATAATAAGGAACAGTATATCGGTAAACAAGCTGCACTCTCCTCAACCAATCCAGTGATTTGGATATCCTTATGTACTGTCGTGAATGGCCGGAGATGGATGGGACAATAAAAACAGGCTTGAACCCCCTGTTTCTTTTATTGTCCCTAATTTTATTGCAGTCTAAACCGACTTTATACTTTCGGCTATAATCTGTCCTGCCCTTAAAAGTCTGTGCCTGCTTGACAGACTCTCTATTATTATGTTTTTTATGGAAGTGGTAATACTTAAGGCATCTGGCGTTTCCGGCATCTTCCCTGCCCTGATGGCTGTGAGAAAATCGTTCATCTCGTAGATTTGATACTTATTTATCCCCTGCTCTTCCGCCAACCGTTCCAACAGACCTACAAAGATGTCCTGTAGATCTGCTTCTTTCTTTAACCTCAGCTTGTTCCCTATTTCAGGCATTATCTTATCAGTCAGCATACATCCGGATTCGGCCTGACCTAGTCCAAAAAGCCTGCCAAGATGGTTGACCTGCTGATCGGTTAGCCGGTAGAGGGCACGAAGTATCAGTTCTTCCTTCACAGGCTTGATACAGTACTTGATGCCCTTGAGCCCCCTGATGATCCTTAAGCCGTCATAATACCCCATTTTCAAATTACGCCTGATCAGATCCTGACTGAAATCAAAGATCTTGCCCAGATTTTCAGAAGGCAGTATGTGGGTAACCTTGACCCCGGGGTACTTAGCTTCCCTAAAAAACCCTGGTCCCAGCGTTCGGATGGCATAAATCTCCTCATACCCTTTTCGGGCGAGAAGATTGATGGGGCAGTTATCATACAGCCCTCCGTCGATATAATAATTATCCTCTATCTCCTTGAGCTTAAACCCTGGAAAGTTGGCACTGGCGATAAGGTAGTCAATCATCTTCCCTTCTGGAATATCTTCCTTATAAAGCTCCAGGGGTTTCAACCCGGTTAAGGAGATGGTGACCAGACCAAAATCCATCGGTGATTGGCGGATTTTTTCTTCATGGATAAGGCCCTGCAAGAACTGCTTCAGTTTGCTGGTATCCACACCTCTGTTTTTGATAATCCTGCTGATCCTGGCAGCAAGCTGAAGGGCGGCTTTTTTATCTAAACTACGGTTGACAAGCCGCTGATATTCCTCATCATCTATATCAAACAACTCGGATGGGGTAAGGTTCTCCCAGGTTCTGTAACCCTCCTCGAAGGATCCCTGAACCAGAATGGCACCGTTAAGGGCTCCTATAGAAGTACCTGTAACGCCGCCAATCTCATAGCCTTCCTCAAGAAAGGCCTTTATGACACCCATGTGGAAAGCACCCCTGGCTCCCCCACCCTCAAGTGCGAGGCCGATCATAGCCATCACTCCCACCGAAAACAAAATACACGGTTTTGGATCAACCTTCTATTCTATGCATGCCGGGCAGCATAACCCGGGCTTAGTATCGGTAGCTTCTTCCATAAAAGCGGGGATCCTTCTTCTCATACTTTTCAATCAGCACCGAAGCCAGAGCAGTTATGGGAATGGCAAAGATGATGCCGATACTACCGGCAATGGATCGCAGAACCTCGGATGCAATCATGTCCCAGTTTATGATATGCGTAAAGGGCGTTTCATAGGCCATTAATAGCAGCATCAGGTGAAGAGAGCCGCCGGCATAGGCAAGAATCAAGGTGTTGGACATGGTGGCCATGGCATCCCTTCCCACATTCATACCCGCCTTGAACAGAGCTGATGTCTTGATATTCGGGCTGTTCTCCTTAATCTCGTGCATCGCCGATGCGATGGACATCCCCACGTCCATGGTAGCTCCCATGGTACCGATAAGGATTCCGGCAAACAGCAGACCTCTGAAATCGAAGGTTATGTTCTGTGGTATATACATGAGCATCTGTGACTCATCATCCCCAAACCCGGTAAGCTTGGCCGCCGATCCCACAATCAGAGCGATGATCCCTGCGATGAGAACCCCGCCTGCAGTACCGATAATGGCGGAGAGGGTTTTCTTATTGAATCCGCTGATGATCAGCAAGGTGACGGCAATGATCAAAATACACATCAAAACCGAGATTTTAACTGGATCCCATCCATTTAGTATGGCTGGAATCAGTATATAAATAACGGCCAGCGCAGTAAGTATCAAGGAAATGATAGCCTTTAATCCTTTGAGTCTTCCTACAGCAAGCAGGGCCAGCATAAATCCGATGACCAGGTAAAGAAGGTATTTGTCCCTCACAATCTCTGCCACATAGGCTATTTCGATAACACCCTGCTCATTCTCCTGAAGGTAAAGAAGCACCTCGTCTCCCTTGGACAGGCGCGTATATTCATATTTGTCGCTGAAGCCGTAGTTCAGCATATATTGTGCCTGAACTGTTTTACCGGTGTGGGCGCCGTTTAAAATGAGAACCTCCAGCATCTGAATGCTGGTGTTGAAGTTCCCCCCAGAAAACTCGGTTTCCTCCTGGGTTTGATCCAATACCGCAATTACCCTTCCTCTGGGGTATTCAGGCTCAGCTATCTCTTCCTCCGGAAGACCGGAATCAACCTGGAATTCGTCATAGGTCTCCTGATATGTACTGTCTGGCAGGGTTTCCTCACACCTGGCAGTGGTTGCGCAAGCCATGATGAAAATGCTCACCAGCAAGAGCGTAAAGGCTGCCCTTTTCCTTGGCCTCATGTTCAAAAAAGCCCTCCTAAAGAAAAGATGAAACAGACACGGTTGATATGTGCATAACCTGCCCGCCGAGCGTACCACAGGTTAGAAATAACTTATCATATACAATTTGGAGCGTCAACCTTGATGCCCACAGGCCTGAAAAAGTCTGGCCAGTAGAAATGGAAGTTAAGTTAGGGTGTGATGCACTTGTGAATATGGAAACAGTTGAAGGCGGACAAATCTATCGGTTTGCCGTGAAGAATGCTGAAGAAAACAACCCAGCCTTGCAGGAAGCAAAGGGCTTTGAATTGAGCCGTGAGGATATACTGTTCCTGTATTCGGAGTATGCCCCATCGGTGTACAACTTCTTCTATTACAGCACAGGAGACAGGGATGCCTCAATGGATCTGGTCAACGACGTATTTGTCAAGGTTCTTGATAAAAGTGGGCAGTTCGATGAGCGAAAGGGTGACATCAGGACTTGGCTGTTCACTGTGGCGCGCAATACGCTGAGAGATTATTTTAAATCCAGACGCCGGGCGAGGCCGCATCTGACCATTGATGAAGCCAGAGAGGTTCCCGCAGCGGGATACGCCAACCCGGAGGAAACAGCCGCCCTCAAGGATGACATACTGGCTTTGACCAAAGCCCTGGAGGCTTTGAACAAGCGGGAGCGCAGCCTCATATCCCTTAAATACGGCGCAGGCTTTCGCAACAAGGACATCGCAAAAATGCTGGACTTGAGGGAAAGGCATGTGGGCGTCATCCTATGCCGTGCCCTTTCAAAACTGAGAAAGCAATTGGAAGATGGGAGATGATTTTTGATGAATAGCATGAATCAGGATTTTTCGGAACTTGAGCAAAGGCTCGAATCCGTAGATTTCTACAGCCAACTGGCAGATAAGGACGGCATGTTCAGAGATTTTGTTAAACGGCTCGACCAGAGAGAACAGTGTTCCAAGCCCAGGGAACGTCGCCGGGTCATGCGTCCTGCCGCCATAGCGGCTATGATCGTTATGCTTACACTGATAACCTGCTTCACAGTTTTCGCTGACAGCATCGAGGGGCTGCTTATGCAATTGTTCTTCACCGGCGGCACCGCCAATAAGGTTGAACACTTAAGCGAAGAGTATGATCCCGATATTTCGTCAATAGGCATCATTCTAGGTGCGATTGAATCACCACATGCTGATGAAAACGATGAATCCAAAACGTGGGCACCGGAGTTCAGATTTGACACCCTCGATGAAGCGAAGGAAAGCTTAGCCTTTACGCCACTGGAACCCAAAGGCTTGGACAACTGGAAGCTGACGTCAATAAGAGCTTTTAGCAACGACGGCGATACTCATTCCTATGCGCTGGAAATGGTATACGAACTTATGAGCGAGGAGATGCCATCACCTGCGATTGAAGGCAGCTGGGAGCAAAGCATCGAAAGCGGGTATATACCGCGCTATGCAGAATTTTACGTTTACCAGCACTATATTGGGGATGACGCCGTGGTGAGAATTGATACCATCGAGGACATTCAAACAGTTAATATAAACGGAATTGAAGCTGTGCTCACAGGCCTTATCCCTTATGACATGAAAGAAGCCTATAGTCTCACATGGGTTCAGGATGGTACGAAGATCGATATCTGTCCGTCCTCATGTACCTACGATGAGCTGATCTCATTTGCAGAGGCATTCATCAAGCCGGTGGAAGAGGATTAATCGAACGGAACCCACCAGGCATCAAATTAAAAGCCGTTTTCCCGCTGACCAAAGAAGCGAAGTCTTCTGCAAGGTCTGCAGAAGAGGAAAACGGCTTATTCCATATCAATTCTTATCGATGTAGAACTTAAGGTAGTCCCCTGCACATCTTCTGGCATTATCCAGGGAGTGCCCGCCGTCATATATTACAAATTCAGACGAAACACCCCGCTCCAGAAGAGCATCATTTAAGGATTGTAATGCAGATAAAAAGGGATCGTTCTCATTTCCTGCTTCGAGATAGACCTTTATGTTTACAAAACCGTTCTCCTTGGCATACTGAGCCACATCTGAAATATCCTCTGGATCAAGGTTTGGATACAGCCATTTCTCCAGCTGTTTTCCGGAAAAATCGTTGACAGGAACGGCCGCTGTATACCCGCCCACCTTGCTGAACAGATCGGGGTGGTGAAAGGCTACACGAAGGGCAATGGCTCCGCCCATGGAGAACCCTCCGATATATCTGCTGTCCGCAGATTTTACTGTATCATAATGAGAATCAATATATGATATCAGTTCCTTCCACATGAACTGGTCCCACTTGCGCTCATCAAACTTCCCATCTTCCTCAAAATCTTCCTTTATCTCCTTTAAGGTAGCATCCATGGTCAGGGGAAATACCATGATAATGGGCTCAATTTCGCCATTTTCTATCATCTCGTCTGCCACTTCATCTATAGCAACCTCCCTGATCCACATGGATTCATTCTGAGTATGGCCATGGAGCCCATACCATACAGGATATTTTTGACCATTGCCGTAGCCCTTTGGAAGATAAACCTTGCAAGGTATCTCCCTTCCCATAATACTGCTCTTAACAGAGAGGCTGATAATTTGAGATTCGGTTAGCGGAACCGTAATACCAGCGCTCAAAAGATCCTCGTACTTATTCTTGCAGCCGCTGAGTATCAGACTGGATAATAAGACAGCAACTATCAGTGCGACGATGGAGCAATGTGCTCCTTTTTTACCCCTGTTAAAACACTTCATGATCCCACGGTTATGGAAGCACTAATAAGCGGTATCCCGGTAACTTACTGCTACCCACAACCAAACCTCACCACCTGTAAGAACCATTTTGCATAAATTATACCAAATGATAACGGTTTGCGGAAGAAGTGAAACCTGAAACTGCACATACTAGTCCCGTTCCGTATGCTTCGTGAAATGTCCACATCCTGTCATGGACACAGGATGGTATAGCAACAGATATGCGCTCATGTATCTACACCTACGATGAGCTCATCTCTTTCGCAGAGGCGCTGACCGCATCTGCTGGTGGTGAATAAATTGCGGAGAATCAGCCCTGTGGTGTCAAACTCCGCATCCGCCCTCAACTGAGTCCTCTCCCTGAGAACGTGCCTTATTAGCCAGATCAGCGAGGGTAATGCTGTCCAGCACATTGTTTATCGCATCATCAAGCTGCTTCCAAACATCAAGGGTAACACACTTGCTGCTGCGGGGACACTGATTGGGTTCATCTTCCATGCACGCCACAGGGACCAGATTGCCTTCAATCAGTCTCAGTATCATACCCACCGTGTATTCTTCCGCCGGTCGAGCCAGCTTGTACCCTCCCTGGGATCCCCGAACGCTTTTGACACACCCGCCTCGGTTTAATACTGAGATGATTTGTTCCAAATACTTGTAGGATATCTCCTGCCGTTCGGAAATCCTTCTGATGGTCACATACTGATCAGGATTGCTCAAAGCCAGGTCAAGCATCAGGCGCAATGCATAGCGACCCCTTGTTGAAATCTTCATTGGAACACACCCCCTCAATTGCCTACTATAACATATGAATTATATGGATTCAACAAGTGTTATTCAGTGTCAGCTGACATAAGCTTTTGAAGGCTGCGCTCTTCGCAGCCTTCTTTAATCCGAAAAGAGCGGAGTGGAAAGATACCTCTCACCGGTATCCGGCAGTATGACTACAATATTCTTTCCGACGTTTTCCGGACGCCTGGCAAGCTCTGTTGCAGCCCAAAGCGCAGCTCCGGATGATATGCCCGCCAGCAAACCCTCAGTCCTCGCCAGCTCTCTTCCTGTGGCAAATGCATCGTCATTCTCAACGGTTAAGATCTCATCATATATCCCGGTATCCAGCACTTGCGGCACAAAGCCAGCGCCAATTCCCTGAATCTTATGGGAACCGGGCGTCCCTTTCGAAAGCACCGGCGAACCAGCGGGCTCCACAGCAATAATCTTTATGCCCGGGTTCTTTGATTTTAAGAATCCGCCAGCCCCAGTAATAGTGCCTCCTGTACCGATGCCTGAAACAAAAATATCCACCTTGCCTTCTGTGTCATCCCAGATTTCCGGTCCTGTGGTCGCCTTGTGTACTGCGGGATTTGCCTGGTTTATAAACTGGCCTGGTATAAATGAGTTGGGTATCTCTTTTGCGAGTTCTTCTGCCTTTGCAATGGCACCCTTCATACCCTTTGAGCCTTCTGTCAGAACTATCTCTGCGCCATAAGCCTTAAGGAGACTCCTTCGTTCAATGCTCATGGTTTCAGGCATGGTGAGAATAATGCGGTAACCACGGGCTGCAGCAACAGATGCAAGACCAATGCCGGTGTTGCCACTGGTGGGTTCAATTATAACCGAGTCCGGCCTTAAAAGCCCCTTTTCTTCAGCATCTTCGATCATGGATTTTGCAATCCTGTCTTTTACGCTGCCAGCCGGGTTGTAGTATTCAAGTTTTGCAATGATTGTGGCCTTCAGTCCATGCTTCTTCTCATAGTTGGTCAGTTCCAAAAGAGGAGTTTTCCCTATCAGATCTGTCAGGCTCTTATAGATTCTTGCCATAGTATAACCTCCTTAAGACTTATCTTATATTTCATATATGTTTACTATGTAATGCCATTATAATCCTGCCACTGGATTGTGTCAATAGACAAAAGAAAATATTATATACTTTTTACATAGGAATAATGGGTATTGACAGTCAGCCCATTCTTACATATTATTTATATATTAAAAGTATGGATTGTTTTGACTGTTGAGAAAGGAACGGTTTAATCTATGAGAATATCGGCTAAAGGGCGCTATGGGCTTGCGGCAGCCATCAGTATGGCCGAAAACTATAATAGCGGCGAATACATTACCGTGATCAGCATCTCTGAAAGGCTTGGCATATCCAAGATCTATCTGGAGCAGGTCTTCTCTCTTTTGAAAAGAGGAGGAATTGTTACCTCAATAAAGGGGGCTCAGGGCGGTTATCAGCTTGCTCGCCACCCACGGCAGATAACTGTTTTGGATGTTCTGTCGGCTGTTGAGCTTTCTCTTTTTGAGCAGGCAGAAGAAACAGTAAAGTCCAAAGCCCCCGAGATCGAATCTGCCATGCGGGTATCTGTTTTTGATGAGATTGATGGTGCAGTTAAAAGCACTTTGGAGAATATAACCTTGTCTGATCTGGTAAATGAGGCTGAAAAACATAAAACCAATCAGAGCTTTATGTTTTTTATATAGAAGAGGGTGGAGATTTATGGATTTCAGTACCCTGTGCATACATGGCAATGATAATAAATATGACAATACCGGCTCCATCAGCGTTCCTATTTTCCAGTCGGCCACCTTTGCCCATCCCGGAGTGGGACTGAGTACCGGCTATGATTATTCAAGGCTTCAAAATCCCACCAGGGAACATCTCGAAAAGACGGTAGCAAAGCTGGAGGGCGGTCTTGATGCCATGGCCTTTTCCAGTGGAATGTCAGCTATCGCAGCACTCATGGAGCTTTTTTCGCCCGGTGACCATATCATCGCATCCGACGATCTTTACGGCGGTTCCCACAGGCTGTTCTTCAACATATCGGAGAAAAACGGCATTGGTTTCAGCCTGGTGAACACTAGGGACATATCAGAGATTGAATCCCATATAAGAGCGGAAACAAAAGCCGTGTTTATCGAGACACCCACCAATCCCATGATGCATGTTTCTGATATTGCAAAGACGGCACACCTTTCAAAAAGCCATGATTTGCTTCTGATTGTAGACAACACCTTCTTAACACCATATTACTTGAAACCCCTTGCACTTGGTGCAGATATCGTGATTCACAGCGGGACTAAATATTTGGGCGGTCATAACGACACCCTGGCAGGGTTTTTAGTAGTATCGGATAGCGAGCTTTCAGAGAGACTCCGCTTCATCTACAAAACCACTGGCGCCTGCCTTTCCCCCTTTGACAGCTGGCTGCTTATCAGGGGCATAAAGACACTGGCGGTCCGCCTGGACAGGCAGCAGGAAACCGCGATAAAAATTGCCCAGTGGCTTTCGTTTCATGAAAAAGTAAAAGCGGTGCATTATGTCGGCCTGCCTTCCCATCCGGATTATGAGATCTCAAAGAGGCAGGCAACCGGTTTTGGTTCCATGATCTCTTTTGAAACCGACTCTGAAGAAACAGCAGTACGAGTACTTTCAAAAGTATCTCTGATCCAGTATGCCGAGAGTCTGGGTGGTGTGGAGAGTCTGATCACATATCCCATGCTCCAGACCCATGCCGATATACCCAAAGAAGAGCGAGAGGCAAAGGGTATCCATGAAAGGCTTCTTAGGCTCTCGGTGGGGCTGGAATGTGCAGAGGATCTGATATGTGATCTCAAGCAGGCTTTCGAGGAGGAATAGACTTTGAAAAACAATTTCGATGAAATTATCGAGCGCAAAAATACTGATTCCCTAAAATACGACTTTGCAGCAAGGCTGGGCAAACCCGAGGGAATACTGCCCCTTTGGGTTGCCGATATGGATTTTAAAAGCCCGTCCTGCGTTATCGATGCCCTTATTGAGAAAAGCCGCCATGGGATATTTGGCTACTCAAACACAAGAGAGGATTATTTTAATGCGCTGCGTCATTGGTTTTCAGAGCAGTTTAGCTGGAACGTAAAACCGGAATGGCTTGTGAAAACTCCCGGCGTTGTTTACGCAATTTGCACTGCCATCCGCGCCCTCACCGAAGAAGGTGACGCAGTTCTTATCCAGCAGCCTGTCTATTACCCGTTTTCCGGATCCGTGATTGCAAACAGGAGAAAGCTTATAGTAAATCAGCTTGTCTACTCTAAGGGAAAATACACTATTGATTTTTCAGACTTTGAAGAAAAAATAATCGAGAATAAAGTAAAGCTATTTATCCTATGCAGCCCCCATAATTCTGTGGGCAGGGTATGGTCAAAAGAAGAACTGGTGAGGATTGGCGAGCTGTGTCTGAAACACGGGGTACTGGTTATATCCGATGAAATTCATGCGGATTTTACTTATCCAGGACACAGGCATCTGGTATTTGCTGATTTGAAGCCAGAATTCTCAGACATTACCATCACCTGCACAGCACCGACCAAGACTTTTAACCTTGCCGGTTTGCAGATTTCAAACATCTTTATTTCTAATCAGGAGATCAGGCGAAGATTTAAAAAGGAAATTGCCGCAAGCGGGTACAGTGACCCCAATATTATGGGTATCGTTGCATGCCGTGCTGCCTACTCAGGTGGAAGTGAATGGCTCTCGGAGCTTAGGGAGTATCTTTTGGATAACCTTAATTATTTAAGGGACTTTCTTAAACAAAGATTGCCACAAATCAAGCTTGTTGAACCTGAAGGCACCTACCTTGTATGGCTTGATTTCAACGCCCTCAACCTTGATGATAGAAAGCTTGAGGACTTCATTGAAAACCAGGCAGGACTGTGGCTCAATTCCGGGACCAAGTTCGGCGCAGGCGGAGAAGGATTCCAGCGCATCAACATCGCATGCCCGAGATCCACTTTGGAAAAAGCCCTTATTCAGCTAGAACAGGCGATCAACCGGCTATAATAAATTGGTTATTGACATTGAGATTTGCTCTATGTATAATATAAAATTGTCGGGCGGATCTCGACACAATTGAATACACACCATTAGCTCAGCCGGTAGAGCACCTGACTCTTAATCAGGGAGTCCAGGGTTCGAGTCCCTGATGGTGTACCAGTAAAAACTCCGATATCAGATGGTATCGGAGTTTTTACGTTAAACTCGGTGAATTCGGGTAGAAAGCTATTAGTGGATTTCTTCTTGCCTTTCACGTCCTCTTTTCCGATATAATTAATAAGAAGCGTCGGAGGTGTTACTAATGAGAAAGCTGGATATGGATCAAAAGCAGAGCGTATTGATTATTGATGATAACCAGCAGGATGTTAATTCCCTGAAGAAATTACTGAGAAAAGAATATAGGATAAGATCAGCGAACACTGTGGAGAAGGCTTTCAAGGCAATTGGAACTCGGAATCCCCCCGACCTGATATTGCTCAATTCCCTTATGGCTGGCATGGATGGCAGTGAGCTTTGTAAAAAGCTAAGATCCACTCCTAAAACCTGGAACATCCCAGTTATCTTCATTACATCAGAGTTCAGCGAGGATGAGGAATCCCGGCTTTTTAAGATGGGTGCCGCTGATTATCTGCTTAAGCCATATAATCCACTCACCGTTGCTGCCAGGGTACGAACCCATGCTGAAATCAAAAAATACAGGGAGTGCCTGGAGGTTTCCTATTATCGGGATGGTCTTACCGCCCTGCCCAACAACCGACGTTTTGAGGAATACTATGATTCTGTTTGGAGTTTTGCAGCGCGTGAGTCCCTGCCTCTATCCTTAATCAAAGTAAGTATTGCTGATTTTGACTGGTATATAGACAATTACGGTCAACAGGCGATGGATGATTGTCTAATGGCAATTGCAAATAATCTATCCCATGCAGCCAGGCGGAAAACAGATATGCTTGCCCGGACCGGCCGTGAAGAGTTCACCTGTGTGTTGCCAAATACAAGGATCGACGGAGCCATTGTCCTTGCGGAAGCATTTCGTGCGAGTGTATCTTCTCTGGGCATTTTGGGTTCCTCCAATGATACAGATGTCTCTATCGGTATTAACCAGGGAGTTGCAACTACTATTCCCACCAACGATATGCTTTCCAAAAAACTGCTTGAGGCAGCCGAAGAGGCTCTTAAAAAATCTATATCTGAAGGGAGCAACCAAATCAACTGTAAAAGTATTTGATAAAAATCTCAAAAAATCTGCAGTTGTCTCACCTGTTTGTGATATAATATTCTCAGTCAACTAAATACATTATGTGGTATCCATGGTCAAAAATGTGGCCGATCACCCTCATTGAATACTCTGTCCTGTTCAAGTCTTTGCTTCCAGGATAGCGGGTATACCAGAGCGGATATTTGAGTCAGACATGGATACGATTTATGTATAATACACTGACATACACTTGCCTTATACAATGAGAGGTGATGATTTGACTGAGATAACCGCTAAGCTTAAAGAAGTACTTACCTCAGTATTACCCATTACATTCATTGTTCTGGTACTCCACTTCACCATAACCCCTTTAGAAACAGATATGCTATTTGCTTTTCTTATAGGTTCTGCTCTGGTGATTATTGGTCTCACGATCTTCCTATTTGGCATAGACCAGGGTCTGGAACCCATCGGACAGGGTATTGGCAAAACAATAACCCGCTCCAACAGCTATGCAGTATTAATTACGGTTAGCTTAATACTGGGTTTCTTTATTTCTTATGCAGAACCAGATCTTCACATCCTTGCAAATCAGGTAGACAATGTAACTTTCGGCCGGTTTGACAACAAATTGATGGTAATCGCTGTCTCCATCGGACTTGGTGTGATGATGACCCTTGGAATGCTGCGCATAATTAAGAGCGTCCGACTCAAATATGTGTACGCAGGCGCATATGGCTTGATTTTTATTCTGTCACAATTCTCATCGCCCGATTTTCTAGCCATTGCTTTTGATGCTTCTGGAGCAACAACTGGTGCGATAACGGTTCCTTTTATGCTTTCATTGGCCGCTGGTATCTCTGTTTTGAAGAAAAGCAGCAAGATGAGCGAAGCCGATAGCTTTGGTCTTGTAGGTATTTCTTCTACAGGTGCGATTCTGGGTGTCTTGATTACAGGCCTTTTTCTGAACGTTGATAAACTGGAGGGGGCATTACCTGAAGCAGATATCGCTACCTCCAATATACTGGATGCTTACGGCTCCAAACTTCTTACCATAGCATGGGAGTCCTTTTTATCCCTGCTTCCCATTATTATCGTGTATATATTATTCCAGATATTCTTCTTCAAGCATAAAAAGAACAAGGTCATAGATATCTCAAGGGGTCTTGTCTTTACCCTTGTCGGGCTTATCGTATTTTTGCTGGGGGTAAATGGCGGTTTCATGGAAGTGGGTGCCCAGCTGGGAATACAGCTTGCTTCGCTTGACTCTAAGATTCCTGTTTTACTTGTGGCACTACTGCTCGGGCTCACCACTGTATTGGCCGAACCTGCTGTTCTTGTATTGACCCATCAGGTGGAAGATGTTACTGGTGGCTCGGTCAACCGTGTTCTTGTGCTCATCTTCCTATCCATAGCAGTTGGGGTTTCTATCTTGATGTCCGCATTAAGGATTCTCATACCCGATATTCAGCTGTGGATGTATTTATTACCCGGATTTGGCCTCTCCGTGTTACTGGCTTTCTATGTGCCTGATCTATTTGTAGGTATAGCCTTTGATGCAGGCGGTGTCGCCTCTGGACCCATGACGGCAACTTTTTCCCTTGCATTTGTTCAGGGTATTGCCGCACAAGTTCCAACAGCTGACGTGGTAACAGACGGATTTGGTATGATAGCTATTGTCGCAATGATGCCTGTTGTTGCTATCGAACTGCTCGGAGCACTCTATCAGGCTAAATCCCGCAAGATATCCCCAGCTGTTGTTATAAAAAAGGGAGCAATTGGAGGTAATCATGGATAAGCACGTTCAAATATCAGGGATTGAATATCATATTCTTACCCTCATCCTCAGTGACAGTCAATCCCATAAATGTATCCATGTCGCAAAGGCAAAAGGCGTCTGCGGTGGTATCGTAACCATAGGCAAAGGCACGGTAAGCAGCGCAATCTTAAACGTATTGGGAATCAAAAGCCAGAAAAGAGAGGTTATTAGCTTCCTTCTTGACAAGGAACAGGCAAATGAGATCCTTAATCACTTCACCACTGAGCTCCAACTCCATGAGCCAGGTCATGGAGTTGCTTTTACAACGCCTGTGATAATGGCAAATCGCAGCACAGAGACTGTTCAGGATACCGGAAATACAGAAAAAGCTTTGGAGGAAATGAGTATGTATAAGAAGCTGACGGTAATTGTCGATCGCGGTATGGCAGAAGAGGTAATGGATGTTGCACACAATGCAGGCGTCAGGGGCGGTACAATCATGCACGGGCGGGCTGTGGGTGCAGAATACACTGAAAAACTATTCGGTGTGGAAATCGAGCCGGAAAAGGAACTGGTTCTGATCCTTATACCCAACGAATTGGTTAATAAAGTAGTAAGCACATTATATGAAGAACTCCAGTTGGATGAGCCCGGAAAGGGAATCCTGTTTGTAGAACCTGTTATGGAAGTCCGGGGGCTTTTTGAATCAGCCCAACATGATAAGGATTCCTAGTTTATAAGAGCGTAGCTGCACCTCTGGGAAATACCCTTTATTGACATTCAAAACCTCCGGGTTCCCAAGAACCGATTGGCTTCTTTAGGCGTTCCAGACTGAGTTTGACGACTTTATCCCATCTTAAGGCTTACTTGACGAATGGGTTAATCGGTTGTATACTAGAAAATGCCTCCCGAGCAGGAGGCTTTTGTCTCTTTTATGAGACATATCACACATCGAAAAGGATGAAGAATAAAGATGCCTGAAGGTACAAAGGTCATTGCCAAGAACAGAAAGGCCAGGCATGAATATTTTGTTGAGGAAGTATTTGAAGCAGGAATTTCCCTCACCGGAACTGAGGTTAAGTCCCTGCGTCTTGGTCGTGCCAACCTTCAGGACAGTTATGCAGTAATAAATAACGGTGAGGTTTTTATACACGGCATGCATATCAGCCCTTATGATCAGGGCAACCGGTTTAACCATGACCCGATGAGAACGCGCAAGCTTTTGCTCAACCGTTACGAGATCAACAAACTGATCGGGTTAACACAGAAAAAGGGATTCACACTGATCCCTTTGAGCCTGTATTTTAAAAGGGGGCTCGTAAAGGTGGAACTTGCGGTATGCCGTGGTAAAAAATTATACGACAAGCGTCAGGATATCGCCAGGCGGGACGCTGCCAGGGAGATAGAAAGACGGATGAAAGACAGCAGCAGGTAATTACCACTATATATTCAGGGTCAGCTGTGATATAATATATATTGGCACACTGCCATTTTAATGGGGGTGTTTTGGTTTCGACGGGGCTGTTGAAGCCGGAGAAGCGGGTAGTGGATTCTCGTTGGCCACTTTAAAAAACGAGAGCATAAAAATAAACGCTAACAGGAATAGCGAATTAGCTTTTGCAGCCTAATGTAGGCTGCCGTCCCACCTGGGAGGACCACGGCCCGGGATGGGGCGTCGACAGTGGTGAACGTGACACGACAAAGCTTTGAGTCGTGCATGACAAATGAAGCTACTGAAGTTGTAAGCCTGTTCATGGGCGTACAGCGGAGGGAATAACAAAACATGAACTGCACCCGGAGATGCTCTTGCGAATGCGGTTTCGGACAGGGGTTCAACTCCCCTCACCTCCACCATCAAAGGTCACAAAAACTTAAACTGCTGTTACTTGGAGGCCTTAAGCCAGATATTTAACCCCGGCATCATCACGATACCGGGGTTCATTTATTACTGTCTCAGATCTGCGGGAAGGATATGCTGTAATGTTCCAATGGCAAGTCCTTTACTTTTATCATAAACTCATTTATGATTTGACATACAGGCGGTGGAATACTCTATGAACAAATTTGACAGGTTCCTCAGGCACAGACAAAGCCTCTTGCTGCAGTATAAGATGGGAGACTTGACTAAAAACGAATTCATCGAAGAAAACTTTCATTATATTGAACGCCTTGGGATACAGCCTTTCACAAGAGTTGACAATATCAAGAAAGCAATCTATAACTATCACTATCATAATGTCAACGCAAAATACTGGCAGCGCATAGCCAGAGATACCCGCAACACCAGTAAGGAACGTCAGGCTTATTATACTCAGTCCTATAACCACTACAGGGAAAAGGACAGATCAACCCTGCAACTTCTCAGGCTGATCGATTACAGCGGTGTGGAGGCCTACTACGTCAATGTGAGATCATCCCTCTTAAAGGGCAAGCTCATAGAAATTGTTATTCATAACCCTGATGTGCTCATGGAGATCAATACTCCCGGAAACACCTTCGAGCAGGAATTATTGATACTTCATACCAAGAGCCAGGGAATTGCCGAGGCTCTTCGGAACAATGGCGTGCTAAGAGAAGACAAGCGAAAATCTTTAACCGACAGCTACATTAATCAGAAGTATTAGCAAGGTACTGAAGAACATCCTCGTCCTTTAGACATAATATGTAATAGACTAACGGCATAAAGGAGAGGACGCAATGATTCGTAACCACAACTGGGATGTCTGTCCTGATTGGGTAAGGTTTTCATCAGCCCGACGGGAAAAGTCCAGACGGGTTGAAATACTGAAAGACAGCCAAAGGGATGACGATGTAAAGGCGCATAAATGCCCTGTTGAGGTCACAGGCGAAGCAATACCGCTCCCCAACGGCAACCATATACATAAGATCTGCACCAGATCCGATATATTTGGCCGCCAGGAAGAAGTTAAAACCGGACCGGCCATCAGCATCGGTCGTGGACAGCATATCCATCTGGTAAGAAGAAAACCAGATTGATATGCCTTGCAGTTTATAAGAGTGAAAATGACCGGTTTCCCGGTCTTTTTCCTTTTGTTTTGCGGATTGTCTTAGTTTCATATCCGATCCGCCTTCATTCCCTCATAATACGCTCTTTCTTGAGCCTGTTGTAGGTTCTGCGGGTTTTTATCAAGCCAAGAACAGTGCCCATCAAAAGCGCGGCATACAGGATGTATATCGGAATAAAGGATGGCAAAGCCACTGGACGGATTATACAAATCCAAACTGAATATGCAAGATAAAGTGCGATAATGGAAAGTACAACATAAATCAGTCTGGCGATCCTTTTAAAATGATCTATGCGCGAATCCAGGTCTGAGAACAGGTCGAAAGCGCCATCCTCTCTTTTTTTTACGAAGATAGATCCAATTCTTGAACGACCCTACATGCTCCGCACCTGTCTCTTCCAGAAACCGGATGTAGGAAACGCTTTCGGGATGATTTGGCCTGTTTCTCAGCCATTCGAGATGATACCGGTATTCCCCCGGTGTTCCTTCTTCAAAAACGTACTTACAAAAGCCGATGCCCTGCAGGTTCATGCCCTTTGCGGCCATTTCGTTAATCCATTTCTCCTCTTCCTCAAAATCCCATACAAAGAATACTCTATGAGCCGTGAACCTCATTTGGTTCCACCTCCCGTAATGATTTCTCCGTTTGCTACAAGCTCCCTGAGCCGGATTATTTCATGCTCGACCGCATCTTTTCCCTGTTGTGTTATCAGATACTCTTTTTTTCTGCTGTTTTCTTCGCCAGGAAGAGCCTTGATCCACCCCTTCTCAAGTAGAGTACTGATGGCTCCGTAAAGTGTACCCGCTGCCAGCCTGACCCTTCCTTTGCTCAATTGTTCAACATTTTGCATGATGCCATAGCCATGCATGGGTTCATACAGAGATAACAGGATGTAATATACCGCTTCTGTCAGTGCAATATTTTCGGACACAGTATACCGCCTTTCGTTATATCCTTTCACGATATATCGTCTTGCGATACATTATATCGTGAGCCGATATATCTGTCAACAAGATTTCATAAAAACCTCCACTAGGCGAGATAGTAGTACGCATGGCAGGGAAACATTACTATTCGAAGAGTTTGGAAGAAAATCAAAATGCCATGCGGTGTCTTCGCATGGCATTTCTGTCTATCTGTGTAATGTACTGTTGATTGATACAATGCACAATGTTTCCTATTAGGTGGTGCATTTTCCTGTTATACGCCTGCGGCTTTGCTGTATTCCGCAACGTTAATTCTTTTCCCACTCGCTTCACAGTAGGTTCTAATGTATTCGATTCCTGTGTAGCTTTTTTCCTGAGTGAAACATCCAACCTGTTCTCACAACCCTGTCTTTTTAAAAAACATCTATTTTGCTCTGTCACTGACCTCTGACCTGCTCTGTCGCACTCAAAACCAGCCTTTTTGACTTGTATCCGCAAACCGAAAAATGTGCATATTTTTAAGTCAATATTTTTATCCTAAGGTATTGCATTTTGGGTTCTTCATACCGTCTGCTGTCTTCACTGTTGATAACCCAGCTCGACTCCCTGTTGTTCCCTTTCGGGAAAGTCAATAACGGCGCAGCAGTATTCACTTTATGTTACGACCCGCCAGCTTGTCCGCTCCCTAAGGAACATTCCTTACGCTTCAACAAATGAATTATTGGTTCAAGAATAGAATCCTGAATCATATCTGCTTCTATCCCATGAAATATTATATATCCCCTTTTAATGATCAATTTCACAATTTTATCTACTTCTAAATTATCAAACGATAACGACAACCAATCTTTAGATGTAACATCAACAAAATCATGCAAATAATTAGCTTTTACAGGATTCAGAAACTTTTACACATTAAACATCAAGTATCTTCTTAAATCACAGAATATTATGAAATATCACCCATATCCATCATTAAACCGCATAGTCTCTGGGTGTTTTGTAATCATTAGATTCATGCAACCGATAGTTTTTATAATATACCTCGATATACCAGAAAATCGCTCTTTTCGCCGACTCCCGGGTACGAAAATGCCGATCATTAAGCCATTCTTGCTTTAACTTACCCCAGAAGCTTTCCATAGGCGCATTATCCCAACAATTACCTTTCCTGCTCATAGAGCAAATAAACCCGTCCCTTTTCGGATTCCCTCTGCGGCCTTTTGCTTGGCGCAGGGCTGTAATGACAAGTTCTTTAGTCATGCGTTCGCCCATCGCCCATCCAACCAGTTCTCGACCACACAAATCCAGGACTCCGGCCAGATAAAGCCAACCTTCATCAGTAGGAATGTATGTAATATCACTAACCCATTTTTGATTTAGCTTATCCGCATGAAAGTCTCTGTTAAGAATGTTTTCTGCCACCGGAAGGTTATGATTTGAGTTTGTTGTTGCCTTGTATTTCTTCACTACCTTCGGTATCCATCCGTTTTCTCGCATAATTTTACTTACAGAGTTTCTTCCCACAGGCGTTGTTGGTGTACTTAACTTCTTAGCTATTTTTCTTGCTCCAGGTATTTTATGATTTCTGAAAAACTCCTCCTTAACTTGCTCTGTTAGTTCTTTCTTACGGATGCTTCGTTTACTTTCAGGGCGTCCATCCCATGCGTAATAGGCGCTCCTTGTTACATTCAGCACATCTCACAGCTTCGCAATTCTAAGCCCTTTTTCTATCGACACAGCCTTGATGTACTTATACCGCTCTACTTTTGGTGCTTGGCGAAGTAGGCTGCCGCGTTTTTTAGAATGTATACTTCTTCCCGTAATTCTTTATTTTCGCGCCTTAATCTAACTATTTCCTCATTTTCGGGGAGAATATTACCACTTCCTACAAAGGGTCTACCTTTATTTTCTCGATATCGTCTTAACCATGAGTATAGAGTATTTTCGTGTATTCCTGTTTCTTTGCTTATCTCAGATACCGTTGCGCCTCCGATTTCTACTTGCTTGCATACTTCCAGCTTGTATGCCGGGTCAAACTTTTTTGCCATATTGAACATCCTCTCTTCTTTTTTATTTTACTTGATGTTCAATTTGTCCACAATCCCGGGATCAGGTCAATACAATGATATCTTCCCATATACTTTACATTCCAATCCTCCGGCATGGCGGCACATTCCCGGAATGTGGCCGCAGCTTCACTCATCACGCGGAAGTTGAGCTCCACACCCTCGCTGTCAGCATGATAATTCTGAACGCAGCCCGTTGTGCTGCTTGACGTTGCCAATTTTGTGTGTCGTCCTGCCTATTGCGTCAAGTAGTTGCAACCTATAGTATTAGCTCATCATAATAGCTTTCAAACATAAAATGCTACACCATCGTCTTTCAGAATAACCCGATCTGATAGACCAATAAACATATCCGGTTCCATTGTGTGAATAGGTATTATCCGCTTGGGCTCCAAACCAGTAATTACACTGAAAATATCGGATACGGTGGCGTGTCCGCTTGTATGCATTATGTCTATCTTAAAGCCCGATTCAGATAAATAGTTTTCAAACTTCTTTTGATATTCGCTGTCACGGTATCCGCTCCATAATGAATACATAAAAAGTCCGTTTTGAAGACCTACTATCTCTATATCCTTCCGCATTGAAGGACGAACAGCCATAACAACTTTAGCCTGGATTTCCTTTAGCCTCTCTTTTGAGATATGAAAAGAAGAAAACCGTTTTGCATATTCTTCGCCAATCATATTGAAAATTTTCTGCGTTAGCCAATATGGATAGAATACCTTAATATTTGGATAACCTACAGATGGATATGGTAAATTATTGTTTCCAAGCTGTTTTAGCTCATACAGGACATTTGCAGTATAAACATCCACAACAAAGATTCTATTAAGCCTTTGCGATGCCCTACAAAAGCTCACAAGCCGATCGATATTCTGACTGGATGACTGAAATAGAACAGATCCTTTAAAATCTTTTACTTTTTTAACAACTCTATCTTCAAGTTCCTGTTCAGTAATAACCTCCTCATTCTGTCTTCCAAACATCGTACCTTCTATTAAAATTGCATCAGCACCTTTCTTTGCTGTGTTTATAAATCTATCAAGGCAATTGGCTTTTCGGCCATGCCCTCGAAAGTCACCGGTATAAATGATTGTTTTTTCTTTATCCGAAATCTCAAATGCCGCCGCATCATAAGCTGAATGATCCATCAAGAAAGGCATGATTCTAAAGTCGCCAATTTTAAAAGGCTTATACATATCAAATTCATAGGTTTTCGACAGAAATTGTCCTGACTGCAGAAAAAGTGCAGATATATCGATAATCTTCCGAGTCCCTTTTGATAGATACACCGGAATTATAGGATTGATATAGCGCAGCAAGCCGTAATGGTCGATATGGGCATGGGAGATAACAACCGCATCAAACCCCGGCTTATCCCAGCTGTAGAGCCCTTTAATATGCGGCAATACGCCAACTTCTAACAGCTTATCATATGAGTACGAGGATACCTCATCTCCAATAGGCTGGTTATTCAGAAATATCGGATAACCGGCATCAATTAGAATTCTACTGTTTTCAGATTTAAGCTCAACAAGAGTGCCGCCGATTTCATGCGTTCCTCTATAAATTGTTATCTGCATCGACAAAATCCTTTTTCTCGTTTAATATCGATTCGCAAAGCTCCTGGGTTATTTCCCATCGGTCATTTTCGAGTATAATACTATTGAACTTCCTAATCATATGCTTTTGAGTTATTGCCTCGTCGGTTAAAATGAAAAATGCGCCGACATCTATGTCTTGATAGTTATTTGGAAATGTTAACTTAGAATTCCCATTAAAAAGTGTGTTATATCCCTTAATTATAGCTTTCGCTTCTTTTTTCCTTTTATCAATCATTTTTTTGTTATCTAAATATTTATCCATGTCATTTTCGTGGCTTATAATCCCGCTCGTTTCACTCTTGCAAGCATATATTGTTGATTTCAACTCAATCAAAAAAAGTTTCTTGACCATTCTTTTTTCAGTATACACGCCTAACATATCGAACCGACCAGGGACACCTTTCTTTTTCCCATTAGGCTCCGCATATTCAATGTCATATATGAAAAACGGATTATCTGCGTTTCGATTTGCCAGTGCAATATCCTGCTGACGTTTCTTTTCAAGAAAACGATTTTTATTGTTTTTTCTTTGCCCCTTTATTACTTCACCGCAGAAATAATCTTTCCCATTATTACTAAAAAAGTCATTCACAAGTGCGATTAATATATTTGATGAATTCTTCCAGAACTGATCATCTAGGCTGCTTATATATGTATAAATTTTGTTGTTACCAGATTTACATTTGCCCGACTCGTAGTAATCAAAAGCAACATTATCTGTATTATTAGATAGCTTAAAACCAAGATTTTTCAATTCGTTTAGGTATGTTATATAGGATTTTGTATACCTTGCGTGGTTAAAATCAAATTCAACCCTATATTTTTGCCCCGGCATCTTTTTTTGAACTATTTTATAAATACTGTGGCTATTATGATAAACATTAATGTAATTGTCACGAAATGATAATATTAAGTTTTTTTCTTTAACTAGGTCGACGACAGGACTTAATATACCATCAGACTGCAAATCCTCCAAAAAATCATCATCAATCATTCTATTTGTCATATTACAATTTTCCTTTAACATTACACAATATAACCTCCGCAACATTTATGACACTGATAATGCTCATCACGGGATATTTGACAAGCGATATCCGAAAAACGGTTTTGTAATTCCTTAGCCTCATTTTCTATACATCCGTCATAGTACAGAATATAGCGCTGCTCTGATTTGTTATAAACAATTCGTCCGCGTGGATAGTAGTCAAAATCTACATGATATTTTTTTTGATAATTCCCCCGCCAGATTTCATCATGACTAAGAGGGTAATTCAAAAAATCACCGTAAGGCTCACTCTCAGCAAACTCACAGCTATGTAGCAATAGGTCGTTGCAGACTATGAAAAACAACCCTACCTGATTATCAAGCGAATCTGGCATCCCATACATAACGATATTTCCTCACCATTCTTTGTGATTACTTCAGGATGCTCCACTTAATCCACTTGGTACATCCCGAATCTCCGCCTCTCACAGGCTTACCCTTTTTAATTGAGGTTTTGTTGCCACAAATTCCGGTATCACCATCAGATGGTCTGAGCTTGTATTTTACTTCCCGCCCTGTAGGGCTTACAGCTCTCGCTCCGCCCCAAAATTCACAAGTTACACACTTTTTCACTGCTGTTGTTGATATTATTGCCATCGTTATCCCTCCAATCTAATTTTAGTTTTAGGGTTGCTAAAACAACTCGCTGTTTTTACGACAAAGTAATCGTACATCGAAACTGAAACACTTTTCTGATCCTGATACCCTAGTGCGAACTTAAACACCATCCCCCAAAAAGCACCAATACTCTTTTTTACGAACATATCAAGCTCCGCATTGCTTTTACCTGTAATGAGAATAAAATCATCCCGATAATTCATCAGAAAGGTTTTCACTGGTGGAATTGAAAAAAGATCATTACAGAAAATAATATGAGAAAGCAATTTCCTATTCATAACTGCTTCAACGCATTTGTCCCAATATTTTCTGTAGTTAGTATTCTGTTGGAACTCCTGAAAGTGAATATAGACCTTCGAGAATTCATTTTCTACCTTTATTGCAATATCCTGTGCAGTCATTTCATACTCCTATTTATCATATGTTAATTTATCTGGTGTATATACAATACATAATATATTATTAGGTAATCATTGTCAATAACTCTCTTGTTTTTGTGTCTTGTTTTTTGATATTATATATTCTTTAGAGTGAGCGGTAAATACAGTCTGTCCAACACAAGCAATTATTCCGATTCATACCATAAATTTCGCTAAGCTCGATGATTTGGGTTTGCGTTTCAAATAGAACATCTTTCTGATGGTCAAGTATATAAAGTAAAGTAAGGAGCAGTTTTTATCAATATAATTAACACTCAGCTTTCCTTGGGCTTTTTTGTGTATGGTTGTTTAACGAATTGAGGTTGTTTAACGATAGGATACCACAACATACAGCGTGTAGGCTTCGATTTTGCGATTAATTACACCTTTTGCACCACATATAGGCACCAACAGAGCGATAAATGCAGCACGAGGTTTCAATAAGCCTTGATATATGCGGCTTTCAGAGTATAAAAAAACAATACCGCCGAAAGATACATTGTATCAATCTGCGGTATCAGTTATGGTGCCGATGGCCGGACTCGAACCGGCACGGTGTTGCCACCGGTGGATTTTGAGTCCACTACGTCTGCCAATTCCATCACATCGGCGTATTGCCTTATCATATTAGCATAAACAAAAGTCTAAATCAAGAAGTTAATTGTTCCTCCAACAGACTGTCTTGCTCTGTTTTTTGGTCTGAAAAGCACGAATTGGGTTACAGAAAAAACCATTGATATTCAAAAAAGAATTTGCTTGTGTTCTCTATTGGCCTGTCATTTTATCAATAATGGTCTTGGTGTCATCGTCGTAATCTATCCGGTACTCACCTGGCTTTATGGCATCCTGCAGGTCAGCCTTCTTGAGCATGATTTCAAATTCAATGGAACTGTCAATAATTCCGGCATTATAAAGCCTTTCGGCTATGAGAGATGAGCTTTCCCCTTCACTGACAGTAAAGGATACGCTACCGTCCTGATTTCTCCAGATGCTTCCACCGGCTTCGAATCTGTCCATCATTCCCAATTCTCTGGCCCGGCTGATAATCTCGCCATCTGAGAGTTGGGGCTGATATCCCAGAAAAAAAATGAAACCAAGAATTGACGTGATAACGATACCAATGCCCATTCCCAGTAATACACTTTTACCATCTATCAGTTTCACATTGTCTCTTCCTTTTCCGGGAGGCCAGTGTTTCACCGGCCTATTTTTGCGATCAGTTCGATTTCGCCCCTGCCCATGTTTAGAAGTCTGGCGATCTGGGCACTATCCAGGCCACTCTTTGAAAGCTTGACGATCTCACGGCGCTTCACATCAAAGGGTATGACCTTGCCCTTTTTGAACAGTTGGGAATGGATGATTGAATCAATATCCTGTTCATTCCTGGGTTCAGCAGGGATTTCTTTTTCGTCAGGCTCCATGAGTGTACCAGATGACGACTCAAACAAACCATTCATGGCCTCTAATCTGCGATCAGCCTCATGAATGGTCTGATTTAGCATGTCGCTCTTCTCCTCCAGTTTGGAAACTGCATAAACCGAGAATTTGTTCATCTCTTCGATAAGAAGCTCAGCATCCTCAATGACCTGGATAAGGTCATCCTTTTTTTCGGCTGCATCCTTCCGGTAATCATGGATGCGCCGCTTCTCAGCCAGCATCAGAAGCAGGGAAAATAAAACTATACCGGATCCTACCAGGGTAATGCATGTAAAGAATACAGTCATACTATTGTACCCCTTATCTTAAGTAAATTCAGTGCTTTATCCTTCATCGGGTGTGCCAAGACACACCGTTTTATCCTCGTATGGTCAATATTTATCCTACAGGCGGATGTCAATGTGTCCTTCCCTGGTCAGGGAGCTTTCCTCTTTCCTATCCTTTTTCTCTTCGTTGTTCTCGCTCTCCTGATTCTGGTTCTGCTTACGACTTCCTCCGCCTCTTTTTTCTTCCTTGTCTGTGATGGTTACCTTGTTGGTCTGATCTTGTGAGTGGACCGATCTGGTGTCCTGTTCAGCCTGCCTAACAGATGCCTCAGCCTGCTGCTGCTCCTGCCCCAAAACCCTTTGCTGCTGCTCGTTCTGGATGCGGGCAACCTCATTTACCTTCGACATGATGGGTCTGAAATCAACCGGTCCGATAGCCATTTCAACCCTCCTTGGCTCTTTACAGCGAGGCAAACCGGATATCGGCGCCGTCACTGTACAAGGAACAGTATTTAGCTTCTTCTTTAATATATAACATAGCGTTACCGATAGCAACCCTTACACCGGGATAGACGCTCCCCAGGACCTTGATCCTGCCGCTGGCTCCATGCTGGAGCTTCTCCTCAATATCTGCTATCTCTTTTTTATACTCCATCAGCTTGTTCTCATAATAGAATTTTGTCCGCGTGCTCTTGGCCAGAAGCTCCCGCTTTTCCAGCGACAGCTCACCAGTATTGGTCTTGATCTTGTTCAGCAATGTAATGGCCTGATTGGCTTTAGTAAGTCCTTCCTCCATACTGGTAATCTCGGTTCTTAAAAACTTCATCCGCTCACGCAGGTGGGGATCAAATCCAACCTCAACAACCGTTGTCGTAAACATCTGGTTGCCAAGAAATTTAACTTCAACTAACTTGCCGACCCTGGCAAGTCCACCTACCAGAAGGCCTTTCCTACCACCAAGGATGATGCTTTTTCCGCATTTGACGTCACAGTGCATGACAGCTTCCGCCCTCAAGTCTCCCCCAACGTCAACCTTGCTGTTTTCAACAAACTTGGCAATTATGTCTCCTCCAGCTATCAGCTCGCCTTTCCCGCCACCCACCATTCCCCGTTTAAGTATGATGTTCCCAGCAGCCCTGAGCCTTGCCCCTTCCACAACTCCATCCACTTCAATATCGCCGCCAGCCTCGATCTCAAAGCCGGATAGGACATTCCCTCTTACGGTGACATTACCGATAAACCTTATATTTCCTGTTGAATTGTCCACATCGGCAGGAACTTCATATACCGAATAGACATTGATCTTTCCATCCACCAGCCTGAGCTGCCCGTCAATTTCTGCAAACAACTCAGTACCTTCAGGATTAAGATAGACACCTCTACCCCGAGGTATTACAGCCGGCCTGCCCTCCAATGCCTTCAATTCGGTTCCAACTACATTCATACCGTTTTTCCCGGGAACGGGTGGTATCACTTCAGCCAGCTTCTGATCCTTTGTAATGTTTTCAATCAGGTTCATATCCTTGTAGTTGACCGTACCATCTTCCATTATGATGGGTTTCCGATCCTTATGAATATCAACCAGATAGTTGAGTGAACCATTTTTTCCATTCACCGCAGGAACGCCTTCCGCAACCAGCACCGGTGTACCATAGACTGGGTTATCGACAAATTCCCTTATTCTCCCCTCATTGATGCAGGCAACGATGCCCTTATCATGGAGCGCCCGGACAATCATCTCAAAGGTTGGGCCGCTGCCTCCGCCTTGGGGCTGGGAGGCAGTGATGAAAGCCTGCATCTTATCATCGGATGCAAAAGCATCTACGGTAGAATCCAATTTCTTCTCAGGTTGAGCCTCTGCAATTTTGACCGGCTTCCCATCACGGCGTTTGATAGCTTCTGCTATAACACTTGCATTGTATCCCTGAATTCCCTTTTTTGCTATGTGGTTCAGAACTTCGTTCTGATTAACCTTGTTGAGATAGCCAACTGGAGGATAAACAGTGAGAAACACACCATCTTCCTGATAGGTGATCTCATAACTTTTCATCTGCTGGATACCTTGGTCTGTCATTACTGATTCTCCTCTACTCCAGAATTGCGCTTTTCAAGCGCTCAAGTCTGCTCCGCATACGCATGATGGCCTTTGTGTGTAACTGTGAGATTCTGGATTCGGATACCTTCATGATGTGGCTAATCTCCTTCAGGGTCAGCTCCTCATAATAGTATAAGGTTACAACCATTCTCTCCTTTTCTGGCAGCTTTTCAATAGCATCTGCCAGTGTTTCCCTAAGTTCAACAACCTCCATTCTTTGCTCGGGTCGCGTAGCATCCCTTTCCATGGTAAGTCCGTCGAGTCCCACCTCATGATTCTGATCAAGATAATCCTCCAATGAAATCATCTGGGACATGTTGACTTCCTGAAGCAGTTTATTGAGCTCCTCAGTCGTAATCCCCATATGATCTGCAACTTCCTGATCGCTTGCTGAATGTCCCAATCGGTTCTCAACCTCGAAATAAGCCCTCTCAAGTTCCTTGCCTTTTTTACGCAAGGATCTTGGGGCCCAATCCAGATCGCGTATACTATCGATGATGGCACCTCTGATGCGTAGCGATGCATAGGTTTCAAACTTTACTTTCTTCTCAATATCAAACTTTTCGATAGCGTCTATCAGGCCGAATACGCCGTACCCTACAAGATCATCGTATTCCACATTGGATCCGAAATAGATGCTCAGGCGTCCGGCAACATACTTAATCAAATCAGCATATTCCAAAATAAGCTGTTCCTTTATGGCCGGGTCTCCTGTTTGCTTGTATTTTTTCCATAGTTCCTGCTGCCTTTGGGGAACAGATGTGGACATTGAATACCTCCGTCAATGGTGCGGACTGTACATCCGCCTAACCTTTATTGTGATTTAATATGATACCGCCGATTCCTATTCCAACTCATTCTTTATAAACTCTGCAATAGGCAGATCGTCAAAATTATCATCATCAGGCAGTTCACTTTCATCTCCGACTGTCATATCTATGTTTGAACCCAAAGATTCTTCTTTCTCTTTCTGGTCTTTTATCCGGTTCTTTTCCATCTCACGCCTTTTCTCTTCTTCTTTCTTCCTAATCATTTCCATTACTTGTACTATGATACCTTTTACGGTGGATCGAATCAGGATGCCTACCATGTAAAATATAACCATTCCCACGCACATATTTAGCATATTTTCTTTGTTGGGAACACCGGCGGATAAACCTATCAAACCGATTATCAAGCCAGCGCCTGCTCCCAGCAGCAATGGGATTTTCCGGATATAATCCATGTTGCAAATTCACCTACAAATACTTTATTCCAAAACCAATGGTCTTCACCTTCAGCGATCCATCTTCAGATGAAAGCTCAATGGTTCGGCCATAATTCCCTCCCGTGTCCTCGGCAATTATGGGTATCCTGAAATCGGCAAGAATTGCTCTGGTGGCCTCAGCATTTCTTTGCCCAATCTTCATGGACTCATTTTGGGTAGCAAAGGCAAACATTTGAGCTCCACCGGCTATCTTGGCTACAATACTCCTGATATCGGATCCACATCTTCTCATTTCCTCGATCAGATCATGAATACCTGTATCGGCAAACTTAGCACGGTTTGAACTGGCAGTTGCAATGGATGAACTGGGCAGCATAATATGTGCCATTCCAATGTTCTTCTTAATGCGGTCATACAACGCAATACCTATGCAGGAACCCAGGCCAAGCGTAGTTAAAATTGAAGGATGCTGGGATACCTTCAGTTCGGCCATGCCCACCTTGATTATTTCTGCCATTAAACGACTCCTAACGCTTCTAATAACTTCCCGTAGGACAGATCATCAGGAACCAGGAAAAGATCTCCGATGACACTGTCACAACCGTCCGTAAACACGTTCTCTATATACAGCACGGTATCCGAGGTTTTCCCAAATTCAATGGCAGGAACACTCAGTATAGCTCCGGCCATATCAATGGCCAGTGCCGGAACATCAGGTATTATCATAAGGTTTGTCAAGTTAGATAATGCTGAGAGGTAGGATCCTGCAAGTATATTCCCTATTTCAGTGAGGACTGAACAGGTCATCTCATCATATTCCAGATCAGTCTCCAGGGGCTTTCCCATCAAAATATTGACGAGCATCCTGGAGGACGGATAATCCAGAATAAACATCATACTACCGCTGATATCCCCCTGAAGCTGAAGGAGTATACCTATAACAGGAGTTTCGGCGCCTCCCAATACGTCACTGACCTCGCTGAATCTCATGATGCGTATCTGGGGCACCCTCATTTCAATCCTCTTATCCAGCAGCTTCGCCAGGGCAGTGGCCGCATTGCCCGCCCCAATATTCCCTATCTCCCTCAATACATCAAGGTGAAAATTGTTAAGTCCACTAATATTGTCCGCCATCCTCTTATACTCCTTATTCCCGCTCGATTAATTCGGTAATGAGCTTTTCGATATTGAGCACAGTAATCAGGCGCTGATCAATCCTTCCAATGCCTACAACATAGTCAAGCGTACGGTCATTCGTAATGCTGGTTACACTTTCCATCTCTTCCTCGGCAAAATCCACAACCTCTGCTACCGAATCAACGATCACCCCTAAAGTGATTTCGTTGAACTTAAGCATTATAATTCTGGTGTCATCGTCGGGTTCCTTGGAAGGTAACTCAAATTTAGTTCTCAGATCCATGACAGGAATGATTTCTCCTCTGAGGTTAACAACTCCCTTAATATAGTCCGGTGTTGTGGGAACCCTTGTGATATTCATAAATTTTTCAATGATTGAAACCTTGTGAATATCCACACCAAATTCCTGGTCGGCTATCTGGAACACCACATACTGTTTATGTTCTTTGACTAAAACCTGCTTCGCCACGAAATCAAGCCCCCTTAATCACATAGAATATGGCGCGATGTCTGACAACTCAGTTAACAGTTTATAAGGCAAGGGAATTGTTGTCGATAATCAGGGCTACATTTCCGTCGCCAAGGATGGTTGCCCCTGCAATATATTTAACGCCTTGCATGATTTTGCCCAGTGACTTTATAACAATCTCCTGCTGTCCAATTAGACTGTCAACGCTAAAGGCCGTCAGCTTGTCCCCTTTCTTGACAACAACAACCGTCAGATGCTTTTTCTTTTCATCAGGTATTGCATCATTAATCTCAAGCACTTCATTAAGTCTTACCAGAGGAATGACCATATCCCTAAGCATGATCACTTCACGATCACGGACCATCTTCACTTCATCGAATTTGATATTATCGATCTCCCGGATCGAGCTTAACGGCAGGGCATATTTTTCAGAGCCGATTCTCACCAGGAGCGCCTGAATAATAGCCAATGTCAATGGCAACCTGATAATAAACCTGCTTCCGACGCCGAACTGAGTCTCAACCTCAACCGATCCTCCCAGCGCTTCAATCTTGGTCTTCACAACATCCATTCCCACACCCCTGCCGGAAAGGTCAGTGACCTTATCAGCAGTGCTGAAATTGGGTTTGAACAAATAATCCATGACTTCTTTTTCAGACAGGGAGTTGACTATATCGGCAGATTCCAGGCCTTTCTCGATGATCTTTTTTCTGATCTTCCCTACATCAATGCCTTTGCCGTCATCCGCCACTTCAATGACAACATTGTTTCCGTCCTGATAGGCTCTAAGATAGATGCTTCCGATGGAGGGCTTATTGAGCTTCGCCCTTTCCTCACGGGTTTCTATACCATGATCGGCTGAATTTCTGAGGATATGTATGAGTGGGTCGCCAATTTCATCGATGACAGTCCTGTCAAGCTCAGTATCCACACCTGACATCTTCAGTTCAATATCCTTACCCAACTCCCTTGCGATATCACGTATCATCCTGGGGAATCGGTTGAATACTGCTTCCACGGGAACCATTCTGACCTTCATCACTGCATCATGAAGATTGGTGGTCACCCTCTCCAGGTACTCTATGGACTCATTCCACGCTGCGTTGCTGTCCTTTGCGCTCATTTGGTTCTCAAGACCATTTTTTATGATTATGAGCTCACTCACCAAATTCATCAGTACATCCAGCCTGTCGATATCCACTCTTACGGTTTTCCCGGTTCTGTGTGCTTTTTTAGGCTGTTCCTGTGCGGCCTGGACAATCCCGTCCTTTGCATCAGGGGCGACCGAGATGCCATCCTTCTCAGCTTCACCCTGGAGCTCGTCGGGGCTTATACCCAACATCTCTGCAGTTATGGGCGTGACATGAACACCAACCACCTCTGCCACAGAATTGATTTCCTGCTCAAAAAGCTCTCTGTCGTTATGTGTTATAACGACCACTGTAAACTCAAAGTCAAATTTTTCGTCCTCGATGTCTTCTACCTTGGGAACCGACTTGAAGATTTCCGCATTCTTTTCCAGTACCTGAAAAACAATGAATGCCCTGGCCGCCTTCAAGAGACATCCCTTATCGAAAACCACATGAATCTGGAAGACATTCATTCCAGATTCAAAGGCCTTCTTCATTATGTTGATATCATACTGGTTAAATACTACCAGCTCGCTGTCAGAACTTGCGGCTGCTTCTTCTGCGGCTTCTGCGGAGTCATCTTTCATACTTTCCTTCTTTTTGGAAGGTTTTGACTTGGATTTCTTTGCAGAGGCTTTGGCTGCCTTTGCCGGGGCACCGCCCTTTTTCAATATGCCGGCCAGTGCATCTATAATCGCATTATATTCCTTGGTTCCTTCATCGCCTGTTGAGAGAATATTATTGACATAAGTCTCAAGGGCATCCAGACATTTGAACAGAACATCAACAATATCGGAATTTGCCGACATCCGGTCACTGCGCAATGCCTCAAGAACATCCTCCATATGGTGGGTGAGCCTTTGCATTCGAGTAAAACCCATGGTGCCCGACATGCCTTTTAGTGTATGAGCAACGCGGAATATCTCATTGAGAACACCTTTGTCCGATGGATCCTTTTCAAGCTCCAACAGGGAGGAATTCAAGCTCTGCAGATGTTCGCGTGATTCCTCCACAAATATGTCGAGATATTGATTCATGTCCATTATAGGCGCACCCCCATGTGATTCATAATTCTGTTGGGTATTTCCATCAACGGAGCTACATCATTAACGACTCCGGACTCAATTGCAACTTTTGGCATCCCAAAAACAATACTTGTACTTTCATCCTGTGCGATAATGTAAGGGTTCTTCTTTTTTTTAAGTTCAATCAATCCTTTAGTACCATCACTGCCCATTCCCGTCATGATAACCGCAATAATGTCGTTTATATCAGAGTCAGCAATAGAGCGCATCATAACATCCACACTCGGTCTGAAGCCACCCAGAGGAGGCTGATCGGAAAGCAAAATTCTGGTCATTCCACCCTCAGATTTCAGTGTCAGATGATGGCTCCCAGGAGCTATATACACATTGCCGGCTTTCAGCAGGTCGTTATGAGCCGCTTCCTTAACACCTAAATAGCTGATCTCATTGAGCCTGTTTGCAAGGGATTTTGTGAACCCCTCAGGCATATGCTGCACCACGATGATTGCTGCGGGTATGTCAGCCGGAAACATGGGCAAAATATTGCTCAGCGCTCTTGGGCCTCCGGTAGAGATGCCTATGGCTATCAGATATTTCACTTCGTCGGCTCTCTCACCATTTACCCCGGCCAATGGCACTGTTTTGCCCACAGCTTTTACTGCACCGCGGTTTCGTCTTTTATTCCTGTAAGCAAGTCTTATCTTCTGCGTCAGTTCAGTCCTGATTTCATCCGATGGCATGCTGAAAACATTGTCGGGTTTTGAAATAAAATCAAAGGCTCCCAGCTCAAGAGCCTTGATGGTTGCGGATTTACCCTTCTGGGTGTGGCTGCTGACCATTATAACCGCATAATTATCCTGCTTTTGAAGTTTTTCCAGGGCGGTTAGGCCATCCATCACCGGCATCTCGACATCCAGCGTTATGACATCAGGATTCAATTCCATTGCTTTTTTCAGCGCATCAAGACCATTCTTTGCCGAACCCACAACATCCATTTCCGGGTTCTTTTCAATCATGTTCTGTATGACACGCCTCATAAAAGCCGAATCATCCACTATCAATACTCTAATCCTGTCGTCTGTCATTTGGTCCAGCCCTTTCTAAGTAGTTTTCGCTGTTCTTCAAATATATAGCCTATGATTCGTTCCCTGTTCATATTGCTTATATCAACAAATTCAATTCCGATCTCGTATATGTACTTGCCCCGATCATGAACGTTTATCGCCCGGACAACCCGGCCAATGAACAGGATGTCCTGGTTCAGGAGAAGTTTTCCCTCCACGTACCATCCAATTTCGGGTCTGATATCGGAGCAAAGGCAGATTCCCCCTCCGCTGATGTCTTTTGTTATTCCCTTTTTATAATCACCGCGTTCTTCTTCTTTGGTCTCTCTGTGGGCAAATATTCTGTAGTCTACGTCTCTTACACAGTTAAACCTGAAAAAGTAACGTCTTTGTATCTTTTCCTCCTCGGACAGCGGCTTTATTCTTAAAAGATGAATATTCCCTTCCAGTTTTCGGCCAAGAGCCTGTGATGCAAACCTGTACAAATCTCCATTCTTTTCGTAAATAACATCAAGATTCGTTCCTCTGTGAACCGGATAGATCCTTCCTTCCAGTATGGGAGAAAGTATCTCCATGCTGCCGTCGGGCAGTACAGCTTCAAATTGGCTGATGAGAGTGGGTACGATCTTGTCGCCGTTTGCATCGTATAATTCCAGCTCAAGCTTGGTGCCCAAGGTTAGCTTAGTCTTTATCATCGACCTTCCCCATTACCTACCTTTAGTTTAACATAATATCCTACTACATCAAACTAATTTCTGCATTTATCGACGTTTTCATTTACTTGTCCCGGATCAGTCCTTTCCAGTTTTGCCCCAATTATGATGACCAACATATACTATGCCCCGAAAAACGACAAAACTCTCTGGATGAACCCTCTGGCACCCAGCATATCCTCCATGCTCCGGTTATTATCCACAAGCACATCGGCAAGTGCAAACAGGCTTCTGGCTGCCTGACTTCTGGGCTGGTTGAGGCAGAAAGGCTTTTGCAACTTTACCGATTTCATTATGGTGTCATCATATAATATATACCCAAGTTTAGAGAGCTTTAATGACAAAAATTTCTCCGAAACGACTATCAGCTTATTGGCGATATCCTCTGCCTCCCTTGCTGTTTCAGCCTTGTTAACCAGTATGCGTATAATCTTTTTTCTGTCCCGTCTCGACACCATCTTCACCAGGGCATAGGCATCGGTTATTGCTGTGGGTTCCGGTGTGGTTACCAGTATGATCTCATCAGCCGCCATAATAAAGCTCATGACGTTCTGGGACAACCCGGCTCCGGTATCGATGAGAATAATATCATAGAGCTTATCAAGAAGGGCTATGCTGCTCATGAATTTACGGAGTTTCTTCCTGTCCATCCTCATCAGTTCCTCAACACCCGACCCCCCGGAAAGGAATTTGATATTATTGGGACCGTCTGTGAGTACCTCGAATATGGACTTTTCATCCCGAATGAGGTCTAGCAGGGTATACTTAGGAGCAATTCCGAATAAAAGGTCAATATTGGCAAGACCAAAATCCACGTCCAGGATAGCTACCCTCAATCCAAGCCTGCTGAGAGCAATGGCCAGATTGACCGTTATGCTGGTTTTCCCGACGCCGCCCTTACCGCTGGTAATTGTAATAACACGGGCTCTTTTCTCAGGCTTTAGGCCTTCTGTTGCAGGTAACCCGTTATTCATGTTGTCAACTATTCTTCGCAGCATTTCTGCCTGATCGCTCATGACTACCTCCATACCCTCTGATGAGGTTCAGGATTTTCTCATTTGATTGTTCCAGAGCCCAGAAGGCTTCCTACAATGGCTTGGGGACTTGCCACATCCAGATCATCAGGAACGCTCTGCCCTGCCGTGGTGTAAGACAGAGGCCTGCCGGTAAGGTAACGGGCATTGACAATCACTCCCGGAACCGGAGCTTCATCTAGCTTCGTAAAAAGCAGCTTATAGTCCTTGATGAAGGAATAGTATTCCAGGATCTCTTTCATTGCATGCCTGCTGGTGTTGGCACTGACCACCAGATATGCCTCATCGGCCTCCGCCGATTTGACCAAGGACTTTAGTTCGTCAAAATGACTCTTGTTCCGGTGGCTTCTTCCTGCAGTATCGATCAGAATCAGGTCCTTGTCAGAAAACTCTTTGATTGCCTCCTGCACCTCGTTGGGAGAATACACAACCAAAACGGGTATATTTAATATCTCCGAGTAGGTTTTCAGCTGCTCCACCGCCGCAATGCGGTAAGTGTCGGCTGTAATGAGCCCTACCTTCTTCTGCCTGTTCAAAGTGAAATCGGCAGCTATTTTGGCCAGGGTCGTGGTCTTGCCAACCCCCGTGGGTCCCACAAATATGACAACCTGTGGGCGTCCGTCAGATCTAAGCTTGATGGTATCGGGCTCGCCCAATAGTACTGTCATAACTCGGGCAGCCAGGGAAAGAGCCTCATCAGGCCTTTCGGAACTTCCGCCCCTCTCCCTGACCTTATCCACTATCCTGTCAACCAGTTTGCTGTCCAGTTCCATCTCAGCAAGGGATCTCCTGATGACAGACAGATCATCCTGCCCGGCTGTAGCCGGGGTCTCAGCTTTTTCCCTTGCAGATCCTGCCGGGATTGGACCATCTTTATCCTTTACCGACAGGTAGATTTGCTCCAGCATTGCTTCCATGTTCTTAACCTTGGACTCAAGCTCAACAAGCTTGGGGGGATCTGCCTGGCTCATGGCGGTGGGGGATCCCGTCGTATCTTGTGCTGTGTTGGCCGTTTGCAGCGGTTTTAATTGTTGCTGCGGCTGTTGTGTCTGAAGCTGATTCGGCTGCGTTTGCTGCTGCAATTCCTGTTGCGGATGATACTGAGTCTGCGGCTGCGGCGATACTGAGGGATGAGGTCCGGGTGTTGTCTGCTGTGCCTGGGTCTGGTAGGGCATCTGCGCCTGACCATAAGTGGGTGGCTGGGGAAATACTCCCGATGGATGCCCCGATGGTTGTACATTCTCATAATATGAGCCTGTATTTCCGCCCGAAGCCGGAGTAGCCCTCGTCCGGGTTCTGGGCGGTCTGACATAATCGTCATCAATGGCAGCTACAACTTCAATCAGGGGCTTTCTGAACAGCCCAAAAAGCCCCTTTCTTCTCACCTTACGGCTGTTCATGATCACAGCTTCGCTTCCCAGGTCCATCTTGACCTTCAGCAAGGCTTCCTGCATGTTATTACAGGTGTATCTGCGAATCTTCATGGCTTCCTCCGGTACCTTTCCACCAATTTATAACTACCTGTCTATACGCTTACCATACCAACTGAGTTTACTTCCAATGCCGGATCAAGTTCATTGTAGGACAATACCACCAATCCGGGTATGCTGTTTTCTGTCAGCCGTTTAAAGTAGAGACGAACCATGGGAGATGCCAGGATGATGGGCATCTTCCCGGACTGTACAATCCTCTCGGTCATGGCTGCCGCCTTGTTCACAATTTTATTACTCATTGCAGGATCCATGGCAATATAAGATCCTGCCTCGGTTCTTTGGACAGAATCCATGATGAGCTGTTCCAGTTTGGGGTCAAGGGTTATCACATCTGCATTGTTTTGGTTGATATATGTTCTCGATATAGCCCGCCCAAGAGACTGTCGTACATATTCAGTGAGCATGTCGGTATCCCTTGTGATGGGCGCATAATCGGCCAAAGTCTCCAGGATGGTCACCATATCCCGAATGGAAACCCCTTCTCTGAGGAGATTGCTTAAGACCTTCTGAATTTCGCCCAACGACATAACTTTTGGTATTAGTTCCTCTACCACCGCAGGACAGGTGGACTTGACATTGTCTACAAGGGTCTGGACATCCTGGCGGCTTAACAGTTCATGGATATGACGTTTGATAATCTCTGTCATATGGGTTGCCACTATGGAAGGTGGATCAACAACAGTATAACCCAGCATCTCAGCCCGATCTCTCTGGCTTTCATGAATCCATACGGCTGCAAGACCGAAGGCCGGTTCATAAGTGGGAATACCATCTATCTCTTCTTCAGCGGTTCCGGGGTTCATGGCCATGAAATGATCCAGCATGAGTTCTCCTGAAGCCACCTCAACCCCCTTGATCTTGATAACATACTGGTTGGGGTTTAATTGGATATTATCCCTGAGCCGGATGGTGGGAACAATAACACCCAACTCTATGGCCAACTGACGCCTGATCATCACCACACGATCCAACAGGTCTCCCCCCTGGTTCTTATCTGCCAGAGGTATGATGGCATAGCCGAACTCTAGCTCGATGGGATCAACCTGAAGAAGCGAAACAACATTCTCAGGCTTTCTGATCTCTTCTACCTCCTGCTCCTCTATCTTTTGCTCTTCCTGCTTGGACTCCACAACCTTGCGCTTATCAAGCTGCAGTCCCAGGTAGATCAGAAAACCAGCCACAAGAAGCAGGGACCATTGCCAAAGTACTGGCATCAGGATTATACATGCGCCTGCCCCAATATACATAACCCTGGAACTATTGAAGATCTGTCTGATCAGATCGCTGCCAAGATCAGTCTCGGCGGCTGCCCTTGTAACTATAACACCTGTCGCAATTGAAATCAGCAGGGAAGGAATCTGATTGACAAGGCCATCGCCAATGGTGAGGATGGTGTAGGTTTCCAATACATCCTCAAAAGTTCTTCCCTGTCTGACCAGGCCCATGATAATACCGCCTATGATGTTGATGGCCGTAGAGATGATACCGAATATGGCGTCATTCTTCACGAACTTGGTGGCACCATCCATGGCACCATAGAAATCGGCCTCCCGCTGCACCCGTTTTCTTCTCTCCTTGGCCTCCATTTCATTGATAAGCCCGGAATTCAAATCGGCATCGATGGCCATTTGTTTACCCGGCATGGCATCCAGGGTAAATCTTGCGGCTACTTCGGAGACTCTTTCTGCGCCCTTGGTGATAACCAGGAACTGGACAATCATGATGATGAGAAAGATGATAAAGCCGACGATCAGGTCATTCCCGCCTACAAACCGTCCAAAGCTTCTTATTACACCGCCTGCCTCCCCCTTGCCCACAATGAGGCGTGTGGAGATTATGTTCAGTGACAGCCTATATAATGTGGTAAACAGCAGCATTGTCGGGAAAGAGGACATGGAAAGTGCATCTGTGGCATAAATGGCGTTGATCAGAATCAGAAGGGAAAGGGTGATGTTTATAACTAGCAGGACGTCCAAAAGAACCGGAGGCATGGGAACAATGATAAAAAGCACTATGAAGACAACAAATATTGCCACCAGCATATTATTATTCTTCATCCTGCTTTCCCTCCAGTACCTTTCAATCTTTTGTAGAACGCCTGTCCGTGTGACAGGATGCGGCGATGACTTTATGTCGAAATTTATATGCTTTTATCCCATATTAGTATTTTATATGAACTGAGTGCTTAATACAATACTTAAACCCGCCACTCAATGGGCTGCCTGTGGATTTTTGCCCTGCAAATTGTAGACAAAGGCCAGCACTTCGGCCACAGCCCTATACAGGTCGGGCGGTATGGCATCGCCTATTTCCACCGAGCTGTATAGAGCCTGGGCAAGAGGTTTGTTTTCCACAATTTCGACCCTGTTTTCCTTTGCAATATCCTTGATCCGCTGTGCCATATAGTCGGCGCCTTTGGCTACCACATAGGGCGCGGGCCTCTTTTCGGGCTCGTACCTGATGGCTACAGCAAAATGGGTCGGGTTGGTTATAACCACGTCGGCCTTCGGAACCTCGCTGAGCATTCGCCTCATGGATATCTCACGCTGTTTCTGTTTTATCCTGGATCGTATTTCCGGATTTCCTTCCAGCTGCTTGTATTCCTCCTTTACCTCCTGCTTAGTCATGCGGATATCCTTCTCGTACTTCCGCCACTGAAAGAAATAGTCCACTGCTGAAACGGCCAGAAGGGCAAAACAGATCTTTATTCCAATGCTAACTGCTGAATCCAGAATGTACACAATGGTCTGCCCCAGTTCCAGCGTCATCAGTTTTGTGAGGTTCAGTAGTTCGGTCTCTATGGATGACCATGCCACCCATCCGATGACCACCACCTTGGCAATGGATTTGGCAAGCTCAAACAGCGACCGGGCAGAAAAAACCCTTTTAAGACCATTCATGGGATTGATGTGAGAAAACTTGGGTTTTATTGGTTCTAAGGTAAACAGGAAGCCTATCTGAAAATAAGACCCCAATACTCCCACCAGTATGGCGATCAGAAAGAACGGGGCAGCCATCTTGGCGATCTGAACAGCCGCAAAGGTAGCAATCCGCATGATCTCAGTGGGATCGGTCAGATTATACGAGGCTGTTTCGGTTAAAAACAGGTTGAAAAGTATCTTGAATTCTTTATAAAGATAATTGCCCACAAGTCTGAAGGAAACGAAGATCATCAGGAGGATCAGGTTTGAGGTCACTTCCCTGCTCTGCATGACCTGACCTTTCTTTCTCAGATCCTGCCTCTTTTTTGGGGTCGCCTTTTCAGTCTTTCCGCTGGTGTCCGCAAAAAGCTGGAGGTTTATGGAGGTCAAACCCCTTGGTTCTGTCTTCTTATTGAGCCGGAAACAGAATATCCTCAAGATTACCCCCCTCATCAAACTACGCCGCCTGCATTTCGCAAGAAATCGTAAATATTTCTGTAAGTGCCTTCCAGAATGAAGTTTACCACGCCTTTGAATGAGGCTATGGTGATCAGAATTATGATCAGGCCTACAATGATCTTCATGGGCATTCCCAGTATAAACACGTTCATCTGGGGCATCGCCTTTGAGATGATGCCCAGAGCCACATTGGTAATCATAATGGCTGCCGTAATAGGAGCTGCTATTTTAAACCCAATGATCAGCGTTTGGTAGAACATGTCCACCAATTGGCGCACAACACCCCCTCCAAAATCAGCGCCCCCCGGAGGGAGTATGGTGTAGCTTTCGACAATCGCATTTATAAGCAGGTGATGGGAATCGGTTACCAGCATGAAAAGAGTGGCCAGCACAACATAAAAATCAGCCGTGATTGGAATCTGGATGTTAGTAAACGGATCGATCACATTAACCATACCAAAGCCTATCTGAGTATCAATCAGTTGACCAGCAATATAGATGGCAGAGAACAACAGGTATGAAATGAAGCCCAGGGTAAGCCCCAAAAGGAGTTCTTTTCCTATAAGGATCACATAGGATGTCAAAGATGCATATGAGGAAATATCGGGGACCGTAATGGAGTTTGCTGTGATAATGGTCAGGATAAAGCAAAAACCTACTTTGAAATAACCGGGGATATTCCTCCTGCCAAAGATGGGTGATAAAAAGAACATGCCCGAAATACGGACAAGCACTATCAGAAAGATGTTCCATAAGTTAAAGATCCCATCCAAAGGTATGGTCATTCCCCATCACATCCATAATAGCTACATGCCGATAAACTTCAGCATGCCGTCAAACATTCGCATGGTAAACTCCTTCATCACGGTTAGCATCCAGGATCCCAGGACCAACAGAGCTACAAGCATTGCTATGATCTTAGGCACAAAATGGAGGGATTGTTCCTGAATTTGCGTAGTAGCCTGAAATATACTTACCGCAAGCCCTACTATTAGCCCGGTGAGCAGTACCGGTACCGATACCTTAAGGATGGTCATCATGGCATCCCGCGACATATCCAGTAAAAATTGCTCCATAAACGCTCCTTTCCGGTAACTTTTCACCTTCTTGTTATACAAACAATCGTCCTGCCTATCTCACAAATGATTTGATAACTGTCTCAGTCAAAAGGTTCCACCCATCCACAAGCAGGAACAGCAGGATCTTGAAGGGCATTGAGATCATGGAGGGCGGAAGCATCATCATACCCATTGCCATAAGGGTGCTGGCCACCACCATATCGATGACCAAAAAAGGTATGTACAGCATGAAGCCTATTCGGAAAGCCGTATTCAGTTCACTGATCATAAAAGCCGGCATGACAACGCTCAGAGGAAGGTCTGTAAGATCCTCGGCAGGCTTTACCTTGGCAATCCCCGCAAAGAGGGCAAGGTCCTTCTCCCTGGTAAAATCAAGCATAAAATCCTTAATGGTATCAGAAGACCTGTCCATGGCCTCTTCCAGCGTTATCTCATTATTGGTGAAAGGCTGAAGGGCATTCTGGTTCACATCCGATATAACCGGTGTCATGATGAAAAAAGTCAGAAAGAGAGACAGACCTATAACAACCTGGTTTGGGGGAATCTGCTGTGTTCCCATGGAGTTTCGTAAAAAAGAAAACACGATGACAATCCTGGTGAAGGAAGTCATCATAATGAGAATGGACGGTAATACCGATAATACCGTTAGGAGTAATAGTAACTTTATGCTGTTGGAAATCTCTTGAGGATCATCGGTGGATTGAATGGTTATGCCGTTGTCGGATAGTGAAATGCCCGGAGCGGCAATGGCTTCCGAGCTGAGCAGGTTCATGCACAGAATTGTAAGAATGATTATGATCCAGATTTTTTTCTTTCGCATGGCTTCCACCGCCTGAATTCAACCTCTGTACTACTCCTCGTTTTGGTTAAGCTTCCGGAGCTTTTGAATGCTCTCTTGAAGGCTTCCGGCTACATGCCTCTCATCAGCATCCTCCTGCCGGTCCAAATCGATATCCTTTGTATCGGCGCGTTTACCTTTTCTCGATAAACCCGAATAAAAGTCAAAGATCCGCTTGAATTCGAATCCATTGCTGTTTCCTTCAGTCTCTTGCCGGGCAGCCAGCGCTTCTTCGTCAACCTCTATCTCGGATACCAACTCCATGTTCTTACGGTTAGCATAAAAAAGAAAAAAGCGATCACCTGCTTTTACAAGATAGAGACATCGATCCAGTCCTAACTGCAATGTCTCCACAACACTCATGAGCTTATTCTTTGATGCTCCGGCCATCTTCCTTCCCAAGAGCTTTGTGGTCAGCCAGGCAATGAATAAAACCGCTGAGAAGATGATCAACATGCCCAGAAAAAAAAGGGTGTCATCCATTGGTATACATTCCTTCCGGGGCCTTAGCCAACGACCTTCTTAACCGCTTCGAGAACACGCTCGGCCTGGAAAGGTTTGACGATGAAATCACGTGCCCCTGCCTGTATGGATTCAATGACCATGGCTTGCTGACCCATAGCAGAACACATGATAATCTTTGCAGCGGCATTAAGGGACTTAATTTGTTTGACTGCCTGAATTCCGTCCATCTCAGGCATTGTGATATCCATAATTACAAGATCAGGATTGAGTTCCTTGAATTTTTCCACTGCTTTGATACCATTCTCGGCTTCGCCAACAACCGTGTATCCGTTTTTTGAAAGGATGTCTTTGATCATCATGCGCATGAAAGCAGCATCATCAACGATCAGAATACTTGCCATAGGTCATATCCTCTCCTTCATAGTCTGTACACATAAAACTATACCACTATACGACATAGATTATCAATTATATACGATTATATACGATATATTGTCAAAATTAAAGTCTTTTTGAAGGATGAAGGATATCTGTTATACGTACACCAAAGCTCTCGTCAATCACAACCACTTCTCCCCTGGCAATAACCCTGCCGTTTACGAGGATATCCACAGGCTCTCCGGCTAACTTATCCAACTCAATGATGGATCCCTGCCCAAAATCAAGTATCTCTCTTATCTTCTTAGTGGTACGACCCAACTCCACAGAGATCTGAAGGGGAACATCCATGAGGAGTCCAATATTATTGGTATCATAGCCAAACTCCTCGTTTTCAAAAGACTGGAACTGTGCCGGCTGTACGTTTACAGGACTTGTTGGTCTCTGCGGTTGTCCCGTGGGCTGCATTTGCATACCTAAACCCGGTGCCGGCTGCCCCTGCTGAGCGTACTGGGGCGGCATCTGCGGTGCCTGAGGCTGCTGCAGCTGTGGCTGCTGAACCTGAGGCTCCTGTTGCTGCACAGGTGGTTGCGATATCATATCGGCTTCAACGGCCTGCTGAGACATTTTGTTTTTATCCATCAAATTTTCCACCATCTCTTTGGCAAACTGGATGGGCAGAAGCTGCATGATCTCACTGTCTATAAGATCGCCTACCTGAAGTTTAAACATAACCATGACAATGGATGATTCATCGTCAATCTTGATCCTGTCAATATTAGACGCCCCATCAACCAATGCGGATTCAGGGGGGGATATATCGACCCTTTTGTCGAACATGGATGAGAGGGAGGTGGAAGCAGAGCCTATCATCTGATTCATGGCCTCCGAAATGGCACTCAGATGAAGCTCATTTAGCTCTCCTGAAATATTCCCAAGACCATCGCCACCCATCATGAGATCGGTAATGATCTTGACATCTTCCTCTTTCACGATCAGCATGTTCATGCCTTCAAGGCCATTAACATACTGTACCTTAACGGCTACAAAAGGCTTGACAAAGAGCTTGGCAATCTTATCCCAGGTGGTTATCTCAACTCTGGGTGTAGTGATTTTGACCTTTTGGCCAAGCAGAGCATACAAGGTTGTTGCCGATGTGCCCATGCTGATATTTCCGATTTCACCCAGGGTGTCAATCTCCTCAGGCGTCAGTATTGTATCCTCCGGACCGGTGGAATCGGTCTTTTCTTCAGTTGTGGTCTCATCTTCAGAACTGACTCCGTTAAGAAGGGCATCAATTTCTGCCTGTGACAACATATCACCCATTATTCTTCCTCCGTTCTGATAATGTCCGTAATCTTAACGGCACTTCTCTTATTTCGTACACCCGGTTTCCCACAGAATTTCAAAATGTCACCGGCATATACCTCCAGCTTGCCGTCAATGCTGGTGTTCAGCGGGAGAACATCCCCCTCCTGGAGCATCAGGAATTCACGAACTGAGAGCTTGGTCTTTCCCAGAACTGCAATTATGGGGATAACTGTTTCCCTAACCCTGTTTTCGATGGACTCTCTTGACTCCTGGGTTGACCCCTTCTCGATAAGAGAGAACCATAGCTTGGTGGATAGTTTTGGCATAATCGGTTCCACCACCATATGTGGAATACAGATGTTGAAAAAGCCCTCGATATCGCCTATCTTTGCAGTGAAAGTAACCAGAGCCACCATCTCATTGGGAGACATCAGCTGGGCAAACTGGGCGTTGGTCTCGATCCTGTCAAGCACAGGTCTTATCTCTGTAACATTCTCCCATGGCTCGCGCATGAGGGACAACATCTGTGTCATAAGCCTCATAAGTATGGCAAGCTCAATCTCGGTAAACCCCCTGACCCTGTCAACCCCTACTCCCTTGCCTCCAAGGATCCTGTCAATGAGGGAATAAGCAATGGAAGGATTGATTTCGAAGATGATTGATCCGGGCAACGGATCAAAATTAACAATCCCCAAAACCGCAGGGTTTGCTATGGAGTTTGTGAACTCCGAGTATTGCAGGGGCTGTACGGTTTGAACATCCACCTGGACCAATGTCCGTAAATACCCGGACAAGAAGTTGGTCAACAGCCGGGCATAGTTCTCATTGATGATATTGAGGGTTCTGATGTGATCCTTGGCAAACTTGCTGGGGCGTCTGAAATCGTGGTTGCGCACCTTTTTTTCTGCCGTGTCCTTACTGAACTCCTTAACATCAAGCTCTCCTGTATTGAGCTGCTGCAACAGCCTGTCTATTTCATTTTGGGAAAGAATATCGCCCACAGGTATTGCTCGCCTCCCCCTACTGAATAATCCAGCCCTCAAAAACAACCCGGATAATAATTCTCTCGTCTATCCTTTTGGACAGGATACTGTTAAATTTATCTTTCAGGGCATCCCTGGCTTTTTCCATGGCCGTGTCCTCACTGAGCTGTTCGAAGGTCTGACTCCTGAAATACTCTATACAGGCCTCCTTGAATTCACCCTCACAGTCCTTCATAAGATCGGTGCGGGCTTCAAGATGCTTTTTCTTCTCGCCGGCATCAAAGACGATGGTGACAGAAGCCTTCAGAAAGCTGTTTTCATGAGCAGGAGAGGCTTTTAGATTGAAAATTGCATCCCCACCTGTTCCGTCTTCTCCGGCGTAGAGGTTAATCCTTGATTCCTCATCAGGAGGTACTTCCCTGGTTTGCTGAGGCAAGTCCTTAGCGTTATTAGCCTCTGGATTGGGATTTATGCGGTTGTAGGTGGTAAACAGGAAGATAACCATCACTGCCAGTGCCAATGCAAGAACCGCAATTATGGAAAGCAATACAGCATATAAAGACTTACCCTGCAATATAGGACACCCCTTTAAAAACCTATTCTATGTCATTTATCGTCATTTTCGGACAATGGATTAATTAATCTGTTGATAAACCCCGCTCTTCGCTTAAATTCTACTACCGAATCAATTATATCATCAACACTTTCTTTTACCACATACTTCTTCCCGTTAACAAGGGTGATGACAGTATCGGGTGTGGACTCTAAGGTTTCAATCCACTCACAATTGATTACAAAGCTGGTACCGTTGAATCTGGAAACCCTGATCATAATAGTTCACCTCCAATTCTATCAGGTGAAATTACTTTACACGAGAAATCAGCTCCTTTTATCCGGGCTGAAATCAATCAGAAGACAGGAAGGGCCGGCTGAATACCGGCCCCGTACGCCTTACCGTTTCAAATTGGCAAGTTCCTGAAGTATCTCGTCAGAAGTTGTCAACACCCTGCTGTTGGCCTGGAAGCCTCTCTGGGTGATGATCATTTCGGTAAACTGTCCTGCCAGATCTACATTAGACATCTCAAGGGTTCCAGGAACCAGGGTCCCGGCACCATTGGTACCCGGCTTATTCGGAAGCTTGAAATCACCGGAGTTGGTGGTCTGCCTGAACTCGTTGGCTCCCACTTTCTCCAGGCCGGCCGTGTTTTCAAAGGTAGCCAGTGCGATCAGGCCCAGCGGCTGCTGCCTGCCGTTATCGTAAACACCGGTAATGACTCCGTCATCACCTATGCTGAAAGTCACCAGGGTTCCGGGGGGATAGCCGTCCACTCGCATAGGTTTTACAGAGGAGTCGTCGGAATACTGGGACAATTGCCTCATATCCAGTTTGAATGTGAAGGCGCCTGCCCCTGATTCGGCTGAAGGTGTGACTGTTACGTCCAGGGATGTTGGGAAGTTGACATCATCGGTCACAATCCTGCCCTGGGAGTCAAAACACAGGTAGCCCGCCGCAAAATCGGTTCCGCCTGCTGGTGAGGCTTCTGCGCCATTGCCGGGATCTATCACATAGTACCATTGGGTTTTAGGCGACCCTGCCGTGGTCGTGTCCACAAAGCTTTTCCAGAACTTCAGGTTAAGCTTGTATTCATTGCCCAGTTCATCATAAACATTGATGGGAACAATGAAGTGGGGATCTATATTCTGGCCGTCTTGGTCCGGGATTCCATCTGCATCAGCAGCGACTTTATCATTGATTTCTACAGGAGTGGATGTTGCGCCACTTCCTGATATAGCTTTTCTGGAGGCATCCAGGTTACCGGAAAGGATAGCCTCGCTGGTGGCCTTGGCTGCTATGATACGCTTGTTCATGTTGTAGATGTCTTCATAGAGATTCAGCGGTCTTATCACTTCCTGAGTATCAAACTCATAGCCGTTGTCCCCATAGGAGTATTTCATCCATCCATAAACATTCTTACCGGTGGATGTGACCAGATTCCCAGCCTTGTCAATGGTGAAATTGCCTGCCCTTGTGAAATTGAAAGAACCTTCATTGCCACTTCTGACCACAAAAAAGCCTTCGCCCTCTATGGAAAGGTCAGTGGGGCTTTCGGTGCGCTGCACGCTTCCGCGTCCCATATCGGTATTTATGGAGTCCACATTCATGCCAAGACCGATCTGCATGGGATTTGTTCCGCCCCTCCCCGTCATAAGATCCGGGGCTCCGCCTGATGACAGGGTCTGTGAGAAAATCTCCTGAAATGTGGCTCTGGCTCCTTTAAAACCTACGGTGTTAACATTGGCAATATTGTTACCTATTACGTCCATCTTGATCTGATGGGATTTCAAGCCCGAAACGCTTGAAAACATGGACATCATCATAAAAATCAACCTCCCGTAATTCGCTTCGTCTGTCATTCAGAAACGATCAGCCTCCCGGAAGGGTCCGGCTGAAATTGTTGATTCCAAATGTTCTAAAGGTCTTGTTTTAAGTAAAAACTGCTCCGTCAATATTTGTAAATACATTCTCCTTCAGTTCGCTCTGCTTCACTGCCGTTATAACGGTTCTGTTGGGTATGTTTACAAGAAGCGCCACATCTTCCATCACCACCAGTGAATCCTTCACTCCTTTGGCTTGAGCCCTATCAACGGCTGTTCTCAGCTTTTCAAGCCGAAGAGCATCCAGGCTGATATTTCTGGCTTCCAACCTCAAGGCCGCATGTTTTGAGATTTTCACATCCCTGCTCTCACTGAGCTTTTGGTTAAGAATGTTTGAAAACTCATCGGATGAGGTCTTCACCCTTTCGCCTGGCGACCCTGGAACAGTCTTCAGATATTGGTTGATGCTTTGAATGGGTCTGTTGCTAATGCTCATCCAACCCCTCCATTCGGATCGGTTCGGGTTTCCGTCTCAGCCGGCTCAGATCCGGTCACGGCCTCAGGCGCTTCAGTATCCTGGCTTGAATCGTCGTCCTGATTGCCTGTGCCAAGTCTGTTCTTAAGAATGTAAAGGATCTGCTGGAGAAGCATGTGTTCGCTTGAGTAGAGGTCAACCCTTTCTGTGGAGTAGATGGTGTCTACAGGAAGGGTAACATCATCAAGTATTAGGCGCAGCTTGTCGCTGTCATCCAGATAGCCGTCTCTCAGCGTACCGGTTACCCGGATCACTGCATCGGTTTCAGGATCTTTTAACTTGATTGTGATTTCCTTGCCTGCATAAGTCATTACATACTCCTCAGGACCCTCAAAGCCTTCCAGATCCAACTCATAGGGCTTCACGTCCACTTCATCCAGGCGGGCGTATATTCCATCAGCCCTCTGCTCAAGAGACGATATGATGCCTTTTATAGTGGCCTTGCCACCGTCATTGTTAAACTGGTAAGCGCTGCCCAGCATGCCCACCAGACCGCTGTAATCAGAAATCCTTCTGTTCGCGCTGCCAAGAGCGGTGTCTGAAACATCGGTGATGCTGTCAATATCAACCTCCTGCCCATCAATGATGGCATAAACCTTGCCACCCTTCACCCGAACCGATTCCACCACACCTGAAACAAAGCTGGTATTCCCAGTATCCTCGTTTGTAATCTGTCCCACAGCGTACTTGCCGATCATGCCGAAGCCCTTGGTCATTGAGAACGCATTGTTCAGGTTCTGCATTTGTTCCAGAGCACTGAATTGAGCCATCTGAGCAATAAAGTCGGTGTCGGACTGGGGATCCAGCGGATCCTGATGCTGCACCTGTGTGATAAGAAGTTGGAGAAAATCATTCTTCCCAAGCTCTCCGGTATTTCTTGTATTTTTTGATTTATTAGCTTGTTCGGCAATGATTTGCTCAATTGTTTTTTGGTTGCTTGCTATTGAAGCTACATCGGGCATCTGTATTCACCCCTTTCTTATGCTATTAGATCGATTTGTTGAGAGACTCCCGGTATTCCCAGGTCATACAGGCGACTTCCCGAAACCCGCCTTATGTCGCTTGGGGTTAATACACTGACCGGCTCCTCAATATGGCTACGCTTGTTGTTCTGTCCCTGCTGGTGAGTTGACCGGTTCTCACTGTTCTGATTTCCCACCGATACATCCAGGCTTTGCACCGAATACCCGCTCTTCTCCAGAGCGTCCTTTAAGAGCTGCATGTTGCTTTCAAGGATGGACTTGACCTGCTCGTTCTCGGCTGTAATCCTTGCCAGAACCTCTCCACGCTCGTGGACAATTTTAAGGCTCAGCTTGCCCAGATTGTCAGGCTTCAGGTGCATTTCCAGCTCCTGTTTGTTCTCGCCAGCCATGAGCCTGATTTTCATGGTCACCTGATTGGTAACGTTCTGGCTCATCTGTTTGTCATAAAGGTAAGAGTTCACATTATCGGTCTTCAAGCTTGGCGATATGTCCTGAGGCAGCTGAGCACGGGCAGCCTGCTGGCTCTGATGCATACTTTCATGTCCCTCCAGGGTCTGGTTGTTATCCATCGCCTCGGTCATCTCCGCTTCAGTGCCATGGATCTTGACTGAATCATCGTTCATTGTTTTGTCGGCCTTGACATCCCTATGCTTGGAATGGCTCAGAAGCTTTCCATCATCCCGGCTTGCATCAGTCCCTTCAATAATTGGATCCAGTGAGTTATTCGGGTTCTCACCGATTTCTGCAGCCTGATCCTGAACTCCGGTACCATCCTGCCCGCTTCTTAGTTTCTGGGCGATCTCGTGGCATTGGACCTTAAGCTGTGATGTCAGAGCCTCAAGAGCCTCCCAGTCCTTTTCAATGATTGCCGTTAAATCCTGGGTGGAAGCAGAGTCCCGGCCAGTCCCATTCTGCTGGATCTTTGAAATCAGTGCTTCAATTTCATCCAGCAGAGCCAGGGTTTCACCCTGTCCGGTATCCTTCTCCATTGAACGAACCTGGTTCAGCAGTTCCTGAAGCCTGTCCAGCCTGCCCTCCATCATAGCCCTCAAGGCTTCAACAGGATGGCTCATCTCCTCTGCTGCAATCCCTTCAGCATTTGATTCCTCAACAGAACCCCAGCCTGAAAGTGCCATGTCAGGCTCCATGAAGAGGGTTTCCAGCAGCAGAGCAATTTCATCGATCAGCTCTCTTTTCTCCGCTGTCTTTTCTGTCTCGGTCACGGAGGAGCCTAATTCGGGTTTAACACTCTTACCTGATGCAATATAACCCTCGCCTTCTGGGAAGGAGGACTCCGCTTCAGGCCCCCGCTCCTGTCTCAGGTCTTTTCGTATCGTAGTCGCAGGCCTGTCATGATTGATAGCCCTGGCGGGTCTGTAAGCATTCTTCCCGGAATCCACACGGACTTGCAGCTTTTCAGCAAGTATACCGGAAAAGGAATCCCCGGTCTCCTGTCTTCTGACCATTCCTGCCTTACCGGATGATTTGGCACCGGAAACCATTAAACTGGCCAAAATACTGTTTTGCATCTTTTTCACCTCCTTCCAGTTGTGATTCTATTATGCTTTCATCCATACGGATGGGCATATCGCTTATTTGATTAGCATCTTGTCAGATAGTGTTTTAGTGATCTCAGCAGCTAACGATGCTTCCATCTTTTCCAGGATGAGTGCCTTTGCGTTGGCGTTTAGGCCTTCAAACACGCCTATGGCAGTTTCCTGATCCTTGTTCCACAGTTCAGACAGAACCCTGGCGGCGCTGGTGGGATCCATAGCCGCATATGGCTTGGCAAGCTCTGTTTTTATCTGGTTGTTAATATCTGCCCTGACCAGTTCCTTATAGATAGCCTCTGCCGTTTCAGGGTCTATCTGCGCAAAGTACTCCATAAACCCTTCCTTGTTGCCTTCGGCAATCAGCTCTGCCACCTCAAGCTTCTGCTGCTCGAGCCTTTCCTGCTCATTCTGTATGGATATCAGCAGCTTCTCATTGGACTCCAATACGGCCTTGTTTTCCTCCAAAATACTCAGGTCGCTTTCGTACTGGCTGATGACCCCGTAGGCCTCATTCAATTCCGTAGTGAGATCTGCCACCTTTTGCCTGTATTCAACATATTTCTTGCGGATTTCTGTATCGGTAAGATTCTCAGGCGCATCCGGATCAGCTTCCTGTGAGATTGGCGGAAGAGCTAGCCTGAGTATGGGGCTGTCCTGAAATACCGGCCTGAATATCTCCCCCAGGCCATAGACATTGTTTTTCAGAATAATATAAAAAACACCGCAGAAGACCATGGCGACGATAACCAATGCCAGCATGACCGCCAAAAAGCCCTGCAGTATTCTGCGTGATCTGCCTTCCGGATTTTGCATAGTCGGTTTGGGATTCCTTGAAGTACTCTTTGCCTTTTCAGCCATCTCAATCTCCCCTTAGGAAGGGCAAAGCAGTATTCCTCCAGGGTTTATTGCTCTCCCGTTCCCTCAGATGATTTTTTTACACTCTCCCTGTAACTGACAAGCTCATCCGTAAGCTTCCGCTCGTTTCTGTCTTCCTCTTTTCTGAATTTTTCAAACTCCTTATCCTTCAGATTGGACAGGACCTTTCTTTCCTGCATCGCAGCAACGAGCTTTACTCTTATTTTATCGACATTTTCACTGCTTCTCTTAACTGCCTCCAGTTGCTGTTCCCTTACCTTTTTCTGAACCTCAAGCCAGGCCTTTATCTCCTTGATTCTGTCAGGTTGAATAGTTCCGGAACAGGCTCTTCTGAAATCCTCAGACAAGCGCGAAATGCCCGCGTCAATCAACGCGAGCTTCTCCTTTTCCTTCTCATGGGCTATAATAGCCAGCCCAAGTTCATTTTTTATTTTGTCCTCCATTTGCTGTTTCAGATCGAGCAGCCTTTGCAATCTGAACCTGAAAACTGCCATAATTCACTCCGTAACAACAGCGGGATGGCTGGCCACCGGGAATAGCTCCCCTGCTGCATTGTCATTTAACCGGATTCCTTCAGGGTGACGGCTTGCTCCAGTTTTTCGATGGTTTCCCGGAAGGAATAACGTTCAAACATTCCCTGGGTAAGAAAATCATTAATGCTTTCGTTCAGACTGATGGCCCTGTCAATGGCAGGACTGCTGCCCTTGACATAAGCGCCGACATTAATCAGATCCTCCGCATCCCGGTAGACTGCCAGGGCTTGCCTGAGTTCATTGGCGCACTTTTTGTGATCGTCATCCACAATATCACTCATGACACGGCTGACGCTTCCAAGCACATCGATGGCCGGATAGTGGTTTCTATGGGCAAGCTGTCTTGAAAGGGCAATATGACCGTCCAGTATACCGCGGGCTGTATCGGTGATGGGTTCATTCATATCGTCGCCATCCACCAGCACTGAGTAAAGGCCTGTTATAGAACCATTTTGCGAAGTCCCTGTTCTCTCCAGAAGCTTGGGCAGAATTGCGAATACAGAAGGCGTGTATCCTCTGGACACAGGAGGCTCCCCTATTGCCAGTCCAATCTCCCGCTGAGCCATGGAAAAACGCGTGAGGGAATCCATAAGAAGCAGGACATCATTTCCCTTGTCCCTGAAGTATTCTGCGATAGCGGTAGCCACCATGGCACCCTTAAGTCGGATCAGGGCGGGCTGATCCGAGGTGGCTATGACCACCACCGACCTTTCCAGGCCTTCTTCCTGAAGATCCCTTTCCAGAAAATCCCGAACCTCTCTTCCGCGCTCTCCTATAAGTGCAATGACATTTATATCTGCCTTGGTGTTTCTGGCGATCATTCCCAGCAGGGTGCTCTTTCCTACCCCGCTGCCGGCAAAGATACCTATGCGCTGACCCTTGCCCACAGTGAGCAGACCATCAATGCACTTAACTCCCAAAGGAAGAACCTGATTTATCCTTGGCCTGGTCATGGGATTTGGGGGCATGTTGGAAACAGGATAATAGCCTTCCGGTATTATGGGACCCTTGCCATCCATGGGTTGACCCAGCCCGTTGAGGACACGGCCCAGTAATGATTCTCCCACGGCAACCTCCAAATCCTTATTGCAGACTGTTACCGTACTTCCGGGGCCAATACCCGACATATCCCCTATGGGCATCAGCAGCACATTCTTGTCCCTGAACCCAACAACCTCCGCCATAATACTTCTATGCCCGCGAGACCTAATAGTGCATAAAGCCCCGACATGTGTTTCGGGGCCTTCCGATTCGATGGTCAGACCAACAACCTTGGTAACTCTGCCCATGTAGCGGACAAAGCTTCTTTCATCCAACAGCTTTTGATATTTCTCTAAAAGGGTATGGTTATTCATCCTGATTCTTCTCACCCATCACTTCCCGGAAAGCTTGTTCCACCATTTCCAGCTTGGTCTCCAGTCCGCCGTCCACCATTCCATACCCGGTATCCACAATGCAGGATGCTCTGGCCAGTGTCTGATCCTTTCGGATTTCCAACTGCCCGATGTCCCCTGCCCGGTTTTTTATATGTTCAATGTTTTCCATCACATAATCATAATCTTCAGCTGAAACCCTCAGTATAATCTGATCTTTGTTCAGGCAGGCATCAATGGCCTCGCCGGCGATCTTAAGGATGGCTTCCCTGCTGGTCTCCAGCTCGGCGCCCAGGACTTTTCTGGCTATATTAAGCGACAACTCCACGATATCATGCTCCAATGATCGAATGGTGTCCTCATATTCTGTAATTGACCGTTTTCTGAACTCCTCAGCTTCCGCCAGAAGTTCCTGATAATGCTGCTGTGCCAGGTCCTCTCCTTTTCTGTAGCCCTCTTCCTTGGCATTTTGCTCGACTTCCCCAATATGCTCCGCTATCTGAGCCTGTGCCTCCTCCAACAGACGCTGAGCCTCCAGTTCAGCTTCCTGAATGATGAGTTTAGCCTCTTCTTTCGCCCTGGTCAGAATCTCGTCAGCCTTTTTCTCAGGATCCTCAGTTTTTTTCAGCACGGGTTCCTCAACAGCAACAATCTTGGGGCTGTTGCTTTTGATCTGGTATGGCTTCCCCATATTGACCTGGTTTCTTTTATACACACCGTATCCGTATGAATTGCTATACAACTATTTCGTCTCCTCCGCCACGCGATATGATGATCTCTCCTGCATCCTCCAGTTTTCTGATCACATTTACAATCTTCTGCTGGGCTTCCTCCACATCCTTCAGCCGGACTGGTCCCATATACTCGATATCCTCCCTGATCATTTCCGCCAAACGCTTGGACATATTATTGTATATGACATTCTGAACCTCTTCGGTGGTACCTTTAAGCGCAAGGGCAAGCAGGCTGTTGTCCACTTCTCGAAGGAAACGCTGAATAGCCCTGTTATCAAGCTGTAGAATATCCTCAAATACAAACATTCTCTTGCGTATATCCTCAGCCAGGTCAGCATCCTCAATCTCGAGGGTATCCATGATGTATTTCTCTGTTCCCCGGTCAACTGAGTTGAGCACATCCACAATGGCCTGGATACCGCCCACTGCAGTGAAATCCTCAGTTACAAGATTGGAGAGTTTCTTTTCAAGAACCCGTTCCACTTCCTTGATGATTTCAGGGGATGTTCTGTCCATGGTTGCGATCCTTTTGGCCACATCGGCCTGCTTGTCCTGAGGCAGTGCCGAAAGCACCGCAGCAGCCTGCGCTGGCTTCATATATGCCAGAATAAGTGCTATGGTCTGGGGGTGCTCACTCTGAATAAAATTGAGAACCTGGGACGGGTCTGCTTTCCTTACAAAATCGAAGGGGCGTACCTGGAGGGAAACGGTAAGTTTATTGATAATCTCCATGGTCTTTTCGATGCCAAGGGCTTTCTCCAGAATATCCTTGGCATAGCCGATACCGCCCTCTGTTATATATTGCTGAGCAAGGCACAGCTGATAGAATTCACTCAAAACCCCTTCACGCTCTGCAGGTGAAACTGCTCTGATATTGGCTATTTCCAGAGTAAGCTGTTCTATCTCTTCTTCTTTGAGATGTTTAAAAATTTGCGCGGAACGCTCAGGCCCCAGCGTGATCAGCAACATGGCAGCCTTTTCCCTGCCATTCAGATTTCTCAGTTGTTCGCTTTTCACGGCCATAATCGTTCATACCTCCGGAGTTAATCCCAATCCTCAGCGATCCAGTTTCTTAAAAGCTGAGCTACCGCATCAGGATTCTGCTGCACAAACCTGTCTATCTGCTTCTTAAGCTCGGATTGTTCTTCAATACTTATATCCAGAATGGATTCTACCATCTCTACCTGATCCACACCCCCGGCAGCAGCCTCGGCAGTGGCGAGCTCCAGGCCAACTTCTGTTTTCTTTCTTGGCAGGGCTGTAACCACCATAATAACCAGGAGAATCAGCATCAGCATATATAAGCCATACCTGTCAAACAGCTCTCTGAGAGTATCAGCGAGCGTAACAACCGGCATTGGTTCGGGAACCAGCTTCTGTATGCTTACGGTGATGTTTCGGGAGGGAATACCGGTCGCATCGGAGGCCAGATTCCGCACCTCTTCCAGATATTCAGGGGTCAGGCCATCTGCAGTTTCCACCACTTTTCCATACCACAGAACAATGGACATGGTTGACTGGTTACTTACTAGCTTGCCCAATGCTTTCTCAGATTCCGAATTGGTTTCATTGAAGAGCCTTTCTTCATAAGACTGAGTTCTGTTGTAATCAGACCGCTCATCGTCTCCGATCTGATAGGACGGCGCAGTCTGGGGATTGGTATCAGTTCCCGGAATGCTTCCCGCATCACCGTTGGTCAGGTTTTCTTCCAGGTACTCATAGCTGTTTCTGTAACCCTGACCATCCGGATCAGGGGCCGAATACTCCTTTGATACGCTTTTATGCGTATCAAAATCAAGGGTCGGGTTAGCAGAAACACTCATTGTATCAAAGTTCGCGTTTTGAACCAGGCCGATCTTGAAGGTGTCATAGACCTTGCTTTCCAGTTCTATCTGACGCTGCCGCCTCATCTCGTCCTGTGTTGATGCCCTAACCAAATCACTGCTGCCCTGACGGGTCAACGGATTCAGATTATGGTCAACTATGGTTACCCTGTCGGATGGAACGCCTATTGAAGCCGCCACGACCCTGGCAGCCGCATCCACCTGATCCGGTGTGAGGGCGCTTGTGGTCTTCAGCATTACATAGGCACTGCCCTGTTCTTCCGCGTTATCCCTCGCCCAATAGGTTTTTTCAGGCTTGGTATACTGAACGGTGGCGTTTTCAACATTTTCAAATTTTTTGAGCTTGTATACCAAATCATTGGTCAGGTAGTTTTTCCAGAGGTTTTGCTTATCGGCCTCTGTGGCCGTCAGGGAAAGCTTCGACCAGGTGTCCGCAAAGGATACCTCAGGGGATACAATGCCCTGGGTAGACAAATCGAATTCAATATCCTTCTTCTTCCTGCTGTCAACAAAGACCTGGTTGGTGCCCTTTTTGTATTTGATATTGTTTTCATCAAAATAATCAACCACAGGCTTGAGATTTACGGTTGTAGATGAATCAAACAGGGGAACATATTCCACCCGCAGCGTCATCATCAGAGTCGCAATAACAGCAAGCAGAACAACCGAGATCATTACGTAAATCCTGACTTTTTGGCTTTTCTCAAGTTCACTCCAAAAAGTCTTGACCTTTTCCAATAGTTTTTTGATTCCCTCTGGCATCTCATCATCTTCCTTCCGGCAAAGGGTCCTTCATTTGTACATTTTTCTGCGTATGCAGAAATGCTTTATCCTACACCTGCATTCTCATAATTTCCTGATAAGCATCCATGATCTTGTTTCGAACCTCGATCATAAAATCCAGAGCCAGACTTGCCTTGGTTCCGGCAATCATAACACTGTGGATGCTGTCTGTCCGGCCGGCTATGAAATCTTCAGTAATGACATCGGATTCATACTGTAACTGGCTGACATTCTCAATGGCATCCATAAGCATATCTTTAAAACTCACATCTCTCTGTTCGGAGTCCGAAGCCTTAACTGGTTTTATGCCAGGTACAGACCCGCTTATTGAACTGATAGCTTCCAGAGCCATACTCTCATCCCCTTTCGGCAGTTTTATGCCTTACTTTGGCTTTATCTTCCGATTTCAAGGGCTTTAGACGCCATGGATTTTGATGCGTTCATTGCCGTCACGTTTGCCTCATATGCCCTGGTCGCCGAGATCATGTTGACCATTTCGGTAATGACGTCCACATTGGGCATCTGCACAATACCGTTCTCGTCTGCGTCGGGATGGCCGGGATCATAGACCTCCCTAAACGGGGAAGGATCCTCCACGATGGCTGATACCCTTACGCCACCACCGCTTAAATAACGCTCCTTACTCGCCCTGGAAAGGTACTGGGCAAATGGAGTACCTTCGCGTTCCTGAAACACCAGTGTCTTCCTGCGGTACGGCGTTCCATCCTCGGTTCTTGTGGTGTTAACATTGGCAATATTCTGTGAAATGATATCCATGCGGAGCCTTTGGGCTGTCAGCGCTGAAGAGCTGATACTGAACGCATTTAAAAAAGACATCATCAAGCACCTCCCCTAATAACCTTACGAAGGTTCTGGAAATCGCCGTTCATCTTTTGAATTAGGGTGTTATAACGCAATGAATTGGTGGCCAGCTCGGCCATCTCATTTTCGATATCCACATTATTGCCGTCGGAGCGGTAGCTTAGGGTGCTGTAGTCATGAGAAACCATGATATCCGATGACTTGAGTCGCGTCTGCCCCTTGCTGATTTTTCCTGTTTTCATTTCGCTGCTGAGAAATTCCTCAAACTTGACTGTTTTCCGCTTGTATCCCGGTGTATCAACGTTGGCGATATTGTTGGAAATGACCTCGTTTCTTAGCCAGGAAGCATCCAGAGCTTTTTGAAGATTGCTCTTGGGAAACAATATGTTTTGCAGCACAGGAATCATCCCCTTTACGAGATTGAATAATCATCGTTTTATCATATGTTCATTATTTACCCGCTTTTCAGACATCATAATAACTGAATACAAGTACTCATTGAACAATATATCACAATATATCGAATAAAACAACAAATCTTCTGTTAATATGCCTAACATTTTGTTAATTCAAGCATATTTTATGAAAAACGAGTCGAATATTTTGGACTTACAGTTCACCATATCTTTCTACTTATAAAGCATGGGTGATAAGAAATAATAAGAACTGAGGAGGTGAAAAACAATGGCACGTAATAGCCGTAGCAGAACTTCTTTTGATAATATGAAGTATGAGATTGCCGGACAGTTGGGCATTAACCTCAAGCAGGGTTATAACGGCGACATCACCAGCCACGATGCCGGAAGAATCGGCGGAAATATTGTTAAGAAAGTATTCCAGTCCTACACCGGGAATCAGTATCCTGTAGAAACCAATCAGGCTCAGCAGGGTGCTTCCGGAACAATGAGCAAATAATAAGTGATTTATAGAGATCGGGGGGCGAAAGCCCCCTTAATTGTATTCCAATACCGGAATCAGGACTCCTGCTTCTCGTCCTTTTCTTCCTCCTTTGTATCAGCCTCCTTCCCATTATCCTTCTTTTTACATGATTTCCCCTGATCTTTTCCTGACACAGATTTTTTGATCTGTTCAATGACATTGGGTATTGCATCCAAAACCCTGTCAATGGGATTGTTAAAAGAAGCAGGTATCAATTTAATGGTATTGTTGCGCCCTACAATCAGAAAGGCGACCGGGTTGATTGACACTCCTGCGCCACTTCCGCCGGCAAAAGGAAACTTGGTGTCCTGGTTTTTATTATCCCCCTTGGAGTATTCGCCTCCGCCGGCTGCGAATCCAAAGGATACCCTTGAAACAGGAATGATGACTGTGCCGTCCACAGTCTGCACTGCATCTCCCACAATAGTATTGACATCGACCATTTCCTTTATGCTTTCCATGGCCGTCTTCATCAGCTCTTCAATAGGATGCGGTTCCATAAGCTGTGCCACCTTCCTTTCAGATACTTGTCCACAAGAAGACTTGCTATCAGATATATAATATGGATAATTCTGATCCTGATTATGCAGCTGATGAGAAAATCAGGTTTTTTCCTCTGAAAGTCGGGGTGGAAATCAACCGTTGCCCTGCTTTGCCTGAGATGAGGGGTGATGGCTGATATAACGGCGCAGACAGAACCATAAAGAATGGCAGTTTTTGCGGCATCTGAGGTGGCAATCACGCCCAGTACCTCAAATTTGGTGATGGTCATTCCTTTTATATTAAGCAGTGAGTCGGGACTGAAAACTCTCCGGATAATCTTCTTAATCCGTCTGTTCTTTTTATCCTCTTTCTTAACCCTTTTCTTGAATAGGAAACTTAATCCCTCCTCATCAGAGTCCCAGCCATATAATGTTATGGCGTGGGCAAGCCTGACGCGGAGGTTCAGGCTGAAGCCGCTATTGTCAAACTTAGCTGTGGCAGTAAAAGTAAGGGGCAGCAGTCCAACAGCTATGATGATCAATATAATAAAAGCCGCAAGAAGCATATCATCACCCAGATATAGCTTCTCCGGCTCATTCCATATTATTCCTTATAAGATCAAATCAATCTACGGGCATATTTTCTATCACTTCAGGGATCTCATTCATCTCCAGGGGAGGCAGATCCTTTAGGGATGAGAAACCAAACACCCTTAAAAACTCCTCCGTTGTCTCATAGAGCTTGGGTCTTCCGGGGGCATCATCCCTGCCAGCCTCCCTTATAAGGTTACGCTCCATTAAAGTCATGAGCACGCTGTCGGAATTCACACCGCGAATCTGTTCTATGTATGCTCTGGTAACTGGTTGATTGTAGGCGATAATGGAAAGCGTTTCGTAAGCTGCAGGTGTCAGTCCCTGCTTTCTTCTGACTGCTGCCAGTTTCGAAATATAAGGATCCAACTCAGGCTTGGTGCAAAACTGCCAGGATCCGTCAAGTTCCCGGAGCATGATGCCCCTCGCCGAATGCTCAAACTTATACTGCATATTGGCCAGAATCCCTCTGGTGGTTTTCTTATCCTGTTCAATAATCTCTGCCAGCTTTTCCAGGGCAACCGGATCCCCTGATGCAAATAGAACAGCTTCAATAATTGTTTCGTTATCCATCAAGGTGCTCAAACCAAATCACTTTCCCTTTTCTTTTCTATTTTACGATTGTCCCGCTTCTTCCCGGTTTTCTCAGGCGTGACATAGATGTCCCCAAAGGCCACATACTGCTCCACACTGGCCTGTCCCATTTTCACAACCTCAAGAAGAGCGAGAAAACCTGTAGCAATTTCAATCCTACTCCTGGTTAAGGGCGAGAAGACTTTGGAAAAGCAAAACCGAATCCCTTTTGCCAGAATACCAAGAATCTCCCGAACTTTAGATTTTAGCGAAACCCTTTCATGGTCAAGAATACGCTGCATCTTCTTGCTGACATCATTCATCCTCTGTCTGGAGCGATTAAGGGCTTCCACCATGCATTGCCGGAGGATAACCGGTGAAACCTCCAGTTCGTCATCATACTGGACGGCGGGAATGACTTCGGGAAGCTTGTAATGCACCCTTCCCCAGGCAGCCTCCCTGTCTTTAAGTATCTGTGAAAACTCCTTGTATTTCTTATAGGCCACCAGCTTGAGGATCAGTTCCTCCCTGGGATCAAGTTCCTCCGCAACCGTATCGTCATGCTTGGGAAGCAGCATACAGGACTTGATGTGCAGCAGAGTGGCGGCCATAACCAGGAACTCACTGGCTATTTCCAGATCCAGTTCCTGCATGGCCGCAAGGTAATCCATATACTGCTCTGTTATCTCAAAAATGGGTATATCATATATATCTATTTTGTTCTTCTCTATAAGGAAGAACAACAGATCAAAGGGTCCTTCAAAATTATTCAATCTGAGTGTGCAAGCATCGGTAAGCGCGCTCTTCAATCTTCCAAGTCCCCTTCCCGACAGACGGACTTATATCCAGTCGATATTCATGGCCTTCCGAACATCGGATAAGGTTCTGGATGCAGCTTCACGGGCTTTGCTGTTGCCCTCATTTATGATATCCCTGATATCATCAGGCCTCTTAAGCCACTCCTGCCTTCTTTCCCAGATGGGGGTCATGAACTTGGCTACATTCTGTGCAAGTTTCTTCTTGCATGCCACACAACCAATTTCGCCCTTCCTGCACATGGACTCAATCTCAGGTACCTCATCCTCAGAAAAGAGCTTGTGATAGGCATATACCGCACAGACCTCCGGATTTCCCGGATCGGTTTTGTGAATCCTGGCAGGGTCGGTAATCATGGACATAACCTTTTTCTGCACCACATCGGGGCTGTCCGACAAGGCTATGGTATTGTTGTAGCTCTTGCTCATCTTTCGTCCGTCCAGACCCGGCAGCACCTTTGCCTCCGTCAAAAGGGGCTGAGGTTCTGGGAACACATCACTTTTATACAGGAAATTGAACCTTCTGGCTATCTCTCTTGTAACCTCCAAATGGGGCAGCTGATCCTCACCCACAGGTACAAAATCAGCTTTGTACACCAGTATATCCGAGGCCATGAGACAGGGATAGCCCAGGAAACCATAGGTGGTGATATTCTTCTCCTTCAGTTGCTTGAGCTGGTCTTTATAGGTAGGACAGCGATAAAGCCAGGACAGCGGCAGATTCATTGAAAGCAGCAAATGGAGCTCTGCATGCTCCTTTATGGATGACTGAACGAACAGCACGCTCTTTTGAGGATCCAGTCCTGCGCTCAGCCAGTCAACCAATAGATTGCTGATATTGTTTTTATATTCGGATGTATCTTCGTAGCCGGTGGTCAACGCATGCCAATCAGCTACAAAAAAGTAGCAGTCGTATTCATCCTGAAGTCTTATCCAGTTTTCAAGAGCACCGAAATAGTTCCCCAGATGCATGGCACCCGTCGGCCTCATGCCGCTAAGTATTATCCCTTTTTTCTGCATGGATTGTACCAGCCCTTTCAAAGTAAGATTCTTATATGATATCCTTCCCCGTCATGTACTATTTCATTGAAGCAAGAAGGCTTCATAATATTATATATAAAAATCCCTGAAAAGCCAACAGACTCATTAAATGAGAAGTGGAAGGCTGGAGGTGAGTATGTCATTGCGAGGAGCAAAGCCGACGAAGCAATCTCGCCTTCTGGAGGTGGGAAGTGAGAGTGCTAGAAGGGCTTTGAGGTCTTAGATTGCCACGCTACGCTCGCAATGACAATAAGGGGATCCCGTAAAACAAGGGCGCATTGCGATAAGACGCCGAAACATCCTGCGAGAATAAGAAAAGGGCGGCTGCTGTTTGAGCGAAGCGAGTTCAGCCGACCCTTATTCGAGCAGCTGATGTTTCGCAGACGTGCAGCACAGCGACCGGGCTTTACGGGATCCCTAGATACACTTGCCATGCCAGAAATAACACATAGTTAAACAGGCAGCCTACATAATGGGATCTCGTAAAACAAGGGTAAGCTGACAGTTCCCCGTTCTGCTAAATTCCAAAAACAAAAGAGGTTACAGTGATCATACTGTTGTAGATGGGATCGGCCACGAATCGGATAACCGTGCTAAGGGCGTTGGGTGCAAAGATGACCAGCGCAATGAAGCCCAGCCCTATAAACTGCTCATAACGGGCAAACCGGAAATAGCTCTCCTCGGGAATGAATGAGGAGATGAGCCGGGAACCGTCCAGTGGCGGAACAGGAATCATATTGAAAACAGCAAGGCTGATATTAACCAGAACCGCTACCTGAAAAAACACCTGGAGCCAGTTAATGACGTTCACCATGGTTTCGCTCCTGACCGGAATCACTTGAATGATTACCAGCTTGATCACAAAACCCCATATCAGCGTGAAGATAAAGGCCAGCAAAAGATTTGACAGTGGTCCGGCCAGGGAAACAAGGATAATGCCCTTCCTTCTGTTCTTAAAATGCCCCGAATTGACAGGGACGGGCTTTGCCCACCCCACCCTTGCCACAAGCATCATCAGAGTGCCTAATGGATCCAGATGCTTGATGGGGTTCAGTGTAAGGCGTCCCGCATCCTTTGCCGTGGGATCCCCCAGCTTATATGCCACATAACCATGAGCATATTCATGAAAAGGGAGCGCAATTAGAAGAATTGGCACCATTATCAGTAAATCTGAAAGTCTATCCAATATCGAATTCAAAGTACTATAAGCACCTCATTTCATAATAAGCCCAAAAAGGCTCAGCACTGGGCGAATAAAAACCAAAATGCCCAGGATAACTGCCACAACTGCGGCAACCAATACCGCTCCTGCAGCAATATCCTTCACGGCTCTTGCCTTTTGGGAATACTCGCTAGTAATCATGTCTACAAGATCTTCAACGGCTGTGTTAAACAGCTCGGCAACCATCACAAGACCGATGGCAATAAAGAGTATTGACCATCTGAGCACATCGAGACAAAAAACAATACCCAGTATGATGCAAAGAAGGGTCGCCACCAGGTGAACCCGCATATTTCGCTCGCGGGCGATGGCCTCCTTCAGCCCGATAAAGGCATTTTTAAAGCTATCCGACAGTTTTTTATTCTTCATTAATATCGCCGCTCTCACCAAAGACGGACTGCCGTGTCAGCTGAAGCTCCTTAAGTACTTCCTCCTGCCTTTGGAACATATCCTTCTCCTCATCGGGCTGTTCATGATCATACCCAAGCAGATGTAGCATGCCATGGACTGACAAAAATGCGATCTCCCTTTCAAAGGAGTGCCCATAGCTGCTTGCCTGCTCCTGTGCCTTCTCAACCGATATGACTATATCGCCCAGGGCAATCCTGTTGGTATGGGGATCCATATCACCGGGCTGTATGTCGGGTACACCATCAATGAAATCAAGCAGAGGAAAGGAGAGCACATCGGTGGGCGCCTGTATATTCCTGTATTCCATATTCATCTGTGCCATCCGGTCATTGTCCACCAGTGTGATACAAACATCAAAGGGAATTTCAAAACCGTTTTGCCTGGCACAGAGCAGAACCGCCCTCTTAAGAAGGCTTATGGTTTCCCGGGGAAGACTTCGTATTCTCTGCTGGTTGTAAACTGTTACTGCCATTTTGGTTTGGAACACCCTCCTTTGCTTGACCATTCGGGAGATTGTAGATGCGGTTATCCAGTTCCTTAAAGTCATTTTTCTTCTCGAATTCAGGGTATACCGGTCTTTCGTGGAATATGCCGCTCAAGACCTTAAGAAAGCTTTCTGCTATAATGGTCAGATCCTTAAGAGTCAGGTCACAGCGATCCAATTGACCGTCATCCAGCTTATCCTTAATGATTTTCCTGACCAGGCCTTCAATCTTAGCATGGGTCTTGTCCGGCATAGCCCTAACAGCCGCTTCAACCGAATCGGCCAGCATTACCACGGCGGCCTCCCTGGTATCGGGCAGAGGCCCCTGATACCTGAAATCTGCCTCATTCAGTTCCTCGCCATTTCCGTTCTGGGTAGCCTTATGATAGAAATAAACCATCACTGTGTTACCATGATGCTGAACGATCATATCCCGTATAACCCTGGGCAGTTTGTATTTCAAGGCCAGTTCCTCGCCATCCCTTGTATGGGATATGATCAGCCTGGAACTTGTGCTTGCAGTCAGATTGTCATGGGGATTCTCGGCCATCTGGTTTTCCTTGAAGTAATGAGGACGCTTGAGTTTCCCAATATCATGAAAATAGGCTCCTACACGTGACAGCAAGGAGTTTCCTCCTATCTCCCTGGTGGCCACTTCTGCCAGATTGCCAACCATCAGGCTGTGGTGATAGGTTCCTGGTGCTTCCATCAGAAGTCTTTTCAGCAGCGGGTGGTTGGGATCGGCCAACTCCAGCAGCTTCATGGGAGTTATTACATTGAAGGTGCTTTCAAGGAAGGGCAGAATGCCTATGGCAAGGATGATGGAGAAGATACCGTTTACAAAGGCCAGCCCGCCTTCATTGAGAAGGCTCTCCACACCCTTTTTCTCAAGCATACCTGTGAGAACCACCACCAGCAAATTGATTCCGCCCAGCATCACACCTGCCAGGGAGATTTTACGCCTCTGGGTAGCATTAACGGTCAGGTAGGGTGCAATTGTGCCCCCAATTAACGACATGAATATGAACTGGGTATTACCACCCAGCATCAGCGCAAAGCTGAAGGTCAATAACATGTTTACGGCAATGGCCGGCTGTATACCAAGGAAGATGGAGGTGATCACAGGGGCTACCAAAGTGGGAATTATAAGGGGTGCGTAATCGGGTATGAACTCCCTGAACAACAGTGCAAACAGGCACGCTATAATTATCGAAACCCCCACCAACATAACCGCATTCTTATCATAATACAGCTTTTTGTGAAAGTTCTTAAGGTAGAGCATGGTGAGAAAATACATGGCGAAAATGAGCATGAATACAGCTATATATAGCAGGTAATCGGGTTTTCCCTCACTGTCTATGTAGTTGAGTTCCTTGAGAACCTGGAACTTGTCCTCGGTTACAATTTCGTCCTTACTTATGATACGCTCATCCTTATAGATGATAACCGGACTCTCCTTAACAGCAGTCTCAAAGAGGGCATTCCTCTCTTCCTCCGTTGCTTTTTCGTCGATCCGGCTGTTTGGGACAATAACCTTGTCCAACAGATCCTTGGCGATGAGTTGAATACTTTCATCGTCGAAAACCGTTCTCACCTGTGCCAGCGCGGCCTCTTTTTCAGACCCAAGGTTTTCCTCCATAAGCTGCTTTCTTTTTATTCCAGGAAGGACGCTATTTATGACTACCGTCTTGAGCCGCAAAATCTCACTTTCGTCGGTCAATAGAGTCAACAGCTTGTCCTCGGGTATCTGGATCAGGACACTATAGTTATTTCCCCTGTCATACTCCTGAATTAACGTGGCCAGATCTTCTTTCTGCTCACTGTTCCTCACTTGATTCAGGAGGTTGGAAATCCCGTCGAAATAGGCGTAGGCACCGCTTGTAATGCTGTCGTTTGCCCCCTCTATCGGCACTATTACAGGTTTGAGTCCCGCTGCCTTAAGTTCGGCATTTTCGCGGGTTTTCAGGGTATTCTCAATATCTCTGGGTGCATTGATGTCATACTGGCTGACACTGCCTATAGCAAGCTTGTACTTCTTTGGAGCAGCTTCGTAAGCTACCATGGTTGATAATGCCAAAAAAGTGATAAACAGCGCTATCAGCCTTTGAAATGACACGCTTTTCAAAAAACCAAACAGTTTTTTGCCTGACTTCTTGTTCTTCTTAACCACCCTTACACCCCCAGGCCGTTTTATCTATCCCGTCTATTCTCACGCGTCTTTTCATAACGCTCGTAAGCCCGAATAATCCTCTGAACCAATTCATGGCGCACTACGTCTTTTTCGGAAAACCTGACAAAAGAAAGACCCTCCACATCTGCAAGTATGCGCTGCGCTTCAATCAAACCTGACTTTTTGTCGCCCGGAAGATCCACTTGGGTGACATCTCCGGTTATCACTGCCCTTGATCCGGCGCCAATTCTGGTTAAGAACATCTTCATCTGCTCCGGAGTGGTGTTCTGAGCCTCGTCAAGAATGATGAACGAATCATCCAGCGTTCTTCCCCTCATATAGGCGAGGGGTGCAATTTCTATGAGCCCCTTTTCAAGGTTGCTATGAAAAGTCTCAGGCCCCATGATATGATAAAGGGCATCATAGAGAGGCCTCAAATAAGGATCGACCTTGTTTTGTAGATCTCCGGGAAGAAAGCCAAGCCTCTCACCGGCTTCCACAGCAGGACGGGTCAGAATTATCCTGCTCACCATTTTCTCGCGGAAAGATTTGACAGCCTGGGCAACCGCCAGGAAAGTCTTGCCTGTTCCCGCCGGGCCTATTCCAAACACAATGGGGTGTTTGCGCAAGGCCTCGATATACCTTTTCTGTCCAAAGGTCTTTGATTTCACCGGTTTTCCCCGGTATGTGACACAAACAAGATCCAACGGCAGCTCACCGTTGTTCAGTTCCTCATTACTCAGATCAAGCAGATAACGCACATTCTGTTCCGAAACAGGATCCCCTCCCTCAGAAATGGCAATCAGTTTATTCAGTATATCATAAGCCGTACCAGCTTTGCTCTCAAAGCCGGATATTCTGATTTCATTATTACGATTGGTTATTTTAACACCAAGCCTGTCCTCAATAAGCCTGACATTCCGGTCATATTCCCCAAACACATCAGCTGCTTCTCTGGGGTCGTTCAGAATGATAACCTTCTCGACAACTGCTTCCAATCAATCTCCTCCCAATGGTTCCTTGCCGGCGATATCCTCCTCGCATTCAAGGATGAGTTCCAAACAGGTATCACCCGTTTCACTTTTGAGTATGTTCACTCTTTCATCCAACACCCTGCAGTCCGGCGAAAGTTCCTTGCTCAAAGCCAGCCTGGCATTTTCCAGGGCGAGAGCCTCAGCCTCCTCGGCGGTCAGTTTTACTTTCTTTTCGGTTACCTCATATTGTTTTTCCACAGTCAGGCCTATGGGAAACTCCGAATTAAAAGGACCGCTTACCGTTCTGTCATAGGATACGCTGTCATACAAGTCAAAGGCATTGCGGTTTCCAAAGAGCCCGATCTTCATGTTCAAAATCCTGATATAGGTATTCTCATGCGTTCTTCCAGTTCTTATACGTTTGGTATGCTCATATGACAGGGGAACCCTAATATCGTACCAGGTTCTGGCTGTAATCTTACCTAAAGCATGCACATTTTTGGTGCCAAACTCCGGGTACTGGGATTCCAGTCTTCCGGAAACCAGCAATTGTCCCTTTGTAACCGTATCGCCTTCCTTGACTTTCAAAGTTCCTGCCAGCACCTCAATCTTTGTTATAAGCCCATCCCTCTCAGCTACCAAACTGCAATACTGGTCTTCATCCACAACCTCAGGCCTGGGTATTATATTCTGAACCGAGATGGTCATTTTGACCCCCTGGATCTGTACCCCTGCCCAGGCTACATCATCCACATTCAGCAGGATATCGGCAGCTATCCTGTTGGGATCAAGCCCTATTTTAAAACTCCCTTTTCCGATGTCCCGATCATCCAGAACCTTCATGATTTGCTGTGCCACATTTCTACTGCAGCCCCTGATTTCTATTTCCCAAATCATGGAGGTAAAGAGGACAATCAAAACAGCGAAAAAAAGCAATCCGACTTTAAAGCCCCGTCTTCTTCTGAACCGATGCAGGAAAAAGGGTAACCCGCATTTTTTTATAATACGGACCCGACATCCCGATTTCCGGGCAGCGGGGCGCATCAGCATAAATCCTCTCAGACTGGCCTTCATGACCACCGAATCGCTGTCTTTTCTGGCTATATCCCACAACAGAATTTGTCTTCTGGTGCAGATATTAATAAACCGTTCGATGCCATCGCCTTTTGCAATAATAATAACATAACCCCTGATATAATTCCACAGATGAACCAGAAACATAAGCGTCACCACACCTACTTCTTACCGGCCATGAAACTCATGCGTCATAATCAATATTGGATATCTTTCCGCCTATAATGATGGCTTCGCTTGTAATCTCCCTTATGGTTATCCCACTTCCTGTTATCTTGATGACACCGTTATTGGTGTTTATACGAACCATGCCCTCCTCAAAGTCCATGATCCCTTTAAAATTTTCGATCAGCACCTCACCCCTGCCCACAGCAGTCACCTTCGGCCTGTTTCCAAACAGATCAGGGGGAAGCTCGAATAGTTTAGCCAGCTTCTCTCCAATACTCAGAATGCTCCGATCTGATTTTCCCCTTTTATCCGGCTCTTTCTTGACCCGTTTCATCAGTTTTCCCTCCGTGCCACATCTTCCAGATCAAAAACATCGCCAAACTCATAGCCCCGCCTGCGGGCTTCCTTGATAATGGCATCCAGTGCCTCCGCATTATCGGATGACACTGCATGCAACAGTAGGATTGCCCCATTATGAAGATTATTCGTGACTTTATTAAAGGCATACTCCCAGCCTCTCTGCTTGCCGGTGTTCCAATCATCATAGGCAAAGCTCCAGAATACATTTACATATCCCAGATCCGACGTTATTCTAAGGGTTCTTTCGCTGTACTCCCCTCGGGGTGGCCTTAAAAAGATCATATTAGTTCCATACTTCTCATAAAACCTTCTGTCCAGGCCGGTGGTCTCTTTTTCTATTTCTTCATCACTTAATGTGGGCAGGCTCTTATGGCTGATGGTATGGTTGCCAACTGCATGACCCTCATCCACCATTCTCCTTATCAGCTCATCTTCCTTCTCCAGATAAGGACCAGTAATAAAAAAAATAGCGTTGACCTCATTTTCATATAAAACATCCAGTATCTTCTCAGTATGGCCATTTTCATATCCCTCATCGAAGGTCAGGTATATGGTTTTTTTACTGGTATCTCCCACATAAAGGCTGTTATATCGGCTCAGAAGCTCGGGAGTCCCCGGATCCGGCTTTGGCTGCCCGCCATTGGGGCCGCCCCGCACAACCCCCCATCGGAGCAGCCTGCTAAAGCCGCTGCTTTTTGCTGCGGCAATATCCATACCACTGTCTGTGGAGTTCTCAGGCAAAAGACTGGCGATCTCCTCCCCAAAATCAATGTCGGGCTTGGTTCTGTCAGCCATGATCATCATGCGCACCGTAAGAAGCAGCATAACAACAATAACCACTATAGAAAACAGACGGCTGATGTCCCTCATCGCTACACCCCTCACTGTCATGGGACTCTAGATTTGCGCAGCGCAATTTCAAGGAAATTCTGAGTTTTGCACAGCGCAAATCTGACCGGAAAAAAGGAGCCATTTATCCTAAATGACTCCATACTTTCGTTATTATTATATTAACCGTGGACAAGCTAAAATGCTTACACTTGATAGAGGCTTGCCACCTTATAATGAAATACTGCAGAAGAACCTTATGGTATAACCGGTGTCAGCTTGTCAGTCCTTATCACGGTTCCGTCGTCCCTCACTCCTGGGATTACTACGTTTTCATTCTTTTCCAGACCCACGTTGAACTCGTAAACCTGATACTTTGCTAATACACCACCCATCAGTCTTAATGATTTTTCCATTTTGTCCGGATCGCCGATAGCCTTTATTGTATATGGCGGAACCAACTGGCGGCCATTGACCATGATATAATCACCAGCCTCCCGTACTTCACTGGTTGCTACTATCCTCTCATCATTAACGCTGATGGCCTGGACATCGGAGGCTTTAAGCTCATTAAGCAGTTCCTGTATATGGCTTGCCTTGACCTTTATCTGCCCGCCGCTCTCCACTGTTATAACCAGGCCGGTGCCCTTCACGGTTTCGAGTCCGGCCATGACCCGAGCCATTAGAACCGACTTCTTAAGATCCTCCACATATTTCATGTCCATGTTTTCATCATTTTTTAAGGCGGATACTTCCTGTTGGAGTTCTTCTATTCTCGCTCTGAGACTTTCATTATTCGTTCTTTCCACCAGGAGCTCTTCCACCAGTTGGCTGAGGTTCTTCTTCTCATACTGTGCCAGCACCAGGTTTTCATTGACACTGTTATACTGCCAGGCTATCGCAACACCAAGCAGCAGGCAAACAAGGGTTAATGCCATGGTTTTAAACAGCTTCACTCTGATACCACCTCCAGACTGCTTAACCATTCGTCAATGGATTCGTAAAGACGGTACTTATCTATAACCATGTCGTACTCCTTCCTTATGTCAACCCTGATGCCATAGATCCTCATAATCGCAACATTGGGAAGCTGATCAATGGCATTATATAGAGTATCCGGATCACCAATGGCCTTGATGACGTATGGAGGCGGATACCGGCTCTTGTTAAGAAAAATGGTAGGCCCGGCGCAAACCAGTTTAGAAGTTCCCAGAATCCGTTCGCCGTTTATGGATATAGCCTCCGCACCATTGCTGCGTAATTCGTTCAGTATGCCGGTGATGTCGGCATCATGAATGATATAGTCCTCAATATTCATGTCCCCCGCAGTCTGGGCATCCTGCATGGTGATTATGATACCGTCTCCCCTGACATTGGTCAGCCCGGCTCTGAAATATTCATAATCCCGTTGCCTGATAAGCTCCATTATTGCAGGGTCTTGCTGCCGGCTGCCAATATTGTTCAGCAACTGGCTCCATTCAGCCTCAAGATTGTTCAGCTCTTCCAGAAGCTTTCTTCCTTCAGCCTCCTCAGCTTCAAGTCTTGATGCCATCTCCTTTACCGATATATTACCTTCAGAGGTATTGATAACCCCCCTGAACTGGAGGGTTATCAGCATCCCCAACAGGAGGAATACCAAAAACATCAGTATTCTGTGGGTCTTAACCATATTATCTGCCTGCTCCTTAAGAATGAACTACAGGAATTCCACAATAGTAACCGTTTTTGAGACGGCCAGATCAATAAAACTTTCTTCCACCTTAACCACCGGTCTTGAAAAATCCAACCTGTTCATAAAAACCACTTCAGCGGTTTCACCGGTGCTCAGCCTTACTTTGGATCCGACATAATAGTGGGTCATATTGTTGAGAAACACATTGAGTACCGTTGGGTCCAGTACGCCGAAACTCTGATGCTGCATGAGCTCGAAAACTTTAAAGGGTGTGTCCTTGTACTTGTAGACTCTATTGGCTGTCATGGCATCGAAGATGTCAGATACAGCCACGATCTTGGCAATCTGATTGATTTTGTCACCGGTAAGACCTAATGGATAACCGCTTCCATCCTCTTTTTCATGATGGGTCAGCACGGCAAGTGCCACATCGTGGTCAATACTGCGGTTCTCACTGACAATAAGATAGCCGTATTCCGAATGTCGTTTCATCTCTTCAAACTCACTATCAGTAAGCTTTCCGGGTTTATTGATAATCTCTACCGGAACCATGGCTTTGCCCACATCGTGAAGGAGACCGGCCTCTGTGCACTTCTTTACCATGGTGTCACCCAGATCCATCCATCTTGCTATCATCATTGAAAGCATGGACACGTTCATGCAATGATAGTAGGTATATTCATCGATGCTTCTGATCTGCATGACAGTGTCGATCATGTTCCTGTTTTCCTGTGCCCTGCTGATCATTGAGTGCACAATTCCGTCGGTGGCTTCTTTGTTCAGCCGCTTACCGGAGGATATATCGGAGAGAGCCTTTTTTATGGTATGTACATCCTGTTCATATTTTACATTAAAATTGTATTCATCGGTTATTGCCCAGTCCTTATCCACGCCCGATACTGTGAGCATGCTTTCCTCATATACAGGAATATATTGAATACCCATGTTTTTTAAGTGTTCAATGGCACGCTCATCAAGACTGGTGTCTTCAAACAGGATGACTCCGCCATATTTATTGACAATGGCTTCAGCGGTTCGCATCCCTGGTTTGCACGAATCCACCGAGATAATAAATCTCCTACCCCGCATTAATGACTCCCCCGTATTGTCTTTGGTTATATTCTATAATATCTATCGAATAAAAACCGACAAAAGTTTTGCCATCCAGTCGTTACATGCCGCACATCTGCCTGAATTCTTGCTCATCAATGATTCTGACGCCCAGCTTTTTCGCCTTTTCCAGCTTACTGCCTGCCTCGTCTCCAGCCAACACAAAATCGGTTTTACCGGATACGCTGCCCGATACCTTTCCGCCCAGTTTCTCGATGATTTCAGAGGCCTGAGCCCTGGTAAATCCGGGCAGAGTTCCTGTAAGGACAAAGGTCTTCCCAACAAAGATGCCGTCCTGGTTGTTTGAGACGGTCGAAACCATCTGCACACCAGCTTCTTTCAGCAATGTCAGGGTATGAGTTGTTTGCTCCTGCCTTAAAAACTCAAACAGGCTTTCCGCCATTTTCGACCCATACTCATTGATGGACTGAATCTCATCAACTGTTGCCTCCATAAGCCTGTCCATACTTCCAAAATGGCGCGCGGCCAGTTGAGCAGCACGAAGTCCTATGTGCCTTATGCCCAAGCCAAAGATCAATCGACTCAGGTCATTGGATTTGGACTTTTCTATGGATTCCAGCAGGTTTTCCACCGATTTTTCACCCATGCGTTCCAGCGCTGTAAGATCACTCCGCCTCTCTTTCAGCTTGTAGAGATCAGGGATTCCCCTGATAAAGCCCTTTTCCAGGAGCATTTCAATCAGCGCCGGACCAAGTCCCTCAATATTCATGGCATCCCTGGAGGCGTAATGAACCAGACTTCTGAACAGGCGTGCAGGGCACTCAATTCCCGTGCAGCGCCTGATAGCCTCGTTCTCCTCCCTGATAGCAGGCGCACCACATACCGGACAACTCTCAGGCATGGTATAAGGCTTGCTGTTTTCAGGTCTGAGCTTTAGGTCAACCTCCACCACCTCGGGTATGATCTCACCGGCTTTTCTGATCCAAACGGTATCCCCTGCCCTAATATCCTTCTCCCTGATAAAATCCTCATTATGGAGAGTCGCACGGGAAACGGTGGATCCTGCAATCCTGACCGGCTCCAGCACGGCATTGGGGGTTAGCGCACCGGTCCTTCCCACTTGAATAATGATATCCCTGAGCTTTGTCTTTTTCATCTCGGGAGGATATTTATACGCAACAGCCCATCTTGGCGCTTTGCTGGTGGATCCCAAAGCAGACCGCTGCTCAAGATTGTCTATCTTAACCACAGCACCGTCGATTTCATAAGAAAAGCTTTCTCTGGCCTTGTCTATGGCCTCAATCTCCTGGATAACCTCATGGATATTGCGGCACACCGCATATTCGGGGCTTATCTTAAAACCCAGACTCTTTAAAAACTCCAGGGATTCGGAGTGGGCTTTAAAGCTTCTTCCAGTAATCCTCTGCACATTGAAAATGAATATATCCAGCTTCCTCTGGGCGGTGATGGCAGGATCCAGTTGTCTTAATGAGCCCGCTGCGGCATTGCGGGGATTGGCAAAGAGCTTCTGCCCCAATTCCTCCTGACGCCGGTTCACCTCGAGGAAGAACTTACGGGGCATGAATACCTCCCCGCGAACCTCAAGAAAAGGTATTTCCGGCTCCCCGGGCAAAGGGTTCAGCCTCAGGGGTATGGAACGGATGGTCTTTAGATTCTGAGTGACATCCTCTCCAACCAATCCGTCACCCCGGGTTGATCCCCGAACCAGGAGTCCGTTTTCATATTCAAGGGAGACAGACAGCCCGTCGATCTTTTTTTCAACAACATAGGCTACATCCTGACCCAGTGTCTCCCGCATCTTTCTGTCAAAATCGATAAGCTCCCCTATATCAAATACATCGTTGAGGCTCTCCATCTTCACCTCATGAATAACCTTAGAGAAAGCGGTATCAGCCTGTTCTCCCACTCTGCGGGTTGGCGAATCAGGAGTAACCAGTTCGGGATGAGCCCGTTCAAGATCAACCAGTTCACGATACAGCATATCGTATTCATAATCGCTGATTTCGGGATCATCTTCAACATAATATCGATAGTTATGATAATTGATCAATTCTCTAAGCTGCTTGATGCGTTCCTCGGCATAAGGGCTGTTGTTATTCGGAGCCTGTTTCTTTGAAGACATAAAGATCCCCCTCGTATTCAAAGACCTCCAGGATGTCAAGAGCTTGCTTAATCCCTTCGGTAATGCCAATTGCCGTATTGGTTCTGAATTCATCGGATTTCAGCCGGTCATGATCTTCCTGATTCGTGATATAAGCCGTTTCCACCAGAACTGCAGGCATTTTAGTATTTCTCAGCACAGACAAATCGTTTTCGATAATTCCCCTGTTATAGATTCCGTTTTGGGTCTGTATGGCCTTTCCCATGATTCCCGCGAACTGTTCGCTGTTGAATCCCTCGTATATTGGCTGCTTGTTGAGGTAATAAATCTCCATCCCGTTAACCTGCCTGGCACCTTTAAATTTCAGGTCATAGGCATTCACATGTATACTGACAAACAGGGTTGCACTATTGTCGTTGGCCAGCTGCGCCCTCAGCATAAGATCTTCCCGCTGGTTGTTGGCAAGGCGTGTATCAGTATCTCGGGTCACAATAACATCGATACCTGCCTCGGTTAGTAGATCTCTGACCTTCAGAGCTATATCAAGGGTTACTTCCTTTTCATAAAAATCATCCTCATAGGGTGATGTGGTACCCGGATCATTCCCGCCGTGGCCGGCATCTATAACAACCATGACCTCTTCCATGGTTTTGCCTTCCGGAATCTCAATGGGCGGCGGCGTGATCTCAGGTGTGGGAGGCGGTACAAAGGGAGTAACCACTACCGAGGCTGCTTCCGAGTCGCCATCCTCTCCCCTCTTCCCCAATGCCACTACCACAGCCGTAACCATGAGTAAGAAAACCAATAATGATGCAATAAACCTGGTATGATTCTTCAGCTTGAGCTTGGGTTCGGGCTTGGGAAACTTCAGGTAGGTCATTTTCAAGTATCACTCCTGTTACTGTGCTGTATTATCATGATACTATAATTTATATTTAAAATATAGTGCAACTTGACTGGCATATGCAGGTAGAAAGGTTAAAGCCGCAGACCTGTCGGACCGCGGCCTAAAGTGAGAAGTTGAAGTTTTGCAGCCGTGCAGCACAACAACCGGGATTTACGGGATCTCTCGAAGCATTTGCCTCGCATATTTTCACACATTCAGGCGCCCCCGTGGCTCCACCGTGAGGCGGAAGCCAGCGCACGGATACACGCTACTGTATGAAACGATCCACATCCTTGGCATCTATATTTTTGTGCAACGCCATATTGATTCCGTTTGCCACCAGTTTCGAAAGATACTCCACTATCTCATCGGTCTCCTTGGGTGTAACAACAAGATTGCCCGAATAGGGCTCCAAGAGGTTGATGATGGTCTGGTATTTCTCATCCCGGTCGATATTTGAGAGCATTGTGTATAAACCGCTGTCCGTAGCACTCTGATTAATCATGCTGTCTATCATGATATCAATGGTGTCGCTGACGATTGTGGCCGCATCAACAACAGTTGGGATACCAATGGCAATGACCGGCACTCCAAGAGTCTCCTGGGCGATAGCCATACGCTTATTCCCTATGCCCGAACCCGGCGCGATTCCGGTGTTGGCCAATTGAACCGAAGCATTTACCCTGTTCATGTTTCTGGATGCCAGGGCATCAACCGCAATTACCAATGCTGGTTTAATCTGGTTCACCACACCCTTGATGATATGTCCGGTTTCAATTCCTGTCAGGCCAAGTACACCGGGGGCTATAGCGCAGACCGGCCTGACACCGTCGTCTATCTCCTGGGGCAGATATTCATGCAAATGACGTGTTACCATCAGATGGGAAGATACCCTTGGTCCCAGAGAGTCGGCGGTGACATTCCAGTTTCCCAGCCCCACCACCAGTACGGTGTCCCTGTCATTGATCTGAATCAGATTTTCCAGTTCCCTGGCCAACATCCTGCAGGCTTTTTCATAGAGATCCCTGCTAAGCTCACGAATTTGAGGCATGTCCATGGTTATATAAGTGCCCATGGGTTTTCCGGTATTCTGCTCACCCAGGGGTGATACCACATGAACCCTGGTTATGCTGACCTGCTGATCGCCATCCTGCTCCACCTGAATGCCGTCCTGAACTCCCTGCTGTTGTATCATCCTGGCACCCGAGCCTGCGGCACGGGATTCGTCAGCCATATCGGTGCGAATGCTCCTCACTAATCTTGCCATAACAACACGTACCTTTCCTTGAGTTATAACCTTTGCGCTTATTATGAACCATTTCTATTTTTTTCATCCCAATTGAACACAGCCAAAAAACCTGTACTGCCATGCAGAACAAGACCCTTTACCGGGCATGATATAATATGCAGAAAGGAAACCGTGGTATGAACAAGCTTTCCAGACGCCAGCAAAAAAATATTGCATTGGGACATGGTTCGTGTTAATATATTGTGTGTTGACTTAACGCTCAGGAGGTGAATCAGATGCCGAATATCAAATCTGCAATTAAAAGGGTTAAGGTCACCAAGACCAAACATATGCAGAACAGAATGAAGAAGTCCGAGCTCAGAACGACCCTTCGTAGTTATCGCGAGGCTTTGGATGCAAAGGCAGATAATGCTGAATTATTGCTCAAGGATGCCATTAAAAAACTGGATCAGGCAGCAGCAAAGAGAATAATTCACAAGAACGCCGCCTCCAGAAAGAAGTCACAACTTATGAAGGCTTATAAGGCTTCCGTCTGATTCTTTCACGGACATGACAAAAAATAAACGTACTATAAGTACGTTTTTTTGTTTATGTAAGTTTTTTGGCGGCATATGACGGGTAATCTCAGTTGTTTCCGCTCCTGAAAGCCCTGTCCGGACCTTGCTGGCGTCTTATGGATATTAAGCCCTTCAGTTGACATTCTTAACGGTGATGTTTTCCATGGGCACCTGCGCATGCCGAACTACAATATCGCTTATGACGGCCACCTGCTGAGAAGACAGGCTGCTGGCATTCACAATAACATCAATAAACTCGGTATCGCTTATATAAACCAGCGCATCTGAAAAACCTCTCTGCTTAATCAGGGTTTCAATGGTGTTTTCGATTTCACAGCGGTTGATTACATCCACCAGTTTCTCCTGGGCTTGCAGGGTAGCGGCATTGGCGGTATCTCCGCTTTCTGCCAGGGATCTGAGCTCTTCTTTCTGCCTGCTCCTGGCTTTGTCACGTTCCAGTCTGGCCTCGGCGAAATAGCCTGAATAGATATCCGAGCTGGCATCTATCGATGCTTCCATCGCCTGATCCAGTTCATCCTCACCCTTTACATAAACAGCTGCACCCGGAATATCCTCCGGTTCCTCGCTGCCATCGGCAGTAAAAAGGACTCCGGCTCCGGTCAGGTCACCTGCATCTCCCACTCCTCCTGAATTGTACTGCAATATGCCAACTGCGATAATAACCAGTACAAGTCCAAGGACAATAACCTGTTTTCTTTTCATACCCTTCCCTCCAAAACCAAGCATACCGATTATTTGTGTTTCAGAATCTGGACCCGGTGTTCGGGAACTCCCAGGAGCGTGCAGACTGCGCTGTTGAGTTCCTGTTTGACCAGGAAATCATCGGCTCCCTCTGCCACCACCACGACCCCTTTTATCTCAGGTATCTCCACCTTCAGGATGACCGGTTTGTCATCACCTGATAATGCAAGTTCACGCCTCTCGCTGCTTTCAAGGGATATTCTCTCAGTTTCTTCATCGCTTCTGCTGTTCAACTGGTCATTATATGCAGGCACCATCTCACTGCTTGAATCAGCATAGATCATGACCTCAACCTTTCCAGCCCCTTCCACCTGCGAAAGAAGGTTGGACAGTCTCTCTTCGAGGTTCACGATGATATCCTCACCAATCAGACCGGATGCCTGTGTCCATTGGCTTTGATCTGTATCAGGTTCCGAAGATGGCACCTTGGATGCATCCCCCGAACCTCCCGGCCTTGTAAAAAAACCACCTGCTAAGATGATTATTACGCCAACCACCACAATTATGACCAGATTTTCAAATGTGGTTAATTTCTTTTTCTCCCCCTCTTTTTTCTCCTTTACAAAAAAAGACGTTACCTTTTTCATGTCCTTCACCTTCCCTCAAAGACGCTACTGTCCACAACAACCCTGTCTTTATCAATCCCCAGCGTCTGGGACAATTCTGTCCTGATCCTCTCCTCCAAAAGATTGCTGAAAGCTTCATTCTCATTGCCCGGACGGGGACCCACTTTAATATACAGTTCTCTTATGGCACCATAGTCACTGCTTCGACTGTTTTCTTGAAGAACCAGGTCTGCCCCTATGACCATGAAGTCCTTTTCTCCCTGATACCGGTATTTCACATCTGAGATCAAAGACTGCCTGTATATCTCCAGTAACTGCCTGGCATCTTCCTCCTCCAGACGTTGTATCCTTCTCTCCATCTCCCCCTTCGACATGGTCACATAATCATTCCATGCCACCTCCTGTATTCTGAAATCACCACCAAGAAATCTGATCACAGGCCCGGCAATAACAATGGCGACAACCAGGCCGCATACAAGCTTCACATATTTATTAAGACTCCCTTCCGGCGCAAACTTTTCTGCCAGGGAGCATATGACCGAAATGGATATAAGGCTGATGATCCATACTTTCAATGCCTCCAAGAATCACGGCCTCCCTTTCGAATCTCATAAAAATCCGGTGCTGCTCATCAGTGTTCCGGTCAAAAGGATCAGTACAAACAGCGAAGCACCCATAATTCCTATTATTACGGACATACATCCTGCTGCTTCCTCAAGAGCGCTGCAGATATTGTCATCCCCCAAGGGGGATCCAAAGGCAGCTACAAGACGATAGACCAGCATGATGACCAGCATCTTGATAAATGGTATCGCAAAGAGGATAGCCAGCCCGATAACCGTAACCACCCCGGCCGCGTTCCTTACGGCATGTGTGCAGGCAAGGAGGGTTTCAGCGGCATCGGACATGTTCTTTCCCGCTACGGGCACCAGGGTCCCAATAGCGAATTTTGCAGTCTTCACAGCAGCAGCATCCACTGTGCTGCCCGACACCTTCTGGAGGCTTACTGCGATGGAAAACACCAGTGTAATGGCTCCAGTTACCCATATAGCTATTGTCTTAAGCAGCTTTGCGAGATTCTTCAGCCTGAATCGGTCCGAAATGCTGTCCACCAGGAACAAAACCCCCGCCATAACGGACAATGGAAGCAGGATGGTTTTGAACAGATGGCAAGCAACATTGACTCCGGCCAATACCAGTGGTTGAAGAGCCGTGGCCGATACAATCTGTCCGGAAGCTGCCAGCAGAGCGTATAATGCCGGCATTGCGATAGATGCAAGTATCTGCATGGACTCTATGGTTCCCTGAGCCATCCTCACTGTGCTTCCGAAGCTGGCAGCCGCTATTACAGCCATCGCACCGTTTACGGCAAGCTTAACCGATTCGTTGGATATCCCTTTCTCCCTTGGCTGGAGCCCCTTAAACAGAGCAGCCACAAGCATTACGGCAAAAAGCTCCAGCATTAAAATGACGTTTCCCTTAAATTCCTTGCCCAATAGGTCTAATAGTGCAGATGGAAACCTCCCCAGGGGATCCATGGGTCTGCCCTTGGCCGCGTTTTCCAGGATTTCATCCACACTGAAATCATAGTCCAGGTCCCCGGCATCATCCAGGGCTCTGTCCACCGCCTTTCTGATAGTGTTGACCTCATCATTGTTCAGCTGTCCATTCAATATCTGATCCTGTATCTGGCTGGTCTGATGGCTTTCCTCAGCAAAGACCGGTTGTGTCAGAACCAGCCAGAATAAAATACAGAAGACCAAACCTGCCTTCCCTATTAGCTTCAAACCTATTACCGATTCTTTTGCCATCTTTGGTACGCTCACCCGTATACTCATATAATGGTTGTAACCATCCTGATCAGCGCTGTGGCAATAGGTGCAGCCACTGCCAGCATCATGATCTTTCCGGCTATTTCTATCTTGGATGCAATGCTATTCTGTCCTGCATCCCTGCAGGCGTCTACGGCAAATTGCGTAATATAGGCCATACCCGTGACCTTAAGGATTGGAACCATGAGATCTGCATCAATTCCAGATTTTTTAACACTTTCATTGATCAGTTGTATAACCCCACCGGCTTTACCGGCAACCATTACCAGCGCCAGCGCGCCAAATGCCAGCCCGATGAGCATGCCTATTTCAGGCTTTTTTTCCGAGACCACAACTGCAAGGACAGCGCCCACAATACCCATTCCCGCAATTCTTATCAATTCGGTTTCCATGGCCGCAACATCACCTTTTAATTCTGGATAAGGCACTGCCCTCATCAAAATCCGAACAGTGCCTTTACGGTGTCAAACAGATTTGCTATCTCCTTGACAACCAGCATCAAAACGACAACAAGCCCGGCCAAGGTTGTCATCATGGCCTGTTCCTCCCTGCCGGACTTATTAAGTACAATATTCAATATGGATACCAGAATACCTATTGCTGCAATTTTGAAGATCAGATCCACGTCCATTGCACTACCCCTATATCAGAAGAATAACCGCAGCGGCTCCAAGAAGCGCCCCCAGATTTCGGTACAATCTGCCGGTTGTCTCTGCTGCCTCTTTCGCCTTTAATTCCATGGCCGACACCTTTTCCTTTTCCATACTCAAAACCGCGTGCTGCATCTCACGATCGGACTTTCCCAGTAAATCTCCAAAATCCTTGAGTAACTCTATATCATCATGAACAAGGGGCAGTGTAGCCGAAGCCTCTTCCAAAGCCGTTTTCCATGCACTTCCAGCATCCAGGCTCTGTTCCTTCAATATGCTTCCCGATCGGTCAAACACCGGCGTCCAAACCCCTCCGTAGTTCCCTTTTACCAGATCCTCAAATGCCTTATTCAAGGGCTTTCCCATGGCGCATATCTCATTTTCCAGAAACAGAAGAATATCTTTAAGCTTCTGAAGCGCAAGCTGCCTGGCTTTCAGCTTCTCCGAAAACTTCATGCCCATGGCAGTGCATCCGAAAAACACCATCATACATCCCAAAAGTTTGATCATTATGGTATAGCTGGTTTCCATATGTATCTGTCACCCTTATCCACCTTCTTCCATTCTGTATCCCCAGAACGATGTAACGTTCAAAACCGCCTTTGTCGATCAAAAAACCAAAACCCGGACGCTCTCTGAGATCTCCAATATCATAGGCATGGGCTGTAGCAACTATTCTCGCACCGGCGTTCCATGCCATTCTTATGCTTTCAGCATCCTGTCTTGTCCCCAACTCATCCACCACTATAACAGCCGGCGACATGCCCCTTAAAACCATTTCTATGCCTTCAGACTTCCTGCAACCGTCCAGAACGTCGGTCCTCGGCCCGCAATCGTTTTGAGCAACACCCCTGTAGCAGGCGGCAATCTCTGACCGTTCATCCACTATGACTGTACGAAGCCCGGCAAAATCCGCCTTTTCCGATCCGGTACTTATGATTCTGCAGATGTCTCTTAATATGGTGGTTTTCCCGCACCTGGGCGGCGATATCACCATTGTATTGTAGATATCATTCCTTCCAGCCCTGATGAATGGAAAGATCTCTTCCGCACAGCCCTTCAGTTCCCTTGAAATCCGGATGCAGACCGATGAGATATCTTTCAGTCCTTTAATGTTTTGTCCCTGATATACGACCTTACCGCAAATACCAGCCCGGTATCCGCCTTTCAGGGTGAGAAACCCCCGGGCTATATCGTCCTGATAGGCATATATCGAATGCTCACAAAGCCTGTAGAATAGCTCTTCAACCTCTTCACGATCCACATAAAAAGCAGTTTCGGGCTGGCTTGTGAAGGATCCGTCCTCAGCAATAAAGCGGTCAAAACCGCTGAAAACCCCCACGAGAGGCATACCGGCATTGATCCTGAGTTCTTCAAGGCATGGTGCAATTTCAGGACTGATCCTATCCACAACCCTCTTTATACGATCCGGCATATAATTTCTGATCCGGCTCAGATCATCGTTCTGATGCACCTTGTCCATACCCATCAACCTTCTTTTGTAGACATGGGGACATGCTTAAATCTATGCTGGTAGCCAGGCTGATATGTATAAAAAAACCACTGTTCCTTCAAACAGCGGCTTCTCACCCTTTACACGGGTCGTATATTTCTATTGGTAAGGAAAATTATTTCTTCAGAAAGGTTTGATAGGTGATGGAGTCATAGACGGCATCATTCTTGATAATGTTGTACCTGGTATCGCTGTTCCACTTTTCCAACTCGCTATTGTACCATTCAGCCTCTCTGGTGGTCTCCAGATAGGACTTTACAGTGTCCCTGACATCATCCAGCTCTGTGCGGCTGTCTATTTTCACAACAAAAATGACCATATCTGTATCCACTATATCCGAATCCCCGGCTTTTCCTTCAAGGGCAAAATCAAAAAGATCCTTAAAATAAGGGAATTGCAGGTAGGCGCTGCTGTTTACAGTCAGTTTTCCCGGCGGCAGATCCGAGCCCTCGGTACCCTCTTCAGAGTAGTCGGCTATAAGCTGATCCATGTTTTCCCCCTGACGGATCTTTTCGAGAATTCTTTTCGCCGTGTCCATCTTAACATCGATCTCTTCCTGGGTCAGGGTGGTTCCGGTTGTGTCAAACTTGCTGAGCCAGATATAGCTTATTTCAGCGCTGTCATACTGTTTAGGGCTGCTTTCGTACTCAGCCCTTATCTCTTCCTCAGTAATCTCTGCGGGGTTATAGTATTGCTTCAGGTATTCACTCCTGAACTTGTCGTTCACCTTGGTGTTCTCAAGTATTCTTCTATACTGATCCAGCGTCAGGCCGGTGGACTGCTGCACCCACCTGGAAAAATCTTTGTCTGATACATTAAGTTGCTGCTGATAGGTGAAAAGGGTATTGTTTACCTCACTTCTCACGCTGCTGTCAACAGTTATACCCATCTCCCTTGCCTTGATAAGCTGTATCATATATTTCTTTGAGGTTATCAGTGTTTCGTTCTTGGCAGATTCCCAGGGGTTCTGTCCGCCCTCTGTTTTCAGCCAGTACTGCTCCTTCTCCACATCAGACTTGCCCGAAATACCCCAATCCTGCTCGGATTTTATTATCTGCTGGCGCAATAAAAATTCATATTCATATTTCTTGATTCGGTGTCCGGCAACGCTGGCAACATAACTTCGGGAATCGATCAGATACCAGATCAGAAAAGCTGCTATGAGGATAACCATAAGTGTTACCACTCGGATAATTATAGTCTCACGTTTTGTACGAATCAGCTTTTTCTTTTTGCTGCCCCGATCAGTTTTATTCTTTTTATCCATAAATTTCACCCTTTTATACGAGCCGGTCAGTTTATTCTGCCCCGCTATACAAACATTATTATAATCAATCAGCCAGTTGACTTCAATTTCACCAGGTCATGTAATAGAATCTTAATATTTTTGAGCATCTCGCCTCTTTCCTGGTTCTTTATCCGATAGGTCAGGTAGGGCTGCCTGCCTGCGCTGAACAGGAGGTGTCCCCGCCATTTTCCTGTTATCTCCATAATAATTCTAGGGTCTATGGATACCTCGCCGGAATAGCTGAGGGTCACGATATCGTTCTTCTCCTTGATGGAACTTATGCCCAGGGAGATTGCCATGTTTTTAATCAAGGCTATATCTATCAGGTTCCGGGTCTCCTCAGGTATGTCGCCATACCTGTCAATAAGTTCGTCCAGTATATCCATGGCTCCCTCTTCATTTTCCACCGACGCAATGGATTTATACATATCGATTCTTTGATCCTCATCGGGAATATACCGGGCATCAATATGGGCAGAAACCCGGAATTCAACACTGGTCTCAAGGCTTGCCCGTTTTGGAAGCTCGCCCTTCATCTCGGTGACGGCCTCGTCAAGAAGCTTCAGATACATGTCATAGCCCACAGTCTCCATATGGCCATGCTGTTCCGGACCCAAAAGATTCCCGGCTCCGCGGATCTGCATATCCCTCATGGCTATCTTGAACCCCGAACCGAATTCGGTGAATTCCCGTATGGCCTTCAGGCGTTTTTCGGCAGTCTCGTTAAGGACCTTGTCCTTTTTATAGGTCAGGTAGGCATATGCCAGGCGATTGGACCGGCCTACACGCCCCCTGAGCTGGTATAGCTGGGACAGACCAAGCCTGTCGGAATCCTCTACTATTATGGTATTCACATTGGGCATATCAACACCCGATTCAATGATGGTGGTACAGACCAGCACATTGAACTCCTTTTCAAGAAAGGATTGTATCACCTGTTCCAGCTCACGCTCACTCATCTGACCATGGGCAAAGCCAACCTGAGCTTCCGGAACAAGCTTTTGTATCTGAGCAGCCTTGGACTGAATACCGCGAACCCTGTTGAATAGATAGAATACCTGACCCCCACGAGCCAGTTCCCTGTGGATGGCATCCCTTACAATATCTTCCCGGTACTCCACAACATAGGTCTGCACAGGATATCGGTGTTCGGGAGGATCCTCGATGGTGCTGATATCACGTATACCCGTCAGAGACATATTCAGTGTTCTTGGTATGGGTGTGGCAGAAAGGGTGAGAGTATCCACATAAGGATACCTGTTCTTGATGGTTTCTTTATGGCCGACTCCAAAGCGCTGTTCCTCATCCACCACAAGAAGCCCCAGATCTTTGAACCTGACCTCCTCAGAAAAGAGCATGTGAGTCCCAACAATGATATCAATCCGGCCGGCTTTAAGATCACGTATTATGGCACGTTGCTCGGCACCAGTCTTAAAACGGCTGAGCATTTCAACCCTCACAGGGAATCCGGAAAATCGCTTCTTAAAGTTTTCAAAGTGTTGTGAACATAAGACGGTAGTAGGTACCAGAAAAGCCACCTGCTTGCTGTCCATCACCGCCTTGAATGCAGCCCTTAAGGCTACTTCGGTCTTGCCGTAGCCCACATCCCCGCATAGCAGCCGATCCATTATCACTTCAGATTCCATATCCTGCTTGATCTCTTCAACGCATCTGAGCTGATCCGGCGTTTCTTCATAGTCGAAGGCTTCTTCAAACTGCCTCTGCCAGACCGTATCGGGAGAAAAGGCATGACCCTTCATGCTTTTTCTTTCAGCCTGAAGCTTTATCAGAGAAGCAGCAAGTTCCCTTAATGATTCCTTTACCCGTTTCTTTGTTTTGACCCACTCGGTGCCGCCCAGCTTGTTCAGCCGGGGCTCACGGCCTTCAGAACCCACATATTTCTGGATCAGATCCATCTGGGTCGTCGGAATGAAAAGGGAACCGCCATCCCTGTAGGATATCTTCAGGTAGTCCCGCCTCAGCCCCTCCACTGTAAGCTGTTCCATGCCCTGATAGATGCCTATGCCATGAGTCTGATGTACCACATAATCCCCCGGTTTAAGATCGGTATAGGTTTCAATCCGCCTTCCCCGAGCTGGTGCTTTCCTTGGAGTTTTTCTCATGCTCCTGGCAGTAATATCGCTCTCGGTCACCACCACAAGCTTCTCATCACGATAGACAAACCCGCTCTGCAGGCCGCCTGAGCCCACCACGACAGAAGATCCCTCAGGCCAGATTGTAAAATTTCTGGCATCTTCAGCCGGTATATCTCTGTCCCGGAGCTCAGCCATAAAACGGCTGATCCTGTCCTCCCGGGAAACAAGTATGAGTATTCTGTACTCCTGGTCTGACCATTTTTTGATATCCTCGAAGAGTAAATCCATCCTCCCGATGTAAGGGCTGATACTGGCACCATTGACATGTAAACAGGCTGCAGGATATGACGTTAAAGATCCGGATCCCTCAAGGGATGCAAGGGTTATGACGGGATTCCTCCCAGCTGAGTCAAGAATGGTATTGGTGTCAAAGAGAAGCTCATAGGTCTCACCCAAAACCATACCTTTTTCGGTGAGGACATCACTCAGGTCATGAATCTCCTCCTGTTGGTTTTCTATCCTCTCACGGGTTCGTGCAGGCTCCTCAAAAAACAGGAGGTGGCCTTCTCCGGTGTACTCAAAGAGATCGGCCTTATCTTCTAAAATAAATGGAATAAACTTGTCAACCCCTGTAAAGTAGTGGCTGTCCTGCAATTTATCCATATAACCGGTGATATTCTTGGAAAGAAGGGGCCTTATATCTTTGGAAACCCTTTCAAGGGTTCTGTTCAGGGCTTCCTGCATACGACGTGTTATGGCGGGAATCTGGCTGCGGGTATATATGATCTCCCTGGCTGGAAAGACCGTCATCTGCTCAATCGTGTGAATGGAGCGCTGGGTTTCGGGGGAGAAGACACGAATTGAATCCACTTCTATATCAAAGAATTCTATACGGCAGGGCAGTTCAGTGTTGATAGGGTATATATCCATAATGCCGCCTCTTACGGCATACTGAGCCTTCCCCTCAACCTTATCCACCCGTTCATATCCCATTTCCAGAAGCTTCTCTTCCAGGCTCTCAATCCTTGTTTCCCCACCTGTTTTTAGCTCCAGTAAGTACCTTGACAACTCATGGGGCGGCATGAGTTGATGAAGAATCGCTTCCGCCGAGGTCACCACGAAATCGTAGTCACCCTCCAGGATCTTAATCAGAGCTGTTATCCTGTCATAGGTCTGTTCAAAGCTTCTTGCCTCTACATCATAGAGCATGATCTCGCGGCTGGGAAGGTATATGGCTCTGTCCCCGGTAAGCCAGGACAGGTCGGTCAGGGCCTGCCTTGCCTGCATCTCGTTCCAGGCCACATAAATCCCCTTCTTGCCCGATTCACTGGCTGCCCACCAGGCCAGATGCCGCTTTTGGGATTCGGATACCCCGGATACAATTAGCTCGTTACCGGGGTGAATCTTATCGATTAATGTTTCTAGACGGGTTGATGCTGAAAAAAACTTGTTTAGTAGTTTCATCTGTCTCATCCGTTATACTTCCCCATAGCTACCTCAACTGATGCACAAACCATGGTAGCTACTGCAAGAACTGCCTTCTCAATGGCTTCATTGACCAGGTGCCTCTCCTCATCCGTAAATTTGCTCAACACAAAACTGGACAGATCCATTTGAGGAGTTGGCTTACCTATCCCTATCCTGACCCTGGGAAAATCTTCGGTCTTAAGAAGGCTGACGATGGACCGCATTCCATTATGGGTTCCCGGTCCTCCTTTCTGTCTGATGCGAAGCTTTCCCGGATCCAGATCAATATCGTCATAGATAACAATGAGCTTACCCGGATCGGCTCGATAATAGCTGAGAATCTCAGCCAATGACTCACCGCTGTTGTTCATATAGGTCTGGGGTTTTACCAGCATGACCTTTTTTCCCTGTATCATCCCCTCGGATATAAGGGCTTTGTGCCTGGACCTGAAATGGGTCAGGCGGTACTGTGTAGCCAAAAAATCAATGGTTTCAAACCCCACATTATGTCTGGTCATATGGTATCTGGTCCCTGGGTTTCCAAGGCCTGCTATGATATGCATGGTTTACTCTCCTACTGTTGTGTGAAAAGTGTGGAGATGGATATGTCGCCATATATCCTTTCAATGGCTTCAGCAAAGATATCAGCCACTGAAAGAATTGTAATCTTACTGATCCTCTTCTCTTTCGGAAGTTGAATGGTATTTAAGGCAACCATCTCTTTGATGACAGAAGTCCTGATCCTATCTATGGCCGGTCCAGAGAGAACCGGGTGGGTGCAGCAGGCATATACTTCGGAGGCACCCATGTCGGACAGGGCATTGGAAGCAGTAACAATAGTACCGCCGGTATCTATGAGATCATCCACCAGAATTACACGTTTTCCCCTGACATCACCGATGATGTTCATAATCTCACAGACATTGGCCTTTGGTCGCCTCTTGTCGATAATAGCCAGAGGAACCTCCAGCTTTTCTGCAAATTTTCTTGATCTTCCCACACTGCCTACATCCGGGGAAACCACCACAACATCATCGACCTTCCCCTCGAACTTCTCCATAAAATACCTGGCCAGGATGGGGGAACCCATCAGATGATCCACAGGTATATCGAAAAAGCCTTGCAGCTGCGGAACATGAAGATCCATGGTAAGTACCCTGTCGGCCCCTGCCGTGGTGAGGAGATTAGCTACAAGTTTTGCCGATATGGGATCCCTTGCCTTGGCTTTACGATCCTGCCGCGCATATCCGAAGTAGGGCATGACCGCTGTGATTCGACCGGCAGAGGCACGTTTGAGTGCATCGATCAGAATCAGCAGTTCCACAAGGTTATCGTTTACCGGCGTGCTGGTGGACTGGATGATGAAAACATCGGAACCCCTAACCGGTTCGTTGATACTGATAGCCGTCTCACCATCGCTGAAACGTCCCACCACCGATTCACCCAGGGGCAAGCCGATCCTCTGGGCGATCTCCTCAGCCAGTTCGAGGTTGGAATTTCCTGCAAAGATTTTTATGTCCTTTCCGTGAAGATTCATGTCAAGCTAAACCTCCAAAATCATTCATCTTTTATCAAGACCTTTCTTTTTAACCCAATCGCTGATTATAGTCTGCCGGTTACGGGCGATAGCAAGGGCATACTCAGGAACCTCATCTGTAATGGTGGATCCTGCAGCGATATATGCAAAGGGCCTCACCTCAACAGGCGAAACCAGGTTGACATTGCATCCTACAAAGGCGTGGTCACCCACCACCGTCTGGTGCTTATTGGTGCCGTCGTAGTTAACCACCACAACCCCGCATCCCATATTGACATTCTTTCCGACCCGTGCGTCCCCGATATAGGTAAGGTGGGATACCTTTGTATTGTCTCCGATCTCTGATTTCTTTACCTCAACAAAATCACCGATTTTGACATTGCTCCCGATTTTGCTGCCAGGCCGCAAATAAGCAAAAGGACCCACTTTGGTCATAGATCCAATTTGTGAATCAAGGATTACTGAATTCATAATATGAACATCATTCCCAACAGTACTGTCTGAAATGCGTGTATAAGGACCAATGAGGCATTGTTCGCCTATGCGGGTATTGCCTTCCAGCAAAGTCCCCGGATATATGACAGTATCCCTTCCAATTTCCACTTTGGGCCCTATCACCGATGTTTCGGGGAGAATAAAGCTGACACCGTTTTTCATGTGTTCATGGATGATCCTGTCCCGCATGACCTTTTCGGCCTCAGAAAGCTGTAAACGATCGTTGATCCCCAGGATCTCGGTACAATCGTCTATAAGAAAAGCACCTGCCGAGCCATTATCCGACAGTATCACTTCAATGGTATCGGTGAGGTAGTACTCACCCTGGCTGTTTTTATTACCCAGCCTGTCCAGTGCCTTAAGCAGCGCGGGCACCTCAAAAAAGTACATTCCCGAGTTGATCTCATCAATGGCTCTTTGTTCCTCTGTGGCATCTTTATGTTCCACTATGGAGCTGATCATTCCATCCTGATCCCTGACAATTCTTCCATAGCCGGTGGGATCTTGGACACAGGCAGTGATGACAGTAACCTGATTCTTATTGTTCAGATGTGCCTCATAAGCCTCCCTCAGAGCCTTGGCGGTAATGAGGGGCGTATCGCCATAAAGAACCAGCACAGTTCCTGTCTTTCCTTCCAACAGGGGTCTTGCCTGCATCACTGCATGACCGGTACCCAGTTGCTCCTTTTGCAGTACAAAGGCAATATCCTTAACCGATTCCCTCACTTGGTCGGCCTGATATCCAATTACAGCAATGATTTCATCGGAACCAGCCTTTTTGGCAGCATCAATAACATAATCCAGCAAGGTCTGTCCGCAGATTTTATGCATTACCTTGGCGGTGTTGGTTCTCATCCTTGTTCCCGCTCCGGCTGCAAGAATAACGGTAATCAAATCTCGCATAGAAATGCTCCTTTCAATGGCACTCCAATAATAATTGTTTCATATTCGGCCATTGTTTTCAATTGTCCAGACTTAGAATTCAAGGGAAAATAAATAAGGCACTTAATATATAAGTGCCAAAAAAATAAACTGAGTTGGTGTTATTCTATGCCGGTAAGCGCTCCGGCCGCTTCTTCCTCCGCAAGCATCGACTGATACTTCTCCAATATCGCATTTTGAACCTTGTTTCTGGCATCAGCATTGATTGGATGCGCTATGTCTCTGAACTCCCCTGCAGGAGTCTTGCGGCTCGGCATGGCGATAAATAGACCGTTCTGACTTTCAATAATCTTAATGTCGTGAACGACAAACTCGTTATCGAAAGTTATTGACACTACAGCCTTCATCTTTCCCTCGGCCTCTACCTTCCGAATTCTGATATCTGTTATCTCCATTTTTAGCAGCCCACCTTCCGTTAATTACATGTAGATTTGGTATAATACATAATACAATATTTCGGCATAAATTTCAAATATCCTTCTTATTTATAATTTTTAATAAAAATTTATTGCATATATTTTCCTGTTTACTGGAATACTTCATCTGGGAGCCTTGTGTCTATCCTGTCCACTGATATATAATCTATCTGGCATAATTATACTGGAGCGTGTATCAATGAATAATCCCTTTATATTCGCGCCGGGAAATATTACCGTCCATATGGTGGGCATTGGCGGCATCAGCATGAGCGGCCTGGCTGAAATATTAATGCATAGAGGAATAAAAGTCACCGGATCTGATCTCCATGAATCCGATATGACCAACAAGTTGAAAAACATGGGTGCGGTTATCTTCCCGTCCCATGATGCCTCAAACATATCGGGGCAGAATCTGGTGGTCTATTCGGCTGCCGTTCCACAGAACAACCCCGAGCTTGTTGAAGCCCGAAACAAGGGAATTCCTGTAATGGAGAGGGCGGAGCTTTTGGGTGTGATCATGGATCATTTTCAGCAGTGCATAGCCGTTTCCGGAACCCATGGAAAGACCACCACCACCTCCATGATATCCCAGGTTATGCTGGAGGGCGGGCTTGACCCCACCATTCATGTAGGCGGGATGCTGGATACCATCGGGGGCAATACAAGAATAGGCAGCAGCTCATGGTTTATAGCAGAAGCCTGTGAATATAAGGATAGTTTCTTAAAATTCAGACCGTCTCTGGCGGTGGTTCTGAATATTGATGCCGATCATTTGGATTATTTCAGAGATATTGATCATATTCGATCCTCATTCGAGTCCTTCCTTTCCAATGTGAGAAATCCAGGAACCATTATTCTGAATTTTGATGATCCCCAGACCCGATTGCTCTCCAAATCACTGACCAGATCCTTCGTGAGCTATGGTCTGAATGCTTCGGATGCAGACTGGACCTCAGAGGATATCTCCTTTGAGAACGGCTGCGCCAGTTTATCGGTCTGCCATAAAAAGACATCCTGGGGCAGGATAAAACTATCAGTGCCCGGCACGCATAACATCTCCAATGCGCTGGCCTGTATAGCCGCCTGCCATTCCATGGGCATTGCACGGACTTCAATTATCAAAGGTCTGGAAGGGTACAAGGGTACCCATAGAAGGCTGGAAGACAAGGGCATGAAAAACGGTATCCGGGTTATGGACGATTACGCCCATCACCCAACAGAAATACAAGCCTCATTAAGTGCCGCCCGGGCTCTGGCAGCAGGCCACTTGATCTGTGTTTTTCAGCCCCATACCTATACCAGAACCTATGAGCTTCTTGACGATTTTTCACGTGCCTTCGCACTTGCGGATACAGTGGTCGTAACCGATATCTATGCAGCCAGGGAGAAGGATAACGGCCTCATCAATGCCCGCACCATAACCGAAGGTATAAACAAGAATACTGGCAATGCAGTATATGTTTCGAGTTTTGATGAAATTGTCCGTTTCCTTGATGAAAACGCTCAGACCGGGGATCTGGTGATCACCATGGGAGCCGGGGATGTCTACAGAGTAGGCGAGCTGTATCTGTCCTTTGCCGGTTCACCATAGACGCGTTACCAGCACCGTCATGTCATCCCGGACACCCTTGCCCCGCAGTGTGGATTCAGTGAGTATCATGTCGGCCATCTGCTGAGGGTTCATCGTATCAATGGAGGATATGAACTTCTGCAAAGCCGTTTGTCCATTATTGCAGAATGCATTGTAAACACCATCAGATACCATGATCACAAAATCTCCCTCGGCAATTTTTGGCACGGCAGTTTCCACTTCCACACTATTTAACTCTCCATCAAGGCCTGTCCCGGTAATCTCGCTTATGCCCGACACATTTCTGATGTAGGATGGTGCTGCTCCCAGCTTGTAGAACTTCAAGCTGCCATCTAAAAGGTTGATGGCGCAGGTGTCCAGAGTGGCAAGGGGCTCCCTGTCGCCTTTAATGCCTAAATACATCCTTATCAGCTTAATGGCAAAAGCAAGATCCACTCCTTCGTCCATCAGGTATTCAAGCATTTGTATGGTGCTTTTGCTGTATCGCTCAGCCTTGTTGCCGCTGCCTGTACCATCACTGATGGCGCTGATGTGAAAGCCGGATCCATTGATGAAGAAGGTGAAGCTGTCCCCTGATACGGGGGATTTTTCCATTGAGAGCCGGGCTACGCCCGTTATGGTTCGGAATCTGGGCTTATTCATGTATCTGAGGACTGAATATCCCAGCATATCCCGCCTCATCTCTCCAACCCTTACCATCTGGCTACCCAGAAAGGATTTTACCGTGTTGTCCAAAAGATCCATGTTAATCCGGTGAATTCCCTCGCAGACAAGATCGGCTGAGATTCTGGAACCGCTCTCCGAACCAATCCTTATGTCCGCAACAGGTATGCCCATGCCTGCAGCGGTTTCAAGAAAGCTTTCCTCTATTTCATAATCACGGCTCCTGTGTTCCACAATGGATCTGGCAATACTCATAATACTTCCCGAAATGATGCCGGCCTGTTCAGCAATGCGCTCCCTAGCGTCATTGAGTCTGGCGCGCCAAAGCTTCTCAGCCTTATAGATGGTAAAAGCCATACCCAGGCTTTCTACAAACTTTTCATTCCTTGTACAGGATGCGCGAAACCAACCGGGTATCTCCAGCATCCCGGTCTCGTCGGTTTTGAGATTGGACAGAGCCTTTTCCACCAACTTATAGGTTTTGATAAAGTTGGTTCCCCAGCATCTCTCACACAGGGGGCAGCGCCTGCAGACCCTGTCGGCCACTATTTCCATCACCGATTCGGACATGGTTCGCTCATCCCCGGTTTCTTCGCTTAAAAACTCCTGAAGATCTCTGGAAACCCTTGAAAGAGCCTTGCCCAGTATATAGAGCCTGTCGGAGGCTTCCAGGGATGCCCTTTTACCAGCCTCGTCTTCCAGAGCCTTTTGGGACAAGGGTCCCGCCAGATATTCAGACATATATTTCAGGGCTTTCGGTGGAATAAAAAGAAAAATAACGCCCGAGACCATAACACTGTAATATCCAAGAATCATATCACCGTTCAATATGGACAACCCGGTGAAGAAGAGAATAACCGTCGTCCAAAGGCTAACAGTGAAGATTCTCCTCTTAAACGGTATCCCGGCGGCTGCCCCAGCCAGAGCATACATTCCTGGAAGTTCCATAGAGCCGGGAATCCGGTACATGGTCAGCACAAAACCCACACAGGCACCCATGCAAGCACCATAGGCGCTTCCCTTGCTGCGTGCAAAGAGAATAACCATAAGACCCGCCATTATACTGCTCAAATCAAGTTCGCTAATGAACAGATCTTTCAGGCTTATGACGACCAGGCACAGCAATATGGCCTTAGCTGCCGTCAGTCTGCCGCTTCGGCTTAACTGGCCTGCCTTCATATCCACTCTTTGTATCAGAGCCGGCTGTATCAGCACTGAGGCCGAGAACGCAAAGGCCGAGCATAGCAGGGAAGCAACAAGATCGTATACATGGAATCCCTGTATAATGCCCTTAACAAGCCCTGTTACAAGAACAGTCAGACCCAGGGTCACCGAACGGTTGAGTGGTGTGGGCTTAGCATGACCGTTGAGCCTCTGAAAATGGATTACCAGTTCAAATATCAAAAGAGCGGATAACTGGCGAAGCGCCTCGTATGAGCCGGAATAGATGAGGTTTCCCATCATCAGTGATACAGCAGCCAGGATCTTCGCAGGTCCCGTAAACTGGGCGGCACAGTACAGTGCCAGCCCAAAAGGTCTCAGGACTTCAAAAAGACTGGCTCTTGTAAATAAAAAACAGAGAACGATTTCGGTAAGCTGAAAAAGAGTGATCCTGCTAAACCAGTCCAGAATAGTTTTAAAACCGTGAACTCCCACCCTTATTCCCGATGTGTTATCCATCTGTATCCTCCATTTCTCCTCTTTTGTAAAAGGGGCAGGCGGAATTCTCCACAAGTCCGCACAGGGTTATTCCCTGTGCCCATGGCAACAGGAAGGTTCAAGCCGCGCCCGATAAATTATATGTAGCTTGTCCCGGTTTTAGTATTATTGGCGGATTGAAGGGAAATACCATATTGGAGGTGGGAAGTGAGAGGTTGGATGTGGGAGTACAAGAAGGGCTTTGAGGTCTGAGATTGCCGCGCTCCGCTCCCAATGACAATTCGGTTACGTCATTGCGAGGAGCAACGCGACGAAGCAATCTCGTAGATCGCCGCGCTCAGCTTCGCTTCACTCGCGATGACATACTTATGTTTCGCAGAAGTGCAGCACAAGGACTGGGCTTTACAGAATCTCTGGATATACTTTCCCGCTCGCAATGACAGAACAGCATTACCGCATCATTTCATCCAGGTCAATTTTCCCCACATCCTCGGCAATAATGGTTGCCAGCTCTTCATCAGATACGCTTTCCTTACAAGCAAGCCGGTCTGCATGAATAGTCAGAAGCTTTTCAAAAAGATTTCGAACCGTTCTTGCGTTGGCAAAACTGTCGGTACGGCCTTCGTGGAGAGTCTCAAGCATCTTACCGACTTTTTCTTTAGCTTCGTCAGTGGCTTTATATCCGTTCTTTTCACACATCCTGTCAAAAATCGCCATGAGCTCCTCAGGGGAGTAATCATCAAAATTGATATACTTGTTAAAACGTGACTGGAGACCCGGGTTGGAGTCCAGGAATTCTTCCATTTTATCGGGATATCCTGCAACGATGACAATAAGGTCATCCCGGTGATCCTCCATGGCCTTAAGAAGTGTATCCACCGCCTCATAACCGAAATCATTCTCGCCCCGGCGGGACACCAGCGAATAAGCCTCGTCGATAAAGAGCACTCCGCCCATGGCTTCATTGACAACCTCCATCACCTGTGGGGCTGTCTGCCCAACATACTTGGCTACAAGGCGTGAACGATCCACCTCAACAAGATGTCCCTTGGACAGTACACCAATCTCCCGGTATATACCCGCAAGAAGCCGGGCAACAGTTGTCTTACCGGTTCCGGGGTTTCCTGTAAACACCAGGTGCAGGGACATATCCACCTCGGGCAGACCTCTCTCCTTACGAATCTTCATTATCTTGACCATATTGGTCAGGGACTTAACATCATCCTTGACCTTTTTAAGACCCACCAACCCATTCAATTCATCCATGAGTTCCTCAAGGCTTTTGCAGGGGGCGGCATCCTCAATCTCCTCGTCCTTAGGAAACCCGTCGCCGGTACCGTACTGAACCGGAGGCTCCTGGTCCTGGCCGGGAAGATCCCTATCTTCCACTATGGACATTCTGTTCCTGGTATAAAGATCATCATAAACACTGCCAAGGGCATCAAGGGGATTGCGCCTTAAAACGCTGTCCATTTCATCAAGAAGTTTGTTCAGATCATTATAATCCATCTTTGTTTTTTTTGGATCGTCCATGGTTCGCCATACCTCTCCATCACTCAGCTTAAGGTGCATCCTTGCCGTGATAACACCTCAGATATCACCGCTGGGGTGACCCGTCAAGTGTCCAGCTTGTCCAGATCGATGTCCCGTATTGATGATACCACAAAATCCGCTTTGCTAGTATCCTGCTTTCCTGAATTTGGGTTGAGAAAAGCAATCACCCGCATACCGGCACTTTTTGCGGACTGCATGCCCAACTCTGCATCTTCAATGGCGACACAGGATCCAGGGTCAACCCCTAAAAGCTGTGCAGCTTTCAGGTATATCTCAGGGTCGGGTTTGCTCCGGGTGATGTCGTCGGCTGTGACCAGAACATCAAACCATGGCAGCATCCCGGTACTCTTCAGTATATGCTCTGCGAGGAATTTTGGGGATGATGTGGCCAGGGCTATTTTCAAGCCACTGTCTACAGCTTTTTTAATCAAATCCCTGATACCGTCAATTGGCTCGATTCGCTCTTGGGAAAAGCGTCTTTTTTTGTATTCCTGATGCCTTTCCAGCATCTCTTCAACTGTGGCATCCAGCTTATGTCTTTCCTTGAGTATGGGCCACATTGCCTGGTTTGTAACCCCGACAAACTCATGGATCTCGTGTTCTCTCGGTTCCCCACCGAAGCTTCTCAAAACCTCAACGGCAATCTCGCACTGGATGGGTTCACTGTCGATAATCACACCGTCCATGTCAAAAACCAAAGCCTTAATCATAGAATCTCCTTTCTTAACCATAGTCATATCTTTTTAAGCCTGGCGAAGCTTTCCATAAGCCTTTTCATTCCATAATCATCAAATTCAATATCCAGCCGGTAATCACCGCTTTCCAGAACCTTTTTTTTCACTGTACCGGTTCCAAACTTCTTATGCATCACCCGGTCACCCACGTTTACGCTTTCGGCGTCCTCCTGGGAAGCCCTGTTGAATGCCTTTATCCTGCTTTTCAGGTCACTCAGATCCACTGTTTTGCCCGTATTTTCAGTCCAGCTGCTCATAGAGGTCTTCTGCCGCCCGGTATGATTGGTTCTTCCCTTTGTAAGGGAGGCTGGTATTTCTTCTACAAATCTGGATACACGGTTATATGAAGTGCTTCCAAAAAGCATGCGGCATCTGGCGTTTGTCAGGTAAATCTCTTCCCGGGCACGGGTGATACCCACATAGCAAAGCCGTCTCTCCTCTTCCAGCCGATCCTCCTCCATGAGGGATCGATAGCTGGGGAAAACGCCTTCTTCCATACCTGCGATGAACACAACAGGGAATTCCAGACCCTTGGCACTATGGAGTGTCATGAGAACCACCCGGTCCCCTACCTCCTCGGTGTCATCAATATCCGCTACCAGCGAGATATGGGCCAAAAAATCCTCCAAGGTGGGCTTCTCATCAGTATAGAGAGCAAATTCCCGGGCTACCGATATGAATTCCTTGATGTTCTCAATGCGGGTCCTCGATTCATTGGTAAGCTCCTTTTCCAGTTCCCTGACAAGACCGCTCCTGTCCAGAAGAATCTCGATGAACTCAACCAATTCCTCCTCCCGGGAGAGAATCCTCATCTTTTCAATAAATCCGCAAAAATCCAACAGGTTCCGTGATGCTCTTGAAAGCTCAGGATATTCCTCTGCATGTGATGCTATCTGATACATACTGACCCCCTGTTGGGAAGCCAGAAGTTCAATCCTGTCCAGCGTGGTTTTCCCGATTCCCCGCTTGGGAACATTGACGGCTCTGGAAAAGCTGATATCATCATCGGAGTTCTGGATCATGCGAAGCCATGCTATAACGTCCTTGATTTCTTTTCGGGCATAGAACTTCAATCCCCCGTAAATCTTATAGGGTATTCCCAGCTTCATGAACGCTTCCTCAAAAACACGGGATTGTGCATTTATCCTGTAAAGGAGAGCCATATCACTATAGCTCCTCCCCGAGGCCCGCAAAGTGCGCATCACATCGGCTATGTAATAGGCCTCATCACGCTCATCGGCGGCTTCGTACCGGTTCACCAAACTCCCCTGTGTATTTTCGGTCCAGAGCTTCTTCTGTTTCCTTCCGGAATTGTTTTGAATGACATTATTGGCGGCTTCCAGTATGGTTCTGGTGGAACGGTAGTTTTGCTCCAGCTTAATTACACGGCAAGGTTTGAAATCCTTCTCAAAGTCGAGGATGTTTCGCAAATTGGCTCCTCTCCAGCCGTAGATCATCTGATCATCATCACCAACCACGCAGATATTGCCATGTGTGGAGGCAAGCATTTTTACAAGGATATACTGTGCAGTATTTGTATCCTGATATTCGTCCACATGGATATAACGGAATTTCGACGAATAGTAGTCACGTATCTCGGGATGATCGCTTAAAAGCCGTATAGTAAAAAGGATTATATCATCAAAATCCAGTGCGTTATTGGACTTGAGCTTTTGCTGGTAAAGTTCATAAATCCGGGCTACCTTACCAAGACGATAATCCGATGCATACACCTTTTGAAATTGCGCCGGATCAATGAGCTCGTCCTTGGCACGACCAATTTCGTGGAGTACCGAGTTGGGTGGAAAATTCTTATCGTTGATACCAAGCTGCTCCAGGCAGCTTTTTATCAAGGTCTGCTGATCATCGGCATCATAGATGACAAAGTTTCTGTCAAAGCCCAATTTCTCTATATCCCGCCTGAGGATCCTGACACAACAGGCATGGAAGGTCCCCACCCAGAGGTCATTGGCATCGGATCCTATCAGCTTTTCCAGTCTCTCCTTCATTTCACGGGCGGCCTTATTTGTAAAGGTGATGGCCAGTATGTTCCAGGG